>ERZ795056.2738-NODE-2738-length-19349-cov-5.419923_pt1 | contig 19349 bp, 8 predicted proteins | sample MGYA00375140_ERZ795056 | MGnify/ENA primary metagenome ERZ795056 (study PRJEB30185, sample SAMN05720227) | activated sludge metagenome | isolation source: Anaerobic digester | place: USA | collected 2015-03-09 ... | reverse complement strand
CTCTTCCGATCTTGACGATCTCGTGGTCGCCGGACCGGGCGACGCCTGCCTGCATCGGCTTGCCGCAGCGGGGGCAGGTGTCGCCCGGTCCGGCGACCACGAGATCGTCAAACGCAGAGATCGCAGCGTCACGCGCGAGCGCGACATGGGTCAAGTGGGTGTCAGCCTTGTTCGCGCCGGTGGTGCGGTCGGCCGCGCCGCGCAGCGCCCGGTCGGCGTAGACCGGAATGGCGAGACCGACCGGGCCGGCAAAGCCGACCGGGGCGCCGGTGACGTTTTCGATGGTGGCCTCGTCGGCCAAGGCGAGCTGTTTGACATTGAGCAGGCGCTTGAGTTTGTGCTCGTTGAGGTCGCGGTCTCCGGGGACTAGGGCGGCGATCGGTTTGCCGTCGGCCAGGTAAATCAATGTTTTAATGAAACGCTCGGCCGTGCAGCCGAAAAAGGCGGTCAGGTCATCGATCGTGCGCGCGCCGGGTGTAGCGACAGCGGCCGGCGGCGGGCACTCCGGGTCGGCGGCGGGGACGTCTGCGCGTTCGGCGCGCTCCTGATTCGCCGCATATCCGCAGGCCGGGCAATCGACGATGCCGTCCTCGCCCGAATCGGCGAGCACCATGAATTCATGGGACCACTTGCCCCCGATGTCGCCGGTGTCGGCCTCGACCGGGCGGGCATCCAGGCCGCAGCGCCGGAAGATGCGGACGTAGGCGTCAAACATGGCCTGATAGGAGACGTCGGCGGCTTCGAGCGAGGTGTCGAAGCTGTAGGCGTCCTTCATGATGAACTCCTTGGCGCGCATCAGGCCGAAGCGAGGGCGGATCTCATCGCGGAATTTCGTTTGGATCTGGTAGACGGTGCAGGGGAGTTGGCGGTAGGATGAGACCTCCCCGGCGAGAAGCTCGGTGACCACCTCCTCGTGGGTGGGGCCGAGAGCCATCAGGCGTTCAGCGCGGTCTTTGAGCCGGAACATGCCGGGGCCCATAGTGGCAAGGCGGCCGGAACGTTCCCAAAGTTCAGCGGGCTGGAGGGCCGGCATCAGGATCTCTTGGGCGCCGGCGCGGTCCATCTCCTCGCGGACGATGCGGGAAACCTTGTGCAGGGCGCGCAGGCCGAGGGGCATAAAGGTGTAAAGCCCGCCCGAGAGCTTGCGGATGAGTCCGGCGCGGACCATGAGCTTGTGACTGACGATTTCCGCCTCTTGGGGGTCATCCCGCAGGGTGGCGAGCAGCGAACGCGACCAACGCATAAGAGAGAATCCTTCTTAACCTTCTATGGAAGAAACAATTGTGACCTATTTCACAGGATTCATGATGGATTCGCAAGCGAAAAAAGACGGATAAAAACCCTTGCCACCTGTGGTGAGATAAGAGACAATACGGGTTGATAAAAAGCGGACTTAGGAGTGTTATGTTTTGTCGGTCAATCAAAGGCTTTACGCTGGTTGAACTCTTGGTTGTGATATCGATTTTGGGGGTCCTAGCGGCGGCGTTGACGACTCAGGTGGGTAGGACGCGGGCTTCCGGTCAGGCGGTGCGGTGCAAGGCCAACCTGAAAAATCTCGCGCAGGCTGCTTTGTCTTACGCGGTCGATTCGCATCCCGGTAAAAACGGAGTTTGGCAGCCGGATGAGACCATGCCCTGGGCGGGGTCGCACGAGGGGTCGTGGCCCGCGATGGTGGGCGGGGAGTACCAGGAGATGTACCACCATCGGCCGGGGTGGGTGTCGTGGACGTGGTCGGCGGGCGGGTTCCCGTGGCCCAACAGGAACCCCCAGAGCGGATCGACCAAGACGGCCAGCTTTTTCGGTGACAAGAGCACGACGTACCACTCGATCTCGAACGGGCTTTTGTGGAGCTACGTGGGTGCGGACCTGACGACGTACGTGTGTGACACCCACAAGGGGGTGTGCAAGCGCAAGGGCGTCCACAAGTTGAACGCGCCGGTGCGCCGGTCGTATGTGATGAACGCCTATTTCGGCTACGATTATCGGACCAGCGGCGCGAAGAAAGCGACGGGACGCGGTGTCAACGTGAACAGTTTGTCGGACCGCGGGAACGCAGGCTCGCTGCTGTTGTTCGCCGAGTTGCCGGCCTACAGGGTCGAAGGCGCGAACTTCGACGAGTCGGTCGAGACAGACACCAAGGCGGCGGACGGCGTGCTGGAGGTCGAGATTCGGGGCTACAACAAAAAGCCGACGAATGAAGAGATCCTCGGGTTCAACCACAAGATCGGCAAGCGGCATGTCGCCCATGTGGCCTTCGCGGACGGCCACGTCGACGGGATCGTGGCCCCGGAGAGGCCCACGAAGTCCAAACTGCAGGACTTGACCTGCTTGATGTGCAACGGCGTCGATGTGCCGGCCGATTCCGGCGAATGGTCCTCCGCGCGGAGCGAGCACGTGAAGTGAGCCTCGCGGCAAGCGCGGCGTCGGCAGTTTGGCAGTGATTTGACGGATCGAGAAAGAGGCGGGAGTGCTGGATGAAGAGAACGGCATATAGGTTGTGGGTACTGATGATTGTCGTTTTGGGAATTCGTTATGCGAATGCCCAGACCTCGACATTGCCCGTTGAGCGGAGAATGCTCTTTAACAACTGGACGGGGCATTCGCTGTTGGACGATAAGCGGCAGGATTATTACCTGCCGTATTGGACACATGAGGGGCCCGAGCCCCCCGGTCGTTCTGGTGATGCACGTAAGGCGCTTTTGAACGGTACGAATCATGTTTATGCTGTTGTTTCGGAGGACGGAAGCCGGACAAACATATGGCGCTTTCTCGGTTGTCGCACAGGCACTGCTGCCCTTATACCAGCAGCACAAACCATTCCTCCGGCATCGTACAGTTCTGTTATTCAGACCAATTGGCAGGCCAACCTGCAAAATTCGGCAGCGGCACGTATTGAAACACCGTATTATCCAGAGGGTGTTGGAACGTTTTACTTCGATGCTATCAACGTGACAGCCGCTGAGACCAATCACTTAACGATTGAAATCGCGACGAATATGTTGGAATACACCTACTTGGGTGGGGGTGTAACGAATGTCATGCTGGAGTATGAGAATGCCCAGTTTTCAAATAATTGGCAAGTTCTAGATGAACTACCTATTAATGCCACCAACGGAGCGCCTATCCGGTATAAACGGACTCTCAATTACCGTGGGGCCGCTCGTTTGCGTATTCGGCGGACAGGGCCCGTCTACTATTATCCTGGAGACGATGACAAGGCGTTTGTGGCGGTTGACAACATTGCCGTTTCTTTCCCGCCTTCAGATGTCATCGTTGAAAAAACAAACGTGATTTTTTCGCCAGGTTATCCAGCTCTCGATGAATCGTGTTCGATCCGGTGCGTCGTGAGCAATGTTGGAACGAGTGATTATTCACGCACTCAGTACGGTTTGATCGGGTACAATCGGGAGTTGCTGGTTTACTATCGGTGGCGTTATTTAAATCAATTTTCAAACACGTGGGCGAATTTGCCGATGACGTATGTCGCGGGCACGGGTAGTAATGGTGACGGCGAGATCTACCAAGCTGTTTTGCCGCCTCAGCCTCGTGTTGGGGATTTAGAATATTATTTTGTCTGTAACTTCTTGGGATATCGATACAAACCTTTGGATTTTACGCAATCAGGATACGTGTGGTGGCCAGGTAATCCGGAACAAAGCGAGGGATTATCGCCGCGATCCTTGCGCGGTGACACCTCCGTTGAAGGCGGCCGCGAGTTTTACGCGCGCCTGCGTCCCTATCCGTCGCCTTACGGCGCGGTTTCGGTGGTGACGGGGCCATATTACGACGAGAACCCGATCCCGATGACGCTGGTCAGCAACGATGTGTGGCGCGGCATGATTCCGCTCGCCAACGGGGCGCAGACGAACCTGCAGTTCTATTTCCGCGGCGATCGCAAATATGTCGCCGGCAGTGACAGTTTCGATACCAACCCGGTCTATTGGGCCGAACCCTCGCAGGCGCTGATCGGGGTGGTGCCCTTCGGCGGCGTCTGCGTGGCGCGGTCGACTCGGCCGGACGCGCCGATGCGCGTCACGGCGCTGGGCGGCGGGTACATCCAGGTGCTGTTCAATGCCAACACGATGGAGTATATGACGAGCCGCGCCGAGTACCAGAATTTCAATGTCTGGGCGGCGCCGCCGAATGTCTTTACCGACAGCAACGGGCAGGCCTCCAAGCAACGGTTCGGCAACACGTTCGACGCTTGGCCGGAAAACGGCACAAAGACGATTGATGAATTTTTCTTGGGAAGACCGGCCCAGACTAACGTCTATAACACCTATCCGTACGCCACTTTCAACGGGTGGCTAAGCGGCGGCTCGGCCTATGTGGTTGACCGCCTTGCCGCCAACTCGTTCAACACGCCGGATCTTTCCGACCTGAAGTTCCGAAACGTGGCGATCCGCTTGAAAGGCGGCGCGGAAGGTCTAGGTCTCGGCTATATCCATAACCGTGAAGGCGGCACGCTCCCGGACGGTATCGGACGGCTCTCGTTCAAGTGCCGCTTGGGGCAGGTGGCGAATCCTTATGAAGCGCCCTACTATAAGCAGGGATTCGCGATGCAGAACTACTTGGTACAGGCCAGAATGGTCGCTACGGGAGGAGGGCTGTCGCCTCAGGAAGCGACGGTTTCGCTGCTCGGATATTTCGCCGATCCGGATAATTTTTATGAATTCCGGGTCACGCAGATACCGGATACCGCCAATTTGAGCCGTGACAAGCGGCTCATGTTTGAACTGTATAAGTGGAAGAACGGTGTCGCCTATCAGCTTGCCAAGAACACACCCAATCAAGATTTGCAGTTGACATCGGGCACGGTCGGTGAGTTGAGGATGTATACGTCCGGGATTACAACGGAGATCCGGTGCAAATTCGGGACGTACGACAACATCTTGACGTATAATGATTCCGGCCAGAAAGGTGGCGCAGCCTTGACGTTGGGCGGCACATGTGGCTTCATGTCGTCTGAATGTCGCGCGGGCTTTTCCGATGTCTACACGCGGCCCACCGCAGCAGGAGCCGCGCCTACCGGTTCGCTGACCTCCATTCTTCGCAGCAAAACCGACTTCTCCGCCGATGTTTTGAATTGGTCGGTCGCGCCGGTCGGACGTTGGGAGGCGCTCTCTGGCGTTTCGCCAAAAGGCATCTATGCGGTGAATCCCACCCAGAAGTTGGGTGTCTTTCTGCAGCCGACCGAGTACGGGACTGATGATCCGCCGCAGGCGCCGGGCACGCTGGCGTGGAGTCTGTTCAAAGAGGTGACGCTGACGGGTTTTGACTACTTTGTTTACGACGTGCCGGTTTATGCCTGGCGCTCGCATTTCATCATGATGCAGGTGCTGGGGCGCACGGATAATCTGCGTGTCGATGTGGTCGTCGATGAGATCAAGATGACCAGTTGGCGCGGCCAAGAGTCGTCTGATCTGAGTCCGGACGAAGAGGAAGGCGATAATGAGGGCGAGAATGACGAGTGGGTGGCGACTGAGGCATGGGTCGTCACCAACAGCGTGGCGGGCGTGAATGAAGGCCGGATTCCCGGGCCGTTCAACACCACGCAAGTGAACCCGATGTCATCCCTCCAGCTCTCCACGCGTTACGCGAACACGGACGAGGGGTGGGTGACGAATACGACCTACGTCTATAACGGGTGGATTTATCTGAATGGCGCGGGCAGCACGAATATCTTTGCCGAGAATTTCATCGGCAGCGTGCAGGTCAAAATTAACGGTGCCGTCATTTTGAGCAATACGGACACGGAAACCCCGTCATCCGAAGCATTCGCGTATCTCGGCACGGGCTGGTATCCCTTCGAACTGCGGCTCGGCTGCGGCTCGGATGGCCGGGTCGGGCCTGCCGGAGGCGGGCTTTTCGGCGGCTATGGGGTGGCCTACAGCCGGAATAATGGGCTGACCTGGGTGCCCCTTCAGGATACGGGGTCCGGGACGTTCCTGCGCACGTCGGTGAAAACGGTGCAGCTTGACCACATGCGCGGCGGGCGCGAGATCGATTCGCTGGGCGTCGAGGGCGAGTGGCTGGACCAAGCGGTCAGGGCGCCGCGGATGGTGAATGGCACCGGCATGCTGGAGTTCGATTATCGGGTCGTTCGGCCGCCTGCCCGGCTCGTCGTTCAGTTTGCCCCGTCGTGGGACAGCTCGTTGTGGAGCGGCATTCAGACCGTGGTGGTGAATACGGCGATGTCCTCTTTCAACCATGAACTCGCCTACCTCGGCACCAACATTTCCGGCTACCTGAGAGTGCTGAACGACCGGAGCGGGATCTATACCAATGCGCTTGTGGAAATCGACAATGCCGTGGTGTGGGATGAACCGGACGTGGATGACGCGGACTGGCGGGCGTACAATGTGAAGGTGACCGATACGGATCCGATGCGGGTGATGCTGGATGAGACAAAAGCCCTTTTCCTGAACAACAGCCAGACTCTCGAGACGGACCCGTACCAGATCCTGTATCCTGAGGCTTTCGTGAAGACACCCCTGCTGCCGACGGGCCTGGGCTCGTTGACCTTCATGGCGCGCATGTATGCCAGCTCGCCCGCAGCCGTTTATTTGTATGTCACGTCGCATGCCGCAGGGCCGCGCGCGCCGGATGCGGACTGGCAGTTGGCGCACACCTATCTGATCACGAACCAGCTCTATGAAACGTACTCGTTTGTGCCGGCGGACGGACGGGCCTATCGTGCCGCCAAGCTTGTGATTCCGACTACGGGCGGCGGTCAGCGTGTGTGCGTCGAGGAACTTGCGGTCACCGAGCCGGTCCTGCCCGGTTTCGAGATCGTCAATGTGCGGGCCCTGTGCGTCGAGGGCGGCGGGTTCAGTGAGGAACGTTTCCAGCCGCTGCACTCCGACGAGGTCGGTTTCGAAGCGCAACTGAGCAATCTCCGCCTCTCCCCGCAGAACATTCGGCTGTATGTCGATTATTATGTCGGGACCAACGTCTGGGGCGTTGACAACTGGCCGGCTGCAGAAGTGGCCACGTTGGAGATGGACCTGCACGATGCGGAAAATCATCTTTACCGTACGGACCTGTTCAATGTGGTCTCTCCGCAAGAGAAGAACCAGGTCGTTCAGTTCCGTGTCCGGGCGACCTACGAGGATGCCGCGCAGACTGAACTGGAAGCCTATCAAAGTGTCTTTACCGTGCCGTCGTGGTATTATCCGGTGGATTTGAATCAGCGGTTTGCCTCGACGGGCGGCTGGGCGGCTTACTACATCGTGTACGATGTGCCGGTCGGCGCAGTGTGGCTGAACGAGATCAACGCGTACGAGGTCTATGAAGGCGGGACTGCGCATATCGGCCAAAACAAGTATGTGGAGATCGCCGTGCCTGCCGAAATCAGCCTTTCCGGTTGGCATCTTGATCTGGTCCCGTCGAATGAATACGACCCCGTGTATACCATTTCGTTTATGGGGACGCTGCCGGAACAGCAGCCGGTCACGAACGGCTACGCCTTTTTCGTGGTCGGGCAAGATCCCAGTGTGCCGCCTGAAGAAATCGCGGGGGTTGTTCCGCCGTTGCCGAAGCTGGATTACAGCGACCTGAACTTTGCGGGTAAATTCCCGAACAGCAAGCCGTTGGGGATCCGCTTGCGCCGCCCTTGGGGTATGTACGAGCACTCGGTTGTGTATGACCGCCGCCCGGAGTGGGGCGGGTCGTATTCAGGCGCGGAGTGGGCGGCCGCGCATCCTGATCTCCGGTTTGAGTATATCGGAACAGAAGGACAGGGCGGTTCGCTGAGCGTGTTGACGAACTCCGTGCGGTATGCCTTGCCGTTGGTGTCGGATTGGACCAATCAGGTGGCATGGACACCCGGCGGTTTGAATGTGGGGCAAACGGTTGAAGACTTTAACGTGCTGGCGCCCGGGGTCTCGAATGTGGTTGTGGTTTCGTCGCTCACGCCGCTGCACGGTGTGCAGAACGGCAAGCGCGTGACGCCCTTGGCGTTCAAAGTGCGCCGGGACGGGTCTACGAATATCCTGTACGAAGCGGATAGCTGGTATCGCATCAAGTCGGTCACCGTGAACGGCGTCGAGCATCTGACTGGCGGCGAGGTTGAGACGTTTAATCTGCCGCTGAACCACGTGCAGACCAACCTGACGATTGCCGTCACGTTCGGGCTGCGTCAGGATGTCAGCGATCTGAATTTGGGGACTGACATTATGACGTGGTTGCTGAGTTTCGGTGACCAGCCGTTGGCGCCTACGTATTACTACGGGCGTGAATTGGAGTTGTACGAACGTTATTGGCTGAATGCCAATCCGACGACGACGAATTATTTGGAGGGCGGCATCCTGAAGGTAGAGCGCGAAGAGGCGACAACCAACTACTTCATGACCGCGTGGTTGGCGTTGAATGGGACCAATGTGCCCAGCTTGCTGGGGGATCACGTGTTTGGTGACGCCGTATTCAAGATCTCGGCCAAAGACAGTCTGACCAAGCCGGAGTGGACGATGCTGGCGCAGTATAAGCTGGCTCCTGAGTCGTTCGACAGCAATCACACCACCCGCGTGTTTATTCAGAATCCATTCTTGCTTGATGAGTTCGCGGATGCCAACGGCGGCCAGCTCTTCATGCGATGGGTCATCGAGTATGAAGACCCGAGGTTCAGTAAGCCGATTCTGGTCATTACCAATTCGCCCTAATCCGGGCGCGACCTCAACGCGAACCGTCAATGAAGTGGCGCAGAACCCGCACGAAGAGCCCCAGGAAAAAGAGGGCCGCCACCAGGAGTGCCGCGCGGCGTTCGCGGTCGGCGAGCCGCTTGCGGTCGGTCTTTGGGTGTGCTTTGGGGGTATGACATTGGGGAGGTTTTGATTTCATCGCTGGACCTTGCATGCCGAATGTGCGCGATCTGTCTTGTGAATGGCGTCAATCATACGGCCGGAATCGTTCGCGCAACAAACGGAATAAGCCGCCGATGCCTGTCGGCCAAAGGCGTGTGGGCGTCGCCGCTTCGAGCGCAGCTTCGGCTTCGTCCGGGAGTTCGCTGAGAAAATCCAGACCTGTGATGCGCTCGAGTTCATCGATCGAGACAAGCGTGGAACGCGCGTAGGTGCGTCGCCGGACGGTTTGAGGCATATAGACCGCGAACGCGCGCAGACGGTTGTCACGCTGTGAGACCACGATCTGATAAAAACCGGTCGGGATGCCAATGCCGGAGCGCAGGCGTCTGTCTTCTGGTGACGGGAGCGCGCCGGCGATGACCCAAACCGTTCCCAGGCTTTTCGGCCAGATTTCCGAAATCCGGTATTCGAGTTCGTACCAGGGGCCTTGGTTCAAACCGGATCGTTGCGGGCAGATATTGGAAGTGAGAAATGTTTCGAGCTGCGCGGCTTTGCCGTAGCGGGATGCAATGGCTAAATTTGGGACCATATGGCCGCGATCATATCCGCTCTTGGTATACTCTTTGTGGTGCGGCGATCGTTTGGCTCTCGGATCAGGCTTGAAACTCGAGGGGCGAGGGGGCAGTTCGGCAGATGCCACCGGAAACGTTTGATAAGCGACCCAAAGAGGATGTCTCAACGCTGGCGAGTACCCGACAATGAAACCTGTTTTCCGCAGCACGACGATGTCGTCGGAGTCAGCGCTGACGATGCGATTAGGCAAACCTGCGCATGCGATCAGGTTGGTCCGTAACGGGGCCACGAGCGCAATTTCTGCGTCCCTTCCAGTCAGACCTAGGGCATCGGTGAGATCGGCTGAAGCGTTGCCGATGCGCTCGGCCCAAGCGGTGATCGGCGCTGAAAAATGTTGTGCCTGGACCTGTTGCCAGTAGCGCGGCTGATGGACATAGGCATTGGTCGCTACCGTAACCAGCACGGCCGGTACGGCCAACCAGCGGATGACATGGATAAAGGGACGGCGTGCCATATGTGTGCGGTCAAGCGGTTGAAAGGACGTAGGCGTAACAGTGGCTGAGCATCTGGCGGAAGGCCTGCGGCGATCGCTGTTCCTGCTGCAGGGTCCGGCGACCATGCCGCGCGAGCTCAGCGCCCAGATGCGGATCGTTGCAGAGGCGTAGAATCCCCTCGGCAAACTCCGCGGGGGTCGGCGGCGTGATGACGGCGTTTTCGGCAGAAAGGATCGCGCGGTTGGCGGGGGTGTCAGCCGCGACGATCGGCGTGCCGGATTTGAGGTAATCCAAGACTTTGATCGGAGCCGTAACGCCGGCGCGACGAGGTGAAACGAGAACGTCGGAAACAGACAGCAGTGCCGCGAGCTCTGTCGTTTCGATGCGACCTGGGAAACAGACCATATCCGCGATGCCGGCACGATCGAGCGCAACGTTCATGCGGCGGATTTCAGCAGCATTACCGCCGACAACAACGAAACGTGCATTCGGGTAGCCGGACAGCACATGGGGCATGGCGTTGAAAAAAAGATCGAGCCCCTGGAAACGCGTGTATGAACCGACGCATGTGATCAGTTTCTGGTCGGGCGCAGTCCGATAGCGGGCCATGGCGTGGTTCCGGGCAGCCGGCGAAATCTGTTCGTCAATGGCGGGGATGTCGGGTATCACGCACGCGCGACTGCTGCAGTTCATCCGGTTGAGGATCTCAATCATTCCAGAGTCATTACTAATGACGGCTGATGCGTGACGTAGCGCCCGCCGCTCCAACAGCCGGTGGAGGGCATGCCAGAGACGGTCCGCTCCGTGCGGCTGTTTAGGAGCAAAATCTCCCGTACGTTCAAACACCCAAGGAGTTTTAGTCAGGCGACCCGCGAGGCCTGCTACGACGCCGCCATCATCGATGCCGTGCATAAGGGTGTACAGGTTCCGATTGCAGGCGGCGACGGCCTTGGCCACCATGAAGGCATCGGTGACGAACCGTCGCAGCGAGGGGCCGGGTGGCAGTGCCTGGCAATAGGGCAGGCGATGAACAGTCAGATGGCGGACTCCCCTGATTTCAGGTGCAGCGTTTCCCGGGGGGGCGAGGAGGTCAACGGCATGCCCCAAGGCGACCAGCGCCTCGAGATCATGGCGCATGCGGTGACTGGCCCCGCGCCACGTGGAAAAAGACGTCGAACTGACAAACAGGATGCGGGACATGACAGAAGGGGGGCGTAACAAGGGAAACGGGGTTACCAACTCTCAGGGAGTTCAATACGAATGGTGCGGCTTTTCATGGCGTCACGCTGGGCCTGCGTGGGGCCGCTTTTGGAGAGGGGCTGCGAAGCCCACAGTGTGCCCGGTTCTGAAGTTGAGGGTACAGTAATCGGGGCCGCACACGCCGGACATTCACTCTCTCTCCCGGCTATTTCAGCCGGCGCCTCGATTTCTTGATTGCATGCGGGACAGACAAAAGACAGAAATACGGTATCAGATGATTCTGCGGTCATAGGCACTCCAAACCAACATGAAGGGGGAGGACGAACGGATCACGTAAAGGGGAGGGCGGCTGTGAAGGGATGACAGCACGCGTTCGACGTCAATAGTCCTTGTCGTCGGGCTGTTCGACCGCCTTGAGCAAACGCTCGACAATAGCGGTCGTCGAGAGTCCTTCTGAGTCGGCCGCGAAGTTAGCGATGATGCGGTGGCGCAGCACCGGCACCGCTGCTTTCACGACATCGCCACAGCTTACGTGGATTCGACCTTCCAGCACGGCACGCGCTTTGGCTGCCATCACGAGGAACTGTCCGGCACGCGGGCCTGCACCGTTTGAGACATACTTCTTAATGAAATCCGGGCTTTTCTCGTCTTGGGGCCGCGTGGCGCGCACGAGGCGGACGGCATATTTGATGACGTGATCGGATACAGGAATCTTTCGCACCACAGCTTGGAGCTGGAGCAGTTCGTCCTTGGTGATGACCTTCTGAGGTTGTTCACTTTTGGCAACGGTGGTTGCCTTCACCACGGTCTCTTCCTCGTCCTCTTTTGGGTAATCCACCCACAGGTTGAACATAAAACGGTCTTGCTGCGCTTCCGGCAGCGGGTAGGTGCCCTCCTGTTCGATCGGATTCTGCGTGGCGAGCACAAAGAAGGGGGCGTCGAGCTTGTAAGTCTGATTCCCGACCGTTACGCATTTTTCCTGCATGGCTTCCAGCAGGGAGGCTTGAGTCTTGGGCGGCGTACGGTTGATTTCGTCGGCCAGCAGCATGTTGGTGAAAATCGGCCCCTTGATAAACCGGAAGCTCTTTTTGTCCGTCACGGGGTCGTGTTCCAGGATCTCGGTGCCGGTGATGTCGGTGGGCATCAAATCCGGCGTGAATTGGACGCGCTTAAACTCCATGTCGAGCACCTTGGCGATCGTGGCGCAGAGCGTGGTTTTGGCCATGCCGGGCATACCGACAAGCAGACCGTGCCCGCCTGCGATGATGACCATCATCACTTGGTCGATGATGTCGACCTGTCCGATGATGACCTTGGCGATTTCCGTCCGGATCTTCTCGGAGCGCAGCGACATCGCCTTAACGAGCTTGAGATCTTCTTCCGACGCCCCCTGCACCTTCAGTTCGCGCCGGCCTTTTTTTACGGCAGGCTGCGCTTCTGCGGCGGCAGGCTCGCTCGCTTGCTCAGCGGCAGGTTCTTCAATGAAGAGCAAAACAACCTGCCCGCCAAGAATGATCTGGCATCCGCTGGCGAGAATCGCCTTGCCCAACGTCTGCCCGTTGACTGTCGTTCCATTGGAACTGTTCAGGTCTTCAAGAATCCAGCCCTCGTCGACGGGGGTGAGTTGCGCGTGCCGGCTGGAAATCGCTTCGACGGGGATGCAGATAGAACAGTCTTCGCTGCGCCCGATCAGATAGGGTTGGGTCGGCGCGAGTTCGGTCAGCAATTGGTCGCCCTCGGGCTGTTGCAAGAATAACTTTGCCATGTGTGTGTGTTCCTTTATTGTCAGACAGACTTAACGTGATTCTTGGGCTGGCACGGCAGATGTCCCGGGGGCGGGATCGCTGGCCAACGTGATCGTCCCCAAATCCTTCACAGAGGTCGCCACGCGGATGCCTTGGAGCGGCTTGCAGAAGTAGCCGGGAATCAGTCCTTTGGTGTCGGGGGGGCCCATTTCCTGACGTGCGATCTCGCGGGTCTTTTTCATCTCCCAATGGGTGCCTAGCTTACTGGTCCCGACACTTTCCATCAGGCAGAGCTTGATGCTGCGGATTTGTATGTGCTTCAGGACTTCGGCGCTTTGCAGGGTGACCGGCAGGGTCCGGACTTCCTGTTCCAAAACGCGTGCTTTACCAAAGGTTCCGCCCTGCCCTTCGATGCGGTGCTGGTTTTTAACGTTGAAAAAAGGATTGGACTCGTTGACCTTCGCTTTGATCGCGCGCACGTCAGGATCGGCCAATGTGTTCGGTTCGCGCGAGAGCAGCAGGCCTTCGTAAAGACAGTTCTCGCACAGCACAAAAAGATCATATTTTCCGGGCGGCAACCCGTAGAAGGAGAACGCATTATTCGCGCCCAACGCGGCGAGATAGACCTGATTGGTCATGTCTTTGTTGATGTTGCGCGCATTCTTGGTGGAGCCGCCGCCCTCCACATCCGACAGTGCAGAAATGTGTGGGAATTTTTGAGGCATGGCCAGAACGCCGAGCACCTCGGATGGATTGCCGGCGATCATGCCGCGCAAGCCGCCTCCGGCCGAGGGATCGGGTTTGGAATACAGGTTGATGCCGACCTTGGTTTTGCTATAGGGCGACATGTTGCCGGGATCGATTTTGATCGCCGCGCCTGCCAGCGTTGCCGCGAGAACGACCAGCAGAGCGCCTGCCGCACGGGCTGCTATACGGAATGTCATCATGGCGCGAGCACCTCTTTCATGGCTGCTTCATAGGGATGCCCCGGGAAGCGTTGAACAAAATCAGCGGCGATTTCTTTGATACGTGTTTTGTCGTTGAGCTGTTGCAGGCACTCAATCTCCAGCTTCATGGCGTCCGCGAGCTGGGCGCTCATGGTCACGCTCTTGCGATAGGTCGCCAACGCATTGACCGCGCGGCGCAGATCACCGACAGAGAGATAAACCCGGGCTTCCGCCATCGGGTAGTCTCCGGAGAGCTTGGAGGCAGGCGATTCGTTCTCCCAATCGGTCAGCTTCTGAAAGGCTTCCGGCAACGCATCTTGGGCGAGGAAGCTCGTGATCGTTGCATACATGGACGCATCATGCACGGTATAGACCTTCCAGTCGTCCACCTTCATCCTCGAGGCGAGACTCTGCATCGCAGGCCGCTTGGATGACGCCTTGGCGGTCGTGTTGGTTTCGGGCTCGGCGTCGCGCCGCTTGCGGGCTCCCACATACGTCAAGCGTCCGCCGGCCATGCCGACTTTATTGCGGCTTCTGAATCGGTCTTGCGCATCCTTGTAGAACTTCATGGCAGCGTCATAATTACCGAGAGCCCGCTCGACATCCCCTTGGCGCAGTGCCGCGAGTTGTGTCTGGTCCGGTGCGATCGCCGTTTCTTTTAAAAACACGACTTCGCGTTTGGCTGCCGCAGGATTGTTGATGTCAAACAGATAGGCGCACACCCGCTCATCTTTCCAGCGAAATTTACGCGCGCTGGTTCTCTCGTTTTTCTCCAGCCGTGCGATCCAGTCCAGCAGGAGCTTGTCTTTGCGTTGCAGACGCAGCGTCTCAATGAATCGGTCTTCCAAAACCCAACGCTCTTCGGCGGGCCTTTTCTGCAGCGTGTCGAAGCCGCGGTTGAAAAGCTCGATCAGAATCGGACCGGCGTTATAGGGTTCCAGCAGTTCGATCAGCATGCCCCAGTGATCGTTGCTCCAGTCAGCGCAGGGATCGGCAGGTTGAGGAACAGCGCGCAACATGTCATAAAGGGCTTTTCTCACCGTGAGCCGGTCGCTCTTGGTGTCCAACGAGAGCGCGGGAGGGGTCCAGAAACAGCGCATGTGCACCGTGGTTCGTGCGAGCCCCGCCGCATTAGAAACGGCTAGCGTAACGGGATAGGAAATGGTGTCGGGGTCCCCCGAAACCAGCCAGTCAATCGCGGGTTCGGCAAAGCGCTTGTTGGGGGGGAACTCCCATGTGACAGACTGCGTGTCCGACGGCGTTACCGCGCCGTACGAAAGCGCGAACAAAACCAGCGGCTTTTCACCAATCCAGTAATAGCCGAGTCGTTGGGTGTTGCCGCGGATGACACCCGCGACGCGACCGTCCTTGAACGCGATCCGTTTGATGTCGGCCCGTCCCGACTGGGCGAGTCCGGACACATGCTCCGGCAACCCGTCTTTCGTCTCCATGCCGGGACGCTTCCAGCAGAGGTTGATTTCCTGAGGGCCGGTTTTTTCGAAGTGATAGTAGTCGATACGGTGCAGTCCTGGTCCAAGTTCAACCCAATCGCCGCGCTGCCCTTTGGCGCCGCCTTGCCGCGTATGGATCCCGGGCCAACTGTGGACCGTCTTGCCGTTGATCGCGAACTCGGAACCTTCATCCGAAATCGTGCAAAAATAGATACGCTCCTTCTTTTCCAAAAAAAACGCGCCGACAATCCACGTGGAAAAATCATCATCAGGGCCGAAGGGGTTGACCATCGATCCGATGCCATAATCCCATTCGTCGAACGATGCGCCTTGTGCGGGCGGATAATCCCGCTCCATTCGCTTGGCCACTTCGAGACTGGCGTTGCCGTTTTTTGAAAAGAAAAAGGTCGCCGGGAAAAGACGCGTGCTCGCAGGCCGCGGTGGCGCACTGGCGGAAGGTGTGATATAGACCGTAGCGGTCTCCCCGTCGCCAGGCTTGGCGAACAGCACTCCGAAACCGTCGGTTTGTGAGTCCGCGACAATGAGACTTTCCAACTGTTTACCCTGAGCGTCGCGCACATCAGGGATGCGGAATTTGCCGGGTAACAGGCCCCCGTTGGGGATCTTAACGAAAACACCCAGATCGGGATGGTCAGGCTCACGCGAGACGGTCACGTCTACCCGCAGCGCCGCGCCGGGTACGGCCCACGCCTCTTGCTGCGCCCCGCTCCGCCCGGCTGCGAACAGCGTGACGGATATAAAGAAGAATGGAAGGTGCCTCGCACAACGACGGTCCAACCTTTTTCGTTTGAGGGGGACGGTCTTCTCTCTAATCTTCAACACCACACGACTCCTTGAGCGGCTCGTCCGCACACTATTGCATCTCGCCGATCGCTTTGAAGTAATCCGACACCATATCGCGGTATTCGGCCGGTGCTTCGTCCGGCGATGCGGCGATCGCTTCCGCAGCGTTCTCCGTATTGCTGACCGCCCCCATGTCCGCGTTGCCGATACCGTTCTCCAGCGACGTGTAGGTGGTGCTGAGCGCCTGCAACGCTTTCTTGTGCAGTTCGGCAATCATTGCCGGCGAAGCGTTTTGCTTCTGCAGCAGATCGATCTGCTTGCTGAATGCAATATACTTCTTGAGATCGTAAGTCCGCAGGTTGTTGAGTTGCGCCTGGGCATACACCGCTTCGGCGTTACGGGTCAACTGGGCGCGCGTACTCTCGGCGGAGTCGGCTTCTACCTTGGTGTCGCGCCGCGTGGCACCTTCGCCGCCCTCCATCCCCTTGTCCTGCGAGTAACCGGAGTTCTTGCCGCCGCCCGTGGCCACGGCGTCCGAATGGCCCTCTTCCTCGACGTCACCGGATTGGTTGGAGTCCTGCGTGCGCCGTTTATCAAGATTCTTGTCGCCCTCGTTGATCTTGCCGGAACGCGACATCACCTCGCCGTCTGACATGCCCTGCCTCCCAACCTGCGAGCGACCGTCCTGATCCTTGTGGTCAGGACGGTCGTTGCCGGATTTGCCGGCCGCGCTGTAACTGACGGTTTCGCCTTCGGAAATGCCCCATCCCATGTCAATGTTGGCCATGCCTTGATTGGTCACGGAATCATCCGCCTTTTCCGACTGCTCTTCTTCGGACTCCAACAGGTCGCCGATGATGTCCTGCAACTCTTCCGGCATGGTCACCTGTCCGACCGGCCCCTTCATTTCTTCCTTGTCGATCGTCTCCATGTTGCGTTTAACGTTGTCAGATTTAGCGACAAGCCACATCTCCATCTCGTCCGCCTTCTGTCCGGTCATGATCAGTGTGTCGAGCAAGAAGTCCTCTTTTTGCAGGCCGACCTCGACTACAGCGTTGGTGCCGGACCCCTCCTCCTGCTTCATCTCTTCATACGTCTGGAAGGTGTCGGTCACCAGTTCGTTGACGGCATCCAGCTCAGGCATGGCCTGCAGGTCGGTGGCGACCTTCAGCATGGCCTGCGCCATGTTTGCTTTGAGTTCAACGATTTCCTCAAGCAAGTCATCGTCGATTTTTTCGGTCTTGTCTCCCTGGCCGCCAGTCTCGCGCAGGGCATCCACGACGCGCGCCTGCAAATCCTCCATCTTTTTGATGGACTGCCTCGCATCCTTAATAATAGCCAGTGCGTCTTCAGTCTTATCCTTGGTCTCGGTCTCGCGCCACTCCTTGAGGAGATCCATCAGCATGGCGATACCGTTGGTCACACTGTTCTGCGGAGGCACGGCGTCCGCGATCCGTTCAGATTCCATGACCTCGGCGATCGTGACCATGGTGGGGTGAAGTTTCAGTTCAACCGCTCGGTCGGCGATCTTGCTCATCAGGGCGCCGAACTCTTCGTCGTCACGGTCTTGTTTGGCCTCTGACCGGCAGAAGCCGATCATCGCCTCCATGTCCTGCGAAAGATAGTCCTGCCGGTCAATGATCGCTTCCTGCAGTTCGGACGCCTTTTCTACGGCTTTCAATGTGGCAGCGAGATTGGCGGTCTGTCCTTTGCGGATGCCCTCCAGCATGGCCAGAACACCGGCAGCGGCCTGTGAGACCTCCCCCTTGTTCATATTGCCGTCCGCCTGCACCAAGAGCCGCAGCACCGTGTTTTGCGCGTCGACGGCAAGCTTGGCATTTTCCTCGCGTGTTTCCGACGTTCCCGTCACCATGTGGGTCAGCCGCGTGGTGGCGTCCGGTAACGGCCCTTTAACCGCCTTGTCCAACGCGACGCGTGCCGTGCCGACCGCCGCGTCTTTGGTCGTCAGCAGGGTCTCGGCATACGTGCGGATCGACTTCTGCTTGTCGGCGACCTCCTGCCAGAGCTGCTCATCGTATGCGGGCAGGTCTGCTTGCAACCGCGCGGTGGTGGTGAGCGCGGCCCGCTGGCGCGCGACCAGCTCGCCGATCGTCTTTCGCGCGTCGCCGCGGTTCTGCTGCTCGGCGGCAAGCTGCGCTGAGAGCGTCGTCATTTCAAACAGGATCTGCTGGCTGACCGTCCGATTGGGTGCGTCGCCGTCGGCGGTGTCGCAGGCCACGATGCGCAAGGCCGAAGAGGCCGACACATCTTCCAGAGAGCCGGTCCACTTTTCCGTAAAACTCTTCTGACCGGCAAGATCCCACTCTTTCAGGACCTCCCCCTCGGCCCCCGGCTTAGCGCCCTTGTTGACGCGCTCCATGCGCACCTTGCCGAGACCGTATTCATCGCTGACCTCGAATTGCACAACCGGCGCGGCGTTGGGCGGCAGGACCGCTTTCGCGGCTGAAGGGATCACCAAGCGGATACCGGGTGCGCGGTCTTCGATAAGGGCAAAGCGCACCGGCACTCGCATTTCAAGGCCGTAAGTGTCGCGCGCCGCAATTTGAAAGAGGGCACCGTCTGTAATCACGATGCCGCCGGACCAGTTCGCCTTGTCGGTGCCGGGCGTCAGCGTCAACGTTTCCTTGTCAAGGAGGACCTGGGAGGTCTCGAGCGGTCGGTTGCAGGCTATCTGAAAAGTGACTTTGGAGCGAACTGGGATCGCAACCGCGTTGGTCAGCGCATCGAATGTGAGAGGTGCCAGCGACGTGTAGCCGGGCGGCGTGACAGTGAGCTGCAGGCTGGAGAGCGCTAACGGTGGCACGGTGTCGATTGTGTAGGTGTCTGTCGGATAGGCGTCGCCGACTTTGAACCGGTAGCGGAGCGAGGTGGCTATTTTAGAGACCCGGTAGGGGAACTCCTCTTCTACGCCGGTCGCCTTGAACTGTCCGACCCGCACGGTTGAACGCTTGTCATCGGCCGGATAAAGGTCCAAATCCACGAACTGACCGGCTCGTCCCGTGGCCTTCACCACCAGGTCGATGCCGGAACCCTGCGCGATGGTCTTGCTCGCCGGAGTCACCGCGAGGACCGTCGCGAAGGTCGGCGGCGAAAGGCGCGAGAAGGGATTCAACACGCGCTGCATCGCCACGGTCCAGGCGTTGCCGAGCACGAACGCGGGCACGGCCAGCAAAAGCCCTGCGGCCGCCACGGCAATCGCGCCGCGCTTGCGCAGGCGACGATCCTTGATCTCATGCAGCGGCAACGCGGAGAATCCCGGCACGCCTTCATTCAAATAAGTGCGCAGCCAGGAAGAGGGCGCGTGCTCGCTGGC
>ERZ795056.2737-NODE-2737-length-19350-cov-10.132521_pt1 | contig 19350 bp, 13 predicted proteins | sample MGYA00375140_ERZ795056 | MGnify/ENA primary metagenome ERZ795056 (study PRJEB30185, sample SAMN05720227) | activated sludge metagenome | isolation source: Anaerobic digester | place: USA | collected 2015-03-09 ... | reverse complement strand
GCATCTTCTCCCCTACTGTTTTTGATTCGGGCTAGAAACGATTTTCCTGGTGCCACGAGATCCAGAAACTCAGGCTGGTTGTATAATCCCAACTGGCGAATGCGCTCTTCCGGAACAAAATCCGGAAGTTTACTACAGGCAATAATTTCAGGTTTGCCAGCCATTTCAGGAATGAAAAACCGGTTTGTATTGTTTCATCGCGATTTTGTTGGCAATCAACTCCCGGTTCGATTCCAGAGTTCGACCGAGTTTGAGGTCTTCCACCAGTTGCGGATCTTTTTCCATCAACTGCAGGTAGTCGGCCAGTAAACCAGTTGCCTCGTCCTTGATCCGGTAAAAAACCCAGTAATCTTTGCGGGTACTCTGCACCAGTCCTGCATTCCGCATCACGCCCATCAGACGGGCCGTTTTGGTTTGGGTGAAGTCCAGAATCAATTCCAAATCGGTAATGGTGAGGGCTTTCATGTGGTACAAAAGATGGAGAATCCGCAACCGCGATTCATCCCCCAATGCCTTAAAAACCTGCGCACCAAAGGCAAGCGAAAAACTTTTCAGTTTTAAAACCGGCGACTTCTCCCTTGTGTTTATGGTATTTCGAATGCTCAATGTCTGATTACTGGACAGCAAATTGAAAAAAAATCCAGTCAGGAAAAGAATTTGAAAACCATCTTGCCCGTAAAATCTTTTAACCGGACTATGATTTCCTTCCAGCAGATTCAGGACAACCTCTCTTTTCGCAAAGGAGAAACCACCGAACCTGGCCATCCGGTACTGCAGTTGCTATACGACAGTCGTTTGATTTCCAATGGATTCGGGGGAATTTTCTTTGCTCTGAAATCCGGACGAAACGACGGACACCGGTTTATTCCGAAGGTGGCAGAGAAAGGTGTGAGTCAATGGATTATTTCGGACCCGGAATGGGCCGATTGGTTGGAAAAGCGGGGAAATCAGAACTGGCTTCTGGTGGATAACGTTCTCGATGCCCTCCGAAAAGTAGCGGCCTGGCACCGGACGCAGTTTCAGCTGCCTGTGATTGGAATAACCGGCAGCAACGGCAAAACGATTGTGAAAGAATGGCTGACCCAGCTCGTCGGCCATGACCGGTTCATCTGCAAAAGTCCGAAAAGCTTTAACTCCCAGCTGGGCGTGGCCTTGTCGGTCTGGAACCTGACGGCCCGTCATAATCTTGGCGTTTTCGAAGCGGGTATTTCCCGTGAAGGCGAGATGGCGGAACTGCAAAACATGATTCAGCCGGAGTTGGGAATTCTCACAAATCTGGCCACCGCCCATGATGAAGGATTTGGTTCAAGAGAATCGAAATTCCGGGAAAAACTGCTCCTCTTTACTGGCAGCCATACATTGATTCTCAGCGAATCGCTCCGGAATCTCCATCAGAATCTCATTTCCGAAATTCTTCCAGACTCCCACACTGCCTCCTGGTCATGGGGTAACTCGCAGCAGGACGGCATATTTCATCTTGTATTCGACGGGAAAACCCATCCGTTTTTCCTACCGTTCCGGGATAAAGCTTCACTTGAAAACCTGGGAAATGCTCTGGCCATGGCCATTCACCTGGGAATTTCACCCGGTATTCTTCAGAACCGGCTGCATCTGATCAACCAACCGGAAATGCGGTTGAGTCTGAAAGAAGGTGTAAACGGAAACATTTTGATCGATGACAGTTATACAAACGATGTTACCGGTCTCGAAGCCGCTCTTCAGTTCGCTGTACTTCAGCAAAAATCCACTCAGGAACTGGTTGTGATTCTCAGCGATCTGGAGGAATCGTCCGAATCGCTGGATCAGGCCAAAGAAAAAATCATCCGGCTGGTTGATAATTTCCAGGTAAACCGGATCATTACGTTGGGTCATCAGTTTGAGGGCATTCACTTTCCGGCAAGATGCCATCCCCGGAATTTTGCGAATGTGGATGACATGTTGGATACGCCCGGAATTTCGGCCATCCAGAATTCGGTGATCCTGATCAAAGGTGCCCGGAAATTCGGACTCGAGGCCCTGGTGAAATCATGGCAAAAGAAAATTCACGGCACCCGGCTGGAAATCAACCTGGATGCGATGGTGCACAACCTCAATTTTTACCGGAGTCAACTGGCACCGGAAACCGGCGTGATGGCTATGGTAAAAGCACTTGGTTACGGAAGCGGCGACGAGGAAGTCGCCCGCATTCTGGAATTTCACAACATCACCTACCTGGCCGTGGCCTATCCTGATGAAGGTGTCAAACTTCGTGAGGCCGGCATCACCACACCGATTATGGTGATGAATCCTACGGAAGATTCGCTCCCTGTTTTGGTGGCCAATCAGCTGGAACCTGAAATCTACAGCCGTCTGATTCTGAAAGCCTTTATCGCCGAAATCGGAAAATCTGACTCCGTCCTTTGGCCCGCAGTTCATATTAAAGTCGACACCGGCATGCACCGGCTGGGTTTTCTTCCGGAAGAGCTGGAGGAAGTGGTTTATCTGCTGAATCAGGTACCGGAACTGACGATTGCAACCGTTTTCAGTCATCTTGCCGGAGCCGATGAAGACGCATTGAATGAGTACAGCCGGTTGCAGATCCTGAAATTTGAGGCGTTTTGTGAGGGACTCAGTGCCGGAACCGGAAAGACCTTTAAAAAACACATTCTCAATTCGGCCGGAATTCTTCGTTTTCCGGAAGCTCAGTACGATATGGTCCGTCTTGGAATTGGTTTGTATGGAATCGAGGTCAACTCCTGGTATCAGAACCAGCTCCGGCCGGTATCCACTTTGAAAACGACGGTATCACAAATTAAGAATGTGGCGAAAGGCGAATCGGTTGGATATGGCAGAAAAACCATCCTTTCCAGGAACAGTCGGATTGCCACCATAGCCATTGGTTATTCGGACGGATTCCGCCGGGATTTCTCCCAGGGAAAAGCCAGTGTCAAATTTGGCGATGTCTGGGTGCCGGTGGTCGGCAATGTGTGCATGGACATGTGCATGGTCGATGTAACCGATACTCCAATAAAAGAAGGCGATGAGTCAATCATTTTTGATGATGCCGATTCGCTTTTGCAACTTGCCATTGCCGCAGAAACCATTCCGTACGAGATCCTCACAGGGATTGGGCATAGGGTAAAACGAATATTCTTCCGGGAATGAAACGCACTACACTACTACTTATCACATTAATCAGTTGTCTCCTGACTGCTAAAGCAACCCACATTGTGGGCGGGGGATTTTCCTATTCGAGGGTTTCGAACGATACCTACCGATTCAACCTGACACTCTATTTTGATTACATAAATGGGAATTCGGGGGCAAAAGATTCCTACGCCACCTGCCATTTATTTCAAAAATCAAACAATATTTACCTTGACTCTATTGACCTGCCTTTGGTTGACAGCAGTCGTTTTCTTCCTTTTTCCAATCCACGATGCGGCACCCGGGTAAATCTCAAAACCCAGGTACTTCAGTATTCACGATTGATTCAGGTGAACCCTGCATTTTTTGATGATCCGCAGGGGTATTATCTGATCTGGGAAAGATGTTGCCGGAACAATGTGATTTCCAACATCAATGCCCCCGAAGCAACCGGGCAAACCTTCTATATGGAATTCCCTCCAATGACTATCAATGGACAATCCATCAATAATAATTCCCCGGTTTTCGATCTCATTTCGTCCGACTATCCTTGCATCAATATTCCATTTCAACTGCCTTTTGGTGCCACAGATTCGAATGGTGATTCACTTGTTTACAGCTTAACCAATCCGATAAAAGGGAATTCTACCCCTGCCAGACCGAGAGGTACTCCCCCTTTTCCGGCACCATACGACCCGGTCTCATGGAAGTTTGGCTACAGCGCCCTCAATCCACTGAATGGTCTGCCAGGACTGAAGGTAAATTCGAAAACCGGATTGCTTACCTGTACCGCCACCCAAACCGGACTTTACGTATTTTCAGTGAAATGCGAAGAGTTCCGGAATGGTAAAAAAATAGGTGAAATCAGACGGGAAATGCAGATTACGGTGATTGATTGCCCGGCAAATTCTCAACCTGAAATTGTGATCCGCAGCGATGCAGGAAGTTTACTGGCAGATGACGACACATTGTATTTTACAGGTGGTCCTCAGGGTAGTTGCAGGGAAATCAAACTTGTTGACAAACAACGAAACGAACCCCTCAGTTATGAGCTGATCCGGATTTCGAATAATTCGCCGGCCTCTCTCTCGACCATAAAAAACCTGGTCATCGGCAGTACAAGTGATTCCGTCACCGCTACGTTTTGTATACCCGGTTGTTCGGTTGCCACACCACAAGACCCCTGGAAAGTGTTGTTTGTTGCGACGGACAATGGATGCAGCCTTCCGAAAAAAGACAGCTTGTACCTGTTTCTGGTTGTGACTCCGATTCCTGGAAATCCTCCCAATATTTCCACGACAACACCTCAGCCAGATACAATTGAAGTAGTTCAGACCGGATCCATTTCGCTTCCTCTGGAGGCCATTCAGAATCAGAATGGCGTATTAACGATACGGTCAACCCTTGTCGATGTAAATGGGAATCCGGTTACAGGCAACGGTCTGACTCTCCCTTCCGGGTCAGGACGGGGAGTGGTGAATGCGACCTTCAAATGGACGGAAATCTGTACCACACCTGACCAATTGCCACTCCGGCTTCAGTCGATTGTCGAATCCAACGTATGCGGAGACATACAGTTCGATACGTTTTTCATTTACATCCGGGTGATTCCGAAATTATTGGATGTCACCCTAACCAGCAGCTATACAGGCGCAACTGATATTTTTCTGGATGAACGCACCTCTACCCGTTTCCTGCTGACCGGCAAAGTAAACGACAGCCGGACGGTGCAACTCAGTGCTTCCGGCTCGTTGAAAGATCAGCCCGATTTTATATTCCGGGGTGGCGTAGGAACCACGGAGTATTCTGACAACTTCTATTTCACCGCTGCCTGTGGAGGCAAATCCGGCACCTATCCGGTCACTTTTATGGCCGTCAGTCGGTTTTGTGGGTTTGAATACATCGATAGCCTCCGCTACAATGTGACTCTCAAATACGAACCCGACAGTATGGGCATCCTGCCTAATCTGATCACTCCAAACGGAGATGGGATGAACGACGAATTTTCCCTGGCTAAAATTGCCCCGGTTGAAAATTGCGCCAACCAGTTTGATTTCGTTGAAATCTACAACCGTTGGGGTAAGCGAATCTTTTTCTCGCGGAGTCGTGACTTTGTCTGGAGCCCCGAAAAGGACATTGAAGGGATCTATTATTATGGCTTGAACTTTAAAAATAAACGGTTCTCCAGCTGGATCTCCGTTGTCCATTAGCAGGACTCGTATTTCCACAACCGTCGTTTCCGTTCACTGCACCACAACACTGTTGTTTCAATTCGCTTAGACCTTGTGGCCTCAGTTTTCGCTTCGGTCACCCATAAAATATACTCTTTCTTTTGTCCGGGCGGCAGTTCCCGATAAAATTCAAGAGCAACCGGTACAGATTGGAGTTGCTCCATCAGATCGGCTGGTGATTCCAGTTCCTTCACCGGGCCCGTTTTTTTCTTTTCAGGTTTAACACCCGCATCAATCAGCATCATGGCTTCCAGAATCAGATCCCGAATCTGGATTTCAGAAGGCAAATCATCCAAAGACGAAATTCTTCCAAGATTTCCCATGGATGATTTCGCCTGACTGTGTTCCATAATTCCATGCGGATCCTTCATCACCGATTCCAGCCAGAACCCAAACGCACAATGCTTGCTAAATGCTGCCATACTGCACAGAATACGGCCTTTGTATTCAAAATGAGGAAAACTCCATTTCACCGTTTCGGTCACTTCCGGACAAAACTGATGCACCCAGGTGCGCAACTGATTCAGTATCGGCCGGGCGAAAGGTGCTGCCGATTCAATGTATGTAGAAATACCAGAATGAAATTCCATATGTTTTCAACAGTTGTTAAACGGACGGTTCCAGATTACCGGCCAGCATTTGATTTTCCGCAATTATCCGCATCTTTCCCGAAATCCAACTGTTTTGATTCGTACAAAGCGTTTCATTTCCTTTTCTTTGCGCCCCATTCCACAAAATGAAAAAAATACTCGGATACGTTATCCCCATCGGTCTGGCAGCCGGCCTTTTATATTTCACCTATAAGGACGAAGATTTTCCGACAATGTGGGCCAATATGCAGACGGCACATGTCTGGGCAATACTAGCCACCTTTGCCACCACCATTCTCGCTCACCTTTTCAGGGCATTGCGTTGGAATATGTTGTTTGAACCGGTTGGTTACAAGCCTTCTGTTCAGAATAGTTTTCTGGCGGTGATGTCGGGATATTTTGTAAACCAGATCATTCCAAGAGCCGGAGAAGTTTCCCGCTGTACGATTCTGGTGACCTCTGAAAAAGTGCCGTTACAGACTTCTATTGGAACCGTCATTGCCGAACGCGGCTTTGATATGGTGATGCTGATTCTGATTGGTCTTGTCGCTTTTGGATTGGAATACGAAACACTAACCACCTTCCTGGCGGCCCAGCAGGCGAAATTCGGAGGATCCGGTGCCTCAGATCCGAACCTGAAATTCATCATTCTTGGAATGGGCATTCTGGTCTTGGGAATCGGATATGTTTTCCGTAAACCACTTTCTACAATTCCGGTGATTGGCAAAATCATTGACTTTCTGAAAGGGTTGGTGGAAGGTTTGCTGGGCGCCACCCGGATGAAAAATCCGGCCTTATTTTTTCTCTACACCTTTCTGATCTGGGGCGGCTATTATATGACCACCTACTTCAGTTTATATATGTTTGGTTTCACTCATGACCTTGGCTTCAAAGCGGCCTTCATGTTGCTGATAATCGGAAGCTCGGCCATTGTAGTTCCGGTTCCCGGAGCGGCGGCACCGTTTCCTCTGTTTGTGAGTGCCGGTCTCATTGAATTGTATATGAAAGAACCCTCCATGTCGCTCACAGCCGCTTCAATGATGTACTGGAGCCAGACATTTTTCACATTGGTTGTCGGTGGCGGTTGCTATTTAATTTCAGTGATCAAAGCAGGAAGGCAGATAAAAGAAGACTGATATGTTTCATTCGGAAGATAAGATTGTCAACTGGCAACAGGCAGCAGAAAAAGTAGCCTCCCTTCAGAAAGAAGGGAAAAAGGTCGTGTTCACCAATGGATGCTTTGATCTGGTTCATCTTGGCCACGTCGACTATCTGGAAAAGGCCCGGAATCTGGGCGATTTTTTAGTTGTGGGCATCAACACCGACAAATCGGTTTCAGTTTTGAAAGGCCCCCTCCGTCCGGTGAGTAGCGAAAAATCCAGGGCAAGGGTTCTGGCTTCCATGGGTTTTATCGACCTGGTTGTGCTGTTTGGAGAGCCCACTCCGAAAGAGCTGATCGAAGAAATCAAGCCTGACATTTTGACAAAGGGCAATGATTATACCGTTGAAAACATCGTAGGCGCAGATTTTGTAATGGGCAGAGGAGGCAAAGTAGAAACACTTCCGTTGGTTGAAGGATATTCCACGACCAACCTGGTGAATCGAATGTCAGGTCAACCTTAACACAAACGCTATGTTCTTATTCATCATTATTTTAATTGTCAGTATGGGTGTGTCCTGGATGTTGAAATCCAGAATGCAGAAATATTCGCAGACCCCACTTCAATCAAATTTATCCGGAAAGGAAGTCGCCGAAATGATGCTTCGCGACAATGGAATCTTCGATGTCAAAGTGATGAGCATCGATGGGCAACTCACCGATCACTACAGTCCTTCAGACAAAACCGTCAATTTAAGTCACGAAGTCTTTTACGGACGGAATGCCGCTGCTGTGGCAGTAGCCGCTCATGAAGTGGGGCATGCTGTTCAGCATTCTGTAGCCTATACCTGGCTGGGATTCCGATCGGCGATGGTTCCGCTTTTAAATATTTCGAGCCGGTTTATGTCGATTCTGATTTTGGTGGGAATTCTTGCTTTGCAGGTTACACCCTTACCATTGGCCATCGGTGTCGGATTGTTCGCACTCACGACTGTTTTCAGTTTCATTACGCTTCCTGTGGAGTTTGATGCGTCGGCCCGCGGACTGAAATACATTTCCTCCAGAGGGATTGTAACTTCCTCGGAATATGCGCTTTCAAAAGATGCACTGCGTTGGGCTGCGATGACCTATGTGGTGGCTGCTTTGAGTTCACTGGCAACATTATTGTACTATGCCAGCCTGCTGACCGGTGGAAGACGAGATGATTGATTTTCATCAATAAACACAAGGAAAAGCCCTCCCGAACGAATATTTCGGGAGGGCTTTCTTATTTATATCCATTTTTTAAAACAATTGGTTTAGTTTTGGGCTTACAAAGATTTCTTAGAAAAACACCATTATTAATCCACACACCAAAAGCAAGGGAATGAATTTTGAACTGACCGAAGAACAAAAAGCCGTCCGGGATGCCGCCCGGGATTTTGCCGTTTCTGAATTATTACCCGGTGTCATCGAGCGTGATGAGCACCAGAAATTTCCGGCAGAACAGATTAAAAAAATGGGTGAATACGGATTCATGGGAATGATGACCGCTCCTGATTATGGTGGTGGTGGAATGGATACCGTATCCTATGTTTTGGCAATGGAAGAAATTTCCAAGGTAGACGCCTCTGCATCAGTGGTGATGTCGGTCAACAATTCATTGGTTTGCTGGGGTCTGGAAAAATTTGGGACCGAAGAACAAAAACAAAAATACCTGAAGCCATTGGCAAGCGGAGAAATCCATGGTGGATTTTGTCTTTCTGAGCCGGAAGCAGGTTCCGATGCTACATCCCAGAAGACGATGGCCGAAGACAAAGGCGATCATTATCTTTTGAACGGAACCAAAAACTGGATCACCAACGGCAATTCCGGTTCTGTATTTCTGGTAATGGCACAAACTCACCCGGAACTGAAACACAAAGGCATAAACTGCCTGATTGTGGAAAAGTCAATGCCCGGATTTGAAGTGGGAAGGAAAGAAGACAAGCTCGGTATCCGAGGCTCTGATACTCATTCTCTCATGTTCACCGACGTAAAAGTGCCGAAAGCAAACCGGATCGGTGAAGATGGCTTTGGCTTTCGATTTGCCATGAGCGTTTTGAACGGTGGACGAATTGGAATCGCTGCCCAGGCATTGGGTATTGCCGCTGGTGCGTACGAAAGAGCACTGGCATACTCGAAAGAAAGAAAATCGTTCGGTAAGCCAATATCGGCACACCAGGCTATTCAGTTTAAACTGGCGGATATGGCAACAAAAATTGATGCCGCCCGTCTGTTGGTCTGGCAGGCTGCCATTCTGAAGGACAAAAAACAGGATTTTGTGAAAGCCGCCGCTATGGCCAAACTTTTTGCCTCTCAGGTCGCGATGGAAACAACCGTTGAAGCTGTCCAGATCCATGGCGGTTTTGGGTATGTGAAAGAATACCATGTTGAGCGTCTCATGCGGGATGCCAAGATCACTCAGATATATGAAGGAACTTCGGAAATCCAGAAAATGGTGATCGGAAGAGAGTTATTGAAATAAACAGCAGGACTGAATCAGAACCAGGATGGAAGATTACAATAAAATTATTGAGTCACTGAACGTCAAATATGCCAAGTGCCGGAACGTGAAAATTCTTCGTCCGTTCCGTATGGACAACGTGCGGGATGTGGAGAATACACTGGTTCTGGTAAACAAAGGTGCCATCCGTCTTGACCTGATGGATGATATCGTGCAGGCAGGCGAGATGTTGTTTATACCAGCGAAAAGCAATGTCACCCTCACCTATGGTGTGTTGGCAAAACCAATCACTCTCAGCTACGAAGCGTTTCTGAACAATTCGGAAAACTGCTATGAAATAAACAAAACAGATGAGCTGAAAAACATTGAAAACGAGAATTATACCTATCTCACTTTCGATGCAAAAATCTTTGATTCTGTCAACTTCTTCGGCAACCTCGACATAGGTGCATTTAAAGTAAGGGATGAAAAAATTGCCTTCCTTCTCAATTCACTGTTTCATGAAGAACTTCATCCGGTTGAGGGTAAGGACCGTTTTTCCAAAATCCTCTGTGATGCCATTGCTATTGAGATCATCCGGTACATACTTAAAAAGCGTCTGTTTGTGGAGCAGCTTGCCACCAACAGTACCTATTTTAAAGATCCCCGCCTCATCAACATATTCACTTACATCCGTGAAAATATTGGTGACGATCTGTCTAACAAAAAACTGGCAGAAGTAGCGGAAGTTTCAGAAGACTATGTGGGCCAGTACTTTAAAATGCTCACTGGTATCAATCCTCAGGATTATATCGAATACCAACGAATGGAATTTGCGGTAAACCTTTTGAGGACCAGCAAGAAAAGCATCAAAGAAATCGGCAATGAAATCGGGTACAAAGACACTGCCTATTTCTGCCGCCGTTTCAAAATGATGTTTGGAATTCCGGCAGGTAAAATGAGGAGGAGAGAAATCCCGGCTTAATTACTTCACTCCAATACAACAGGGCCTTTCAGGTTAATTTCGGATACATACGCTGTAGCAGGTATCTGAATTTCCTGGAAGGCCTTTTTCATTGCATTGGCTACCAGAACTGGATCAGAACCGGGTCTGCACAGAGCAAATACCGAAGGGCCTGAACCTGAAATAGAACAACCCAATGCACCGTTTTCCAGAGCAGCCTGTTTCACCCGATAAAATCCGGGAATCAGGACAGAACGTGCCGGTTCTACAATCTGGTCCTCCATTGAGGAAGCCAGTAACTCAAAATCAGAGGTAAATAAGGATGTTATCAATCCTCCTACCCTGCCCCACTGACCAGCTGCTACCTGGAGACTGACTTTTCCGCGGAGAACATCTCGGGCATCTCTGGTTCTCACTTCAATTGCAGGATGTACCACAACAGCTGTCAATCCTTTGGGAACAGGCAATGAACGGATGATCAAAGGCTGGTAGGAAGGAATCAGAACAAAACCTCCCAAAAGAGAAGGTGCTACATTATCAGCATGGGCACTACCGCAGGCAAGGCGTTCACCTTCCATTGCAAACGGTAACAATTCAGCCGGACTCAATGGTTGACCCATTAGTTCATTGGCCGCAAAAATGGCGGCCACAGCAGACGCCGCAGACGAACCAAGTCCGGAACCAAGAGGCATCTTCTTCCGGAGAATAATATCAAAGCCTTGCTGAGAATTCAGGGAATCCAGCATTGCATTGAGCGCAACAGAGGCTGTGTTAAACAGAGGATCTTTGGAAAGAACTCCCCCATCTCCTTCGATGGAAACCACCCGGACTGTGTTTTCTTCATTGGTTTTCAGGATCAGTTCGTCACCAGGTTCATTCAGGGCAAAACCAAGAACATCGAAAGCGCAACCCACATTGGCAACTGTGGCTGGTGCGAAAACACGAATGGAATCTTTCATGTTGCAATAATCGGCATTTTGAATGGTGGGGCACCGGATTTCGTATTGTGTATTCCGGGGTTTGAACTTGTAAGATTTTCAATCATTAAAGATTCGATTGCGGGCATCATTTTCAAAACTTTTTCTCCGTAACCTGAAAAGAACAGGAGCAAATTCCCGAATCCGGATCTGTTTGAAAAGCTAAATAAGAAAAAAGGAGAAGTTTCAGTTGAAAATCCGTTCCTTAGAAATAGGATTATCCCTTCCTGCGGATCCCTGATGTACAGGAAATCATGTTCGGTCAATTCATTGAACAGACCCCCTAAAAATAAAAAAACAGGCCATTGTAGGAAAACAGCCTGAAAATGAAAGGAAAAAATATGGCGATTCTAACGACGGGAAGCCGTTTCGATGCTTTGTTTTGGTGCTTTTGCGTACGTCGGGCACGTTTTTGCAACGTTACAAGAGTAGGCAAGAGCAGCTACAAAAATCAAAGCCGGGAGGATGTTCTTTTTCATTTTCAAATTCTGTGTGTTAAGACCTTTGCAAAGATAATTCAATGCATCTGATTAAATCAACAACCGTTCATCACAAGGCTGGAAATCTCTTTCGGAAGGACGTTTGAAAATCGCTTAGTTTGCAACGATTTTCGAGGTAAAATCCAGTGAAAAAACTACTACTTGCTCTAACCATTTTCGCACTTCCTCTTTTTGCGTCTGCCCAGACTGGTGAAGTGAGAGGATTCCTGTACGACGCTAAGACCGGCGAACCGGTTTTATTCAGCCCTGTTTTTCTGAAAGGCACCAAATATGGCATCACCACCGACATCAACGGATTCTTTTCCATATCCAAAATTCCGGAGGGCCAGTACCAGTTGATGGTGGTGAATCTCCTTTATGATACCATCCAGGAGAGTATCTTCATCGAATCAAAAAAAATCCTCAGCAAGAAGTTCTTTCTGAAAGAAAAAGTGAGGGAACTGAAAGCGATTGAAATCAAAGGTTCAAAAAACAAACAGGCCAGAGAAAACACTGTCAACACCAGTATTACAAGGATCACCCCGAAAGAAATCCGGTTTATCCCTCCAATGGGTGGCGAACGCGATCTGGCCCAATATCTTCAAACAATACCCGGCGTTACATTCACCGGGGACCAGGGAGGTCAGTTGTACATCAGGGGTGGTTCAAATGTTCAGACCCTTTCGCTTATGGATGGAATGATGATTTACAATCCGTTTCACTCTCTGGGATTATTTTCTGTTTTCGACACCGACATTTTGAAAAATGTGGATGTGTACACAGCCGCTTTCCCTTCTGACTACGGTGGAAGGACATCTTCTGTAATTGATGTGCGAACCATCGACGGAAACAAAAACAGATTGAGCGGAAAAATCGGAGTGAACCCTTTTTCGGCCAAAGCCATTTTGGAAGGACCACTTATCAAAGGAAAAAACGGAGGTGGCGTTACCTTTCTGGCATCTTACCGGAATTCATATCTGAACAAAACATCACCCACCATTTACCGATATGCCAACCAAAGCGGAAACTATCTTCCCTTTTCTTTTGCGGATGCTTACGGAAAAATGACCTTTCACGGTGACAGAGGGAACAAAGCCAGTTTGTTTGGATTCAATTTTCAGGATAAAGCAAGTCTTGGTAATCAGGGGAATTTTTCGTGGAACTCATCCGGATATGGTGGTAATTTTATTCTCATTCCTTCCAGCACAACAGTCCTCATTTCCGGATCTCTTGCTTATTCCTCATACGATGTAAAAATTGAGGAATCCACCATAGAACCCAGAACATCCCGTATCTCAAACCTTAATGGAGGACTCGATTTCACGTATTTTCTTAATAGAAATGAACTTCGCTATGGGATCGGACTGGTGAGCAATGCGACCAATTACACCACATTTACCCCAAGACTGAAAAAAGAGGAGTTTGAGGCCAACAACTCCGAAATGTTTGGTTTCCTGAAGTATAAATGGAATTACAGTAAACGATTGATTTTTGAACCAAACGTCCGGTTCCAATACTATGCATCGCTTGGTAAAATCCGTCTGGAGCCTAGGGCTGGTCTGAAATTGTTTCTGACAGAAAAGATCCGACTCAAAGGATCAGTGGGTATGTATTCCCAGAATCTTGTTTCGACTCAGAGTGACCGTGATGTGATTGCACTTTTTCAGGGCTTCATTTCTTCACCTGAGCAGGTGTACGGAAAAAATGAAGCCACTACAAACAATCCAGGCAACCCGGTGGTAAAATCTGCTCTTCAAAAATCGAATCACTTTGTTGCAGGTGTGGAATACGACATCAATGACGAAATCGAAATCACAGTGGAGCCGTACATCAAATCCTTTTCTGATTTTGTAAATGTGAACCGGAACAGGATTTTCCCTGAACAACCGGTTTTCATTGTTGAAAAAGGATTGGCGAGAGGGGTGGATTTTCTGGTAAAATACGACAAAGAGCCATTTTACTTCCAGGCCAGTTATTCAATTGGAAAAGTAGACAGAACCTTTAACAACCTGACGTATGCCCCGGTTTTCGACAGAAGGCATAATGTGAATGTGGTGAGTAGCTACAACTTTGGTAAGAAAAAGGATTGGGATATCAACATACGCTGGAGCCTTGGGTCTGGTTTTCCCTTTACCCAAACGGTGGCTTTTTATGAGAACCTTGATCTGGGTGGTAGCCTGAATCAGGACGTTAACACCCAGAATGGAAACCTTGGAATTTATTACGGAAACGAAAATGAATTCAATAAAGGCCGGCAACCTTATTATCACCGGATGGATGCCTCGATCAGTAAAATCTGGAAGTTCGGAGAAAATCAGAAACTGGAAGCCGTTTTTTCCATTGTAAACACCTACAACCGGGAAAACGTCTTTTATTTCGACCGGATAAAATACGAAAGAATCAACCAGTTACCCATTTTACCAGCATTGGGCGCCACCTATACATTTTAGTCCGGCTCCTGTTTAAGCCTGAGGATAACTTCCGTTCCACCTGATAGTACATCTTTTACTTCCAACTGCCACCGGGCTTCTGGAAGCAAAAGATTCTGCAGTTGAATCCGTTTTTCATTCAGTCCCATTCCTTTTGAAGAATGTCCCTTCCGGGAATTTTTTCCGGAAGCCTCCCGACCTATCCCATTATCAAGAATGCGGATTTCTATCCCATCCATTGTTTTGTGGATCAGGATTTCCACTTTACCTTCCTGGGTTGGAGGCAACGGCATCAAACCATGCCAGATTGCATTTTCAACATAAGGCTGTAACAATAATGGTGGAACATCGATTTCCGTCATATCCAGATTCGGGTCGACCTCCAGAACATAATGAAAGCGGTTCTGAAACCGAAGTTGCTCGAGTTGCACATACAGACTGATGATATCCAGTTCCTGTTGCAGTGAATGTTTCTCTTCGCCGCTTTGATTCAACACCTTCCGTATCAGCTGACTGAACCGGGTAAGATACCGGTATGCAGATTCCGATTGGTTGGTCAGCACAAACTGCTGGATGGAGTTGATGGCATTGAAAATGAAATGTGGATTCATTTGGGCTTTTAATGCTGAAAGCTGGTATTGGTTCAGCAAACGGTTGATTTTCTCCCTTTCCTCTTCCTTTTTCCTGTACAAGCCAATTTGCCACCGGATAAATTGCCAGATCAGGATTGAAAGGAAGGCAATACAAAAAAGGTAAAACCACCATTTTTCATAAAAAGGCTGCAAAATCTGAAACCGAAGTTCAAAATCGGGTTTTGCCTGAACCGGACTGGAATCTGCCCAAACCTCCAGGGTATAAGTCCCGGACGGTAGATTCTGATACCTGATTTCTCCGGAAGTGTTAAACAAAACAGGAGATTGAAGCCCAAGCAACCGGTACTTTATGCCCGGAGCTTTATTAAGTCCGAAACCCGGAATGTCAAACTGAAAAACAAGCTGGTTCTGCCCGGGTTGGAGAACGTCGCCTTCAGGCCACTTGCCTCCATTTACGTGTCTGGAAACCAGCCAAACAGGAATACGGGTGTTTTGTTTGGTAAAAACAGAAACCGGTATCCTGGAAAGTCCCTGACTGGCACCACAAAATAAGTCACCGTCCAGGTATTCTATTCTCAATATTTCAACTGACGGAAGGCCCGATTCTTCCCCGAATATCTGAATCTGATACTCCCCGCTTTTCTTCAGGGACATGCAGTTCAGCCCTTTGTTGGTTCCAATCCAGATGTTGCCGGCCAAATCTTCACAGGCATGAAAACAAATGTCTGACGACAACCCATCTTTTCGGGTAAAGGATTTCAGTTTCTTCCCATCCCAACACCATATGCCGTTGCCTTTTGTACACAGCCAAACCAGACCAGAACGACTCAAAAACTGGTGTGTGAGATTTTCATCCCTCAGTTTCGATAGCTGAGTTTCTGCAACCAAAGAATCTCCGGTAAACCGGTACAAACCCTTGTCGGTGCAAAGCCGGACAATTTGGTCTGGCCAAACCAGGCCCCATTTCATCGACGACTGACATTTGAACCCAAACGGCAAAATATCCATTCCCTGAATCTCGAAAATGGATTTGTGGAAAAAGCCCAACACTTTCCCATTTGCCGCTTTCATCAATTGAGATAAGGAAAGTATCGTGTTTTGATTTTTGAATTTCAGGGTGGTATTACTGCGTAAATCATTGGAATAGTCCCGTAAAAATCCTTTTCCACAGACCAGAAATCGGTTCCGATCCTCTAAAACGCTGGTGAATTCCAGCAATGGGCTTCCGGTCGGCAAGGCAATCATGCGATGCTTATCTTTTCCAAAAACAGCAAACCGGTTTGACTTTCCGGCAGCGAAAATCCGGCCTCCTACATTATCCAGCAACGTAATCCGGTCATTCAGCTCGGGTTCGGAAAACCAACGCACTGCAGGATTCGGGCAACGGAAAACTCCCTTTTCCAGCGTGGTGGCCCACACCCCATTTTCACGGTCAGGGCAAATCCCGGTAACCGACAATCCTTTCAGGCCAGGTACAGGTTCCGAGGAAATCCGGCCATCCGGAAAATACAGGACTCCGGTTTTATGTACCCCAATCCAAAGCCCGCCTGCCGAATCGCTGAAAAGTTCCAGAATATTTTGATCGAGGGTGATGGACTCCTCTACTTTCTGCCCGCGGACAAAAAACAGGTGAGGACCTTCCGATACAACAAATCCATCCTGGTGTTTGACGGACAATTTTCTCCAGTCTTTGATTGAAGTAGCAACTGGCAATTTAATAACGGTTTTTGTGCTGTCCTTGTGGTAACTGTGCAGATCAAGATCCAACTTCTGCACCCTCTGCGTTGGTTCCGGGCGATGAAAATTCTGAACAATCACACCATTCGGCAGAAACCGGACACCCAGGTCGTCTGTAATTCTGTTTTCAGTTGCGGCATTGGTTACCGTAATGGGAAGGGTTTGAGTATTGAATACTGCAAGACCATCAGAACTTGCTGCATACAATTTATTGGGTTTCTCGTAAATCAACAGGTAAAAATATTCCCGCTCAATAGGAAAGAAAGGCTGGTTCTGGGCTTTGGGATTCAGGTACCGGATTGAATCTCCTTCGGCAAACCCAATCCGACCATCCGATGTTGAAAACCAGATTTTACCCTGCTCATCTTCCGCCAGGGCATAGACGCCAAAGGTTGATTTACCAAGCTTATCTTCAACCAGATGAACCTCCCGGCCATTGGCCCGGAACAACCCGACATCGGTGCGAATCCATAAATAACCTTTTCTGTCCTGATGAATCCCATAGATTTCCGAAGAAGGCAGGCTTCCTGATAACCAGTGCGGTCGGAACGGAAGGATTTGAGCTTCAACTCCTTGCCCGATAAAAAAAAGGGAAGCCAGAAGGAGAAAATCCAAAAACCGTTTCCTACATACCCTCATTCCGGAGCTGGAGATTGGAAAGTTTCTGAAGCAACTCAGTTTTACGTCGCCGGCTGATTTCAAACTCATGACCGGACACCATGGTGATGATACAGGAATCACCTTTTGAATAACTCCGGATAAACAGTGTGTTCACAATAACACTTTTGTGAATCCGCAAAAACTCTTCATGATCGGCAATCATCGTTTCGATATCCGACAGAGGTTTGGCCTGGATGAAATGCTGTCCATCCTGCAACCAGGCTTGAGTGTAGTTGCTGTTTGCCTCAAAAAAAGCAATTTCGGGCAAAGGAACCAGAATCACTTTGTCCCGAACGTGAAACACCAGCTTCGGTTCAAGCTGATTGAATTGGAATGTGTTGGCCGCCACTTCCGCTGAAATTCGGGTGGTCATATCAAACCGGTCAACGGCCTTGGTGAGTTCGTCGATGTCGACCGGCTTGAGCAAATAATCCAGGGCATTAAAGCGGATGGCTTTAATGGCATAGTGATCGTAACTGGTGATAAAAATAACAGCAAACGATGGTGCTTCAAATCGACGCAGCAATTCAAATCCATCTTTACCCGGCATCTGAATATCCAGAAAAATGAGGTCTGGCTGAAGTTTGTGGATGAGCAGCTCAGCTGAATCTACATCACCACATTCACCGATTACCTGAATTCCTGTACAAAAACGATTCAACAGTTCGCGAAGAACAACCCGGCTGGCAGGTTCATCATCAATCAGAAGGCAGGTTTTCAAGAGGTTCCGGATTAAACGTCAATTCTACTGAATTCTCCGCCGAAAGGAAAATCTCTCCCGGATTTCGGCCTCTGAAAACTCCGGATTGTGCAGAAAACTGATCAGAAGGATAGGATCCCCGTAAGTAAAATTAAGAATGTTCCGCTTTCCAATAATTAAGGAACCGGATCAAACCCATGTCCGCCCCAGGGATGGCACCGGCCAATTCGTTTGATACCAAGCCAGGTTCCTTTGAACGGACCGTGTTTTCCAATGGCCTCAATCATGTACTGACTGCAGGTCGGATGGTATCGGCATGCACCCGGCAGATGTGGTGAAATGATCTGCTGGTACATCCGGACAAAAAATATCAATACTGACTTCAACACCAATATTCGAAACGGATACTGCAAAACTAAAGGCTTGAACCGGAATGAAGGCAGTTTTTGAAAAAGAACCAGCGGCAGGATTCCGATCGCGGACACCTTGTCCGAAACCGGACGCTTTTTGAAAATAAAAAATCGATACGTCCTTCATTTTCAAAAACTTAACACTGGCACAATGCTTGAATCAAAATGAACACACATAACCAGCTATGGACAAACCAATCGATCAGAGAATTCAGGACAGACAAAAACGGAAGCCCCTTTACTTAGTGGCTCTGGCCGTTATCGGATTGGCCGTTGCCTGGTTTTTGCTGCGTCAATTCATCTCACCTTCCCTGAGCAGATCAGCCATTACAATTGCCCGGGTTGAAAAAGGAAACGTCGAAAACACACTTCAGGCTTCCGGAGAAGTGTTGCCGGAATTTGAAGAAGTGATCAGCAGTCCTATCCAGGCCTCTGTTCAATCGGCAATGCTGGATGCCGGAAGCCAGGTAAAGCCAGGGCAAGCCATCCTCCAGCTCGACAAATCAGCTACGGAAACCATGTACACCAAATTGAAATTTCAGCTGGAATCGAAACGCAATGAAATCCGGAAACTGCGACTCCAACTGTCCAAGAGCTTTTTCGACATTCAATCCAACGACAAAATCAAGCAGCTTTCAATCAGCAGTCTGGAAGCCGATGTGGAAAATGCAAAACGACTTCTCAAAGCGGGAGGTGGCACAAGAGAAGATGTGGAAAAAGCGGAACTCCGCCTCAAAGTCGCCCGTCTGGAAAAGCTGCAGCTGGAAAATGAAATCCGCAGCAAACAGGAAACCATGAAAGTCGAAATGCGGGAGGCTGAAATCGCTGCCTCAATCCAGGAAAACGAACTGGCTGAACTCAGCCGGAAACTGGATCGGGCAAGGGTGGTCG
>ERZ795056.2728-NODE-2728-length-19384-cov-10.941901_pt1 | contig 19384 bp, 13 predicted proteins | sample MGYA00375140_ERZ795056 | MGnify/ENA primary metagenome ERZ795056 (study PRJEB30185, sample SAMN05720227) | activated sludge metagenome | isolation source: Anaerobic digester | place: USA | collected 2015-03-09 ... | reverse complement strand
TGCACCGTGAAGGTGGTGTCCGTGGTGGTGGTGTTCAGGAAGGTGTGCGCAGGCGTGGCGGTGTTGTACACCGTGCCGTCGCCCATGGTCCATTCATAGAGCGTGGCGTTGGTGCTGGCGTTCCCGAAGTTGACCGTCAGCGGCGAGCACCCCAGGACGACATCGGGTTGCGGGATGGCATCAGGTCGGGCCTGCACGTTCACCCACTGGATGCCGGAATTCCCGCAATACGCCCCGGTGACGGTCAGCGTGACCACATAAGGGCCGGGGTTGGCGTATTGATGCGTAGGCGACTCGTCGGTGCTCGTGGTGCCATCGCCCAGGTCCCAGGACCAGCCGGTGATCGGGTTGCCCGCTGCGGTAGTGACCTGTGGTACGAACTGCGCAACTTCACCGAAGCAGAGGTTCTGCACTTGGATACCCACCGTGGGTGGATCGAACACTTCCACGTCGCGGGTGAAGCTGTGCTCGCAACCCAAGGCATTGGTGACCGTTAGCGAAATGACATACACACCAGCCGTGGTGTAAGTGTGTGGCGGAGGGTCAACGACAGTGCTCGTGGTGCCATCACCGAAGTCCCAGACCTGCGAGATGGCGCCCACCGAGGTGTTGGTGATGCTAACGGTGATCGAATCGCACGCAGCGTCCTGGTCCAGATCGAAGGCCGCAGTGGGACGAGGCAGGACCACCACGGTGACCGTGGCGGTGTCCGAACATCCGGCGGTAGCGCCTTGGATGCTGGCCGTATAGGACACATTGTAGGTGCCGGGCGTGTTGTAGGTCTGCGCCTGATCACCAGCACCTGTCCACTGGAACCCATTACCCGTATCGAAGTTCCACTGGTAATAGTTCGCGCCGCCGGCAGTGGTCTCATCGAAGAAGGCGGTCTCACCCGCACAGATCGTGTCGGGGTCCACGGTCAATGAGACGGTGGGCGGCGGGACGATGGTGATCGTCACATAGGCGGTATCGATCCCACAGTAGTTACTGTCCAGCAACATCACATCGTATGAACCGATCCCTGGATAGGCGATCGTACGCGGGAAGGTGGGCGGCCAAGGGGTCCAGTCAATGATGGAATCCTGCCCGGTACCCCAGTAGTCACCGAAGTTCCAGTATTCGTAGCGCTGGAAGATGTTGCCTTGCTGGAAACAGTTGCGGTCCGTGGTGTTCAGGAAGGTCACCTCATTGTCCGGCCAACACAGCAGCGTCGCCGAAGGAGCGATGCTTGCATCGTCGATGTCCCAGATGCGGATCGGATTGAAGGTGGCCAGACTGGCGCCTCCCTGCAACGTGTTGCAACTGTTCTCCGCGCTCAGTTCCACAGTGGTCTCACAGTTCACCGTCCCGGGGAGGTACGTGTGCGAGATCGTCTGGCCAAGGTTCGTGAAGTCGTAGGTCTCGGTGGGGCTGCCATCACCGAAATTCCAGATGAACACGGTGTTCGGCGAGACGTTGGTGCTGGAGTTGATGAACTCCACGGCTTGCGGCGCACAGACCTGTGTAAGGCCACCGACCGGGATCTGTATGGACGCGCTTGTGCTCTGTTCCATGACCAGGGTGCCTGTGATGGTACATCCGGTGGCGATCTCCGTGAACACGACCGTGTAAGACCCCACCGTGGCCGGATAGATGTGGCTAACGGACAGGGGAGGTTGTAATGATGGTCCGTTCTGGATCGGAGAGCCATCGCCCCAGTTGATGGTGTAGGCTCCCACGTTCTGGGGGGTGGCAACGAGCAACGCATAAGGCGTTCCCGAGCAACTGTACCATTGCGGCGTATCGGAAGGCACTCCGAAATAATCATAGAGCTGCGGACACTGCGCTTGGACCGACAAGGTCAGAAGCAGCGGAACGGAGAGCCCTATGGAACGCAGGTAGGATCGCACGACACACACGTGTTCGTGCCTTGGTACGCCTGCTGTGGATCAAAGGATACGGTGGAGCCTGGAAATCATCGACCAGGTATGTCGGCAACCCTTCCGGTGCGAACGTAAGCCCGATGAACGCACCGGAACCCTGAAGCCCGTATGACGTATGACCGCTCCATTCTAGTCTCCCTCAACGCCATGGAACGATATGATCTTGTTGTGATCGGAGGAGGCCCAGCTGGCCATGCGGCTGCGATGCGCGCCATCGACCTGGGTATGCGTGTGATGTTGGTGGAACGCGATCGGATCGGTGGTACTGGGATCTATAATGGAGCATTGGCTTCCAAGACGTTGTGGGAAGTGGCACAGCGCGTTTCCAGTACGAACGAGTTGATGCGCACGCGAGGTCGTGAACCCTTCCGGTTGAACTGGGACGAGGTGACACGCACGCTGAACGAAGCCATCTTCGAGCGCAAGTACTTGTATGCATGTCACATGCAACTCCTGGCCAGCCGAGAGGATACACGTGGTCGTAAGCTCTTCACGTATGAACGGGGTGATGCGACCTTCCTGGATGCGAACACCATCGCCATCCGACAAGCCACCGGCATTCTTGAAGTTGTCGCTGACCGCGTGATCGTGGCCACTGGCAGCAGGCCGCGCAATGCACCCGATATCGTAGCCGATGGGACGTATATCCTCAACAGCGACAGCATCTTCGACCTGGACCATCTGCCCAGCAGCATCGTTATCATCGGCGCTGGTGTAATCGGTTGCGAGTTCGCGACCATCTTCTCCAACCTGGGTCAGACCAAGGTCCACATCATCGATCGCGCGGAACGTATCCTGCCTTTCGAGGACAGCGACGTATCCGAACTCATCGCCCGCGAAATGGAGCGGCGCGGAGTGGTCATTCACCGCAGTTCCAAGCTCGAGCGGATCAGCGTTGTGGATGGTGACCAAGGGAAGCGCGAGGTGGAATATGAACTGTCCTACCCGGATGGCCGCACCGAACGTGTTCGTGTGGAACGGGCACTACTCTCCATTGGAAGGATCCCGAACACGGACCGCATGGGGTTGGATATGACCGGCATGGAACTGGACCCAAGGACCGGGTCACCCCTGTTGAACGGCACGGCTTCCTCCAAGGCGCATATCCACTTCGTGGGGGATGCGACCGGCAGCAATATGCTCGTGAACCTCGGCGAACTGGAAGGCCGCCATGCCGTGGAACATCTGGCCGGGCTCCGCGATGACCTTCCCAACTACGCCAACGTGAGTACGATCATGTTCCTCGACCCTGAAGTGGCCGGCGTGGGCATGAACGAGCAGGAATGCCGCAAACTGGCCATCCCCTACCGGTGCGCACGTATCGACTACAGTTGCCTTGCCCGCGCCATCGCCATGCGAAGAACACGGGGATTCTTCAAGGTGCTGGTGAGCGATGACGAGCACATGCGGATCCTGGGCATGCGTGCTGTTGGCGAACATGCGTCCAGCGCCATCCAAGCAGTGGCGCTCATGATGCGCCTGGGCACACCCATTCGTGAATTGGCCGATCTCGTCCACCCTCACCCCAGTATCACCGAAGGGGTGCAGGAGTGTGCACGCATGCTACTGGGCACCAGCATCTTCAAACCCGAGGTACTGGGCGACAAATTGCTCTGCCACCGCTGGGCACCCGGCGTGATCAGCGAGGCCGCAGCCTAAGGATCATTGCAACGTCGGTGGACCCGGATCCTGGAACCGGGGATCGTTCACGAATTCCGTGTCCGTGAGCGTATGGAGGAAGGCGATCAATTGGGCCTTCTTGGCCGCTGATAGCTGCAACCCACCCGTGGTGTACTTCATGTTCGGATCGACCGTGGTGGATGCATGGCCCCCGCTGTTGTAATGTTCGATCACCTCCTCCAAGGTCTGGAAGCGACCGTCGTGCATATAGGGCGCGGTCAGTGCAACGTTGCGTAGTGAGGGTGTCTTGAACTTCGCACGGTCCTGTGGCAGACCGGTCAGCGCGCCGAGGCCCAGATCGGACCAGAGGCTCTCGGGATCCAATCCGTTGTTTCGGATCTGACCGTCGGTGAATCGCCCTCCGCCACTCGGGTGGCAATGAAAGCAATCGGCTCCACCCTGGCCCATGGGCACATCAGGTGGCAGCCCTCCTTCATAGGTGGTGAGTTCGAAACCGAACTGCTCCTCCACCGTGAACAATTCCTCGCCCCGTACCATTCGGTCGTATTTCGAGTTGCTGCTCACCATGGTCCGTAGGAACTGGGCGATGGCCTTGGCGGTCCGCTCCTGGGTGATGCCCGGGGTTCCGAAGGCACGCAGGAACAGGGTCGGATAGACGGGATCGGCCTGTAATTTCGCTAGGGCGTCCGGCCATTCCTCATGCATCTCGATGGGGTCCATCACAGGCATCAGGATCTGTTCTTCCAACGTAGCCGCCCTGCCATCCCAGAAGAAGCTGGTCTCCCAACCCAAGTTCTGCAAGGCCATGGCATTGCGCGTACCTTGAATGCCGTCGATGCCCGTACTGAAGCGATTCCCATGATCGGTGAAGGCCACTGCTGAACCATGACAGGAGGCACAGCTTTGGGTGTTGTCACCTGAAAGACGTTCCTCGTAGAGTAGGAAACGTCCGAGCCGGATCCCCTCCTCGGTAAGCGGGTTGTTGGCCGGGATCGGCATCGGAGAGAAGTACGAGGGGTAGGTGAGCGTGTAGGGTGTCGGGGTATACACCTGCCCTCCACCCGGCGGGTTCGGATCCGGTGCGACCGGATCATCCGGATCGCAACCGGTCATTACCACCAACACCGGCACGCATAGGTACCATGGCAGACCGCGCATGGCAGAGCGCTCAATGTACTTGGTCCAGCGGGCGTTCATCGGTGAGTGCATGTAGGAATGCGATGAGGTCCAAGCGTTGTTCGAGGGTGATGGTGAAACCTGCGACCAACGGGCTCTTGTTCGGAGCTGCCTGGCCGCCGAATGCGAAGTGGTCCATCACCTCTTCCAATGTTGCAAAAGTACCATCGTGCATGTACGGGGCGGTCAGCGCGATGTTCCGCAGTGTGGGGGTCTTGAACTTACCATGGTCCGAAACCACCAGTGAAATACGTTCACGCCCCGGATCGGGTGAGAGTGTGTACAACCCGATGTTATGGTAGCGGTGATCACTGAGGTCGAAACCGCCATGACAGGTACCACACTTCAGGTCGGGGCCATTGAACAAGGCAAGACCACGCTGCTCCGCCTCTGATAGCGCATCCATATCTCCTTGCAGGAAGCGATCGTACCGGGACCAACCACTTACCAGTGTCCGTTGGTATGTGGCCAATGCACGGGTAAGCAGGAACGCATCCAAGGGGCGGCCATATGCCAACCGGCTCAAGCGAGCATATGGCTCCTCATCGCGCACCCGTTCCGCCGCAAAATGGATATTGAAGTCCATCTCCTGTGTATCGTGGATGGGAGCAATGGCCTGCTGCTCGAGGGTCGGCACACCTCCATCCCGAAAGAAAGCCGGGTGCCACGCCAAATTGAGAAGTGGTGGGGAATTGCGCATGCCCAAGCGGCCCTCTATGCCTTTGCTGACCGGAACGGTATCACTGAAAGCCCGGTCCGGGAAGTGACAGGAGGCACAAGCGATCGTACCATCGCGTGATAGTTGCGGATCGAAGAACAGGGCCTTGCCGAGCCGAACGGACGCCTCGGTCATCGGAGCGTCAGCTGGCAGGACCATGGGCGGCGCACCAGGGGGAAGATCAAGGAGAAAGGGGGTATCCACCTCGGTCACCCGAACATCCTCACCCATCCCGAGGTCCTTGCGACACCCCACGGAAACCAGTACAAGCGCTATGAGAACCACCTTCTTCACTCCACCGACATGCTTTGGACGGCGTTCTCGGAAAGTTTGATGGCCAGTGGAAGGTTGTTACCATGTGCGGCGTTCTCGGTCGCCAGATCGATGTTGCCGGTGGGAGAATGGAAGAAGCGGTCAACCGCCACCTTCACGATCACTTCCGTTGTGGTTCCGGCGATGATCCGGATACCTTCAGAAGGAACGAACTCCATCGGGAGGTAACACGGCTCCATGCCCGGGTGAAGTGCATAGGACGCGATCAGCGGTGCAGTGCTTTGTGGGTCCAGGTCATAACGCCCTTCGATCATCAGGAATCGATAACCGGTCGCCCACGTCCAGTAGGTGCCATTGTTCACGCTCAGTGGATGGGATGCCGCGTAGGACGCAGGGTTAGCGGCATTGAGTGACGCAGGAACACCCAATCTTGCGCGGAAGCCCGAGTACATCCCCGAATCAGCGACCAGATCAACGGACACCGGCCCGTTGCCCAGGTTGAAGTAAACGACATCACGCAAGGCCCACTCATAGGGCTCGTTGAACAATCGGACCTCACCCCAGTACATCTTGAGCAATTCGACGTTCACACGCTGGTCCACATAGTTGCGGTATTCGGTGTACAGGGCCAAGGGTTGACCCTCCCATTCAGGAACCAGCTTCAACCGCAACGTACCATTGGGCACGGGTATGGGTTCGGGCATGGGTATCGGGTCAGGCATGGCCACATCCTTTCGGCAGGCGCCCAAGCCCAAAAGCATCACACCCATCCACAGGAGTTCTCGGCTGTTCATGCGGACCATCGGATCATCGATCAAGAATTCGGACTGATAACGTTCTCAAAGGTATGCTTGTGCGGGGGCGAGGTAAAGTGACCGTGCTCACCCCAGGACCGCCGTTCCCTGGCCCGTACCTTGGCAGCGATGTTCCAAGTGCTCCACAGTTCGGCAGGCGCAGGCAAGACGCACGCGTTGGTGAAGCACTACCTGACCTTGTGCCTGACCACGTCGGACCCCGGTTCCTACCGCCAGATCCTGGCGCTCACCTTCACCAACAAGGCCGCGAGCGAAATGAAGGAACGCGTGGTCGGCTACTTGCGCAAGATCGCCAGGGGCCAAGTGAAGGAAGGTGCCATAGCCGATGTGGTGGACCACCTTGAACAGCGCACCGGTCTTGGCACTGAAGCGCTCTCACACCGCGCCGACGTACTGCTCCGCCACATGCTGCATCACTGGAGCGAGGTGGCCATCAGCACCATCGACGCCTTCACGCGCCGTGTCGTGCAACCGTTCTCCCGGGACCTTCAATTGGACCATGACCTACGTATGACCACGGAGCAGGACCACTACCTGAGTGCCGCCGTGGACAGACTTGTCGCAGAAGCGGGAGTGGATCCAAAGGTCACCACGATACTCACGGAGGCCTGCCTACAGCTGCTGCATCAGGAACAACGCTGGGACCCTGAACTGCCTTTGCGCGCGCTGAGCGGTGAACTCCTGAAGGAGAACTCCATCGGCCCACTTTCCAGGATCGCAACGCTGGACGCGACCGCGATCCAAGCGATCGGTCAACGACTACGCCAGCAGGAACGTGAATTCCGCGAACAAGCAAGAGCTCTTGGCCAGGAGGCGCTGCAACTCCTCTCCGACGCCGGTATCACCGCGGAGGAAATGAGCTATGGCGACAAGGGCATCCACAGTACCTTCAACAAGCTCGCCAACTTCGGGACGAAATGGGTATCGCCTGGAACGAATGCGCGCAAACCGCTGGCGACCGGTAAATGGCATTCCGGGAAAGCGGACGCCTCGACCGTTGCAGCACTGAACGCGTTGGCACCCCGTCTCCAGCAGCTCTTCGAACAAGCGGAAGAACTCATGCAGAACGGATACGGTCCGTTCTTGATCCGTCAAGCTGTCATGCGGGACCTACCCGCCACCTACGCGCTGCATGCGCTGGAGCAACACTTGGCCCAATTGAAAAAGGAGGATGGGGTGGCCTTTTTCAGTGACCTCACACGGAAGGTGGCGGAGGTCGTGGCCTCGGAACCGGTCCCGTTCATCCATGAGCGGCTTGGTGAACGTTACCAGCATTATCTGATCGACGAGTTCCAAGACACCTCCCTGCTCCAATGGACCTGCCTCCTACCACTGATCGACAATGCCCTGTCCAGTGGCGGAAGCGCCCTGCTCGTAGGAGATGCCAAACAGGCCATCTACCGCTGGCGTAATGGCGAGGTCAGGCTATTCGTGGAATTGCCCAAACTCTTCGGGAACACTGGAACGGCGCTGGAACGGGAACGCGAACTGACGCTGCAACGGTCCTATCGTGGGATCGATCCCCTTCGATACAATCGCCGATCGTCCCCCGTCATCATCGCCTTCAACAACACCTTGTTCGGCGCACTTGCCGCTGGTCTACCCGAACAGCTACAAGCCGTGTATTCCAGCCACGCACAGGATCATGTCGGTACCGGTCCAGGTCTTGTGCGGATCGAGGTGATAACGGATAGTGCCCCGGGTGAGGACCGTTGGGCCCCGCTCTTGAACCGCCTTGTCCTTGCCATCGACCAGTCCCTCGCGGACGGCTGTTCCCCGGGTGACATCGCTGTGTTGGTGCGATCAGGTAGCATGGGCGCCCGCGTGGCACGCCACCTCTTGTCCCTCGGCCACTCCGTTGTATCACCCGATGGGCTGAGGCTTGCAGGGGACCCCTTAGTGGAACTGCTCATCGACGTATTGCGCGCTGTTCACCTCGGCGATGCCGCTGCAGCAGCGCGTGTGATGCAATACAGGGCCCGCTTATCATGCACGTTGGACCAGGACGAGGTGGACCCTTTCGCCCAAGCCGCCAGCCTACCTGACCCCCATGCCGAATTGATGGCCGAACTGGCACGGTTGGAACTGGTGTCCGTAAGGACCACCATACCGGACTTGCTCCTGAGGCTTTGTCATTGGCTTCATGTTCGACCTGCCGAGGAGGCCGCGATCGTAGCCTTGCTCGACGAGGCCCATTCCTGGGGTCGGTTGAATGGTCCGCGTGTTGGCGAGTTCATCGCCCACTGGGACACGAGCGGCAACAGGCGTTCGGTCTCACCACCCGAAGATGGTCACGCCATACAAGTGATGACGATACACAAGGCCAAGGGGCTGGAATTCCCGGTGGTGATCGTTGCGGACGCGACCATGCACTCCCGAGGTTCACGCACCGAGAGTCTTTGGGTGGACCCCCGACCAGCCGTCCCTGATCTTCAAGCGGCCTTGATCAGGGAAAGCAAGGCGCTTGTGGAGTCCGGTGTGCCTGAACTGGTGGAGGAACAGGACTTGCGTCAACTCGACGACCTGAACCTGCTGTACGTGGCATTCACACGTCCCGCCCAACGCCTGTATGCGTTCCTATACGAGGATGCCACCGATCACGTGTCCAAGGGACTCCTTCAATTCATCGTTGAACATGGGAAGGACGGGATCCTCGTACAGGGTGAGCGTTCCACACTGATCACACACCAAACCGGCAATGGAGCACAGGTCCTCCGTGATGTATCCACTCCAAGTGGACCGATCGCGTTGGAAATGCGCTTTGAACGACCTTCCGGCTGGACACCGGAGGGTGAGTTGGATCGGGCGATGCAACTGGGCAGGACCTTCCATGCCGTACTGGCACATATCCGCACCTCGGATGACGTGGATACCGCGTTGGACCGGGCCGGTAAAGAAGGGGACCTTGTACCCGAGGATCGGGACGCGGTGCGAACGGCATTGCTGAACATGGTGCGCGAAGCTGCGCTGGCTCCTTGGTTCAGCAGCTCGGCCGAAGTGCGCACCGAATCCACCATCATCGATGCGGCGGGCAGGGCTTGGCGGCCGGACCGGGTGGTCATTGAAAAGGGCGTCGTTCGAATACTCGACCTGAAGACAGGCGTTCCAAAGGCCGAACATCATGACCAGGTGGCCGGCTACATGGCCTTGCTTGGACAAATGGGCCACCCGAACGTGGAGGGTGCCTTGTTCTATCTGACCACATCACGGCTCGAACTCGTCAACCCATGAACATCCAATGGACCCGCGCCCGTTTGGCGATGCTCACTCCTGAACAGGTGCATGATCTGTTCAAACTACGTGTTGACGTATTCGTAGTGGAGCAGGCTTGTGCCTATGCGGAATTGGATGGCCTTGACAAGGAAGCGATGCATGTGCTCGGGCATGTGGATGACGGCTCGCTCATCGCATATTGCAGGATCCTCCCACCCGGATCCGATGGCTACCCGCACATTGGTCGTGTTGTGGTGCGCCTGGACGTTCGAGGGAATCAGGTATCACGGCTGCTCATGTCACAGGCACTTGAGGTGGTGAAGGACCTCCATGGTGACGATCGATCAGCGGTCGCGGCCCAATCCCACTTGGAGCACTTCTATGCCAGCTTCGGATATGAGCGGACAGGGCCGGACTACGATTGGGATGGGATCCCGCATGTCGACATGGTGCTGCGCGGCCGTGCGCGGTTAGCGTAACAAGGTGAAATGTCCCCGATATTCCTTGTGGAAGGCTCCGAACTCCGCCAATCGGATCACATAATTGTACATGCCTTCACCCTCACCCGATCCGCTCCATTCCTCTTGGGGGTTGGTCGTTCGGAACACTTCCTTACCCCACCGATCCATCACGACCAGGTCGTATAGACGAGCCCCGCGAACGGAAGGCGCCCAGGTGTCGTTGACCCCATCACCATCCGGGGTGAACGCGTTGGGCACGTAGATCAAGTGATCACTTACCGTGACGATACGAGATGTTGAATCCATGCACCCGAACTGTGAAACGACGGTCTGCGTGATCGTCCGTCGACCTCCATCCGTGAACTCGTGACCGAAAGAGGGCTCATCGATCGTGATGCCTTCCACGACATAGCTCCATTCCACGGCATCCTGCGCATGGTCCTCAACGACCACCTCCGGATCCAACAGGCTCACTTCCAACGGCGATACCGTGAACGCGGCAATGGGGTTGGGGTGTATGCGAACCTGTGACCCAAGCGATCGCTCTGCTATGCAACCGCTGTCCGTGCGAATGGTGAGCGTGATCGAATAGCCCCCTGGTCCTGAATAAAGGTGTTGGAACGTGCTATCCGTATACACGTTACCGTCCCCGACATCCCAGCTATAGCTCAGAGGGGTGGTCGCTGTCGAAGTACTCGAGAACGAGATCGCGCCGTTCAAACAGACTTCCGGGTCGTTGAATAGCCCGATCTCCGGCGGCGGCATTACGACCACGGAATCGACATAGGTGTCCGCGCACGCTCCCGATATGCCGGATAGGGTGACGGGGTACACGCCCACCTGACTGTACACCAAGGTGTATTGTTGGCCAGTGCCTACCCCCGGCGTTCCGAATGGAGCACCCTCCCAGGTGAAATCGGCATCGGGCCCGAATACACCGGAAACAGCGAGTACCGCAGGCTCTCCTGGACAACGTATGGGCGGGCGCTCGAAGAAGATGTCCATCGGAGCTTGCATATCATAGACCTGATAGCTGGTGTCCGCGCAGGACTCACCCGGATTGGCGATGAGTCGCACCGTATAAATGCCTGGCTGTGCATAGGTCCAAACCGGTTCCTGAGCACTCGATGTGTCTTCCAATGTGCCTGCATCACCGAAATCCCAGGACCAGAACGAGGCATTCTCGCTCTCATTGAGGAAGGCTTGCGTGAGTCCGGCACACAGGTCAGCCTCACCTTGTTCCGCGACCACTGCTGTTACCGCAACATCACAGACAACCACCTTGAAAAGGAAATCCCCCCGTGTCTCCCCAACCACCACGCCATCTCGCAACTCCGTCACACAGATCCCGACCGTGAACACGCCTTGGAGCGTCGGGGTGATCTGCAATTGCCCGGTGTTCGGGTCGATGGACATGGGAGGGTCCGAATCCACCGGTTGGGCTGCTGAATACCCTGCGGCATAGGTGACCTGGGTATAAGGCGGCGCACTTGGAAAAGGCGCAGGATCCGTCGCGGTGCCACCGATGAATGGCGCACAAAGACCATAGACAAGCTGGTCGCCATCCGGGTCGGTAGCTGAAAAGTCGATGGTGGTCGGCTGGTCCAGGCACAACGCGATCGCTGGAAGATCACCGAAGCGCGGAGAGCTGTTGGTGGAAAGGGGTGGTCCAGGGATACTGGCTGTACAGGTCAGACCTTGCTGTCCGTTCAAGTTCACCATGGCAGGCGTGCGGCAACACCGTTGATAGCTGATCGTATACCCACCAGCAATTGGAGGTAGGGTGAACACATGTTCGTAAACCGCGGTCCTCACACACACCGTGGGTGGTGCGGTCAAACACGGGTCGTTGAGTTCCACCGGGACCGGGTCCTCGCCCGAATACGCTACATCGGTCGACGTCACCTGCTGACCTGCAGCATTGTATACGGCCAGTTGAGCCGCAGCGTCAAAGCCCGTGTTGTTCGCGTTGTCAGGGCCACAATCCCGGTATAACACGAGTGTCACCCGGTATTGGTTACCGCCCAAGTGATCATAATACATGTTCCCACCGATGATGTGGGTAGCCATCACCTGAGTACTGATGATCGATAGGAACAACGCGAACAGGGAACGCATGCCGGAAAGATGACCGTAATATAGTGCCTTAGGTTGCCCGTTGTTCATTCAACCCACTTCCATACCCAGGACGGACCATCATCACTCGATCGAACAAGATGTCCCGGATGTCACCGATCAACCCATACGGTCTTCGATAGCCTGCCACTCCTCGGCGGAGCATACACGGTACGTTTCGCCTGATGCACGGAGCATGTCCGCGATACGTAGTTGCTCAGGATACACCTTGGCTTCCACGTCGTGACGCACCCACCGTCGCCCTACCTGCTGCAGTTCCACGAACGTTTTTGGTGAACGTATCCGGTAGAAGTGCCGTTCGTCGATCATACATCGGTATTGCGGCCACTCCCAGCCAACTTCCGACAGACTATCTTCCACCCGGTTCAACATGAGCGCTTTCCTTGAACGTACCGCTGAAGCCATGGTCGCCGAGCATGGCAAGGACTTGGGCCGTTTGGCCGTGATCCTTCCAGGACAACGCGCAGGAGCGGTCTTGCGAAAGTACTTGGCCAAGCGCATCGGCGAGGCCTTCTGGAGCCCGGAATGGCTCGACATGGGAACATTCATGGAGCGCATCGCGCACGTTCGTCAAGGAAAGCGATCGGACCTGCTGCTGATGATGTATCGCGCTCATCGAACATTGGCGGGCGAACGGGCAGAACCCTTGGATGCCTTTCTGCAGTGGGCCCCTGTCGTGCTCCGCGATATGAGCGATGTGGACATGCATCTGGTGGACCTGGATGACCTGTACCGGGACCTGCGCGAAATGGAGATCCTCGACTCGTGGAGCACGGAACTCGGTGAACAACTGAGCGCTGGTCAACAGCGTCTGCTGGGGCACTGGCAGGATACCGGTCGGTTGCATCGACTGATGCACACATTGATGGAGGAGCGGGCCTTGGGTTCCAGCGGTTGGGTGGCCCGTCAAGCAGCCCTTCACGTGGCTGGAACCGAATTGCCTTGGGAGACCGTTTGGTGTGTCGGTGCCAATGCACTGGAGCCAGCAACCACCGTGGTGCTTCGGCAGATACGGTCCATGGGGCGTCTACAGGTGGCCTGGGATGCGGACCACTACTACCTGGATGACCCTGACCAGGAGGCCGGTCGTTTCTTGCGCCGCTCCATCGGATCATTGGGCCAGGGTTGTATTCCTCCGACCAATGACCTTCTGGAACGTCCTCGTTCCATACGCTCGGTGATCGTGCCCGAGCGATTCGCTCAAGCACAATTCGCTGCACAGATCCTGCAGGAGATGGACCCTGATCAACGGGGAGATACCACCGTGGTACTCGCTGATGAAGAACTTCTCATGCCCTTGTTGTCCGTCATGCCAGGTGATAGCGGTCCGATCAACATCACTGCTGGCATCCCGTTATCCCGGCTACCCGTGCATGGGCTGGTGGAGAATTTCCTCGATCTGCACGCGGCATTCCATGGTAGTGGACATTTGGAATTGAACGGTCTGCTCGGTTTCCTCTCCCATCCGTTCCTCGCAGCTCTTACCCAAGGTACTGCTCGCTTCAATCAGCTAACTCGATCGGAACGCCGATCGATGCCCAAGGATGAGGTCATCGGTGTGCTGGCAAGCGAGAATGCCATGACGATGGTAGCCTTGATACGAGATCTGGAACATCCTCAACTCCATGTGGCCTTGATGGCGTTGTTCGGTCATCTTGCAGAGGGCATTCTCCAAGATCCCCTGGCCTTGGAACAGATCTATCGTGCAGCAGCCATCCATGAGCAGCTATACGCGTCGCTGAGCCAGGAAGGGATCCTTTTCCCGGATCATACAACTGAACGATCGGTATACCGACGTCTGGCGGGCGACGAAAGACTGGGCTACTTCGGGGACCCCGAACAAGGAGTCCAGGTCATGGGCTTCCTGGAGACCCGCGCATTGTCAAGGTCAAGGCTCATCGTGCTAGGTGCCAATGATGGCATTCTTCCGCAGGCATCGCAGCAACAGAGCTTCATTCCGTTCGACATCCGACGAGCATATGGACTACCATTACGAGCAGACAGCGAGGCCATTTCAGCCTACCATACGTACCGGATGCTTCAAAGCGCGACCTCGTGCACGATGGTATCGGATGCAGGCGGCTCGGCCGATCCAGGCGAACCCTCCAGGTTCATCGCACAATGGGAGCATGAACTGGTACCGCGGTCCCGGACCAGTGTTGAACGGGTCCTACTTGCCTTGTCGTCCACCGAGCGCCCGCAGGCCAGGATAGCGATCCAACGGTCCAATGCCATACAACAACACGTGTTGAAGTGGGCCCAACGGGGCATCTCTCCCTCCGCGTTGGGAGTCTGGTTGCGCTGCCCGTTGGACCTGTATTTCAGCTATGTCCTGGGGATCAAAGCGCCCGAAGATCGCTCGGACAAACTAGGAAGTGATGTGCTTGGAAGCGCCGTACACGAGGTGTTCCAGTCGTTCACTGAACCCCATCTGAACAGTGCGCTCACCCCAGCCATCCTGCGTTCATGGGTCCCGGAGGTGCGCGACTCCTTGCTCCGGATCCTCACCAAGCAGACCCTGTATTCGGAATTGGAGCAAGGTCATTCCCGGCTGCGTATCGACATGGCCACCAAGGCGGTCCAGGACCACTTGGAGCAGGAAGCGATCCGGCTGGAACAACACCCGTCCCTCATACCTATCGCAGTGGAAACCCAGCTTTCCGCAGTACTACCGAACGGGGTACGTTTGACCGGGCGATGCGACCGTATCGACCTGCGGAACGACATCGTACACATACTGGACCTGAAGACCGGATCGGTCCTGGACAATACATTGAAGGTAAAGGGATTGGAACGATCGTCCTTTGGCGAGGACCATGGATATGCCCTTCAACTGCTTGCCTATGCATGGGCCTACCTGACCATGTATCCGAATTGCACATCACTGCGCACTGGAGTGATCCCTTTGCAGCGCGCTTCCCGGTCCGAGGGGATCCACCTCAGCATCCATGGCAATGACCTGATCTCACGTGCCCAGTATGCCGACCTCACGGCGTTGTTCGTGGACCTTACGAACGACCTGGTGTACAGCGACCTGCCATTCACCCATTCGCCCACGAGCATGTATTGTACGTGTTGCGTGGTATGAGCCTTGGGATGCTCGCCGCTACTTTCGTGATCGCACCACCCGGAGTTGAAGATACTTCATCCGCAGGGATGGTCGGTGAACGGGAGCGCATCACAAGCATCCTATCAACGCAGAAGGCCGCCCATAGGACGGCCTTCCTGTAAGCGACCTCGCTACTATTTGTAGACGATCTTGTGGGTGGTTGTGTTACCACCTCGCTTGAGGCGAAGGTAGTAGACCCCGTTGCTTTGGCTGGTCAGGTCCATCTCCTTGCGGTAGGCCCCTTCGAACCCAGTGACCGCATCGGTAAAAACCGACTGTCCCAAGGCGTTGATGATCTCAACGTTGATGTCCATGGGAGTGGTGTTGGTGAAGCTGAAAGCGAAGACCCCGTTGTTCGGGTTCGGGAGTACGGTGACACCACCATCCTCTTCCACGGAAGCCAAGCTCTTGTAAATGCCACCAGTACGATCCGCCCCACCCAAGGCCAGGTAATAGCTAGCATTGTTCTTTGCGTCCGAGGTCCATGCATCCTGTGCGATCTCGAAATCCGCCTTTCCCGTCACCGGGATCGTAGCTACCAAGTACTCTTTGCCTGCAAGCCAACGGGCGCCCGTGGACTCCATGGGTGTGATGCCGAAGCCGGCATAGACCTGATAACGCTGGGATCCTTGTTCCCGCACCGCTCCGGAGCGCATGGTGGGTAGGTACTGTGCAGCAGGACCTTCTTGGACCATCGTACCTAGCGTAGCACCCGTGGATCCATCCCACCGGATCGCGAACACCAACGATGAAACGATACCACTGAAGTCCGAGGATGGCTTCACATACACATCCAACTGATCTCCGTTCCGGTACATCCCGATGTCTACCGGACTTTGGGCATGGGCCATGGGAGAAAGACCGAGGACAAGCGCTGCGGAAGCGATTAGATTGTTCAGGTGGCTCATTCGGATGCGTGGTGTTCGTAGATCACTGCGACTGGTGCAGGAAGGCGCAAGGTAACAAAGTGGTGCAAAGATCACAAGAGCTTTCGACCAATACCCCCCAGAAACCGAACAGGGGCCCTTGCGGACCCCTGCGCGGTAACCTGCAAGGAAAAAATGGAACCAGACAAGACCAGGAAGTGGGTCTTGGTACTTCAAAGACGCCGCACCTGGTATCGGGTTGCCTCCACCTGAAAAAAATCATGGAGTGAACTTGTACCCCACTCCGCGGATGGAGTGGAAATGCCTTGGCGAACGAGGATCCACCTCGAAGTACTTGCGAAAGGCCACGATGAAATTATCGACGGTGCGGGTGGTTGGGAATACGTTATACCCCCAGACCTTCTGCAGGATCTCCTCCCGGGAGACCACTTCACCGCTCCGCTCGATCAGCAGCCGAAGCAGCATCATCTCCCGCTGGCTCAGGGTCCGGTTCTCACCGTCCCTTCCGCGAGCCATGTAGCTGCTGAAATCCACATGGTTCCCGTCGAAATCATAGTGCGTCATGACCGGCGCGGTCGTGGCCGTACCGGAACGCTGGACCAGTTTGTGAACGCGCAGCAACAGTTCCTCCAGCTCGAAGGGCTTCCCCAGATGGTCATCCCCCACACGTAGACCCCGGATACGATCCGCTGGAGCGGTGCGGGCAGTGAGGAAGAGCACCGGCGTGATGTCCCCTTCCAAACGCATGCTCTCCACCACGGAATAGCCGTCCATGCCGGGAAGCATCACATCCATGACGACCAGGTCGAAATGGGCACCGCGCATCCGTTCGATGGCCTCATGGCCCGTGGATGCCGTGGTGACCACGAAGCCGTCCATCTCGAAGTTCAACTTCAGCGTGAGACGCAGTGCTTCCTCATCCTCGACCAGGAGAATGCGCTTGGGGCTCACAGGGGCGTCCATGTGTGCAAAGATGGCACGGCTAAATTTGTCCCGATGCTATTCACCCCCCTTCACGCCGAACAAGCGAACGCCCTCCGGTCCGGCACTTTGGTGGCCCATCTGGGCATCACCTACCATGTGGATGAGGAAGGGCGGTTCTGCGCGACCATGCCTGTGGACGCTCGAACCCACCAGCCCATGGGCCTGCTGCATGGTGGGGCCACAGCTGCATTGGCCGAGTCACTTGGAAGCATGGCCTCCGCGTTGATCATCGACCGGGACCGGCAAGGAGTGGTGGGCATCGAGGTGAACGCCAACCACCTCAAGGGCGTGCGCTCGGGACAGGTGACGGCCATCGGAGAGCCGGTCCACCTGGGCAGGACCACCCATGTCTGGAACATCCGGGTGATAGACGGTTCGGGAAAGCTGTGCGCCGTCTGCCGGCTCACCAACCTGATCATCGACCGCCCGTGAACACCCCATGTAGCGGCCTGCGCGAGGCTCTGAAGCACTGCCTCGAGCGGAGGCTCACCTTCGCCGCCTTCCGCATAGCCGGTCAGGCGGTGCAGCTGCTGGTCCAACGCACCTCCAAGGTGCATCACGTGGGGACCACGGAACTGGATACACTTCGGAATGTCTTCGTGATCGCCCCCTTCGCACACACACAGCGAACGATCTTGGTGCTCCAGCCCGACGAACGGTTGAGCTTTCATGCGGACACGGGGCCCATCGAACTCACGTTCCCGGAGAGCGCACCAGGCGAACCATACCCCCCCAAAGCTTTGGACGGGCCCATGGACCAAGCTGCCTATGCCCGCATGGTGAACGAGGCATTGATGGCCATTGAACGTGGCACCCTTCGTAAAGTGGTCCTTTCCCGGACCAAGGACGTCGCGCTTCAAGCCCCGGATACCGCCGACCTTTTCATCCGCGCACTCTCCGATCTTCCGTCCGCCTTCATCTGCCTGGCCCGTACCCCGGACCATGGCACCTGGCTGGGCGCATCACCCGAAAGGCTGCTGCGGAAGAAGGGCGAGCAGGTGGAAGTGGATGCGATCGCCGGGACCATGTCCGCGTCCGATGCACCGGCCGACCCGTCGCAATGGGGTAGGAAGGAACGTGATGAACAGGCCTTGGTCACCGAACAGGTCGAACGGGTCTTGAGCCGGGGCGGGGTGCGGTCGGTGGATGTTCATGGACCGGAGGTCCTGCGGGCCGGGAACGTGGCCCATCTGCACACGCGTCTCATCACCTCCGGCACGGGGCTGTCGCTGGCGCGGCTTATGATGGACCTCCACCCCACCCCCGCTGTTTGTGGCACCCCAACAGACGTGGCCATGACCTTCCTGACTGCACATGAGCCGCATGACCGGGTCCTCTACGCAGGGGCTTGGGGGCCTTGGCAGGCTGATAATGGGACCGAGCTGTTCGTGAACATCCGCTGCATGCAGGTGTTCGACCAGCACGTGCGACTTTACGTGGGCGGGGGGATCACCGCCGGATCGGAGCCCGGGCACGAATGGGAGGAGACCGAACACAAGGCGCAGACATGGGAACGGATCATCCGGGCTGGACAGGGTCGGATAACTTAGCGGCCCCCATGCCCACCAGTGATCATTTCGCCGCCGCAGAGCTGGCCCGTCTTTGCGTCGCCAAAGGCATCCGGCACGTCGTCATCAGCCCCGGCTCGCGCAGTGCTCCGCTGGTCATCGCGTTCGATCGCCAGGAAGGCATCCAGTGTCTTCAGGTGATCGACGAACGCAGTGCCGCCTTCTTTGCCTTGGGCATGGCCCAGCAACTGCAGGCACCGGTGGCCTTGATCTGCACCAGCGGAAGTGCGGTATTGAACTACGGCCCGGCCATCGCGGAGGCCTTCTACCAACGGATCCCCTTGCTGGTCCTCACCGCCGACCGGCCTGAGGAATGGGTGGACCAGGGCGAAGGGCAGGCGATCCGCCAGCAGGGCGTGCTATCCCTGCACATGCGCAAGAGCGTACAGTTGCCGCGGATACTGAGCGACGAACTGGCCCGCTGGCAGTGCGGTCGCCTGATCAACGAGGCGATCGATGCCACGCTGATCCCGGTGGCAGG
>ERZ795056.2727-NODE-2727-length-19395-cov-9.810496_pt1 | contig 19395 bp, 17 predicted proteins | sample MGYA00375140_ERZ795056 | MGnify/ENA primary metagenome ERZ795056 (study PRJEB30185, sample SAMN05720227) | activated sludge metagenome | isolation source: Anaerobic digester | place: USA | collected 2015-03-09 ... | reverse complement strand
CGCCCGGGTATACCAACACTGGTTGCTTTGTGGATGAAAAAGAAATACGGCACCAAATTCCTGAATGACATCCGTGGCTTCTGGGCCGATGAACGCGTAGATGGCGGCATGTGGAACCTGGGGAATCCACTCTTTAAAATACTTTACCGTTATTTTAAAAACAAGGAAGATGAATGCATCCGGCAGGCCGATTACAATACCTGTCTTACCTACAAGGCCAAAGAGATCATCCTCGGCTGGAAGCACTTACCCCAACCCGTTAGTATTTCGGTGATCCCATGCAGCGTGGATATGCAATTGTTTAATCCTGCCGGTATTGACCCAATGGTAAAAGAAAATTTCCGCAAGGAACTGGGCTTTGCCAAAGATGATTTTATCATCAGTTACCTGGGTTCTGCCGGGGGCTGGTATCTTACCGATGAAATGCTTAAGTTTTGTGCGTTGCTTCTCACCAAGAAACCTGAAGCGAAATTCTTTTTCATATCCAACAACCGACACGCCGATATCCTGGCAGAAGCCTCCCGGCATGGCATACCCGCAGATAAAATACTGGTAAGGTCGGGCAAACGACATGAAGTGCCGGTATTACTCTCATTTAGTACCTATTCGGTCTTTTTCATCAAGCCGTGCTTTTCAAAATTATCATCTTCACCTACGAAACATGGTGAGATCATGGCCATGGGCATTCCAGTGATCACCAACAGCGGGGTTGGCGACATGGCTGAGATCGTTGAAAAATACCAGGCAGGCTATGTGCTCCCCGATTTCAGCGAAGCTGCCATGCTTCAGATCATCCATTCCATCTGCGATCATCCTCAACCGGTAGATGCTGCAGCCATACGGTCGGGCGCAAACGCTTATTACAACCTGTCGGATGCCGTTCAGTCTTATGCCGCCGTTTACCGGAAGGTGCTGGGTTAAATCGTTCACATAGCTGTTTTACTACGTAAAATCCCCATTTTCCCGCCGTTAAAAATTGACCGTTCCATGCAATATACAGGGCCGTGTACCGTTATGTAGGTGATCAGTATTTTATCAAAACTAAACGCCTTCCTATGGAAAAGGTCATTGCTGTTGTTGTAACACACAACCGGCAGGCTCTTCTTGCCGAATGTATTGCAGCACTGCGTAAACAAACCCGCCCTGTTAATTCCATTTTGGTCATCAATAACGGCAGTACCGATGGTACAGAGGCCTGGCTGAAGAATCAGCCCGGTATAGATTTCATTACACAAGGAAACGTTGGCGGGGCCGGCGGTTTTAGTAAAGCCATTCAAACCGGTTATGAACGGGGATATGAATGGATATGGTGCATGGATGATGATGGCATGCCCAAAGAAGATGCTTTGGAAAACCTGTTGGCTGCTGATCAAAATAAATTACAATTGTTGAATTGCGCCGTCATAGATAAAGAAGATAAAAGATCCTTTGTCTGGAAAACAGGTCATTATAAAACCATTGATGAAGTAAATACTGATACCATCGAAGGCATTGGTCACCCATTCAACGGAACATTGATTAATCGCCGCATTGTTGAGCGTGTTGGCGTACCCAGGTCAACCCTTTTTGTTTGGGGAGATGAAACAGAATATTATTACCGCATTACCCGAAAAAATAAGATCCCTGTAGTAACTGTTGCAAGGAGCATTCATTATCACCCTGCCTGCACCTTTTCCATCAAAAAGAACTGGGATCACAGCAGCAGCTGGAAAATTTATTTTTACCTGCGTAACCGGCTGCATATTCAGAAAACAAAATTCAGCAACAGGTTATTGGCCTTCTTCGGCTATGGTTGCTTTATCCTTGCTTTTGCAGGCACCATCATGCTTTACCAGAAGACTGATAAATTTAAAAAACTCAATTTTATTTTCTGGCCGGTCACCGATGCATTGACCAATAATTTCACTGCTACTCCGGCAAATGTGCTGCATAAACTCAACAACCAATCAAACAAGTCGTACAGCTCTTTTCTTACAACGCCCTTACGAAGCCTGTTCAGCGCTGTATTCATGTCATCAAATACCGAGCGTTCAAAGACCGCTACGGTTTAATAACAGCAATTTCATTTTCAGATAACCCGGGCCCGGCAGCAATGCCGGGTTTATTTTTTAATTTATTGTTGAAATAGAGGATGAAGAATAACCCGGTAACGTAGAAGGGTATGCCCGGAATTTTATAACGTACCAACGACCCGAAGTTTAAAGTAGTTGCACCAACAAACAATGAAAACATCAGGGAGAACATTATGCAGTATAACACGATGGGTTTATGTATAATCGTAAGGATTGTTTTTTTCAGGCCAACCCTCATCAACACGAAGATGGTAAAGAGCATCATGGCCAAACTTTCCAATGACGACAGGAGCGTAGATAGTTTTTTCGATTCCCAGATATAAGGCCTGAACAAAGTAGCCACTACCGCAGCCGGGGCCATCCTGGCGAGGCTGTTCACACTGCCATCGAATTCTACCCCCAACGAAAAATTAGAAGTAGCACTTCCTGCCTGGTTCTCATAATTCACCTGGTATGTTTTGATGGTTTGCGTAACGCCCTTACTGGCGAAATTACCCAATGCCTTTTGCATGGCACTGGTGATGCTGATAAATCCGAATATACTTCCGATGAAGAATGCACTGACGAGCATTACTTTAACCGCTTTGTTTTTGATCAGTGTTACGTTTTTCAGGATGAGGAACAGGAAGAAGAAAGGCAGGTAGGAAACTATGATATATACTTTCAGGATCACCAGCAGGTAACCAAATACAAACGTGATGAGTATATACTTGATCGGATTTTTTTTAGAATAAAAAATGGCATACAGCGAATAAGTGATCCATCCCAATGCCCCGGTACACAATGGATCTTTTAAAATGCCCGAACTCCAGAATACGAAGGTGGGCAGGTATAAAATGGCGATCGCAAATTGTTTGTGCATCTGCGGGTATTGTTCATAAAAGAAACGATAGAGTCTCCACACACCCGTAAATGAGATCATGGAAAAAAACAGGTTGATGGCCAGGAATTTTCCGAATGTTACAAACGACAAAATGGCTACGATGCGGGTGACCATGTAATTGCTGTCTTCATTGAAATATCCCAGGTTATTAATATCCGCCAGCAAGGCCTGGTCGAAGTCGTGCCCGGAAATGAACAATAGGTTGATGTTGGATGGATCTTTTAAAATGAGCTTATAAATATTATAACCTTCGGGGTGATAAAGGCCCGTGGTATCGCCCGGGGAGATATATAATACAAACATGCAATAGGCGAAACAGCTGAATACTTTGATCCAGAAGCCGATCTTGTGGTATTTGCGCAATACCGGATCTTTATAACGCTTTCTGCGCCATAAAAACAGCAGGTAAAAAATAAAAACGTAAATGAAGAATAGTATGAAGTCGAAAAAATTCATCCCGAATATTGAATGCCATTAAGTTTTGAAACAGGTCACTGAAGCCGAATGCAACAAATTTATCCTAAATAATCATTCGGCATTCAACAATATGAACTTATTTTGCTCAATCAAAAAAATACAGAGAAATGTGTGGTATTGCAGGTTCGGTAAACTTTACACTTAACTACAGGGCGATTGATGACGTGATGCATCATCGTGGCCCCGACGAACAGAACGCTTTTGCAACTGACAATATCGACTTCTATCATCTGCGCCTTTCTATTCTCGATATCGGGGGTGGAAAGCAACCCATGCACCTGCGCAACCGGTACACGATCATTTTCAATGGCGAAATTTACAATCATGCCGAAGTGCGCAAACAATTTGCTCTGGAAGGAACCACGCATTCCGATACCGAAACACTGCTGTTACTCTATGAAAAATTTGGCGAGAATTTTCTTGAACATTTAGATGGCATGTTCGTGTTTGCCATTTATGATAACCAGGAAAAAACAATTTTCATTGCACGCGACCGGGCAGGTAAAAAGCCTCTGTATATTTTCCATGATGATGAAAAGGTCGTTTTTGCCAGTGAATTGAATGCGTTAAAAAAACTGCTTCCCCTCCAGCTCGACCAGGCTAACTTTTACCCATATACGCGGCTGGGCGTTTTTTACCGGCAAATGACGCCATATAAAAATGTTCGTGAACTTCCGGCAGCCACAACCTTAACAATAAATTGCCAAACGCTGAAGACCGTAGAAAAGCGTTGGTGGAATGTGCACGACCGTTACCTGCAAAGTTGTAATGATACGCTTGAACAAAGCCTGGAGAAAACAAATGCTTTATTACATCAATCGGTAAAGCGAAGGCTGGAATCGAGCGACCTGGAAGTGGGTTGTTTCTTAAGTGGTGGTATCGACAGTGGCCTTGTAACGGCCATTGCCAGCGGGTATACAGGCAAGTTAAAAACCTTTACCGTTTCATTTGCCGGTGAATATGATGAAGCCCCCCTGGCAAAATTGGTTGCCGATAAGTATTCTACCGACCATACAGAAATACAGATATCATTTGATAAACTATCAAACGATGTAGAGCGGATATTGTGTAACTATGGAGAACCTTTTTTCGATAGTTCGGCCATTCCTTCTTATTATGTAAGCCAGGAAGCCCGTAAGTATTTAACCGTGATACTCAATGGCGACGGTGCCGATGAATTGTTTGGTGGATACCGGCGTTATGTGCCTTTTGCAAAATATGATTTCTTCAAAAAGAATTTCCTCGTCAATTCCTCCGCTTCTTTGATCAGGAAAGTATTGCCGATGCCCGACAATAAAAAATCGAAATACAACTATTTATATCGCCTTGCTTCACTGGCATCCAAATCGAGCCTTGAAATATATTTATCTGCCGGTCTCGATATCATCGAAGATTATGAATCGAACATCATCGACCCTGGGATGGATTACCTTCAACCGCTTCGTAACGACTTTAATCAACTGGCTTCTGCACCCATATCAGGATTGAAGAAGATCATGAACATGGATTTTGATACCAACCTGTTCAGCGATCTGCTGGTAAAAATGGATATTGCAACCATGGCCAATTCCCTGGAAGGTAGAAGCCCATTTTTAGGTAAAGAAATTCTCGACTATGCGCCAGGGTTATCCGACCAGCTGAAGATCAATGGGGGTACTACCAAATACCTCTTGCGTACATTGGCCAAACAATACCTGCCGGCCACACTGATCAATCAACCCAAACGTGGCTTTGAAATTCCGTTGAAACATTGGGTAGATCATCAGTTGAAAGATCTCATCTATGATTATGTTTCTTCACCAACAGCATTTAACCGTAATATCATCAAACCTGCTTTCACACAAAAGCTGCTCGACGGACAGGTAAGCATACCCGCCGAAAAGAGGGCGAAAATATTATGGATGCTTTTCTGCATGGAAGTGTGGTACAAAAAAACATACCTCGGCCAATAAGTTTGCAACATGAGTAAACGCATCGTCATCATCGAAAACAATATCATTGCTACCAATACCATCCGGTATAAGCTTACCCGCTTGTTGATGGATAAGGGCTACCAGGTAACGGTACTCACTACAGGTCCGGCTAAAGAATTGCAACAGGCCCGCGATAATGGTTTTCATGTTGTGGACGTTGGCAGCAGCAACAGCAACCCGCTCGATATTCAACGGTATATGCGCCACCTGCGTAAAGGTTTGAAAAATGCAGAAGCAGATGTATGCCTCACGTTTACCATCCGTCCGGCCATATGGGGAAATATCGTTACCAGGAGGCTGGGTATTCCAACGATCACAAATATTACCGGCATCGGTCCTTTGTTTGCCAGCAACAACATTGCTTACCGGGCAGCCAGGACGATGTACAAATTTGTATTGAAAAAAACAGCTCATATCTTTTTTCAGAATAACGATGATATGAAATTGTTCCTCGACAATGGTTTTGTATTACCCCAAAAGGCAGAGCGTATCCCGGGTTCGGGCATCGACCCGGTTCATTATGCGCCGATGGAAAAAACGGGAACGGATACACGCTTTGTTTTCCTGTTCATCGGCCGGTTGGTAAAGGATAAAGGAATCCTGGAATATGTTGAAGCGGCCCGTTTGCTTAAAAAGCAACAGAGCCAGGTCGTATGCAAGGTGTTGGGTCCGTTATGGACGCAAAACCTTAAAGGGAACACGGTCACGCAGGAGGAATTGAATAGCTGGATCGGGGAAGGTGTTATAGAATACCTGGGCGAAACCGCGGATGTGCGCCCGTTCATAGCAGCGGCCGATTCGGTAGTGCTTCCATCTTACCGGGAAGGAACGAGCAATATCCTGCTCGAAGCTTCCAGCATGGAAAGGCCCTGTATAACCTGCGATACCACGGGCTGCCGGGAAATTGTGGATGATGGCGAAACCGGTTTTCTATGTAAAGTGGCTGATGCCCGCGATTTAGCCGATAAAATGGCCACCATGGCCAATCTCCCCGCAGCTGTTCGGCAAAGTATGGGTAAAAAGGCCCGGAAAAAAGTGACCCGTGAATACAACAAACAAATGGTGGTAGATGCCTATATACGGGCTATTGAGCGGGTTTAAAACCAACTTCATCATAACGTTGCAATACTTTTTAATTCGGGCCACAAATTGTACATTTGCTCCTGCATTTTTACCCAAAAGCCACGCAAAACGGCATATGGCCTGTTGCCTGTTTTTTAAATCAATTCAATTGAGTTTTTTTGAATGAGCTGCCTGGGAGAAATGAGTTGCCCAAAGCAGTTAAAAGTTGATTATTTTACAATGAATTGCTGCCAGGATACATTTCCTGGCCTTCAAAAAATGAATATTAATGATTGTAATTGGTTATTCAGGGCATGCATTTGTGGCGATCGGCATCTTGTCGGCATCGGGTAAAAAGTTAACCGGTTATTGCGATACGGCTGAGAAAGCTTTCAACCCTTTCCGGTTACCATTCCTGGGCAGTGAAACTACTGCAGAGAATAAGGAGCTTATTGGGAGAACTGATTTTTTTATTTCCATCGGCGATAATTCGATCAGGAAAAAAGTATACGACCAGTTTGCCGGTATACAACGGTACCCGGTAAACGCTATTCATCCGGCAGCCGTTATTGATTCGTCTGTAGTGATGGGAATGTACGGCATCATGGTTGGAGCCGGGGTTTGCATCAATCCCCTTGCTGAAGTGAGGGATGGAGCGATCTGCAATACAGGTTGTATCATAGAACATGAATGTGTAGTAGGAAGGTTTGCTCATATTGGTCCGGGCGCTGTATTGTGTGGCAATGTAACGGTGGGGGATGGTAGCTATGTAGGTGCAGGGGCTGTGGTAAGGCAGGGTGTAAAGATCGGCAGCCAGGCTATGATCGGTGCAGGTGCCGTGGTGTTGAAAGATGTGGCGGATGGAGAAACAGTGGTGGGCAATCCGTCACGGATATTAATCAAGTAAAGAAATAAATCTAAATAAACGACATTATGAAGGTATTGGTTACAGGAGGTGCAGGATATATAGGTTCTGTTTTGGTAAGGCAGTTGTTACAGAAAGGATACCAGGTACGGGCTTTCGACAGCCTGAAATTCGGCGGCGAAGCTTTATACGATGTTATGTTGCATCCCGGTTTTGAATTCATGCAAGGTGATGTAAGAGATGAAGCTGCGGTAGAAAAAGCCCTGGAAGGCATTGATGCCATTGCACACCTGGCAGCCATCGTAGGCGACCCGGCCTGTAAAAAATACAGTGACGAGGCCAGGGAAACAAACTGGACGGGAAGTGTAAACCTCTTTGAGGCCGCAGAAAGAGCAGGGGTTAAACGATTTGTATTTGCCAGTACCTGCAGCAATTATGGTAAAATGCCCGATCCCGATTCTTTTGTAACTGAAACATCAGAATTAAGGCCCGTATCACTATATGCCGAATTAAAAGTTCAGTTTGAAAAATATTTGCTGGAAGAAAGAAAAGATTCGAAGATCTGCAGTACGGCGCTTCGTTTCAGTACCGTGTATGGTTTTTCTCCACGGATACGTTTTGATCTCACGGTGAATGAATTTACCCGCAACGCCACCATCAATGGAGAACAGGAGATCTGGGGTGCTCAATTCTGGCGCCCTTATTGCCATGTAGATGACCTGGCCCGTGCGGTGGTACTGGTGTTGGAATCAGCAGATGAAAAAGTAAGAGCCAATGTTTTCAACGTAGGTACCACGGAAGAAAATTACAGCAAGGGCATGATCATCGAAGAAGTTTGCAAAGTAGTGCCCGATGTAAAAGTACATTATGTAGAAATGAATGAAGATCCAAGGGATTACCGCGTAAATTTTGATAAGATCAAAAACAACCTGGGTTATACCATTACCAAGAAAGTACCCGATGGTGTAGAGGAAATTTATAAATTACTCAAAACAGGCATCGTAACCGATTCCTTTGCCCAGAAATTCCGGAATATCTAAGAGATCTCCCGATTTCTTCCCACATAACTATTTGAACAGCTCCGGCTTTAGGCCGGAGCCGTTTTTTTTAATAGGTTTGCATCGCTGAACGTACCCTTGAAATTAAAAATCGATCTATGTTATTATTATCTGGCCCCAATATTTGCGGCAACGAATGGAAATATGTAAAAGACTGTCTTGATACCGGTTGGGTGAGTAGTGTAGGTTCGTATGTAGACCAGTTTGAAAAAATGAGCGCTGAATTTGCCGGAACAAAATACGCCGTGGCCACCAGCAGCGGTACCACCGCCCTGCATATTTGTTTGCTGATGATGGATGTTGGTGCAGATGATTATGTGATCACACCTAATATAACGTTTATCGCTACCTGCAATTCGATCAGGTATACCGGTGCCCAGCCGATCTTAATTGATACAGATGAACATAGCTGGCAGATGGACCTCAACCTGCTGGAAGATTTTCTGGTTAACCAGACAGAAACCAGGAACGGCGCCTGTTATTTAAAGAAAGATGGCAAACGCATCCCGGTGATCATGCCGGTGCATGTGCTGGGAAATATGTGTGACATGGATAGGCTGATGGCGCTTGCCAAACAACATCATCTGACCGTGATCGAAGATTCAACGGAAGCATTGGGCAGTTATTATAAAGGCAAACACGCCGGAAGTTTTGGATTGATGGGTACATTCAGTTACAATGGCAATAAGATCATCACCACAGGCGGCGGAGGCATGATAGTAACAGATGATGAAGCCCTGGCCAAAAAAGCCAAGCACCTTACCACCCAGGCCAAAAGCGATCCATTTGAATACATACACGATGAGATTGGGTACAACTACCGGCTGGTGAATGTTGCCGCCGCCATGGGGGTTGCCCAGATGGAACTCCTGCCTGGTTTCCTCCAACGAAAAAAAGAGATCATCGCTTTTTATCAAAATGCATTGAACGGAGTGGGTGATATCAGCTTTCAGCAGGTAAGCCCCGACGTTAACCCCAACTGGTGGTTGCCCACCATTCAAACAAGCCGTCAACGGGAAGTGCTCAACATATTAAACAACCACAAGATGCAAAGCCGCCCGTTCTGGGTGCCGATGAATCAGCTGAGGATGTTTACCGGTAACCAGTATATTCAGCAGAACGACCGCTCCGATTATATTTATCAGCGTTGCCTCAGCATTCCGTGTTCGACAAATATTACCGACGAACAACTGCAGGCCGTAAGCAATAAGATCAGGGAAGTATTTAAATAGCCACAACAGGGTATGTTGAAATGAAGGCCCGGCAGCATCCAGCATCCCGTATCCCGTATCCTGTATCTCATATCTTGTATCCTCTATCTACCTTCCCCTATCTTTCATCTTATATCCCGAATCTTGTATCTTGTGTTCCGAACATGTATCGCATCATTAAACGATTTATAGATTTACTCATCGCAACGGTAGCACTGATCCTGTTATCCCCCATTTTCATTCCTGTTATTATTGTTCTTTTACTCACCGGCGAGCACGAAGTATTTTATTTTCAAAAGCGAATCGGGTATAAAAACAATCCTTTCCAGATCTGGAAATTTGCAACGATGGTGAAGAACAGTCCGAATATCGGAACCGGCGAGATTACTTTGCGCAACGACCCGCGGGTTACGGCTTTTGGCAAGTTCCTGCGTATGTCGAAGATCAATGAACTTCCACAGATCATTAATGTGTTAAAAGGAGACATGAGCATTGTTGGTCCGAGGCCATTGATGGAGATCAGCTTTAATTTATACAGCCAGTCGGTGAAAGACCGCATCTATAATACCAAGCCTGGCATTACGGGAATCGGCTCGCTGATATTCCGGGATGAAGAAAAAATATTATCCGAAGCACCCGATCCCAGGGCCATGTACGCAGCCATATATCCCTATAAAGCTTCACTTGAATTGTGGTATCTCAGCAAACAGTCTGTTTATACCGATTCCATGATCATCTTTTTAACAGCCTGGTCTATTTTGTCGCCCCAACACAATCTAACCCAGAAAATCTTTAAAGACCTTCCTGTCCGGCCTCAATTGATCAGCTAATTCCTGTTTTACAATTTTATTGTAACTGTTAAACAAATTTTTGTTTAATTTGTCATAACGATTAAACAATTCAAATGGATTCATTTACCATTAAAGACCTCGAAAACCTATCTGGCATCAAAGCGCATACATTACGTATATGGGAACAACGTTATGGGTTTCTAAAGCCAGGCCGCAGCTTTACCAATATCAGGTATTACAGCAATGAGGAACTAAAGACTGTGTTAAATATTGCCCTGCTCAACAAGTATGGTTTTAAGATCTCTCATATAGACAAGATGAATGAAGCTGAGATACGGGAAAAGATCCTTTCCCTGGGCCAGGCACAGGCGCAGCAGGAACGCATCATCAATGAGTTGATCCAGCATATGGTAGACATAAATATGGATGCATTTGAAGAAACGCTCGACAATTATATCCTGGCCAGGGGAATTGAAAAAACCATCATCCAGATCATCTTTCCTTACATGGAAAAGATTGGTATCTTATGGATGACCAATCACATAAACCCGGCACAGGAGCACCTTGTAACGAATATCATCCGCCAGAAACTGATCGTTGGCATTGAAGCAGTGAATACCCCCCTGAAACTTCAGAAATCCATTTTACTTTTTTTACCAGAGGCAGAATACCACGAAATCGGGCTCCTTTTCATGCATTACCTGTTGAAAAGCCGGGGTGCAAAAGTCATTTACCTTGGAAGCAATGTGCCCATGAAAGACGTGGAATTTGTGGTGAACCTTAAGAAACCCGATTACCTGTATTGTCACTTGTCTACCGTAGGGCAAAACTTCAATTTTGAACGCTTCCTGCAGCATATCAGCAAAGCCTTTCCCCAGGTTCCTCTCATTATTTCGGGGAGGCTCACACAGAGTTATGAAAAGAAAATTCACCCACCTGTTATTTTCAAGAGATCCTTCGCAGAAGTCATGGAGTTTGTGTCGTCCCTGTAACCATTAAAGCAAATGTTAAAATACATAAATAAATTTTTCTGCTAATTATTATTGTTTAACTTTATGGTATCAATGATTAAACAAAACAATTATGGCAACGATAGATTTTGACCAGATGCTGATCAGCAACGCAGATTACCTGAAGCCTTTTGCTTTTACCCTTACCCGTGATAATGAATCGGCAAAGGACCTGATGCAGGAAACATTGTACAGGGCGCTGGCCAACAGGGAAAAATATCATGTAGGCACTAACGTGAAGGCATGGATGTATACCATCATGCGCAATATCTTCATAAACAACTATCGTAGAAAAACCCGCCAGCAAACCATATTTGATAATAGTTCGAATGATTTCCTGCTCGATTATAACCAGCATGCAGTAGTAAATTCAGCAGAAGTGAATCTGAAAATGAAGGATATCCAGGAAGCCATCCGAAAACTGCCCGATATTTTTCAACATCCGTTTGTCATGTATTTTGAAGGGTATAAGTATAACGAGATAGCAGACCTGTTGCATGAACCATTGGGTACGATCAAAAGCAGGATTCATTTTGCCCGAAAATTATTAAAAGAACAATTGACAAGATTTTAGATAATTTTAGCGGGTAATGCATCTCAATTGAATGTGCATCCAGGGAGATCAGCGCCATGAAAAAAAAAGCAGTGATTATCGGGAGTGGATTTGCGGGCATGTCGGCCGCATCTTTCATGGCAAAGGCCGGATGGGATGTAACGGTACTTGAAAAACAAAGCATGGCTGGTGGCAGGGGCCGGAAATTTAGTGCGGAAGGATTTCAATTCGATATGGGACCAAGCTGGTATTGGATGCCCGATATATTTGACCGGTATTTTGCCTGTTTTAATAAAAAGGTATCCGATTACTACCATCTGCAAAGGCTGGATCCATCATATAGGGTTTATTATCCCGATGGCCCGATAGATATCCCGGCCGATTACAACCAATTAAAAATTTTATTTGAAAGCATTGAACCCGGCAGTGCCGTGCAGTTGGATGCTTTTATGAAAGAAGCAGCATATAAATATGAGGTAGGCATTCAGAAACTCGTACACAAACCCGGAAGGTCGGTAACAGAATTCCTGGATATCGACCTTGCGAAGGGACTTTTCAAACTGGATGTGTTCACTTCCATGAAAAAACACATCAGTAAATTTTTCAGGAACCCGAAACTGGTGCAGCTGATGGAATTTCCGGTGTTATTCCTCGGTGCGTTACCTGGAAATATACCAGCCCTGTATAGCCTGATGAATTATGCCGACGTTAAGCTGGGCACCTGGTACCCAATGGGGGGCATGTACCATATCGCCGAAGCCATGCATTCGCTTGCTGTGGAACTGGGAGTTGATTTCAGGTTTGGACATGCGGTTACATCCATCACAGTGGAATCGGGTGTTGCAAAGAATGTTGTTGCAGAAGACGGGTCAGCCAACGGGGAAATAAAATATTTTGAAGCAGATGTTGTGATCGGGGGAGCCGATTATCATTTTGTGGAGCAACAATTGCTACCTAAAGCTTACCGAACCTATTCGGAAGCTTATTGGAACAAACGGGTAATGGCACCATCCTGCTTATTATTTTATGTTGGATTGAATAAGAAAATAAAGAACCTGACCCATCATAGTTTATTTTTTGATGTTGACTTTGATAAACATGGAAAAGAAATTTATGATGAGCCTCAATGGCCTGCCGAACCATTGTTTTATGTAGGCGCACCCTCGGTTACGGATAGCAGCGTAGCACCCGAAGGATGTGAGAATTTATTTTTGCTGGTACCGGTAGCCGCCGGTTTAACCGGGGATACCGAAGAATTAAGGCAACAATATTTTGAAAAAATTGTTAAACGGTTGGAATGGCAGACCGGGCAGGAGATAGCTTCGGCAGTGATCTATAAAAGAACCTATGCGGTTTCCGACTTTGTAACAGATTATAATGCATTCAAAGGCAATGCTTACGGTCTGGCAAATACGCTGATGCAAACTGCCATCTTAAAGCCAAAGATGAAAAGTAAAAAGGTAAATAATTTATATTACACCGGGCAACTGACCATACCGGGCCCCGGGGTGCCCCCATCGCTCATCAGTGGTGAGGTGGTATCGAAAGAAATATTAAAATTCCATTGAGCGAATACTAACGGATATGAATACAAGAAACTCAATGGCCTAAAAAGTAAATAGATGATAGGAATTTTTCACGATGTAAGCCAACAATGCAGCCGGATCACTACCGAGCGGTATAGCACATCATTCAACAGCGCCATCAGGCTGTTGCACAGGGATCTACGGATGCCTGTGTACAACCTGTACGGATTTGTGCGCTTTGCTGATGAGATCGTGGATACCTTTCACGGCTACGACAAAGCGGCATTGCTCGAAGAATTCAAAAAAGAAACCTGGCTTGCTATCGAAAGAAAAATAAGCATCAACCCAATCCTACATAGTTTCCAGATGGTGGTGAACCAATATAACATCGAACACGAACTCATTGAAGCATTTTTCGACAGTATGGAATCGGACCTGAAGAAACAGGCTTATGACGTTAACGGGTACAAGCAATACATTTATGGAAGCGCAGAAGTTGTGGGTCTTATGTGCCTGTATGTTTTTTGTGAAGGAAATAAAAGTTTATATGATTCGTTAAAAGCGCCTGCCCAGGCTTTGGGTGCCGCATTTCAGAAAGTGAATTTTCTACGCGATGTGAAAGCCGATTATCAACAATTAAAGCGCACTTATTTTCCCGGGGTAGATTTCAATCATTTTACGCCAGCCATGAAGGAACAGATAGAGTTGGACATTGCAAATGATTTTAAAAACGCATACCAGGGCATTATCCAGTTACCGGTGAAAGCCCGTTTCGGAGTGTATGTAGCCTATAAATATTACCTCTCACTATTTAAAAAAATCAGGCGTTCGCAACCACAGGTATTGCTGCAGGACCGCATCAGGATACCCAATTATTCCAAAGCCTTCATCGTAATGCGAGCCGGGCTCAGGAGCCAACTGAATATTTTATAATGTCATCAAAAACCGATCAATCATTGTTGCAGGTCATTTTAGTGGATGAGAACGATACTCCATTGGGGGTCATGGAAAAAATGGAAGCGCATGAAAAAGGGTTGCTTCACAGGGCTTTTAGTGTATTTATTTTCAACAGCAAGGCAGAAATGTTATTGCAACAGCGAGCCGTGGATAAATACCATAGTCCTGATTTATGGACCAACGCCTGTTGCAGTCACCCCCAACCAGGAGAAGATACTGCCGATGCAGCTTACAGAAGGCTGGAGGAAGAAATGGGTTTTCAAACGCCGATCAGCAAGGCTTTCAGCTTCATTTATAAAACATCATTTGACAACGGGCTTACCGAACATGAATATGATCATGTGTTCATCGGCAATTATGATGGCCCTATCTTACCCAATTCGCTTGAAGTTCAGGATTTTCGATTTATTAGCATGAATGACTTGCGTAGCAGCCTGCTTAACGATCCTTCTCAATACACGTCATGGTTTAAAATTGCTTTTCCCAGGCTGGAAGAGTATCTTGCATCCGCAACTATTTAATTTATTTTAATCTCCATGCATTCCAACCAGGTGATCATCATTGGCAGCGGCATTGCCGGTATGGCCGCCGCCGTGCGATTAGCCTGTGCCGGCTACCAGGTAAGCGTATACGAAAAGAATGCATACCCGGGAGGCAAGCTTTCTGTATTTGAGAAGGACGGTTACCGCTTTGATGCGGGACCTTCTTTATTTACCCAACCCGTTAACATAGAAGATCTTTTTGAAACTGCCGGTGAACCCATTGCAGATTATTTTTCCTACAGTGCAGTAGATACAGCCTGCCGGTATTTTTTTGAGAATGGGAAGACCATTGATGCTTTTACCGATGCGGAACTTTTTTCGCAGGAATTATCTGAAAAAACGGGCGAGGATCCTGCGGCTGTTAAAAAGTATTTAAAAGAATCCGAGAAACTGTATAATAACATCGGGAGTATTTTCCTGCAGCATTCACTGCATAAAAAAAATACCTGGTTCAACAAACGGGTCATCAGGGCCCTCGGATCGGTACGATTCCCTTACCTGTTTTCTACGCTCAACAAATACAATGTAAAAAAATTCAGGTCTCCCGAATCCATTCAGATATTCAATCGGTACGCCACGTATAACGGAAGCAATCCGTTCAAAGCACCGGGTATGTTAAGCCTTATTCCGCACCTTGAGCAGAACCAGGGAACTTTTTATCCAAAAGGGGGAATGATCAGCATTACAAATGCACTCTATCACCTGGCCTTAAAGAAAGGAGTAACATTTCATTTCAACCAGGCTGTAGAGCGTATTATACATCATGAAGGAAAGGCGCATGGCATCGTGGTTGATGGAAAAAATATTCACGCCAATATCATCGTGAGCAATGGCGATATTTATTTTACCTATAAAAACCTGCTCCATCATCCTGTCAAAGCAAAAAAAATATTAAAGCAGGAAAGAAGCAGCAGTGCCGTTATTTTTTATTGGGGCATTGGGAAATCGTTCCCTGGCCTGGGTTTGCACAACATACTTTTCAGCAACAGTTATAAAGAAGAGTTTGATAATCTTTTTACAAAAGGATTACCTGGTACAGATCCAACGGTGTACATTAACATCACATCCAAAATGGAAGAGGGTCATGCACCTGTTGGAAAAGAGAACTGGTTTGTAATGGTAAATGCGCCTGCCAACAGTGGACAGGATTGGGAAAAGCTCAAATCAACCATACGGCAACGGGTAATCGAAAAAATAAACAGGATACTTCAAATTGACCTTGAGCCGCTGATCGAAACCGAAGAGGTACTTGACCCGGTATTGATCGAAGAACGCACAGGCAGTTATATGGGATCATTGTATGGCACCAGTTCCAACACCCGCTTTGCAGCATTTTTACGCCCGGCTAATTTTACTTCTTATATCAAAGGATTGTATTTCTGCGGGGGAAGCGTTCACCCGGGCGGCGGCATTCCGCTTTGTTTCAACAGTGCAAAGATTACCGCATCGCTGATCGGGAAAGATTTTAAAAACAGGGACACTCATCTTGAAAAATAATTTCAGCAAATACCAGGTCGCTACAGCCATTGCCATATTGTTTCATGCGATCGGGCTTATCGGGATTCTATTTTTTGACCGTTCTTTTTTCATACAGTCAACAGCCATGAACCTGTTGCTGATGTTTGGCCTGCTCATTTATACACAGGATAGTCCGCGTTATCATTTTTGGCTTTTCATGGTTTTATGCATCGTCGTTGGAATTGGAATAGAGATCATCGGAACACAAACCGGTTACCTTTTTGGCGATTACCGGTATGGAACAGTATTGGGGCCATCTGTTGCTGCGGTGCCATTGATTATCGGGGTGAATTGGTTTATCATCATTTATTGCAGTGGCATTTCTATTCACACCATCTTATCGGGGATGATCGATCGTTTACAGGCACATTCGGGCGGGCCAAAGCAATTATTAAAAACCATTTCCATCGTGATCGACGGAGCAACACTGGCTGTTTTTTTCGACTGGTTGATGGAACCGGTTGCCGTTAAACTGGGGTACTGGACCTGGTTGGCAAATGGCGAAATTCCTTTTTATAATTATGTCTGCTGGTTTGTTGTGAGCGTTTTGTTATTGTTGTTATTTCAGAAACTACCTTTTCCTAAAAAGAACAAATTCGCTGTACATTTGTTTCTCATACAGATCATGTTCTTTTTAATTTTACGAACACTATTATGAACTGGCTTACTTTCATACCGATCATGCTCGGCACTTTTTTCCTGATGGAAGGCATTACCTGGCTGACCCATCGCTTTGTCATGCATGGATTTTTATGGTACCTGCATGAAGATCATCACCAGCCAAGGCCCGGTGTATTTGAGAAGAATGATGCTTTCTTTCTAATATTCGCCATTCCAAGCTGGCTTTGCATCATGCTTGGATTGCAAAACCAACTGTACTGGGTAGCTGCCATTGGGTTTGGCATTGCCATGTACGGTCTTGCATATTTCCTGGTGCATGATGTGATCATTCACCAACGGTTTAAATGGTTTACCCGCAGCAATAATTCTTATATCAGAACCATTCGATGGGCGCATAAAATGCACCATAAACATATTAACAAACAGGATGGAGAAAGTTTTGGTATGCTCTTCGTTGCCCGTAAATACTGGCAGAAGATACAGGCAGACAAGGCACGGCAAAACCAATCAGTCTAATTCCCCCGGGCTATTTTGATGTAACTTTACATGTAAGAAACAGGTCATCCGGTTTACCAGTAAAGCCGTTTCAGCGAACAGTCATCAAAATTTGAATACACATTACACATATCTGCTCATCCTGGTAGCATCCATTGCCGGTCCGCTGGTATTAAGCTTTGATAAGAAGGTAGCTTTTTATACAAAGTGGAAATATGTATTTCAAGCCATGATTTTGCCAGCCGTGTTTTACATAGCGTGGGACATTTTTTTTACTTTCATCGGGGTATGGTCATTCAACCCGGATTATATCACAGGAATTCATCTCATTAATTTACCCATTGAAGAAGTGATGTTCTTTTTAGTGGTTCCGTACTGCTGCACATTTATTTATGAATGCATACGCTGTTATTTTCCTGCCATGACCGATCATGCTGCAGCATCTGTAATACTGAAAGTCATTGCAGCAGCATTGTTTATTGCAGGTATTTATTTCTTTGATAAAAGTTATACCGGCTATACTTTTATATTAACAGCCGTTTACATTGCCGTACTCTTTTTGCTTCGCTGGTATTTTACAGGATTTCATATCAAAGCTTTTTTAATTTCCTATGCCGTTATACTGATCCCGTTTTTAATTGTGAATGGTTTTCTTACAGCCATTCCGGTAGTGTTGTATAATGATGCAGAGAATCTTGGACTGCGCATTTATACTATTCCATTTGAAGATGCCTTTTATGGAATGCTGCTGGTGATGATGAATATTTCAATATTTGAAAAGCTTCGCAGTAAACACAAGTAACCGATCATCAATTCATCTAACCATCATTTCACTTCATAGAGTTCATCCCAACGGGTGGTATGCCGTTTGCTACGGTACTCCTGGCGCATCTTCCAGTTTTTTTTGGTGCCTGCTGCGGCAAATTTTATTACATCGTCCCGCATACTGAAATTTACATTGTCTACCGTATGCATGAGCTGCCGCCTGTTTTGTTCGGCAGCCGGTTGAAACAGGTTATACTGGATAGCATCATCGGGTACGATACCACTGAGCATCACGCCGGCTTTTAAATACCTTGATCCAGGGTTGAATAACTGGTTCACCAACGGTAACGCATGAGCGATGAGTTCATGGGTAAGCGAAGTGCAGATTGGAAGGGTACAGTACAAACCTTTTGTTTTAGGATGATAACCGTACTGGTTATCCGAATAATCGTTGGTGACCAGGAACACATTGATGAGGCCGGCGGCGCCTCCCTGGCGACGGAGTTTTTCGGCTGCCCTGGCGGTATAGGTTGCAACGGCTTCGCGGAGTTCTGCCAGGGTGAACACGGGTTTACCAAACATGCGGGTAGTGGCGATCATATTTTTTTTCTGCAGCGGATCTTTCATATCGATACAGGGTTCGCCATGTAATTCTTTGATGAGTCTTTTTCCTACCACGCCGCCGAGATTTTTATTGGCCCATTCTTCACTCATGTTGCGTAGTTTCCAGGCAGTATCAATACCCAGCCAGCGGAGTTTTTCGGCACTGCGGAAACCCACACCCCATACCTGTTGTACGGGCAGATTTTCCAGGGCTGCGTGTATATCATCTGCGGTAATCAGGGCAACGGTTCCCTGCGTAGCTTTTTTATTTTTCTTCGCCATGTGATTGGCTACTTTCGCCAGTGTTTTAGTAGGCGCAATACCAACCGATACAGGAATGCCCGTCCATCGCTCTACGGTATTGCGGATATGCAATCCATAATCCCACATGGCCGATTCTTCAATGCCATCCA
>ERZ795056.2726-NODE-2726-length-19399-cov-6.133426_pt1 | contig 19399 bp, 17 predicted proteins | sample MGYA00375140_ERZ795056 | MGnify/ENA primary metagenome ERZ795056 (study PRJEB30185, sample SAMN05720227) | activated sludge metagenome | isolation source: Anaerobic digester | place: USA | collected 2015-03-09 ... | reverse complement strand
GCGACATGGCTGCAGCAGTGGCTCACGCGCTCGAAGACGGCACGCATCTTGCCGTCGAGGCCGGCACAGGGGTTGGCAAGAGCTTCGCCTACCTGGTCCCTCTCATTCTCGGCTCACTCGCGAGAAATATCCAGGTCGTGGTCTCCACCTATACGATCTCGCTGCAGGAGCAACTCATTCTGAAGGATATTCCCTTCTTGCAGCAGCACATGGGCCGTTCATTCAAGGCAGTACTCGTAAAGGGCCGGAGCAATTACCTCTGCCGGAGACGGCTTGCCCGGGCACGCAAAATGAGCCGCGATCTGTTCCAGGCGGAAGAAGAGGACGATATCGAGCGTATCCGGGTCTGGGCCGACACGACCACCGACGGCAGCCTGCAAAGCATGGAAACCCAGCCCTCCCGTGGCGCGTGGACCCACGTTTGCGCGGAGCATGGGAACTGCCTCGGTCGCAAGTGCCCGGAGCACAAGACGTGCTTCCTCATGCGGGCGCGCAGCCAGATGCGCGATGCAAATGTACTCGTCGTCAACCACCACCTCCTGTTCTCTGAGCTCGCGCTACGGGCGCACGGCGCAGCTTTCCTGCCGGCCTACCGCGTGGTGGTGCTCGACGAAGCGCATATGATGGAGAACGTTGCCTCGGAACATCTCGGCCTGAGGCTTTCTCACTATGCGTTCGATCACTGGATGCGGCGGCTCTATGTGCCGGAGAACAGCAAGGGCCTGTTGCATGCGCTTCGTGAAGGAAAGCTGGCCCACGAACTGACGCAGCTCCGCGAACAAGTCGAGCAGCTCTACGACGAAGTGCGCAAGTGGGCTCACTTGAACGACCAGCAATCGCAGCGCGTTGTCACCGAGCCGCTGTCCATCCAAACGCCGGTACTGGAGACGCTTCAGAGCATAACCAACGGCCTGCGCGCATTGGCAGAAAAGACAACGGATGAGGATTTGCAGTCGGAGCTGAAGGCCGTCCGCCATCACGGCTGCGAGATGCGCGACATGCTCGAATCCTTTTTGAAGCAGTCGCTCGAAGACCAGGTCTATTGGATCGAGCGCGAAGGCCGCCGCCGCCAACAGACCGTACTGTACTCCGCCCCGATCGAAGTCGCGCCCCTTCTGTCCAAGGTCTTCTTTTCCTCCATGGAAAGCGTGATCATGACCAGCGCCACGCTGGCCGTCGGCGAGAATCTCGATTACTTCAAAATGCGTGTCGGAGCAGGGGAATGCCGCACCGTTCAGTTGGGGTCGCCATTCAACTTCACCCGGCAGATGCGCCTGATGATTCCGGAAGGCATGCCCGAACCCAACGACACCGACGACTTTACCCAAGCCGCCGCGCGCGCCATCGAGCACTTCGTCCGCAAGACATCAGGCCGCGCGTTCGTGCTCTTCACCAGTTCCGTCATGATGAAGAAGGTGGCCGAACTCATCGGCGGTCGGCTGACGGACGCCGGACTGGATCTCATGGTGCAGGGCACCGGCACGCCACGCCATGTCATGCTGTCGCGTTTCAAGACGGGGCAGGGGTGCGTACTGTTTGGTCTGGACAGTTTCTGGATGGGCGTGGATGTTCGGGGGGAGGCCCTCAGTAACGTTATCATTGCGCGCCTGCCGTTTGCCGTCCCGGATCAGCCGCTTGTCAAAGCACGCATGCAACGTGTGAAGGAGAAGGGCGGCGACCCATTCCGTGATTACTCGCTCCCGGAAGCCATTCTGAAGTTCCGCCAGGGCGTCGGGCGGCTGATCAGAACAGCAACGGACGAAGGCATCATTGTCGTTCTGGACAATCGTATTGTCACAAAGTGGTACGGCCGGAAGTTCATCGCATCGATTCCGGAATGCCCCATGGAAATGGTCGAAATCTAGGCTGGGGCGTGTATTTGCCCCTGCCATTCGACTCATCAATTCCGGTTTTCACCCAGCCCCCTGTTCTGCTATGGTCAGCCAAGTCTTGTAAACCGCCCATGGTTGTGGCGGGATTCTGCGCCCTGTGTTGGGGCTCATGCAGATCAAGATGACCAACGGAGGATCATGACATGGCCGCGGTAATGGAAATTGAAGAGATAATGACGATTTTGCCGCATCGTTACCCGATGCTGCTGGTCGACCGGATCATTGAATCGGACTTCGAGACGAGAATTGTGGGCATCAAGAATCTCACGATCAACGAGCTCTTCTTCCAAGGTCATTTTCCAGGCCATCCCGTGATGCCGGGTGTTCTCCAACTGGAAGCCATGGCCCAAGTGGCCGGTATTCTCCTGGGCCGCAAGCTGAAGAGCGCAGGGCAAGTTGCCTACTTTCTGTCCATTGACAATGCCAAGTTCAGAAAGGTCCTGCAGCCTGGTGACCAGATGCGGATGGAGATCGATTTCGTTAAGGTCCGGCTCGGTATGGCTCGTGTACACGGGTGTGTGAAGGTCGATGGCGAATTGGCATGCGAGGCCGACCTCATGTTTGCCTACCGTTAGTGAAAGGCTCGACATGACGAACGTACATCCGACGGCGATCATTCATCCCGGCGCAGAACTCGCCGACGGGGTCGAGATCGGCCCCTACAGCGTAGTCGGTCCGAACGTCCGCATCGGCAGTGGCACACGGCTCATGGCCCACGTGTTTGTCGATGGATGGACGACCATCGGATCGGACTGTGTCATCTTCCCCTTCGCGAGCATCGGCACACGGACCCAAGACCTGAAGTACAAAGGTGGACGGCCGCGGGTTGAAATCGGCGACCGCAACACGGTGCGCGAGTATGTGACAGTCAACGCTGCCACGAGTGACGGCGATGTCACCAAGGTCGGCTCCGATTGCCTCCTCATGGCCTACGTTCATGTTGCCCACGACTGCATCTTGGGCAACGGCGTGATCATGGCCAACGCGGCCACTCTCGCCGGACATGTCATCGTCGAGGACATGGCGGGCATCGGCGGCCTCTGCGGCGTGCATCAATTTGTCCGTCTGGGAAAACTCTGCTACACCGGCGGATTCTCGAAGATCACCCAGGATATTCCGCCCTTCATGATCGCCGACGGCGCGCCGGTGTCGATCCATACGATCAACAGCGTCGGTCTCAAGCGCCGCAGTATCTCCGATGAATCCCAAGGCCTGCTGAAAAAGGCCTACAAGATTCTTTACCGCGAGAATCTGTCGGTCAGCCAAGCCGTCGAGAAGATCGAGAAGGAACTCCAACCTGTGCCGGAAATCAAGTACCTCATCGACTTCATCAAGAACTCAACACGGGGGATAACGAAGTGATCCTGCGCTCCGCCCGGAAATGGACCGTCGCTGCGCTCGTGGCCGTTGCCCTGCTGCAGGGCGGACCAGGGCGGGCACAATCGGCGCCCGAGACCGAATCCTACGTCAACTTCAGCTTCGACCAGGTCGAGTTGCGCCTTCTCGCGAAACTGGTGGGCGACATGACCGGCAAGCGTTTTGTGATCGGCGACGGCGTGAACGGGAAAGTCACCGTCGTCACGCCACCCAAGATTCCTGTCAGCGAGGTCTACCCCCTGTTCCTGACCGTCCTCGAATCGAGCGGCTTCTCTGTCATGGAGCAGGATGGCACCTATCGCGTTGTACCCCTGCCTGAGCGCGCCGTGTCCGCGGCGCCCGTTGTGGGCGTGGAGGAATCAACGCCAACCGAGGGTGTCATCACCAAAGTAATCCGTGTAGAAAACATCAGCGCCCTGGAACTTCGCAAAATTCTTGAACCCATGGTGCGAGGCGGCAAGGCCGGCGCCTTGGCGGCCTTTGGCCCGACAAACCACCTCATCATCACCGACACGGCCGAGAACATCCGGCGCATGGAACAGATTATTGCTGAACTCGACCGTCCCGGTGCTGCCCGCGTGGCGGAGTTCGTCAAACTGAAGAATGCTTCCGCAGAAGAGGTCGCAGCCCAGTTGGGCGCAGCCATTCAGGGATCCACCACGGCGGACAAGGCGCTCAGCCGCCACATTCAGCAGGTGGCCGAGGGGGCGGGGGGGATGCCCACCGATGTCACCGTCGTTCCGTCGGCTGCAGCGAACAGCCTTGTTATCGTTGGAACGCCCGTTCAGATCGCCGAGATCAAACGCATCATCGAGATGATGGACATTGCCCCGGACACGGGGAGTGGCCGCTTCAATGCGCTCTTCCTCAAGTACCTCTCCGCCGAGGAGGCCGCGAAGAATCTGAATGCTTTGTTGGCCAAGTCGCTCGAGAAGGATGCGCGCCAGAAGATATCCATCGAGCCCAACGTCGCCAATAATGCTCTTCTCATCGAATCATCGCCTCAAGACTACGAGATGATTCGTACCCTGATCGCCAGCCTTGATCAGGTGCCGCAGCAGGTCATGGTCGAAATCCTCATCGCCGAAGTAAGCGTGGGCAAGAACCTGGACTTCGGAGTCGACTGGGCCACGATCGACACCCCGGAGAGCGGCAAGACCACGGCCATTGGGCGATCCCGCCCGGGCGAGAGCGATACGATCATGGATGTTGTTTCCGATGCCGTGTTTCCCCAAGGCCTGTCCATCGGCATTGCCCAGGGCGTGACCGTCAATGCAAATGGCGAACAGGTTCCCAAGATCCCGTTTCTCGTGCATGCCCTCGCGCAAAACCGCGATGTCAACATTCTCTCCAGCGTACCGCTCCGCGCCCAGAACAACACCGAGGCCAAGGTCAGCGTGGTGGAAAACATCCCCCTGTTGCGATCGACGATCGAGGGCGGGTCAGGGACGGCACGTGATGTGATTCAAAACATCGATCGTGTCGATGTAGGCATCAAGCTGACCCTCACCCCCCATGTAAACCCCGACCGCCAAATCACGATGCAGTTGAACCCGAGCATCGAAGCCATTGTTGACGAAGGGCCAACCGGCACACAATTCGCGCCCACAATCGCCAAGAGGGAAGTGTCCACGACCGTCACCGTTCCAAATGAATCCACCATTATCATCAGTGGACTGATTCGCGAGGATCGCACCAAGGTGGTGAACAAGGTTCCCATTCTGGGTGATATTCCTCTCTTGGGCATGCTGTTTCGCAATACGGTGGACAAGAAACAGCGCACGAACCTTCTTATCTTCGTGACACCACACATTGTCACGGACGCGGCGGAGGCAGATAAAATGGAAGCGCTGCTCAAAGAGCGCTCCAGGCTGGATGTATCGCCCACCAACGTGTCCGTCCGTGCATCGCAAAGGAAGTAGACCATGCTGCTCGGCGAGATTCTTGTCCGTCAAGGCAAGCTGACATCGGAGCAGCTCGCGACGGCGCTGGAGCAGCAACGTAGTTCGACGCCCCATTCCTCGCTTGGCAGTCTCCTGGTTGAACGGGGCATCGTTACAGAAACCGATATCCTGACTGCCCTGGCAGAGCAGTACGGTTTCGACGTCCTACCGGTGGTGGGCGACGACGTGTTTGATGCCTCACTCGTGGCCAAGCTTCCGGTCGAGTGGTCCCGGACGCAAGGCATGCTGCCCATCCGCTGGAAGGGCCGGCCCGCCGTGCTCACGTCGGACCCCTCAGCCTTTGCCGCGCGCGACGACCTTGCCGTGCTGCTGCGGTGTGAGCTCGACACGGTGCTCGCACCGCGCTCCGAAATCGCCAAGGCCATCGAACGCTTCTACTACCAGCGGCAGGAATCCGCCGAGGATCTCCTGCGGGACATGGAGACGGATCGCCCCACACCCGCCGAGCCCCGGCGGGCTACCTCCGACGATCTTCTGCGAATCGCGGATCAGGCCCCCGTCACACAACTCGTGAACGTGATTTTGCTTGAGGCCTTGAAGGCGCGCGCATCGGATGTACACGTGGAGCCCTATGAGAAGACCCTGCGCGTTCGCTATCGCATTGATGGTCTCCTCTATGAGCAGGCATCGCCGCCGAAAGACCTCGAAGCCGCACTCGTATCGCGATTGAAAGTCATGGCTCATCTCGACATCGCGGAGAAGCGCCTTCCACAGGACGGCACGGCGCGCGTGAGGGTGGGGGATCGCGAAATCGATATCCGCGTTTCCACGATACCCGTCGCAGAGGGCGAACGTGTTGTGCTGCGTCTTCTCCATCGGGAGTCGGCGCTTCTGCCGCTTGAGCAACTCGGCATGCCGGACGACATTCTCACATCGTTCCGGTCTATTTTGCGGGAACCCAACGGAGTCGTCCTCGTCACGGGACCCACGGGCAGCGGCAAGACAACCACGCTCTACGCGGCGCTCCAGGAACTGGACACGCGCCATGCGAATGTTCTGACGATCGAGGACCCCGTTGAGTATCAGCTGCCCAATATCGGCCAGATGCAGGTGAAGCCAAAAATCGGTCTCACTTTCGCACAGGGTCTGCGTCACATTCTTCGACAGGACCCTGATGTCATCCTGGTGGGTGAGACGCGTGATCACGAAACGGCCGAGATTGTCATCCGCGCATCACTTACCGGCCACCTGGTCTTCAGCACCCTTCATACCAACGATGCACCGGGCGCCGTCATTCGCTTTCTCGATATGGGCATGGAGCCTTATCTCATTGCCTCGGCCATCAAGGCCTCGCTGGCTCAACGGCTCGTGAGAACGCTGTGTCCCGCCTGTAAAGCTGAGGTTGCTGCGGATTCGCCATCCCTGGCGGCACTCGGCCGCCTCGCAGACCGCGTCCGCGGACGCACCACCTGGAAGGCCGTGGGGTGCAGCCAATGCCTTGGCGGATACCGGGGCCGGACGGGCATCTACGAATTCATGCTGGCGGGGCCTGCACTGCAGGAGGGTATCCGGTCTCACCTCAGCGCACAGGAATTCAGGCAGCAGGCACTTCAGCTCGGCATGAGAACCCTGCTCGACAATGCCGTCGAGAAGGCTCTCCAAGGCATAACGAGTATGGAGGAAGTCATGCGCGCAGTGGGCCAGTCGAGTGACGGCACGTCCGTATGAGGACCTATGAGTACAAAGGCTTCGATGGCACCGGTCGCGCGCTTCGGGGCCTGATTGAGGCGCTTGACCTCAAGGATGCCCGCGAGCGCCTGTCGTCGCGCGGCGTAATGGCCGAGATGGTGCAGGCCACCCACGATCAACCCACCACCGCCCGCCACCCTTGGCGTGAGAGTTTCGGACTCGATGCGCGTGCCATGCTCTACAGGGAACTCGGAGCATTGCTTCACTCCGGGCTTCCTCTCGCCCAGGCACTCGATGTGTTGATCGCCGTGCCTGAGCTCGGAGAGCAGCGCGGCCGCGTCGCCGCCGCGCGCGACCGCCTGCGTGAGGGTTCCTCTTTGGCGGCCGCTCTGCAATCCATGGCACAATCCATATCGGCTTACGAGGTGGCCATCATCGAAGCCGGCGAGAAGACCGGGGCCTTGGACACCGTCCTCGACCGCCTCGCGTCGTTTCTTGAGGAGCAAATTCGACTGCGCGACAAGATCCAGTCATCGCTCATTTACCCGGCCATCGTTTTCAGCCTCTCCATCGTCATTGGCCTCTTCATGATGGGGTTGATGATTCCCCGCATCAGCCGCCTGCTGACCGAGTCCTCCATCCCGCTGCCCGTAATTACGCGCTTGATGATGGCCTTGGGCAAGGGCCTCCTTCCGTTCGCGGCGATTGCCGCGCTTCTCATCCTCGGATTGGTCCTGGGTATCCGCCACGCGATACGAAACAACCCGGCCACTCGTGCAGCGTGGAGTTCCTATCTCTTTCGCATTCCGTTTGTGTGCCGCCCGTACACAGCACTTGTCAACCTGCGCTTCACCCGCACCTTGACGCTGCTGATGGAAGGCGGCGTGCCGTTGGTCGATGGCCTTCCGCTGGCCGCGAGGGCCACAGGCAGCAGTTGGATTGCCGCGCTCGGGATGCGCGCAGCAGAGGGGATTCGCCATGGCCGCAGCGTGGCCGACGCCGTACGCTCCATACCCCCCTTGGGGGAATCGCTGCCCCTGTGGATTCAGGCAGGCGAGGCCAGCGGAAAGCTCGAAAGCCTGCTGCAAAATGCCGGCGATCGTTTCCAACAGCAGTGGGAAAGGCAAATCTCGCGCGCCGTGGCCGTGGTGGAACCCATTCTGATTTTGGCTGTCGGTGGGTTTGTGCTGCTGGTCGCGCTGTCGGTACTGCTGCCAATCCTCTCGCTGAACCAGATGATTCGCTGACCCGCCCGAGCGCTAGGCCTTGATGCCGTCCTGCGGCCTTTTGAACTCCCGGCCGTGCCGTACAATCCTGCCTTCGATCATGTATAGAACATCCTCGGCGATGTTCGTGGCGTGATCAGCAATCCGCTCGAGGTAGCGCGAGATGGAGAGCAGCGCGATCAGCGAGTCGAGATGCTCGGGATGCTCGCGAATCATATCCTTCACCTGGTCGTACATCTGCCGGTTGATGGCATCCACTTCATCGTCCATGCCGCACACGGAACGTGCAAGCGCAGCGTCCATGTTAACCAATGCGTCGAGACTCTTGCGAAACATGTTCTGCGTCTTCTCGGCCAACCCGTTGAGATCGAAGGGAACAGCGATCGCAGGCCGAGCATTCAAGAACTGGGCCCGCTGCCCGATATTGACGGCCAGATCGCCGATCCGCTCCAGGTCATTGTTCAACTTCAGCACCGCGACAATGTATCGAAGATCGACTGCCACAGGTTGATGCAGTGCCAGTATCTTCAGGCACTCTTCCTCCACATCGATTTCAGCCTGATCAATCTCGACATCCTTTTCTATCACTTCTTCCGCAAGAACCGTGTCGCGCGCCTCGACAGCCTTCAATGCCTGTCGAAGATCCTTCTCTACCGTTGCCGAAAGCGACAACACCAGTTTCTTGAGCCGTTCTACTTCACGCTGAAGATGAATGGGCATGACATGATCTCCTCTCGCACGACACCAGCCTCACACCATCACATAAGAACACAAACCAACTCCGTGCAAGGGCAATTCGTATACGGCCACCATTTCTAACACGATCCTAACACGACCCTAATGTCTCCGGAATATTCCTAATTGATTGTGAACGTGTTCCTGACAAGAGAACCAATAGGGAGGGTCCAATGAAGAGACAGATCGGTAGCTGGGTCGTAGCGTGCCTTCTGGTCTTGAGTGTGAGTGGGTGCGGGCGTTCGAAGACCTCCATTACGATGGCAGGCTCGACCGCCTTCCAGCCATTCGCGGAGAAACTGGCTGAGCTATACATGAGTTCACATCCGGATGTGAACATCACGGTTCAGGGCGGTGGATCTGCCGTGGGCGTTCAGACAGCGCTGTCCGGCGCAGCACAGATTGGCATGGCGGATCTCGTTGAATTGCCGCCGGAAGCCCAGCCGCTTGCCAAGGCCGTCGTCGCGAACGACGGAATTGCGCTTGTGGTTAATCCCGCCAACCCGGTGTCCGACCTGAGTACGGAACAGATTCGGGACATCTTCAACGGCAAGACCAGAAACTGGAAAGAAGTGGGCGGGCCGGACCATGAAATCACCGTGGTCTCGCGGGAAGCTGGCTCGGGTACCCGCTCGTCTTTTGAGCAAATCATCAAGGAGATCACTCTCACGCGCGATTCGATCGTGCAGGATTCCAACGGCACCATCCGCGAAACCGTGGCGAATGATGCAAATGCCATCGGCTACCTCTCTCACGGCCTGCTCAATGAGAGGATCAAGGCCATTGATGTCGGTGGCCGCCCATGCACGGTTGATGAGATCGTAAAGGGGAACTACTCCCTTGTCCGACCCATCTACCTGCTGACCAAGGGCGAACCGCAAGGCGATGTGAAGGCATTCATCGACTACGTGCTTTCTCCCGACGGACAGCAGGTCATCAAGACCAGCGGGCTGATTCCTGCGAAGTAGTCAGAACACAACCATTCTGTCTCCTATGAAACTGCTGGGTGAAAAGGGCGTACAGCGCATCCTGCTTGCGACGGCGTTCTCCGCCATTTGCGGGTTGCTCCTGATCGCCCTGTTCATCTTCATGGAGGGCCTGCCGTTCATTTTCAAGATCGGCATCCGACAGTTTCTGTTGTCCTCGGACGGGGATCCTGCCAATGGGAAGTTCGGCATTTACCCGATGGTCGTTTCGTCGATCTGGGTCACACTCGGCGCCATGCTCGTCGGAGCACCGCTGGGCGTGGCCGGGGCGATCTTCCTGACAGAATTCGTCCCCAAGCCTGTGATGCGTGTCGTCAAGCCGACCATCGAACTATTGGCGGGCATCCCATCTGTCGTTTACGGATTCATCGGCGTCATGGTCCTCGCACCGTTCATCCGCGCGCACTTCGGCGGCGCCGGGCTCTCCCTGCTGGCCGCATCGATAATTCTCGGCATCATGATTCTGCCCACCGTGATCAGCATCTCCACGGACGCGATAGGGGCCGTACCGAATTCGTTCCGCGAGGGATCGCTAGCCCTCGGTGCAACCCGATGGCAGACCGTCCACATGGTGGTTCTGAAGGCTGCCCGATCAGGCATCATCGCCAGCATCATTCTCGGCATGGGTCGCGCGATCGGGGAAACCATGGCCGTGATCATGGTCGCCGGCAACGCTGTGAAGATTCCTCACTCACCGCTGGACTCCGTGCGAACACTGACCGCGAACATCGCGCTGGAGATGGGTTACGCCACCGGCATGCACCGGCAGGCGTTGTTCGCGACGGGTGTAGTCCTGTTCGTGGTCATCATGATCCTCAACTCGCTGGCGGCATCCGTAATGAAGAAGAGGGTGGTCCGCAAATGAGAATCCCGCCACGTGTCAACCAAGCCATGGCCATTGTCCTGCTTGGGACAGCCACGTTGCTAACCGTGGTGATTCTGGTCTTCATCATTGTCTTCGTCCTGAAGCGCGGCTTGCCGGTGGTCAACTGGCATTTCCTCTTCGATTCACCCCAGGACATGGGAAAGGCCGGAGGCATCTTCCCCACCATCGTGGCAACGATCCTTCTGCCGCTCCTTGCCATTGCCATCGCACTGCCGATGGGTGTGGGCACGGCCGTCTACCTGACCGAGTACACCCGCGAGAATCGCATCACGAAGATCATCCGGTTCGGCACCGATTGCCTGGCAGGCATTCCCTCGATCATTTTCGGCCTCTTTGGCTTCATCTTCTTTGTCACGATTCTCGGGATGGGCTGGTCGCTGCTATCCGGCGGGCTGACACTGGCGATCATGATTCTACCCACGATTATCCGCACGACCGAGGAAGCCATCAAGTCTGTGCCGAACTCATACCGCGAAGTCAGCTTCTCGCTGGGTGCTACGCGCTGGCGGACCGTGGTGAAAGTTGTGCTGCCCAACGCATTGCCCGGAATCCTGACCGGCGTAATGCTGAGCATTGGCAGGAGTATCGGAGAAACGGCTGCTGTGATCTTCACGGCCGGGTCTTCGTTGAGAATGCCGACATCCCTTTTCGATTCATCACGCACCATGGCCGTTCACTTCTACATCCTGGCAAGGGAGGGCATTTCGGTTGATAATGCCTATGGTACGGCCGCCGTCCTCATTCTGTCCGTCCTGCTGGTCAACATGACGGCTTACTGGATGATGCATCGATTCATTGCGAGGAACGCATGAACGCATCCGTCGTCACAGCCAAGTTCTCGGCGCAGAACCTGAACGCTTTTTTTGGAGCGGATCAGGGGTTGAAGAATGTCAGCCTTGATATTCCGGCGAACAAGATTCTCGGTATTATCGGGCCGTCGGGGTCCGGAAAGACCACGTTCCTGCGTACGCTGAACAGGCTGAACGACCTCTACCATAACTTCAGGGTGGAAGGACGGCTGCTCTGGGACGGCAACGAAATCTACCAAGCAGGGTTCGATGTGGTCGAACTGCGCAAGAGGGTCGGCATGGTGTTTGCCTTGCCGGTGCCACTCCCTATGAGCATTTATGAGAATGTAGTGTACGGCCCGCGCTTGTGCGGCATCACCAATCGTGGACGGCTGGAAGAACTCGTCGAGAAGAGCCTGTCTGCGGCGTTTCTCTGGGACGAGGTGAAGGACAGGTTGAAGATGTCAGGTATGCGGCTCTCCGGAGGACAACAGCAACGGCTGTGCCTTGCGAGGGTTCTCGCCATGGAGCCTGATGTGGTGCTCCTCGATGAACCGTGTTCGGGGCTCGATCCGATCTCAACTGCAAGGATCGAGGAAGCCCTGACCATTCTCAAGGAGAGCTACACGATCGTGCTCGTCACGAACAACACCAAGCAGGCGGCCCGTGTAGCCGACAATACGGCATTCTTGCTCATGGGCCAGTTGGTGGAATATGGCCCAACCGCTCAGATTTTCACCGCTCCGCTGGATAAGCGTACGGGTGATTACGTGACGGGGCGTTTCGGATGAACGATCACAAAATAGAAATCAGAAAGCTCGACCTGTTCTACGGGAAGTTTCATGCCCTCAAGGGCGTGAATATGACCATCCGCGATCGAAAGATCACAGCCTTAATAGGCCCCTCCGGCTGCGGCAAGTCCACGCTTCTACGCACCCTGAACCGGATGAACGATCTCATCGCCGGTGTGAAGATCACCGGCAACGTGCAGTTGGACGGCATGGATATTTTCGGACCATCCGTGCGCGTGGACGACCTGCGAAAAAGGGTGGGGATGGTCTTTCAACGGCCAAACCCGTTTCCACTGTCCGTCTACGACAACGTGGCCTATGGCCTCCGGATCGGAGGCATGCGTAGCCGCCGACAAACAGAAGCCATTGTGGAGAAGAGCTTGCGGGGAGCCTGGCTGTGGGATCACGTGAAGGACAAACTCGATCACCCGGCCGTGGAACTACCGTTGGACCAGCAGCAACGACTGTGTATAGCCCGCCTGCTGGCCGTCGAACCGGAAGTCATTCTGATGGATGAACCGTGTTCCGCACTCGATCCGATTGCGACGTCCAAGGTTGAGGAACTGATGGCCGAACTGCGGAAGAACTATACGATTGTCATTGTGACGCACAACATGCAGCAGGCGGCGCGCGTGTCCGACTTCTCCGGCTATATGCTGCTTGGCGAGATGATCGAATTCGACGCTACCACGAACATTTTCACCAATCCCCGCGACACCCGGACCCAGGACTACATCACCGGCCGGTACGGCTGACCGCACGGCGCAACGCGGCCTTAGCGCGATTCTAACGGGGCCATAATCGGCTCCAAACACGCCGACTCGATAGTACGCCTAAAGCCGCATCTCTGTCGTTTGTCAACAGACGGTGATGACGGCGGAGAAAGGTTCATAAACCAGGAGGAACGTATGTCGCGTCTGCAGAAGATTATCATATTGGGCTCGGCTTTGTTCATGGGCGTTTCCATGAGTTATGCGCAGGGCGGTACCAGGATCGTCATGGACGGGTCCACCACGGTGGGGCCCATTGCCAAGGCTTTTGCCGAGTACTACATGGGCAAGCACAACGATGTGAACATCACCGTGAGTGAATCGGGCAGCGGCAACGGTGCCAAGAGCATCATCAACGGAACGTGTGACATTGCCAACATGTCGCGCGCCATGAAGGAAGAGGAGATGCAGGCAGCCAAGGAGAAGGGCCACAACATTGTGGAGCATATCGTGGCCATGGACGGAATCGCCGTGGTGGTACATCCGGACAATCCTGTACAGGGGTTGACCAAGGAGCAGTTGGTCAAGATCTACACGGGCGAGATCCGAAACTGGAAGGAACTCGGAGGTCCGAATCTATCCATCGTAGTGATCAGTCGCGACACAAACAGCGGTACGTATGAAAGTTTTCAGCAACTGGTCACCAAGTCCGAACGCATCACCGACAGCGCGGAATACGTAGGCAGCAACGGCGCCATCCGTCAGCGCGTGATGACCACGACAGGGGCCATTGGCTACGTGGGGCTGGCCTTCACCGAAGGTGTCAAAGCACTGGCGATCGAGGGCGTGGAACCGACCCCCGAATCAGTCATAGATCGTTCTTACTGCATCTCCAGACCCTTGTTCATGTACACAAATGGCGAACCTGCGGCAGGCACGCAGCTTGCCGATTTCCTCAACCTGTACAAGACTGACGAGGGTCGGAAGATCATCGAAGAACAGGGCTTTGTAGCGATTAAGTGAGTGCCCGGCCGTCCATCGCGCCGTGAACAGCGTGCACCAGGTATCACACAGTCTCATGCTCAGCCGGAGGACCAGGCGTTTTCAACGCCTCGGTTCTCTGGCAGGGCAGGGGCTGCTATTGTTGGTCACTTCTCTATCGCTGTTCGCTGTTCTTTTCATCTTCATCTACATCGGCAGGGATGCGATTCCCTTCTTCACGGAGCGTGGCGTAAAGGAGTTCTTCACCAGCGCGCGATGGTATCCATCGCATACGCCGTCTGAATTCGGAGCTCTTGCCATGTTCTTCGGAACAGGCCTGGTCACCTTGGGAGCCGTTCTCCTGGCAGTGCCCTTGGGCGTTGCGGCTGCCGTATGCCTGAGCGACGTGTTGCCATTCAAGGTCCGCCAGATCGTGAAACCGGTGATCGAGATGCTGGCGGCGATTCCTTCCGTGGCCTACGGTTTCTTCGCTCTGGTCGTCCTCGCGCCGCTGCTGCAGGAGCGCGGCGGCCCCGTGCTGTCGATAGCGAGTTGGATAGTCGGCATACCCATAGCCCTAATCACTGTGATCGTCGTGGCGGATATGGCGGCCGCGCATGTTCCGGACCGTGTTCGTGCCCTTCTTCGAACCACATTGTGGGTCGTTGGAGCAGGCATGTCCTGGCTGCTTTTGTCGGCAGCGGGAAGACACCTTCACGGGCTTGTGATTCCGAGCGGAACCAACGCACTCAATGCGTCGCTCATCCTGGGAATCATGGCCCTGCCGACCGTAGTCAGCGTGTCGGAGGATGCTTTGCAGGCAGCCGGCAAGGATCTCCGCATGGCCAGCTATGCGCTCGGGGCCACCCGTGCCGAAACCATTCTGCGCGTCGTCATTCCCACGGCCATCAGCGGCATCACGGCCGCGGTGATCCTTGGTGTCATGCGCGCCATCGGGGAAACCATGGTCGTCTGGATGGCGTCGGGCAACGCAGCGCAAATACCGTCGCCCTGGTTCGACTTTCTGTCGCCAGTCAGGACCCTGACCGCCACCATCGCGGGCGACATGGGCGAAGCCGACCAGGTCACCGGTTCGGCCCGATATCACGTTCTCTTTGCCATGGCGCTTTGCCTCCTTGTCTTCTCCTTCGCCTGCAACATGGCCAGCGAATGGGTTGTGCAGCGCACGCGCCGCAGAACGGGAAGAGCATGAATCTCACTGCCACACGCAAACTCATTGATCGCGCTTTCACCAGCATCGGGGCTTTCTCCATCCTGCTGATGACCGTAGCGCTGGCCGCCATCCTGTTGCCCATGCTCGTCAAGGGGGCGGGGGCCCTCGTGTTTCAAGGCACCATCGAGCATCGCAAGGTCGTATGGGAACTCTTTGAACGCGGGGATAGGGACTCCATCACGAGGGAGATCGCTGAGACGGATGCTGTACGCGCACCCGTGTACGAAATGCTGAAGGCCTACAAGGCCTCCCTCGCATCATTACCGGACGCGGATCGCCGGAAGAAGACCAAGGCCCTGAAGGACGTCGAGACAGCCCTGCGTCACTTGTTGGGGCCCATCCCGGGCGAGCCCCGCCGCATGCTGGTCCGGGATCACTTTGGAGCAACGCGCTGGGATAGGGCACAGGTGAAGCTCAGCAAATTTCTCTACGAAGAGACGAGGGATTACTCGGATCCCACACAACTCGGTCACAAGGTCCTCCTCCCGCGCGTAGAGCAGTACCGGGGAACTGCGCTGGAGCCTGCGTTCGCGTACGTCGAGAAGAACCTCTCACGCATGCTGTTGCCGCGCTGGACATTCTACTGGCGCTTTCTGACCGATGACTCTCGTGATTCTCACTTCTTCGGCGGCATTTGGCCCGAACTACTCGGCACATTCTATCTGACACTCGGCGCTATGCTCTTCGCGGTGCCTATCGGCGTCATATCGGCCATCTATCTCGTCGAATACGCCCACGACAGTCCCTTCATCCGACTCCTTAGGAGCTGCGTCAGCACCCTGGCGGGGGTGCCCAGCATTGTATTCGGCCTCTTCGGTCTGGCCTTCTTCATCAATTCCATTCACGTATCACATTCCAAGAGCGTGCTGGCCGGATCATTGACGCTGGGACTGCTCATTCTCCCCACCGTGATTCGCTCCTCTGAGGAATCCCTTCGGGCTGTGCCCAAGATGTACAAGGAAGCTGCGCTCAGCTTGGGAGCCAGCACGTGGAAGGCGATTACAACGGTGATTCTGCCCGCCGCGCTTCCCGGCATCCTGACGGGTATCGTAATCAGCATGGGGCGCGCCGCCGGCGAAACAGCCCCGATCATCTTCACGGCGGCAGTCAGTGTGGGCAAACCCCTGAAGTGGCTGGAGACGTTGACCCAGCCTACGCCGGCGCTGTCATGGAACATCTACAACTTGGCCACCGAACATGAGGCTGTCGACGAAATTCGACACGTGCAGTACGGAATGGTCTTTGTGCTGGTGGGGCTCGTGCTCCTGCTTAACCTGAGCGCCATTGTGATGCGCGCCCGCCTGTCCAGGAAACTCCGCATCTGAGCCGGACGCTTCGATAGGATCACCCGAAGCGACCTGTGATGTAGTCTTCTGTCTGCTTCTGCGCAGGCTTCGTGAACAACTGCTTCGTGGGACCAAACTCAATGAGATTGCCCTCGTACAGGAAGGCCGTGTAGTCAGATACGCGCGCCGCCTGCTGCATGTTGTGCGTGACAATCATGATGGTGTAGTTGTTGCGTAACTCACCAATCAGGTCCTCGATCCTGGTCGTCGACTTCGGATCCAAGGCCGAACATGGCTCATCCATCAGGATCACTTCCGGATTCACGGCAATCGCGCGGGCGATACAAAGCCGCTGCATCTGACCGCCCGACAAACCCAGCGCCGACTCGTGCAACCGGTCTTTGACCTCATCCCATAACGCTGCCGCCGTCAGGCTCTTTTCGACCGTCGACTCCAGCACCGATTTCGATCTGACACCCGCAATGCGCAAGCCGTACACCACGTTTTCAAAAATGGACTTCGGGAAGGGATTGGACTTCTGAAAGACCATGCCGACACGCCGACGCAACTCAATTACGTCCACACCCGATTGATTGATCTCCTCGCCGTCCAGCTTGATGCTGCCCTCCGTACGGACATGATCGATGAGATCGTTCATACGGTTTACGGCCCGCAGCAGTGTCGACTTGCCACATCCGGAAGGGCCAATAAGGGCCGTCACCTGTTGACGGGGGACGGCCATCGACACGTCGAAGATCGCCTGCTTTGGACCGTAGAAAATGTCGACATGCGAAGCCTCCACCACGCTCGCATCCTTCTCCTCATCCGAATGTGACTCCATGAGCATCTCCACAAGCAATTGATGTGTCGGTATCACGCGAGGCTTCAAAGCCCGCGGATTCATGATGGCCTCAGCCACCTTCGACCGTCTTGGTGATAATGTCGGCTCCATGCGCAATTAGTCAACAAACAAGGCAAGATTCGCGTCATTCAGTCGCAGCGGTTGATGTTCCAGTGGACGAAGAAGCAGAGTCTGCCATGCATAATCATCATCTGTCGGCCGAATCCAGCGGCAGTAGTCAAGGTCGTCCGCGCGCTCACTTGGCGTGGCGGCGATGGGTTTGAGCATTTCAACCTGTCCACCAGCCACGAGATTCTCAAGTTCAGCCCGCACAGTGACGGCGTCCGTATCAAGAAACCGCGCCATGCCAGCGACGCTTACGGCGCCCGACTGACAAAGGAAGTCGCGAATGCCTTCACGCAATCCCATACGATCAGCCACCGGCAGCATCCATGCATCAGCGCTCATTGGACAATCCTCCAGCCATAGGGACATGTGAAGACCTCATCATGTTCAAAGGTACAGGTGCCCGGGAAGACCCGGGCACCTGTGCAACATTGCCTAGAAACTCGCAACAAGATCAACTTGGAGCCTCTCGTAGTTCACGGAGTCATCCAGTTTCTTGTCATTGATGAAGTAGCTGATGCCGGCCTGCCAGTTCTTGTGAATCTGGTATTTGCCGTACAGTTTGTGTCCTTGGCCATCTGTGCCGCCACCCCAGGAATCCGAGTCCACAAATGCACCCACCGCAGCGTCCTTCTCAAGCCGACGGTAGTTGTAGCCGACCTCGAACGACTTCGGATCCTTGGCCTTGCCGATCGCGCCGCCCAGCATGTAACCTGTGTCGTCTTCTTCTGCTTCCGTGTTCACCACGTAGGAACCGAACAGGGTGACCGGCAGACCCAGTTTGAAAGCCACTTCCGCGAATCCCTCGATTTCGGTGTATTCCATGGCGTACAGCGAGTTCGTTGTCGTCCCGCTCACCGAGGAGACCTTGCTGTTGCCATAGGTCTTCTTCGCGCCGGACCAGTCGATGACATCGAAGCCTTCCATGTTGTCATAGAGATAGCCGCTGGCACCGACCATGACGTGGGCATCTGAGTTGAAGTGGTACTTCAGTGCGCCTTGAACGCCATACAACTTGGTGTCTGCGGCGGCACTGCGCTCATAGACCCACAGGTAGCCGGCGTTGGCGAGCAATTCCACATCCTTGCCCACGTGGTATTTCGCAGCCAGACCTTCAGGGGTGACGTCGCCATCCCAGATGTAATCGCCGACCGTGATGAAGGGGTTCTTCATCTTGCCGCCGATCAGGTCCGCGCCCTTGATTACCTCAGGATGCCAATCGAAGTAGGCCAGATCCAGGAATATGCCCTTGCCGCTGAACCCATCCGTCATGGTCGTATTGCTGGACGTCGGGTCTTCCTTGTTGCCCACTTCCGTGCCGGTCGCGATCTGAAGGCCCACATCCAGTTCGTTGTTGACGCGGGGAAACACACCCAGCCGCGCCCGAATCCGGTCGCGCTGCTGTTGGCTATCCTTGCTGTCATCATTGATGTTCTCAAAGCGATAACGCACATCGCCCTTGAACTTCATATCGTCATACCATTCAGCACGTGCGGAGTGCAGTGACACAGCCACCACACCCGTCATTAACACAACCATCCATCTCTTCATCTTGTTTTCTCCTTGATTGAACTGTCTCTTGCCACAACTCACACTCAATGCTTTCACGACCCAAGTTGCTCTCCGTTCGAATCACCTCCTGGCTGCTCAGATCGTTGACTTTCAACGTGTGCAGCGTGCGGCACGGCTGTTAGGTACAGATGAGGGCAAGGCTAGAACTTGGTGAAAACAGGGCAGGGGATGGAACGTCCGCGACGGTCCGTTACAGCGGAATTCGGATGGTGAAAAGCGAGCCCTTTCCGGGCGCGCTCTCCACAGTCACCGTGCCGCCGTGGGCCTGTGCTATGTGTTTGACAATCGCGAGGCCCAAACCCGTGCCGCCCATCTGGCGGCTGCGGGCTTTGTCGACGCGATAGAATCGTTCAAAAAGGCGCGGCAGATGCTCGG
>ERZ795056.2722-NODE-2722-length-19413-cov-13.483004_pt1 | contig 19413 bp, 13 predicted proteins | sample MGYA00375140_ERZ795056 | MGnify/ENA primary metagenome ERZ795056 (study PRJEB30185, sample SAMN05720227) | activated sludge metagenome | isolation source: Anaerobic digester | place: USA | collected 2015-03-09 ... | reverse complement strand
CTACGAAATAGCCGGATTTTCACCAATACCTACCGGAAAATTTTCCTTATTTGAGGAACATCATGGTGCGCTTTTCTTCAAAGTTGTTGATGCGCATCGTATAGATGTACATGCCGCTCGGCAGGGGCTGACCGTAGTCGTTGCGGCCGTCCCACACCACCATGTGCGCCCCGGCATTGAGCTGCCCGGCGACCAGGGTGCGCACCGACTCACCGCGGACGTTAAAGACGGTCAGAGTGACGCGACCCGCCTCCTTGAGGCTGAAGCTGATCCGGGTTTCGGGATTGAACGGATTGGGATAGTTCTGTTCCAGAACATGTTCCGTCGGAACCGAGACTACCGCGCTGACCGGGCCATGGGTGTTGAGCCGGCCCTTGTAATCGACGTCGACCAGCTTGTAGAAATAGTCGGTCGAGGGCTTGAGCTCCCGTTCGTCAATGTACTGGTAGCTCCGCACCGATGAGGTGGTGCCGGCGCCCTGGATCATCTCATTGTTCACCCGGACATAGGTTCCGTTTTCGCTCTCGGAGCGGTACACGTGGAAGCCCAGGTTTTCGGTTTCGGACTGGGTGACCCAGTTGAGGATGACCCGTCCCTGGACGCTCCGTGCGTTGAACGAGGAGAGCTCGACCGGGACCAGAATGTGGACCTGGGCGCAGGCGATGTTGTTGGCGAGGTCGGGATCGAAGGAGAGGCTGCTCACCGTGACGCAGTTGTCCATTCCGCCCAGTTCCTCGGTGGTGCGCATTCTGACGCGATAGCTGACCGACGCGCCGACCGGCAGAACCTCTTCCCGCCAGATGATCGGATTGGGCCCTTCGTCCTGAGTGCGGGTTGCTTCGATGAACTCGAGGCCGTCCGGCAGGTTGTCGATGAGGGTGATGCCGTGGGCGTCGTCCGGGCCGTGGTTGGTGAGAGTGATGACGAAGGTCAGGGAGTCGCCGCGGTAGATATAGCTGCGGCTGTCCTCGATCACCTTGGCGATCTCGAGATCGGATTCAGCGTTCTCGACCACGCCCGCATCCCAGGAGGGATAGGCGGTGTGGCTGGCGACCGTGAATTGATCGGTGCGGCCGTTGACCGGATTGGCATCGGAGTCGGCTGCATCATCGCCGCTGTTCCAGGCGGTAAAATGGAATCCCGCCGGCAAGGTGAAGATGACGCGGTAGCTGCCCGGTGCCATGTCCGCGAAGAGATAGGCGCCGTTGTCGTCGGTGGTGGTCGCACTGACAGCGGCATCATCAGCGCCGGTGACGAGACGGACTGTAACATGAGCCATGCCCGGCTCGCCATCATCCTGCTGGCCGTTCTTGTTGAGATCGTTCCAGACCCGGTCGCCGATGGTGATATGGCTGTTAACCGGGGGCACATAGGCCGCCAGGCCGGCATCGATGGTCAGGTAGGCGGTATTGGCGACCACATCAAAGGCTTCACTGCGGCCGCTTTCGGGGATGATGTCCGAGTCGACGGAGGTATCGACGCCCTGTTTGAGCAGGGAGAAGATGTAACCGGCCGGCTGGACCACCTCGATCATGTAGGCGCCGGGGGCCATATCCTTGAACAGGTAGAGACCTTCGGCGTCAGTGGTGTCTTTCGCGACCAGGCTCTGGTCGATCCCGCTGAGGAGATTGACGAAGAGGCCGGCCATGCCCGTCTCGCCGTCATCCTGAAGGCCATTGCGGTTGGCATCATTCCAGACCCGATCGCCGATGGTGATGTTGCTGACGACAGGGGGCTGGAAGGGAGCGAAACCGGCGTCGACGCCCGGATAGCTGTGGTTGGAGAGGACGCTGAAAGCCTGGCTCTTGCCGCTCTCCGGGAGGATGTCCGAGTCGACGGTGCGGTCATCGCCCTGCAAGGGCAGGGTATAGTCAAAGCCGGCGGGCTGGATGACCTGGAGGATATAGGAGCCGGGGGCCATGTCGGCGAAGAGATAGCGGCCTTCGGTGTCGGTCTGTCCGGTCATGACCAGGCTCTCATCGGCGCCGCTGAGCAGGTTGATGGTGATCGCTTCCATTCCTGGTTCGCCGGGATCCTGCAAGCCGTTGCGGTTGCTGTCCTGCCAGACCAGATCGCCGATGCGGATGTTGCTCACCTGGGGCGGCTCATAGGGGGTCAGTCCGGCGTCCCACATGGCATAGCTGGCGCCGTTGAGGACAAAGAGCGCCGGGGTGCGACCGTTGACCTGGTCGACATCGGAGTCGCGCTCATCGGCGGCGTCCTGATTCGGGATGGTCCAGGCATAGCCTTCCGGCAGCACGAATTCGATCATATAGGAGCCGGCGGGCATGTCCGCAAACTGATAAAGGCCGTCCGCATCGGTGAGATCGGACTGGACCAGGGTCTGGTCCACGCCGCTGAGGAGATGGACGGTGATGCCCTCCATGCCGGGTTCGTTCTCGTCCTGGAGGCCGTCGCGGTTGCTGTCACGCCAGACGCGGTCGCCGATTTTGATGCCGCTGGCGTTCGGATACTCCTGCTGCACGCGGACGATGACGCAGCTCGAGTTGTCGATCAGGTCCACATCCTTGTTCGGGCTGGAGACCCAGGCGCAGTTCTCGAGTTCACCCAGGACGCTGGTGGCGCGGGCCCGGACCTGGTAGGTGCGGGATTCCCCGGCGGGCAGCAGGGTCTCGATCCAGAGCAGCGGGCTGGGGCCGGCGTCGTAGTGGCGATCCACCGAGAGCAGCTCGAGGGCGGCGGGCAGATTGTCGACGACACGGACGTTGGCGGCGTCATGGGGTCCATTGTTGGTGACCGTGATGGTGAAGAGCAGCTCCTCGCCCGGCACCAGTTCAAGATCCCCGCCCTCCACGTTTTTGGTGACCGAGAGGTTGGAGAGGTGTTTCGGGATCATGCCGGCGTCGAGATTGAAGCGGGCCTCATTGGCCTGGAGGAAAAAGACCCCGGTTCTGCCGGTGAAGGGATCCGCATCGGAATCCACCTCGCGGTCGCTGCCGACGCGCGGAGCAGTGAAGAAGAAATACTGGGGCAGCTGATATTCCAGTTTGTAATTGCCGGCCGGGACATCCTTGAAAGTGAAGATGCCGTCCAGGTCGGTGGTGGTGGTGCGGATCGCCATGTTGGTTTCACCGGTGAGCAGGCGCACGGTGGCATTGGCAATGCCGGTCTCATCAGCGTCCTGCAGACCGTTCTGATTGGCGTCAAGCCAGACCCGGTCGCCGACTATGCCGCGGTGGATGGTGGGCGGGCCGTTGAAGAGCAGGTCGTCCGGCCAGAAAATGAACTGATTGCCCTGACGCACGACCGGCGAGGGGTGATAGGTGGTGACCACCGCCTGCCACCAGCCGGCTTCGGGATTGACGATAATATCGCTGCCGCCCTGCAGGGGCAGATGGGAGGAGGGGGGATTGCTGTTCCACATCCCGTCCTCGGTCAGGGTGCCGGCATATTCGACTCCGCTCGGGCTGATGTATTTGAGGGCGCAGCCGTCCTTCTCCAGATCGAAAACGAGGAGGCGAAGGGAGTCGCGCTTGCCGACATTGAACCAGAAGGTATTGGTCAGATCGCCCTCGCCGACGAACTGGAAGGCAGTGCGCTGGGCATAGAGCTTGATCTCATTGCCGTTGGCCGTCAGCTTGTCCGCATTGCCGTCCTCGACGCCGATCTTGTAGCCGTTCTCATCATCTCCGGCCACCTGAGCCGTGATCTTGTACATGCCGGGGCCGAAATCGCCGGCACGCAGGGCGTGAAAGGAGACCCACTGCTGGCTGGTCGTCACATCCCCGCCTGTGTAGGTGCGGCTGACGATGAGGGAGCCGTCGGGGGCGTAGAGCGCAAACTCCGTATCCTCCCAGCCATTGCCCTTCTGCTCATCAGAGTCGGTGGCGCTCTCCGGATTGTTGCTGAAGGACTCGGGGTCCCAGAGCTGCAGATTGATCATAAAATCGGGATTCACTCCGGCGGGGATCTCCAGCCAGAAGATGTGCGGGGAGTTGCCATAGTCTGGATGGGTCCAGTAATCCCCGTCATCGAATTCGGAACCGGGACCATTGGTCTGCATCAGGACGTTGTCCTTGCTCGGCAGCACCACCTGTCCGGCTTCAGCCGCAGGTGCGAATGCCATGGCGAGGAACAGCGCGAAAACCAGAAGCATGAGCCCGGCTCTGATGCCGTGTTGCCTATTCATTTGCTCCATTTCAAGTCTCTCCTATCTGTCATTGTATGCGCTTTGCTGCTTGACGCAGGCTGTCATGAAGAAGAGCCGCCTGCACTGCTCTTTTCAGGTAAATCTGATCACCGCCTCCCTGTCCGGCACCTCCTTTCGTTGTTCAACTCGCAAAACCTATATGATTTCAGTTACACATGTCATCTATCTTTGTCGAAAACCGGGGCTGCAGCAGGCTTTTTAGAGCCATTCAAGATAAGTATAATCAACAGGATAAATTGTGCAACGCGCGCCCTTTCACCAGGCTATTGCTCAAAAAGCATGCCATGATGGCGCGGCAGTCCTGCGGATAAAAAATTGGTGCAAAAAAGGCGGGAAATCTGTACATTTTCCAGATGGGCGCCTGGCCTGTCACCGATTCCTGCATCCTGTGGAGGGAGATACCATGTACACGATCAAGTTTATAGAAGGGGAGAAGATCTATCTGCGCCCCTACGCGGAGAGCGACCTCGATCTGGTCCAGTGCGGCAAAAACGATCCCCTGGTGCGCGAGACCCTCTTCCTGGCCTTCCCCCAGACCCTGGAACAGGTCCGGGCCGAGATGAACAGCTGGAGCACCACCAGGGAGACGGTTCTCTTCACCATCTGCAGCAGAGAGAAGGACAAGCCGGTGGGGCAGACCGCCTTCGTGCGCATCGACCTCGTCAGCCGTGCAGCGGTCTTTTACCTGGCCCTCTACGACAGCGGGGAGTGGTCGCGGGGCTACGGCGGGGAGGCGACGAGGATGATGATCGACTACGGCTTTAACATTCTGAATCTTAACCGCATCCAGCTCCACGTCAGCTGCGAGAACGAGCATGCCGTCTCCGCCTATAAAAAGGCGGGCTACTCTATTGAAGGCACGCTGCGGCAGGCGATGTATCATCACGACCGCTATGTTGATTTCTATGTGATGGGGATTCTGCGCGAGGAGTATTACCGCAGGGGGTGAGGCGAGGCCTCAGGGGCATAAAAAAAGCCGCCTCACGGTGCGGGAGAGGCGGCAGCTGGAAACAGGAGGGTCGGCAAGAACGGACTAGTTTGTCGGCCTGCGGCGGAGGGTGCTGAAGATGATGGCGATGCCGATGGCGATCAGCATGAGCGGCCAGTAGTCGAAGAGATAGCTGATCCTGAACCAGTCGACATGCAGGTCATCCAGGATGGCGACGCCGCCGAAAGTGGTGAGGATGAATCCGGGGATGAGGACGCCCCAGTCCTTGGGCTTGCTGGCATAGAGGGCGAAAAAACTGAGGCCGAAGGCGAGCAGGAGGATGCTCCAGAGATTGACGCTCCAGAATGAATCGACGATGCCGTAGTTTTTCAGAAAAGTGAAGAGGCCGCAGATGAGCAGGAAACAGGCCCAGAAGGCCTGGCTTCTGTCTCCTTTGGCCACCGAGACGATCGCCATGGCCGCCAGGAGCAGCAGGGCGATCGGATAGCTCTCCTCCCAGCCGAAATCGAAAAACCCCATGCGCTTGAAGAGCAGACCGGCGCCGATGAGGATCAGAATGAGGCCCAGGACCAGGTTTGAATCGTGCTTTTTCATGAGAATTCCCTTTGTCAGCTGTGATACGGGATGTTCCTGCCCTTATTAACGTAAATCCGCAGGGATTGTTTCACTGCTCTCTCTTTTCCTCTGCCGTCCGCTCCATTTCCGCGGCTGCGGCCTCGTCGCCGCCCTCACACCTCACATCCGACTCTTACCTGGTCTCGGCCTCCCCGGTCATCGGCACAAAGCGCACCGGGATGAGTTCCCGGCGTGAGAGCTGCCCCTCAAGGCTGCGCTGGATGAGAACCAGCTCCTGATAGTGTCCCCCAAGGGGGAGGATCATGCGGCCCCCGGGGGCAAGTTGTTCGACCAGGGGATTGGGGATGCTTTCAGGTGAGGCGGTGAGCATGATGGCGTCGAAGGGGGCCTCTTCGGGCCAGCCAACAAAGCCGTCGCCGCAGCGCACCTCGACGTTGCTGAAGCCGAGGCGGCCCAGGGTGGCGGCGGCCTCGCGGCAGAGGGGCTCAACGATCTCAATGGTATAGACCACCCGGGCGAGGCGGCTGAGGATGGCCGCCTGATAGCCGGAACCGGTGCCGATCTCCAGCACCTTGTCGCCGGGCCTGATGCCGAGCTTTTCGGTCATGTAGGCGACGATAAAGGGCTGGGAGATGGTCTGCTCATAACCGATAGGCAGGGGATGGTCCTCGTAGGCGAGGTGGCGGTCTCCTTCCGGGACAAAGAGGTGGCGGGGCACGCTTTCCATTGCCGCCAGCACGCTGGAGTCCTGTACGCCGCGGGCGCGGATCTGCCGGTCGACCATGGCCAGGCGTTGCTCGCGCCAGAGATTAGGGTCAGAAAGGTTCTGGGGAAGGGCTTCTTTCTCCTTTTTCATACAGGTGCTCCCGGATAAAAAAAAGAGGGCGAGGATTGCTGCGAGTGGTTTGTTATTCACACCGGTTCTCCTTGTCATGCGGCCGGGCGCAGAGGGCGATGGCGAGCGCCCCGGCCAGATTGGCGGCTGCCACCAGCCCGAGGGTGCGGGCGAAGCCGAAGAGGGGCACCCAGAGGCCGCCGATGAGCAGGGCGCCTGCGGCTCCGCCGACCAGATCGGCGCCGTTGACGCTTCCCCAGCGCCCGCTGCCGCCGCAGCGGGCGTGGAGGCCGCTGAGCAGGGGAAAGAGCGCCCCGGCAAGGCCGCTGACCGCGAGGAGTGCAGCATAGAAGAGCGGCGGCCAGGGGCGGGCGCTGAGCAGGCCGAAGAAGGGGGTGAGGACAAGGGCGCTCAGGGCAATCAGAAGGAGCAGGAGGAGGGGGAGAAGAAATCCCCTCCGTTCCCTGCGCAGAGCCAGCCAGCCCCCGCCGGCCATACCGGCCATAAAGGCGGCAAGGGCAAGTCCGATGGCGGCGTAGAGGTTGCCGAAGATGTTCTGCATGGCCATGATGAAGAGCACATCGAAAGCGGTGGCGGCCATGCCGACGGAAAAGGCGGCGAAGAGGAGGGCCCGGCGCACAGCGGCCTCATGGCTGCGGCCGTGTGGAGCCGCCGTCCGCAGGAGGGCAGGCAGAAGCAGGAGGGTGAGGATGGTGCACCAGATCAGCAGCAGTCTGGCATAGCCCAGTCTCTCGATGGCGAGCAGGAGGGTTCCTCCTCCCTGGATCATCTTTTGCCAGAGGAGCAGGTCGATGAAGTAGACTACCGGCTGGAAATCGAGATTGCGCCGGGGGGGCGCGCTGGCGAGCCGGTTCTCGAGTTCGGAGATACGCTCAGCAGGCAGCATAAAGGCGAACATCGAGGGATAGAAATAATTGAGGGCGAGTTTTTTCTCTTCAAGACGGCGCGCCAGCTCATCCGGGTCGGCTGTAATGCGGCTGTGCACCCCGGCCAGGAAGAGGGCCTCTCCGCCGGGGATCACGATGATCTCTGTAAAAAATCGCCGCAGCCCGCTATAGATGGAGCTGTTGAGGCGCAGCAGCTCCGGGCCGAGATAGTTCTCGCCCGAGGGTACGTTGAGCAAGGCCAGCACCCCACCGGGCAAGAGCCGGCTTTTGGCGAGGGCGAAGAACTCCTCAGTGTAGTAGCGGTTGGCGAGGGCGCCGGAGGGCCGGCCGGCGTCAACGATGATGAGGGCGTAGCGGCGATCGCTGCGCTGCAGAAAATGGCGGCCATCGGTGAAACGCAGGGTCAGGCGGGGGTTCCGCCAGGCCGCGGCCAGTGAGTCGGGGAGCGCGTTCAGCGCGAGCCTGCCGGCCTCCTCGTCCAGTTCGATGCAGGTGACGGAGGCCTCGGGATAGCGCGCCAGTTCGGGGGCGAGGCCGCCCAGGCCGTCGCCGATGAGGAGGATCTCGCCGGGGCTGGGCAGGGACTGGTTCATGAGCAGAGCTGCATCGGCCTGGCTGTCGACCGGATTCGGGAGGGTGGCCTGCAGGGCGCCGTTGCTGAAGAGGCTGGTGGCGCCATGCCAGTCGACCACCGCCAGCTCGCCGTGTCTGGAGGTGGCGCGCGCGCGCAGATCCATGCCGGGGGCGAAGGAGCGCCAGTAGGCGGCGGCCCTGTTTTGCTCGATGCCGGGCGCATGCAGGAAGAGCATCACCAGGAGGAGTCCAGCGGGTGGATGCCATCCTCGCCAGCCCAGACGCCACCCCGCCATAAGGAGCAGCAGCAGGGCGGCGGCCAGCAGGGCCTGCACGGGCGAGGTCCAGCGCACCAGAATGAAGGTGAAGAGGAGGCTGCCGGCGACGCAGCCGGCGGCGTCCCAGACATAGACCAAAGCCGCCGGATTGGCGGAAGCGGGTGCGGCGGCGCGCGCCAGCAGGGTGAAGGAACAGCCGAGGGGAAAGGCGACGGGAACTATCGTGAGCAGGGAGAGTAAAAAGAGGTGATTCGTCGTCAGGTAGCCGGCCGCGGGCACATGGAGTATGGTGCGGGCTCCGGGCAGGAGAAGAAGAGCGGCGATCGCAGCGGTCAGGGCGGCAGCCTGCAGCAGAAGGGTGAAAGGCAGGAGTGGGCCGGGACGGGAGGAGATGAGCCGGTTGCCCAGCCAGCTTCCCAGTCCGGAGGTGGCCATCCAGACGGCGAGGATGAGTCCCACCAGCAGCTCATTGCCCCAGAAGATGGCCATGAAGGCGCGCAGCAGCACGATCTGCGCCAGCATGGCGATCCCCCCCAGCAGCATGGCGACGGGCTTGACGGAAGTCATTATTTCCCTCTCGAGTTTGCCGCACTGTTTCCAATTTATGAAAAATAGGCGCATAAACAAAGAAAAACGAAAACTTGACTTGCTATTTTCCACAACTTTGTTAAATTTGAAATTTACATTAAGCAGTAAAACGGGAGGCAGGGATGAAGAGAGGATGGATAGTGGTGGCAGCGGGATTGGCAGTGGCAGCACTGCGCTGTTCGGATCCAGCCAAACCGGAGGCATCCGTGCCCGAGCCGCCGGCGATGGCCGCCGTCAGCGGGCCGGCATCGGTGAACGCACCGCCGCAGATCGCGCAAAAGGCGGGCGAGATCCTCACCTACTTTAATTTTGTGCAGACGACCCTGGGCGACCTGAGCGGATCAGATCCGGCGGTCAACAGCAATATCTACCTGTGGGAAATCCCCACCGGCAGCGGCACGATCGTGAAAAAGATCAAAGCCGTCAGGCGTTCGGACGGTTCGGTCGACTGGACGGTGGTTTTGAACGGGCAGCTCGCGGACAGTACGCGCTACAACGATCGCCAGCTTTTTATCGGCAAGGCTGCCGAGGATAATCGCTCGCAATCCTGGACCTTTTACGATCTGCTCACAGGCGCCATCACCCACAAGATTTCGTGGAACCGGGATAAAAACGGCGCCTTGCAGCTGGATGACACTTTCGCTGCCCTCAATGCGGTCTGGCATCTGGACAACGCCAGGGACGGCTCGGGCAGCTACAGCTTCACCCTGGGGGGCGTCAAGCAGTTCACCGCCACCTGGCGCGGGGACGGTTCGGGAAGTTTTATCGATCACACATCCTCGGGCGCGGCGGAGAGCTGGGAGTGAACGGCGCCTCCCCGGCGGAGGCATCAGGCGGAATCAGAGATGCAAAAAGAGGATGAGATATTGGCGGGAGGGGGCGACCCTCCCGTTTTTCGACGGGCGATAGTGGCGGTCGCCCTTTCGCCCAGTATTCAGGCGGTTCTCAATCAATCCCAGCGCATCCTCAAGATCCTGGGGGCCAGGCCGGTTCTGCTGCACGTCGGCCAGGATACCCCGGCAGCGCGGGCAAAACTTCAAAAGGCCATCGCCGCCTCCCGCTTTGCCGAACTGGCGCCCGAACTCATCATTCAGCCGGGGCAGCCGGCCGAGGCCATCGCCGCGGCGGCCTGTCAACAGCGCGCCGATCTGATCATCACCGGCGCGGCCAGAAAAGAGAGCCTGCTCCGTCATTTCATCGGCTCGGTCGCCCCTCATCTCGCCCGTCAAACCCCCTGCTCCCTGCTGATGATGGCCGGAGCATCGGATGATCGGAGTTCCTTCACCCGCATCCACTGCGAGGTCGAGTATGACCGCCCCGCCCACTTCGCCATCGAGGCGGCCATGGGCATCGCCCGGCGCATGCACAGCCGTGAGCTGGTTTTGACCCACTCCTTCCAGGTGGAGGAGTGGGAGGGCAAAGGCAAAACCGCACCTGTGAACGGCGAGATCCGGCGGGTTTACCACCATCAGGATATTCGGTTGAAGCGTTTTCTCACCCGCTATCCTGCCAACGGCCTGCGCCTGCGCACTCAGTGCATCCACGAACTCTCCCTCGCCAGCACCCTGGACTTCGCCCGTGACATCGCCGCCGATCTCATGGTCATTCCGGGCCCCCGGCGGCAGAGCGGCATCTGGGACCGTCTCTTCGGTGAGAATCTCGAACAGCTCTTCAAGAGCCTCTCCGGCGCCATCCTGCTCACGCGCAGAACACGCTACCGCCCGCGCGGTTGATTTCTCTTTGGCTCACAAAAAAAGCCCGCTTCTTTAAGGGAGGCGGGCTTTTACTTTTAATGACGGCGCCGGGGGCGAGTGACCTGCTATTTTTTGCGCACCCAGAGGGAGAGGGTTCCGGGGCCCCTGCCGGCCGATTCAAGCACGAAAAGGGAATCGTTTGACGGCGAGATCGCGAGGGCTTCGGGGGCATTGAGGGGGGGATTTCCGCCGCTCAAATGGGCAAGCAGCCGGCCCGAACGGTTGAAGATGGTGATGACCCCGCGCTGGGGATGAGGCACATAGACCGCGTCGCTGGAATCGCGCCCGACCTTGCCGTCGCCGGCATCCGCCGCCTCGAGATCCTTGACCCGCCAGTAGCGCGCCAGATAGCCCTCAATTGCTCCGTTCCAGCACTGCACCCCGCCGCTGGTCTGGTCGGAGATATAGACCTGGCTGCCGTCCCTGAGCACGGCGATATCGGTGCCGGTGTGATCGATGCCGAAGGGGCTGCCGCTGATCTCGATTCCGAGCGGGCTGAGGACGTGCCAGCGCGTCGAGTTCTCCTCGAGCAGGAAAAACCGCCCTTCGCGGTCGCAGTCAATCCCGCTGGCCGGGAAATCAAGGGCAATGCCCGGCATGGGGATGCCGTTTTCAGCCTGGAAGCGGTAGAGCATGCGGGGCTCTTCCTCGGTGAGGACGCAGATGAGGTTGGGGGGCGCAAAAGCCAGGGCGCTGATGATCCCGAGGGGGTGGCTCCTGAGATCATTGTCGAGTGCGTGCTGGATGGGTGAGAAAGAGGCCGGCCGGCCGCGGCTGTCGAGGATGGTCAGGGCCGGGGTGTTGAGCGAGCCCACCCAGAGCTGTCCCCGGCCGTCGGCGGTGATGGCGCAGGGGGATTCGATGACCGGTCCGAAGGTTCCCTTGGCGATGAAGGTCTGGTATTTGGCCAGGATGGAGAGAGACCAGACGTCGCTGTAGCCGAAATTGCGCTTGAAGTGGCCGGCCGACTCCTGATGATTGTCCCAGGCATGAACGCGGAAGCGGAAGTCAAGGCCGGCGTAGTCAGCCTTGATCGCCTTGTCGGTGATGTACCAGTCCTTGTAATTCTTGAGTTTGCTCATCTGCACTTCATTGGCCGGATTGGGCGGCCAGCTGCGGTCGTAGAGCAGATAGATGCCCTTGCCCTTGGAGCCGGTGTTGTCGTCGAAGACCCCCGAGGGGTCGGTGATCCTGGCCGCGATCCTGAATTTGGAATGGGCGAAGAGGCGGTCCGGGATGGTATAAGCCTGCTCGACGACCGGGCCCTGGGCGTCACCGGCGTACATCTTCCAGGGCTGGAGGGCGACGGGAGCCTCGCTGCCCCAGCTCCGGGCCAGCACCTCGGCGAAGCCGGGATCGGGGGAGTGGTTCGGGAAAAGCAGCTCGTAGGAAAAAATGGCCAGCCCCTTGCAGCCGGCCTCGCGCGCGATATCGATCTGGGCGGAGAGGTGGCGGACGCTGCCAGTGTAGAGGCCCGGATAGACGTGGCGGTTATGGTCGTTGTAGCGATGTTCGAGCAGCTGGCGGCGGAAGAGGGTGTCGTCGCGGGTGTAGATCATCGGGAAGATGGCGTCGACGACGCCGCGAGCGAGCCATTCATGGCTGTCCTGAAGATAGACCCGGCGGCCGGTCTGATAATTGCCGAGCACCGCCGCGGAGAGCATCAGCTCGGGTCGATGCAGGCGCATGGCGGAGTGCAGCCTGCCCAGGAAGCGGCTGATCGCCTCGCGCCGCCACTGGCTCCAGGCCTTCTCATCCCCCCGCGGCGTCCCCCCATTCTCCTGACGGTAGGCGTCAAGCGAGGGCTGGTCGTAGGAGTAAGCCGGACCCGGATAGCGGATATAGTCGAGGTGAAGGCCGTCGACGGCATAGTTGGAATAAATCTCCTCACAGAGGCTGAGCAGATAGGGGGTGACCTCCGGATGGGTGGGGGAGAGCCAGACGTAATGCGATGAGAGGGGCTGGCGCTGTCCGTCGCGATCGACCATGAACCAGTCGGGATGGGCGTTGTAGAGCTGGTTGCCGATGCGCGGGGGTTTGGTGCCCATCCAGCCGGGATAGACATTGATCCAGGCATGCAGCTTGAGCCGGTGGGCGTGGGCATAGTCTACCGCCACCTGGAGGGGATCCCAGCCGGGATCGCCGTTGCGCAGTTCCGAGGACCACAGTTCGATTTTCGAGCGATAAAGGACGGTGCCGTCGCCGCGCACCTGAAAGAGGATGGTGTTGAAGCGGGCGGAGGCGGCATTTTCCATGATGCGGCCGATGTCCGCCGGGGAACTGTAATCCCACCGCGTCACCCAGAGGGCGCGGGTTTCCGCATCATTCTGGGCGCTGGCGGGGATGACAAAATGGAATGAGATGAGTATGGCGAGAAGAAGAGTGCCCGGAAGACCCAACCCGTTGCGCATGCAAACTCCCGATCTGGTCAAATGATTGGCCCTAATTTAGCAAAATACAGCCAAACTTTCAAACAGTTTATTGCGGTTTTTCAAGGCTTTCTGAGCACAAATCCAGCTTGACTATTTCCCGCATTCATAGTACATTAATTGCTTGGAACGTAGAATCCGCTTATCCTGAGGCTCAGCAAATGGATGTCTTCAAACTCGAATCCCCCTTCACCCTTCAGGGCGACCAGCCCCAGGCGGTCGAACAGCTTGTCGAGGGGCTGAGGCGCGGGGATGGCTACCAGACCCTGCTCGGGGTGACTGGCAGCGGCAAGACCTTCACCATGGCCCACGTCATCGCCCGCATCAACCGTCCGACCCTGATCATCTCGCACAACAAGACCCTGGCGGCCCAGCTCTACGGCGAATTCCGCGGCTTCTTTCCGAACAATGCGGTCGAGTATTTCATCAGCTATTATGACTATTATCAGCCCGAGGCCTATCTCCCCCATACCGATACCTATATCGAAAAGGATACCTCGATCAATGACGAGATCGACCGGCTGCGCCTGCGCGCCACCTCGGCGCTCCTGTCACGCCGCGATGTGATCATTGTCGCCTCGGTCTCCTGCATCTACGGCCTGGGCTCGCCCGAAGACTGGCTGGAGATGCTGATCATCCTCAAGACCGGCCAAAAGATCGAGCGCAACACCATCCTGCAAAAGCTGGTGGAGGTCCATTACGCCCGTAATGACACCGATTTCGACCGCGGCACCTTTCGGGTGCGCGGGGATGTCGTCGAGGTGATCCCCGCCTACGAGCGCGAAGCGATCCGCATCGAGATGTTCGGGGATGAGATCGAACGCATATCGATGGTCGATCCCCTCACCGGCGAGATCAGGAGCGAAACCGACACGGTGGCGATCTATCCGGCCAAACATTTTGTCACCTCTCCGGAACGGCTCAAGAAGGCGATGAAGGGGATCGAGGATGAGCTGCAGGCCCGCCTCACCGATTTCCGCAGCCGCAACAAATTGCTCGAGGCTCAGCGGCTTGAGCAGCGCACCCGCTTCGATCTGGAGATGATGCAGGAGATCGGCTACTGCTCGGGCATCGAGAATTACTCCCGCCACCTCGGCGGCCGCAACCCGGGGGAGAGTCCCTCGACCCTCATCGATTACCTGCCTGAGGATTATCTGCTCATCATCGACGAATCGCATGTCACGGTGCCGCAGATCCGCGGCATGTTCCACGGTGACCGCTCGCGCAAGGAGACCCTGGTCGAATTCGGCTTCCGGCTCCCCTCGGCCCTCGACAACCGTCCCCTCAATTTCGACGAATTCACCGCCGCGGTCAACCAGTGCATCTTCGTCTCAGCCACCCCGGCCGATTATGAACTGGAAATGTGCCAGGGCATCGTCGTCGAGCAGGTGATCCGCCCCACCGGACTGATGGATCCCGAGATCGAGGTCCGGCCGATCAAGGGCCAGATCGACGACCTGATCGGGGAGATCAACGAGCGCGCCGGGCGCGGGGAGCGCATCCTGGTCACCACCCTGACCAAGCGTATGGCCGAGGACCTGACCGAGTATCTCGCCGGCATGGGCATCCGCGTCCGCTACATGCACTCCGAGATCGAGGCCCTCGAGCGCGTCGCCATCCTCCGCGACCTGCGCCTCGCCGAATTCGATGTACTGGTCGGGATCAACCTGCTGCGCGAGGGGCTCGACCTGCCCGAGGTCTCTCTGGTCGCCGTCCTCGACGCCGACAAGGAGGGATTCCTCCGCTCCGAGCGTTCCCTCATTCAGACCGCCGGCCGCGCCGCGCGCAACGTCAATGGCAAGGTGCTTTTTTACGCCGACAAGATCACCGATTCGATGCGCATGGCGATGGAGGAAACCAGCCGGCGCCGCACGATCCAGGCGGAATACAACCAGATCCACAATATCACCCCCACCTCGATTGTCAAATCGGTGGATGATGTCATGGGTGCCACGCGCGTGGCCGACGCCCGTTCCGAGCCCTACGGCAAGAAGGAGGCGAATGTCGATGACAAGGAATTCCGCCAGGCCTGGGCCCGTATGAGCGCCAAGGAAAAGCTCGAGCTGATGAGCGAGATGGAGAAAAAGATGTTTGCCGCCGCGGCGGCCCTGCAGTTCGAAGAGGCGGCGGAGCTGCGCGACCGGATCGACCTCCTCCGCCTCAGCTACGAAGAAAAACACAAGATTGAGCAGATTCTGGCCAAATAGGGAGCGTTATGCGAGTACTGATCATCGGCAGCGGAGGACGCGAACACGCACTGGTCTGGAAGGTGAAGCGCAGTGCGCTGGTCAAAAAGGTCTACTGTGCACCCGGCAATTACGGCATCTCCCGTGATGCCCTCTGCATCGACATCCCGGCGCATGATATCAAGCGCCTGCTTGCCTTCGCCGTCAAGGAAAAGATCGATCTCACCATCGTCGGTCCCGAACAACCCCTGGTCGCCGGACTGGTCGACGAGTTCGAAGCCAACGGCCTGGCCATCTTCGGCCCCAACCAGCGCGCCGCCGAACTCGAGGGCAGCAAGGCCTTCGCCAAGGAGCTGATGGCGCGGCACAAAATTCCCTCCGCCGAATTCCGCATCTTCACCGCACTCGAGGAGGCCCAGAATTATGTCAATAGCGCCCGCATGCCCCTGGTGATCAAGGCCGACGGACTGGCCGCGGGCAAAGGGGTCTATGTCTGCACGGAAAAGGTGCAGGCCCTCATCGCCCTCCACCAGATCATGGAGAGCCGGGTCTTCGGCCAGGCGGGCAGCCGCGTCGTCATCGAAGAGTTCCTCACCGGCGAGGAACTCTCCGTGCTCGCTCTCAGCGACGGAGAGAACCTGGTCTATCTGGCCCCGGCGCAGGACCACAAACGGATCTTTGACGGCGATCTGGGCGCCAATACCGGCGGCATGGGCGCCTATGCCCCCACCCCCTTCCTCGATGAGGAGACCTTTCGCCGCATCCGTACGGAGATCATGGAACCGACCATCCGGGCGATGGCGCGCGAGGACCGCCCCTACCGGGGTGTGCTCTACGCCGGCCTCATCCTCACCAGTGAGGGGCCCAGGGTTCTGGAGTACAACTGCCGCTTCGGCGATCCCGAGACCCAGGTGATCCTGCCCCTGGCGGCCAGCGACCTGGTCGAGGCGATCATGGCCTGCCGCGCAGGGGGACTGGCGAACTTTCAATGGCGGAATCATGCCGGCGCCGCCGCCGGCGTGGTCATCGCCTCGGGGGGCTATCCGGAACGTTATACCACCGGCCATCGCATCGTCGGACTGGAGGGGCCACTGGAGAAGGATGTCGTCATCTTCCATTCCGGCACAAAAGCGGCGGAGGGCCATCCGGTTACCGCCGGCGGCCGCGTCCTCACCGTCACGGCATGGGCGCCGGACCTGGAGGCAGCCATCGCCCGCGCCTACCGGACGGTGGGCAAGCTGACTTTCGACGGCGCCTATTACCGGCGGGACATCGGGGCCAGGGGATTGCGCAAGCGATAATCCCCTCTGCATTCCCGCACTTTTGGAGTATAGTCTAAAGAGCAGATCACCTGAAGCAGAGTGGGCCGCACCGCACCAGAGGTCAGGCTTCCGCAGCCCTTCCCCTTCTTCGAAACCAGAAGCCCTATTATTAAGGAGCGCAGCATGAAAATCCTCGTCACCGGCGGCGCCGGCTTTATTGCCTCGCAGATCACCGATGCCTATATCGCCGCCGGCCATCAGGTCGTAGTGGTGGATAACCTGAGCACGGGCAGGAGGGAAAACCTCAATCCCGATGCGGTCTTTTACGAGATGGATATCCAGGACCCCCGGCTCATTGAGGTCTTTCAGCGCCATGAGATCGAGATCGTGAATCACCACGCCGCCCAGATGGATGTGCGCCGCTCCGTCGAGGACCCCATCTACGACGCCCGCAACAATGTGCTCGGCTTTCTCAACATCCTGCAGGCCTGCGCCAGGACCGGGGTCAAACGGGTCATCTTTTCCTCCTCCGGCGGGGCGATCTATGGCGAACAGGACTATTTTCCGGCCGATGAAGGGCACAAGACCCAGCCCTGCAGCCCCTATGGCATCACCAAGCTGGTCGGCGAGAAGTACCTCTTTTTCTACAGCCAGAACTACGGCATCGAGCACACCATCCTCCGCTACGCCAATGTTTACGGGCCGCGCCAGAATCCGCACGGAGAGGCGGGCGTGGTGGCGATCTTTTGCAGCCGGCTGCTGGCAGGCGAGGAGCCGGTCATCAACGGCACCGGGGAGCAGACGCGGGATTTCGTCTTTGTCGGCGACGTCGTGGCCGCCAATCTCCTCGCCCTTGGCCTCAAGGGCAACGATACCTTCAACATCGGCACCGCCAGGGAGAGCACGATCAACGAGGTCTACCGGATCCTCAACCAGCTTATCGGCAGCAACAAACCCGAAAAACACGGCCCCGGCAAGGAGGGCGAGCAGTTCCGCAGCGTCATCGATCCCACCCACGCGCTCAAGGTGATGGGGTGGAAGCCCCGCTTCAGCCTCGACACCGGACTGCGCGAGACCGTCGATTTCTTCAGGAAAGCAAAGGCCTGAGGCGGGCATGAGCACGGATCTGGCTCCCAACAGCCGCTGGCAGGAGGTTCAGCAGCAGGTCGGCATCCTCGGCCGCTCCGAGGCCATCCGCCGCCTGCTGGAGACCATCGAGCAGGTGGCCCAGACCGATATCTCGGTGCTCATCACCGGCGAGAGCGGCACCGGCAAGGAACTGGTGGCCAGGGCGATCCACGCCCGCAGCCGGCGGCGGCTGAATCCCCTCATCACGGTCAACTGCGGGGCCATCCCCGAAGGGATCATTGAATCCGAGCTCTTCGGACACGAAAAGGGCTCCTTCACCGGGGCGATCGGGCCGCGCAAGGGCTACTTCGAGCTCGCCGATAAGGGCTCCATCTTTCTCGACGAGATCGGTGAACTTCCCCTCACCACGCAGGTCAAGCTGCTGCGCGTGCTCGAGTCGCGCGAATTCATGCGCGTCGGCGGAGTGACCTCCGTCCAGACCGACGTGCGTTTCATCGCCGCCACCAACAAGCAGCTCGAGGAGGAGGTGCGCCGCGGCAACTTCCGCGAGGACCTCTTTTACCGCCTCAATGCCGTCCATATCCGGGTGCCGGCGCTGCGCGAGCGCAGCGAGGACATCCCGATCCTGGTCCGGAAATTTGCCCAGGAATTCGTCCGCGAAAACCACATCGATTTCGGCGGCTTTAGCGAGTCGGCCCTGGCCGCCATGGCCCATGCCCGCTGGCCGGGCAACATTCGCGAACTGCGCAATGTGGTCGAAAAGATCATCGTCCTGGAACGCGGGGCCTACGTCGAAGAGGCAACCATCCGGCGCTATCTGAACATCAGCCATCCCATGGACCCGGCCCTGCCGGTTCCCCTCAAGCGCGGGCGTGAGGAGAGCGAACGCGACCTCCTGCTGCGCGTACTGCTCGAGATCAAGAGCGAGATCGCCCAGCTCCGCGAACTGCTGCTGCGGCGCCAGGCCGCTCCTTATCCCCTTGCCCCGTGGCGGGAAGATCTCGCCGAGGAGTATCTCGAGCCCGCCCAACCCCCTGCCGACGGGGAGCACAGTTCGGTGGCCGAAATGGAGAGGGAGCTGATCCAGAACGCCCTGCTGAAATTCGGCGGCAGCAAGCGCAGGGCCGCCCGCGCCCTGGGCCTGAGCGAGCGCACCCTCTATCGCAAAATCGAAAAATATGGTCTGAAGGGCACCCATGAATAAAAGTCCTCTTCTGCTTCTCCTGCTCCTCGGCCTCACCTCGGGCTGCGGCATCTACTCCGTCAAGGGCTCGATGGCACCGCACCTCAAGACGGTGGCCATCCCCCTTTTCGATAACCGCACCGCTGAATTCCGCGTCGCCGAGGATTTGACCGAAGCGGTGATCAATTCCTTCACCCGGGATAATTCGCTCAAGATTGCCGATCGCGGCGCCGCAGACGTCCTGATCGAGGGCACTATCATCCAGATCGATGACCGGGCGGGAGCCTTTGATGAGAACGAATCGGTGCAGGATATGAAAATCTACCTCAGTGTGCAGATCAAATGCAGCGATCAGGTCAGGAGGGAGGTGCTCTGGCAGGAACGACTCACCCATTTCGGCAGCTACGACCCCGGCGGCGGACCCGACGCGCGCAGCGAGGCCCTCGTCGAGGCCATGGAGAAGGTGAGCGAGGATGTCCTCAACAAAACCGTTGCCAACTGGTAATTTGGGAAATTCGCCACAAAGTGTTTGGTATTTTTACAAATAATGGTTATTTTTTTAGTAATATATCGGCAATTAGTTCCTTTTGAGGGTACTTTTGCATACAGAATAACCACCGGCACGAGAGCCG
>ERZ795056.2718-NODE-2718-length-19439-cov-4.989785_pt1 | contig 19439 bp, 18 predicted proteins | sample MGYA00375140_ERZ795056 | MGnify/ENA primary metagenome ERZ795056 (study PRJEB30185, sample SAMN05720227) | activated sludge metagenome | isolation source: Anaerobic digester | place: USA | collected 2015-03-09 ... | reverse complement strand
ATCAAGCGGAATCTATTTATATAGGATAGAAATAATAGGGCGAAATAATATCCCCGTATTCATGGATATGAAAAAAATGTTGTACATAAAGTAAGGAAATAAAACCCGGTAAAAGAAAAACCGTGGCAACATAAAACAACCCAAAACAAAAGGAGCTAAGGATGAAAAACAAACATTTAATCGGCAGAAAGGTATTACATATAGTAATACTTCTGTTATTGCTAACAGTAAGCCGTAATATCAATGCCCAGCCGCACTATTTTCAGAAGTATGACGGAATACCGATAATAGCGCATACGAATTTAACAACGACGGAGCTTGTAAATCGCCCGGCATCATTAAGCAAAATGAAAGAGCTTGGTATTTACGGGTTTTACGCAGTTGACTTGAACCCTCAAAGGTATAACATAATAACAAACAACTATGATCTGAAGGTTTTTCCTTATCAATTTCATACGGATACTACGAACATAATACCATATCCCCACATAACCAGATATACGAATGCAGTTTATTCTATTTGGCTTGCGGGTGGAAGAGGGAATGGTGAATTGGGGGACATTCAAATTGATTATAATCCCGACCTTGCCGACAGAACCATAGATGGGACAGGTATAGAGACAAAGAATAACGGGGTACCGGGTCATCTTCTTGATGGTCCTTACTACTTTCAATGGCGTGAATATAAGGTTTACGGTGGTACGGTTAGATATAATGCAGATTTCCGAATGAAGATTGATTCGATAGATACGTTACCGGCAGGATATAGAGATGACCTTGTATGTAGTTTACAGGTTGTAGCAAGCAGGTTTGTTGAAGATATACCGGGTGATCCGTTAATACAATATGACACCACATTGCATTATAAATTAGTTTACGTAAGGGACTTTGAAAACCCTTCCACGGGTTCACTTTGGGGTAATTGGACTAAGCAGAGCATAGAAAGATATACTCTAATGGCGGTAAATCAAAGCCGTGAAGATTTTTATGGTGAAGACGTAGAAGCAACCGGCAGCGATTTTACGGCTTCTTTTATGCAGTATAAGGTTTATTGGACAGGTTTACAATACTTAAAACTTACAATTGATACAATTAATATTTATGATAATGTCGGATGGGAGTTATTCAATAGTCAGATTGCGATTAATCGAATAACAGAGTCATTGAATTATTACAATGATACTAATTACGTTTTAGGGTGGCATGGGATAGGAGAACCGTTTAGTATTGATAACTATTTACCATTTCGGGAAATGAATTATTTGGTCAAAGAGGTTAACCCGCAGCTTAGGGTTTTCTTTGTCACGAAATCACAAAAAAAACACTAAACCCTCATTAAAGTTTCCAATATCTGATTAAAATCGCTTAAAACGTAATATTTCGAAAAAATCAGTCTCTTAAAGTTAGAATTTTTCCTCTAAAAGTAAGGATAACCTCGAAAAAAACGAGAACATTCTCTGTAAAAGTGAAAATAACCTCCAAAAAAATGAAACTATTTTCACTAAAAGTGAGGCTAACCCCGATAAGAGTGAAACCATTTCCTCTATAAATGAGGATAACCTCCCCAAAAGCGAGGTCGTTCTCCCTAAAAGTGAAGATAACCCCAAAAAAAGTGAAACCCATCTCCCTAAAAGTGAGGCTAACCTCGATAAAAGTGAAACCATTTCCCCTATAAATGAGGATAACCTCCCAATAAACGAGGTCGTTCTCCCTAAAAGTGAAGATAACCTCGAAAAAACCGGACTAAACTTAGATTAATATGGATCTTTTGCATCAGATTGATCATTTCATCTTTATTCTGGCATTTCTATCAAGTCATATTTATGACATTTCAATTATGTTATCGCAGGTGTTTTCCGCTACGAATTGTTACTAAAGATGACTATTTGAGTACTCCCTATGAGAAAACATACCAACTTCATATCTTTACAAGTAAAATCATTTAATTTATAACTCGTATGAAATTTCCAATTTATCTCGATTATCATTCTACAACTCCAGTTGACCCTATAGTTTTAGAAGCTATGCTCCCCTATTTCAATGAAAAGTTCGGGAATGCCTCTTCAAAAAGTCATTCTTTCGGAAATGAAGCTGCCGCAGCGGTGGATATTTCAAGGGAAACTATCGCGAATTATCTTGGTGTATCAAAAGATGAAATTATATTCACAAGCGGGGCAACCGAATCAATTAATCTTGCCTTGAAAGGTGTAGCTGAATCTTCAGAAAAAGGGAAAAACCGGATTATTTCTACGAATATCGAACATGGTGCTGCTTTCGATACTCTTAACTATCTGAGCAAATTCGGTTTTGAAATTACTTTGCTTGAAGTAAATAGCGAAGGACTTATCTCTCTTGACGAACTTGGATCTGCAATTGATGAGAAAACTTTACTTGTTTCTATTATTTTAGCGAATAACGAAATCGGTGTAATTCAGGATTTAGAAAACATAAGCAAGATTTGTGCTGATAAAAACATTCCTTTACATTTGGATGCTTCGCAAGCAATCGGGAAAGTCCCGATAAACCTTACTCATACGCCGGTGGATTTGCTTTCTTTTACAGCACACAAAATTTATGGACCAAAAGGAATAGGATCACTATATATCCGTAATAAAACTCCCAGGCTGAAATTATCACCACAAATGCTTGGGGGCGGACAAGAAAAAGGATTCCGCTCCGGTACATTGAATGTACCCGGTATCGTAGGATTAGGAAGAGCCATTTCTTTACTTCAGAAATATGACAAAGAAGAAAACAAGAGAATCGCCATTCTGCGTGATAAACTTCTTGACGGCTTGACACAACAACTTGATTGTGCGTTCGTAAACGGCAGCATTATCCACAGATTACCGAACAATCTGAATATCCGTTTCGAGGGGATTCCTTCGGATACTCTGATTTCTAATTTGAAAGAAATAGCTGTTTCAACAGGTTCGGCTTGTTCTTCGCAATCAGGTAAAGTAAGCCGCACATTAAAAGCAATCGGTTTATCGGATGAGCAGGTAAAATCCTCGATAAGATTTGGAATAGGCCGCTACACAACCGAAGAAGAAATAAACTTTTCAATTAATTTAATTGTTAATCAAGTAAACAAACTAAAAAACGAATCATAAAACGATAATATATATGAAGTCATCAACTAAACTGGAACTATTAAAAAGAGATTACAAAATATTTTTAAGCTATTTTAAAGCGAACTACCCTGTATTCCACAACTCAAATGTGTTTTTCAGGGATTTGCAATATGCAATAAGAAGATTTTTAGAGAGTAAAGGATTTGAAACGAATTACAACGAAGCAACGAAATTGGCTGTTTCTTTTGCTGAATTGATGGAATTAGAGGGTGTATTTGTAAAGACAAGTAAAATAGGCTGGAAACTTAACTACCCGGCTTTTTTAACCGGTTCACCGCTCGCAGAAACAGTTGAAACAGAGTATATTTAAGGAGGATAATAATGCACGAACATTTTCAAACAGATTCTGAAATCGTTATTACACCGAAAGCTGCACAACAGATAAAAAGACTTAAAGAAGAAAATAATGTACCGGAAGATTTTGCCCTCAGAGTTGGAGTAAAAGGGGGTGGTTGTTCAGGTTTGTCATACTCCCTCGGCTTTGATAGCAAGCAAAGAGAAGGCGATACTGTAATAATGCAAGATGGTATTAAACTTTTTATCGATGGAAAGAGTTTATTCTATATAAGCGGAACACAACTTGATTTTACTGATGGACTAAACGGGCGGGGTTTTGTTTTTAATAATCCGAACGCACACAAAACCTGCGGCTGCGGTAGTTCATTCGGAGTATAGATATGAAAAGAAGGAATTTTTTAGGAGCAATATCTGCTCTACCTATCATCCCGGTATTAAAACCGGTTGAAAACTTTACGAATTTTTTTAATAATGAAAGGATAGAAAAAATGTCAAAATTTGAATTAGCCCCTTTACCTTATAGTTACGATGCACTTGAGCCTTACATCGATAAAATGACGATGGAAATTCATCACTCAAAGCATCACCAGGCTTATGTTAATAACTTAAATAATGCGGTTGCCGGTACGGATATGGAAGGCAAATCACTTGAAGATTTATTTAAATCAATTTCAAAAGCTCCTGTTGCCGTTCGCAATAACGGAGGCGGTGTGTATAATCACAATATTTTCTGGAAGATGATGAAACCTAATGGAGGAGGTGCTCCATCCGGCGCATTAGCCGATGCAATTAACTCTACATTCGGTTCTTTTGCAGAGTTTAAAAAGTTGTTCGGTAATGCTGCTGCAACAAGGTTCGGTTCCGGTTGGGCTTGGCTTGTAGTTGCCGATAACAAACTTGTAGTAACCTCTACGCCAAACCAGGATAATCCGTTGATGGATTTAGCTGAAGTTAAAGGCTTCCCATTACTTACATTGGATGTTTGGGAACACGCTTATTACTTGAAATATCAGAACAGACGTCCCGATTATATTGAAAATTGGTGGAGTGTTGTAAACTGGGACGAAGTATCAAGACGTTTTTCAGAGTTGAAGTAAACCATATTGGTTATCACTTAAAAACACATTTTTGATTTCAATTAAAGCGAAACTGTTTCCCCTCGAAACGTTTCGCTTTTTTTCTTATTTTTGCACATGATTTTTGATTTTTATAGCATTATTAAATGAATAGATTTATTCCCATATTCCCTCTAACACTTGTTGTATTCCCGGCTTCAAGGTATCCACTGCACATCTTTGAAGAAAAGTATAAAATAATGGTCAAAGAATGCATGACTAAGAAAAGCGGCTTTGGAATTGTACCGACTGTTTCAAAAGAGTTGAGTTCTATCGGCTGTTATGTTGTAGTTGATACAATTACAAATAAATACGCTGCCGGCGATTTTGATATTGTTGTTGAAGGAGTTCAGCGGTTCACAATTGTTAGTAAATCGCTTCACCCGGACGGCTACTACTTCGCCGAAGTAGAACCATATGACGATAATACAAGTAAAGTAAACGAATTTTTAGTTGCGGAGTTAAATGCCAGGTTTAAGAAACTGGTTAAAAGGATTAATTATAAACTTGAAGATAGTTTCTGGAATAATTTACAATCGGCTGAATTGAAATCATTCAAACTGGCTGAAAAAAGCGGTTTAAGTATTGAACAACAGGTTGCTTTAATTGCAATGCAGAATGAAACCGAACGAATTACTTTACTACTTGAGCATATAAAGAAAGTTGAAAAGTACCTTGATGAAAAAGCTTCCGTAATGAAGCTGATTCTGAATGATGGGTATATAAACTAACTCCGTCTCTTTGGCAAATCCTCATTTTTTATCTTCAATTAAGAAAAAAAAGAACTTCTTACAAATTTCAATTGGCGTATAAAACTAAAAACCATTATATTTGGCACACAAAAATTAAAGCATTCGGGGCGTAGCGCAGCCCGGTTAGCGCGCTTGGTTCGGGACCAAGAGGTCGGGAGTTCAAATCTCCCCGCCCCGACTCTAATCCGAGGTTTATTTATATGGCACAGAATCACTCATTTGATATAGTCTCTCAAGTTGATTTACAGGAAGTTGATAACGCTGTCAACCAGGCAATTAAAGAGATTCAACAGCGGTACGACTTAAAAGACTCCAATACTACAATTGAATTAAATAAAAAAGATAAACTACTTTCAATCAATACTAAAGATGATTATTCTCTTAAAGCGAGCATCGATATAATCCAGAGTAAGTTTATCAGAAGAAGTATTTCAATCAAAGCACTTAAATACGATGAACCTCAACCGGCTGCAGGCGGAAGGTTAAAGCAGACAATCCAGTTACAGACCGGTATTTCCAAAGACAATGCAAAATTGATTGTTAAATTAATCAAAGATTCCCGGTTAAAAGTAAACGCTCAGATACAGGATGAACAGGTTCGTGTAACCGGTGCAAAAATCGACGATCTGCAAGCAGTACAGAACATGATAAAAGATGCGGATTACGACTTCCCTACCCAGTACGTTAATTACAAATAAGTTTGACGATCAGAATTTCCGATAAATAATCGGTTGTTTGAATAAAAAGCTGTCTTCAATAGGTTGATTCTGTATTTTGCAACAGTTCGTTTCAGTCTCTTATTTTTTTCAATTGTTTTTTTAGAATTATGAATGTTACTAATGCAGAAAGTAGGTCTGCAGTAGGAATTGCCATCCATACGCCGTACAAAGAAAAAATACCTGGAAGTACTATTAATGCCGGTGTAAGAAAAATAACCTGTCTTGTTAATGAAAGAATAATCGAAACCCTTGCATGCCCTATCGAAAGAAAAAAGTTTGTCGTAACCATCTGAAAACCTACTATCGGAAACAGTGCGAATGTTATATACATTCCTAAAGAAGTATCGGTAATCAGTTGAACATCTTTTGTAAAAGCAGATGCAATCAGTTTTGGAAATAGCTCACAAAGAATAAAACCGAAACTTGTAACCACAGTTCCAGCAAGAATAGTTTTCTTTAATACCTCTCTCACGCGGTTAAACTGTTTTGCACCGAAATTAAAGCCAGCTATCGGCTGCATCCCCTGGCTAAATCCCAGCACTATCATTGCAAAAAGTGATTGAATGCTCACGATAATTCCAAACGCTCCGATTGCATAATCCCCACCATATTCAGCAAGGGTTACATTCATTAGAATAACAACCAGTGATGATGTAGTGAACATAATAAATGTTGATATTCCAATAGAGAATATCTCCCGAATTATTTTAAGTTCAAGTTTAAAACAGTTTCTTGTAAAATGGACGTAATGACTTTTCCGAAGAAAATGCAATAACACCCAGATTAGTCCTCCTATTTGAGCTAATACTGTTGCAAGTGCGGCTCCACTTATTCCCCATTCAAATTTAAATATAAAAATTGGAGCAAGAATAATATTGATTCCGATAGTAAAAACAGTAACAATCATTGCTTCTTTGGGATAACCGGATGCTCTCATAATGTTATTTAATCCTAAGTACAAATGAGTAACAACGCTACCTAATAAAATTATACTCATAAAATCTTTTGCATAAGGAAGTGTATCCTTACTGGCTCCGAATAGATAGAGAACCTGATCGAGAAAAGTAAACATTATAACTGTAAAGAAAATGCCTATCAGAACATTTAACAGAACAGCATTACCAAGAATCTTTGTAGCACCATCGGTGTCTTTTTCTCCAAGTTTAATCGAAACCATTGCAGATGAACCAACACCAATTAGCGATCCGAAAGCCGCTGATAAATTCATCAAAGGGAAAGTAATTGCCAGTCCAGAGATTGCGAGAGAACCAACACCCTGCCCAATAAAAATACGGTCAATAACATTATACAGTGATGCCACTGTTGTAGAAATAATTGCAGGAATTGAATACTGCCACAATAAATTCCCGATATTTTCAGTTCCTAATATGGCGGGGGATTTTTTTTCATTCATAGATGGATTAAATATTTAAATTCTTTTTCATAAATGCGGATTATGGAGGGTCTATCCTCAAAAATTTTATTCTTTTGAGTATGTATTTTCTTCTCCCTTTTTGCGATTTCTGCTGCTAAAAAGAAACTCTAACGTCTCAAATTCTTTTTCCCAATGAAGCTCGGTTGAAGCTGTTTCACAATTTCTCTGCAGAACTTCTAATAAATGCGGGTCACTCTTTATTCTCAAAAGAACTTCAACTAAATCTTGCTCATTATCCGGATTGATAGTATAACCGACATCATACTTTTCAATTACCTCCTTCATCTGTGGAAAATTACTTGCAATAACCGGTTTACCTGCCATAATATATTCAAATAGTTTATTAGGTAGAGCATAGAAGTAACTCAACGATATATTTTCAATAACAGCAAGACCAATATCAGCACCAGCAGTTAAATTGAGTAAATCATCCTGGCTAACCCTACCGGCAAAAACAACTCTGTTTTCAATTCCAATCTTAACCGCAAGCTGTTTATAAAAAACCATTTCTTCGCCATCTCCAACAATTAGAAGTGAGAACCCGCCTACTTTCTTAATAGCTTCAAAAACTAACCTTAATCCCCTGCCGTGAAGAACAACTCCCTGGTAAAGGAGCACTTTATCATCTGCCTGTATATTAAATTTTTCTCTAATGTTCACCGGGTTAAAATGTTCTTTATAGATTGGAAGATTCCGTAATGTTAATACATTCTGCAACTTAAATTTTTCTTTGATGAAGTCTGTATCCATATTTCCTGTTGTTATCACATAATCAACCAGCCGTATAAAGATTCCTTCAATTATTTGGATAGATTTTTGAAGTGTTTTTTTGTTCTTTAATCCTGCAAGAAAACCGTACAATTCACGCGAATCGTACAAAACTTTACCACGTTTCAATTTCCCTATTACAGAAATAAAAGGAAGTGTCTGTACATCTTCAGCAAAATAGTAATCCGCTCTCTCTAAAAATAAATGATACTTTAATATTGCAACGAACCTAATATAAAAACATAAAGAGCAGAATGATTTATTTAGCTTGTATACCGAAATCTCCCCCTTTTTTGAGATAAAACTGCTATCCTTCCACTCAAACCCGATTACCTTTACTTTTATACCTCGTTTTGTAAGAGATTTATACAAATTAAGGGTTCGCGTATCGTAATACGGGTTGCCGAGAAATGCAATTAAGGCTTTTTTCATCCGGATTACAAAAGAAGCCTTAGAGTGTTACGCATAATAGTTTTAGCATCAAATTTTTCTTTAAAGTCTATTAAACTCATACTTGGTGTCATCGGATTTTCTGCTTTTGTATCTTGCGAAACCCCGATATCAACATACTGATAACCGTTTTCGGTTGACCATTTCACAACTTCATACATAACTCTTTGAATCGGTTTGAGATGTTGATATTCATAGTAGAGCATATTATAAAAACATAATGAAACAGATTTATTTGCAATGAATAAAAGGGAACCTCCTATCGGTTTATCATCTTTATAAACCATGAAAAGTTTTAAATTTTCCGGTAGTAATTCCTTTAACCTGTATAAATCTTCGAGAGAGTGAGTAGGTTTAACATTATGCCGTGCCTTGTTGTCAATTAATATAGGATAAAACTCTTCATATTTTTCATTCAGTTCCACTTTTAATCGGAAATCCTTGATTGATTTCCTTACATTTCTTCTTATTGTTGGTTGGAATCTGTCAAGAATGTCCCTATCAGTATCAAGTTTTATTGCACTTGATATATAATGTAAATCATACCTGAATCCCCGCCACAATAAAGCAAAATCAAGATTCTGGTTCTGATATTTTTCGTAAATCATAGGGGCTGAAGTTAGAATAAACTCCTTAAATCCGTTGGCTTTTCCATAATCAATTAGTAAATCAACTATCTTAAGAGTTTCTTCGAAACGAATATCATTTGTAACAATTGAACCATAGCTTGCACCTATCGGGGATTCGTAAACTCCATCCTGCAATCTACCCGGTAATACTGCTTTTATCTCATCTTTTTCAATAAAAATCAGATGGTTAAACTTAAACTTTCCTTCCGGGTGATAATCGAAAAACTTTTGTAAATGGAACATTGTCCCGTTATTTGAATTTAAAACGAAATTATCCCATTGTTCTTTATACTTAATATTATACTCTATAATTTGCATTATATATCCTTAAATAATTGTTTATCTGATTAACCCGCTTGATAGTAAATAATCGAGTTCGTTCAGTGTAATTTGCATAGTTTTAATGTTTAGAAAGAAAAAATCTTAAATCGCATTCAAAAGTAAAAAAACAAACAAGAATTGAAAAGCATTATTTGCTCTTTGATCAAAGTCTTTTATAAAACTTGAAACGCTTTTGAGTAAAGACCAACTCATAATCGTTCCCGCTAAAAATACTTAGGTCAGGGAACAGATATCCCTGCATCAACAATTCATTAATATTTCCTTTGCCAACTGCAATCAAAGAACCTTTTTCAATTTTATCGAAAGAGAATCCAGGAGAATTTAACCGCTTCTCTATGTTTAAACTCTTGAAACCATTACGAATAAACTCCAATCCGTATAGCGAATGATGATCACTATAAATTGATCTATCCTTATTTTCAATCAAAAAAGATTTTAGATTTTTGTTTTCTTCTTTACTGAAATACTCTTCATACTCCATACACATGTAAAAACTGAATAAAGTAAAAACAACCAAAATCGTGAATAATAAAAGCTTTTTAACTTTGCTAAAATAAACAGCTGCAATTGCTGTCGAAGGAAGTATTAAAGGATAAATGTACCAATTCCTATTAAGGCTGACAGGTCGATACTCCGGGATTGAATGAGTAAAAGCTACAAGTAAAAACAAAATTGAAATAAACCAAAATGAAAGAAGTAAGTTTTCTTTCTTTTTGATGGATAGTATCGACAAAACAAACGCAAGGGCAGGAAGAAATAGATAAAACCTCCTAAAAAATACTGCTTTAAGATTTACCATTACAATCTGATTGAATAAAGCTGTAACCACTCCGGTTGTGTTCCCCATCTCACCGCTAACTGTGTTCGGAAAGAAATCATACTTGCAGTATTGATAGTTCAATTCGTTTATTTCGAACCTGAAAAAAAAACTATTATTAATCAGATAGTAGCAGAATCCCTCCAATAGAATATAGATAAAAAAAACTGCGACCGGAATTAATGCAAGTTTAAATTTCAGTTTATTCTTTGATAAATAGTATGCAATACCGTAAATCAGAATTAAAACAATATAATAGATAACATATTCTTTGAACAAAAATGAGACTACAAGACATACACCTGTAATAATACTAAAACTAGTTTTGTTATTTTTTGTTGCTTTAATAAGGAAAAGTAATCCGATATTAACAAAGAAAATAGCGGCTGCTTCCGGGAATGCAATGCTTGCAAAAACTACATCGGTACTAAACACAGCGGTTAAAAACGCAGCAACAAGTGCAGTTTTGTCTGAATACTCAAGTTCTTTGACAATAAGAAATGTAACAACTATGCTGCCGATCGAAGTAATAAACGGAAATAATATTGAAGCAGTTTCATTTACTCCGAAAAAATAGAAAGAGAGAGCTGTAACTGCTAAATGACCTAACCTTAATACAAAGATCGGGTAACCGAAATAATCTATTAAAAAACTGTCCTTAATTAAAGTAAAGGAGAGGTAATTGTAATAGGCATCGTCTGAATAAATATGCCCGATGAAAAAGAGTATTCTTACAGTAACTGCAAAAAGTATAATGAGAAAAAGGTTGTATTTACTGCTTTCTGAAAAAAACTTACTATGTTTCACTCATCTAAAATTTAAAGTTTAATGAAACTGTATGCCCCTGTCCCAACCCGTAAGAAAATGGAGAGAGTGCATAATCAAAAACAAGAGAGCCCCAGCTTAAACCAATTCCTCCCGTAAAACTCTTTGATTCATAAAAAGTTTGATAACCTAGCCTAAGAGCTACAAGATTATTATAGACGAATTCTGTGCCGAAATTGATGTGAATGTCATCTGTTGCAAGATACTTCTGGAATTCAGCACCTGGAGTAATTTGGATTTTCGATTTTTCAAGATTGAATGAATAAGCTAATCCTGCCCTAATTTCCGACGGGAGTTTTGTCGATTCATTACGGAGCATTTTCATTGAGCCGATATTTTTCAAAACAAAAGCAGCATCAAGATTTTCAATGGGAGTTGAATAGCTCAAACCAAAATCAAATCCATATCCTGCTGAATAATGCTGAAATATATCTTCATTAATGTACTTAAATGTTGCACCGAAATCTAAATCCTCAATTACTGTAAAAGCCGTTGAAAGCGATCCGAAGAAGTATTGCGCAGTAAAAGTACCGATTGCATCACCCGGTTTTTCACGAATCTCTATATCGCTGATACTTGTAGAATTGAATCCGAAACCGAGTGGAAGACCGAACAAAGAAAACTTAACAGCCGAGACTTCACTTCTCACATCTTGAATCCATTCATTGTGCATCAACATTATTTCGGGAGCACTGCTTTTCAGCAGGTTAGCAGGATTATAAAATACTGCTGTAACGTCATTGGCAAAGACGCTGCCGTTATCGCCAAGAGCAATATTCCTTGCACCTGCTCCAATCTTTAAGAATGACAAACCACTTTTACCAGCAGATTGGGGTACTATTGTTACACTTAAGAATAAAAACAAAACAACCGATTTTATTATTAATTTCATATTCACCATTTTCTATTAAAACTTAAACCATTAAAAACGTATGTTAATCCCTACAATATGTCTATCGGACGAAGAATACGGCTCAACAACGAAGGCATAATCAATCCCCGTAGTAACCGAGGCAAAATCTCTAAAATAAGAAAACCCGAGTGCAGGTCTTATTATCTCATCCGGGTTATTCAGCGATAAGTTATCAATTCCACCGCGTAAAAACAGCTTATCCACAAGGTTATATTCTATACCTGCTCTTAAGATTCTTGACTCCATATTGTCAAACATAACCTCTGCGGTTGCAAGAATTTTCCATTCGGGATACCTATAAGCTACTCCAATCTTTTTTCCGACAGGGAACTTGTTTTCTGTTGTAGTACCTTCCTGCTCATAAATAGGAGTGGAATCCCATCTATATTTTCCATTAATATCTGTTATTACGAATGAGCATGAGAAATTATCACTAAATGAATAAATCATTCCAACATCGAAACCAAGTCCGTTTGAGGAAATATCCTCGTACAATTTATAATGATAAAATTTGACATTCAAACCGGCAGCAAACTTGTTTGAAAACCGGATAGCAACTGCAACAAAAAATTGGTTTTCAGCAGTTGATATTTCATCCTTCTTAAACCCGTGAGAATCCCTTGCGTCAATTTTTCCAACACCGCTGTTAATAACCCCGGCACTTATACCTGCTGTGGATGCAGGTTTTCTATCTATTGCAGTATCTTTCTTTGAATAGAAATCAAATCGCCTTGTGAAGCTGACAAAATTCAATTTTCTATCAAGCGATAGAAATGAGTAGGATGCATTGAAAGAATTGTCATCCTGGAACACCGATGAAGCCGGGTTATAATAGGCAACAAGGTTTCCTTCTTTCACAGCTGAGATTGAATTTCCCATTGCCATACCACGCGGTCCGAATCCCATTCTACTGAAAGTTCCAACTGCTGAATTTATGCTGCTAAACTGAGGCTGAGAAAACAGCACAGCCTGGATCAAAAAGAATAATATTAAGACTTTTTTCAATTCATTAACCATTATTGTAAAACCATTATTTTTCCGAAAATCGGGTCGCCTGAATCAATATCAATACGGTAAAAGTAGACACCGTTGGGAACGATATTCCCTGCGTCATCTCTTCCATCCCAAAAATCTATTACACCCGAATCCGTGCTGCTAATACTGTGATAAGGATTTCCACGGGTTGCATTCTGTACAAGAGTACGAACTACATTCATGTTAAAGTTGAGAATTCGTATAGTAGCAGAAACTGTTTTTCCCCCTGTTCCGTATTTTATCTTCACTTGTTCTGATCTCGGAGAAAAAGGATTCGGAAAAGCATAAGTATCTTCTTTATTCTCCAAAGGTTGCGAAGCGAATAAGATAGTCCAATCATCCCGCCAAAAATGTGATGGTGAAGTATTTATTACCAACCCATTTGTACTCCCCAGCCAAATTGATTCATTCCCCAGAAAACCGGCAGAATAAAAATGCGTAGTTCTTAGTGTAAGTTTAGTTTTTTTATCGACAATTTGTCCGGTCAATAACCATCTATCCAAACCGGCAACATTTAGAAAAGCCCCGCTTGAAGAGGTTGCGATTACAACACCGGAAGTATTATCAACACCGAAGTTGTGTACTTTTTCATCTCTCAATGCAGTTTTCCATGACAGACCGCCGTTATCTGAAAAACTGATTCCGTAAAACTCGTCCTGGTCTTCAGCCTTCCAGGTAGAAGCCCAAATTATATTCTGATTTCTACTATAATTCATTGCCACAATAAAATTGCCGCTTATAGGGTCATCCTGATTTTTGTGATTATACTTAACCCAGCTAATTCCACCTTGTGAATTATCATTTACATTCGTAATGGATTTGTTAATACCGTTTGCAGTTCCTATTAAAACCGTAGTATCATTAATAGCAATTACAGAAAAAGCTCTATGGTTAAGATTACTTTCCTTACCGAATTTACCGGCGACAGGCTGTAATGAAAAATTCAGAGTATCATGCGGTGAAATCGAATCAAGCCTATCCGGTGGAATTACAACCCTTTTCCATTTATGATTTTGATAAGCAAGTAGAGAATCAATGTTATTTCTTCTTACACCTCCGGCAAATGTAGCAAGCCAAATAGTATTTTGAGTAAAAGCTATATCATAAGTAATGTTTTGAACAGCAACTGTAACCGGTAATGCGCGTATATTATTAATACCGTAAACTTCTATAGAGTCATCATCCGCATCAAGCGGCTGCCCAACCGTGTACCAGTTTTCGCCGTTATCTGTAGAAAACCTTAACCCGCTCCCTTCCGGTAATGTTTGCCCATCTCTTTCAATTGAATGCGCTGTAGCTGCCCAAATAATATTTTTGTGATACCCAACTGCTGTTATACTTTCTGTTCCGAATGAAGGTGAACCGTAATAATTTTTCCACGACACTCCTTTATCTGTTGAACGGCTTAATCCCCTTGATGTAGCAAGCCAGATTGTATCACCTACGATTAAAATGTCGTTGATGCTGTTACTTGCCGGGGTTTCACTATCAACTTTTTGCAAGGAAGAATTAGTCCCGATTTCAAAAAGTTTTGGAAGATGTTGCGAATAAGCCGAACTTAGAATCAGAAAACAAAATGGAATAATATACTTGATCATTATAAAATTGTTATATAGTGAATTATTTTATTACTTAGTTTTTTACCCCGATCTTTAGCTTCAAATTCCCACCTGTAAACACCTTTGGTTACTCCCTGAGCCGGAAGTTGAACTATTGTTGAATAACGCCCGTCCCCTGCTACCAAATCACCGTGTTCTTCTTTCCCATCGTCATATAAAAGGAAAGGATTACTTTGTGAAGGATTCCCATTCGGCGGAATAAAAGAATTGAAATACACTTTATCAATATCATTTAATCCATTTTGATCCGTTACGTCTACCGATAGATAAATCAATTGCACTGTAGTTCCTATTTGGACTGAATCGGGTGCGGATAAATTTGATATTTCCGGCGGAAAATTCTCCTGTTGATTGTCATAAGTAAAATTTTGAGAAATTATTCTGTACTGGTTTAACAAAACATCTTCGTAATAATACTCTATCCTGTAGCTGCCGTTGGGGTAATACTGACTCATTGGAAACCGGTTACTGAAAACTCCATCACCTTTAATTTGGTCACCGATACTATAGTCTCCATTATCATATAAATAAAAGGGAGAAGAATTTATTTTTTTGTTCTCGGATGAATAAACGAATATCCAAACACTTTTAATTACCGAGGAGTTTTTTAGTCCGATATTAATAATTACAGTTGAATCCTCCGGGTTGAATTTTATTGTATTGAACGAAGGAATGGCAGTAACTGTAACAGAATAGGAAGCATCATTTGTATCAATGACTGAATCGTATTCTTTCTCGCATCCCCAAAATGCAGTTGTAATTATCAACATTGCAATTGTCGGGAGAAAAGAACGGAATGTGTTATACATAAGAAATATGTCCGGTGATATTTTAATAGTAAATAATATTTATTTTCTCAAAGCAAATATGTCCATTTAGCATAACTCTACTCAAGGTAAAAAATCATATACTTAAAGAAATAATGAATGGAGAAGGGGGAAAACTCAGTATAAATACTGCTATTCCGATATAACCGATAATCCTTCTTCTGCCGGATAATTCCGAGTCATCCGGTATAGGCGGATGTTTTACCTTAATAAAGAAATAAAGAATGAACGCCCAAAACAACCAGCCCGACCATCCGAATCCCAAATTAATTTCAAGGAAAGTTGAAATAATTCCTGCAAGACCGAGAACAATAAGAATTACCATGGCAAGTGAAGCAATCTTTAGCTGGTTGTATTCTCCAAATAAAGCATATGCAATATGTCCCCCGTCAAGCTGCCCAACCGGAACAAGATTCATTGCTGTTACAAACAACCCGAACCACCCGATGCAGAGATACGGATAATGATAAATCTCACTCATCGGGGGAATAAAATCCCCGGTTGAAGTAAAAATCTCTCTAAGAATTATAAAAAGCAGGGTATCCCCGAATTCGAGGTTCAATGCATGCTTGCCGTATTCTGGTTCAAAATAATCGGGATGAATAGCTAAGATGTAATCTACTCCCGGTAAGTTCGAGAATCCATAAACAATCAATGCAACGGAAACAATAAAACCAGAGATGGGACCAGCGATTCCAATATCAAATAATGCTTTTTTTGTATGAATAGGGGTCCGGGTTTTTATTACTGCACCAAGTGTTCCGAAGTTCAAAAAACCTTCAATTGACGGAAACGGAATAAAATACGGCAGCGTTGCTTTAACATTATGAAACCGTGATGCAAAGTAATGCCCGAATTCATGAAAGCCGAGTACAAGTAAAATTGAAATTGAATACGGAAGTCCAATTAAAAGCTCGGAGAATTCATATTGTCTGCCGTAACCTCTTATCCATTCAGCACCAGCGATTGTTGTTGTAATGAAGGTCAAAATAAACAATAAGATATGTATCGAATAGTTCTCATTTTTACTGCTGTTATGGTAATTCTTCTGGCTCTGTGAAAAAAGTAAATCTTCGGGTTGATCAGACATATTACAAATCAATATTAAAGTTTAGTGAGAAATATTTTTCATAGAGGTTGTAGTATTCACCCTGGAAGCTATACCCTGAGAAGTAATTCAATGAAACAGAAAAACCGGATGAATCGTAATTCCCGAATTTTACACCTGCAGCGACTGAATTTACACCGGAATATTTATTAAGTTTCATTAGCTTAAAATCGTACGCAAAAAACGGGTTGATTTTCTTTGAGAACAGCCCGGTAAAAAACCAATCCATTCCAGCCTGGAAATAGCTTTTGCCAATATCCTTCGGAACAACATGAAAGAGATAAGTGAATCCTCCGTATAGCCGTAAACCCTCTTTCCTCCAATAAGGAAGCAGTTCAATAAACTCCCTGCTGTACACAATAGGATTACGGTTATCTTTCCATGTGTTGGTTTGAGGATCAAAATGACCGTCAACTAAATGCGCTGAAATATGGCTTATTCTTAAACGGAGACCAAATTCAATATCGTTATGAATGGTTTTGTAACCCGCATTAATTCCGAAAAGATAATCTACGGCATCAACCGGGAAATGAAAATCAGCTTCCCCTTTCAGTTTTGTAAATGTAAACAGTTCCGCTCCTAAAGAGTAAGTAGTAAATTCATTACTTTTAAAATGAATCAAATCTCTTGAATTTCCGATGTCAAGCCGAATATCTCCTTCGTTCAATTTAAAAGAAAACCCTAATTTCGGTTCAAGAAGATTTGCGGTAAAGGGTTGAATATTCAATTCGCCCGGGAAGTATTTTATTTCCTGTTGACTTAAAACCGGTACAGTAGTAAAAACATAAATGAGCAATAAATAAAAAAATCGCATTAATTTACTTCAAATTTAAGGATGATAGTTTCTTCTTTATTTTTTGTTTAACAAGTTTATTGTAACCATATCTGAATTTAGATCGCAAACTCCGTATTCCATATGAATTCGTCGGGAATGCAAATGACGGTTCGAAATAGCAGTTAATAGTACAACCCTTGCAAAAATCGAATCTTCCCTCCATTTTCATAAAGAATTTTATTTTTTCGGACTTGCGAATTTCGGCAATTTGCCGGTCTATTGCAATTTTTTCATTATTTAAATGATAGCATGGAAGGATTATTTCGTTGTAGGGGGAAATTACAATCACCCTCGAAACCGCTTTGCACAACGGTTTTTCAATATCATTTCCACTGTTTTTTCTCAATTTCAGGTAAGAATCGTTTATATAAATGTCGTTTTTATCGTCAACAAAACTCTCGATAAATTCAATCGCTTCCATACTTAATCCCGGATTCCCAAAATATGAAAAAACCGGGTTTACAATAAGTACAAGCTCATATTTATTAGCCAGTTCGTACATTAACGGCAGCTTGTGAAATGTTTCATTTGTTACTGTAAATAAAATATCGGGAAATTCACCAAGACTTTTTGCAAGCGAAAGTCCATTCAGTACTGCATCAAAACAATTTATTCCCCTGATTTTATTATGTTCATCCCTATCCGGTGAATCGAGTGAGAAATGAAGAAGGTTTACATTCCCGGCTAAAGCTTCTGCAAATTTAGGGTATAATAATCCGTTTGTAGTAATACTTGTTTGCATTTTTACTTTTTTTGCGAATGCTGACATTTCTGCAATTCGGGGATGAAGCAGCGGTTCACCTCCAGTAAGATCGATGAATTTTACACCTAACTTCGAAATTTGTTCTACGTTGGATTTGTAGTCTTCAAATCTTGCAAATGGGGTTCTATTGTATTTTTTATGGTCGGCAAAGTTACAGAATTCGCAGTAAGCGTTACATCTATACGTAACATAATAATTGCAGAGTAGAAGCATTAAAACTCTCTTCCCTTCCATTTTACACGCCGATTAAAAACTACAACGAAAGGCAATAACACTACATAGATTATATAATACATCTCGAATGCTAAAAAATACTTTAACGATTTGGTTATCCGCAGTTTTTGTAACGGGTAAAACAAAAATACAAAGTCTGCAAGTAATTTAAAGATTATCAATCCCAGCACATTCCAATTAAAGAAGAAGGGAGAAACTATAATTCCGATATGAGTAAAAAAACCGCTTGCCATTACAAGATACCCGCGTAAAGGAGATTTCAATCCGCCTACACCCCATCTTTTCTTTTGCCTGTACAACTCTCTGAAATTAGAACATGGCAAAGAAACAACATGTGCGTTATTGTCCAAAGGATAGATAATTTTATATTTTTTTAGCTTATGAATTGCAAAAAGTAAGTTAAAGTCTTCGGTAACGCTAAATACGAGGTTTTCATATCCACCCACTTCTTTGTAAACACTTTTTCTGTAGGACATATTATTACCGATACAGCTTAGCGGGCTGTTAAAATTGATTGTACCGGCAGCAACTGTGAGAAGATAAACAAAGTCAAGGTTTTGCATTCCGCTGAAATTGTCAACGCTCATTTGCGATGTAAACCCGAGAACCATTGCAACGTTATCCTTATAATAAGAAGCAATTGTTTTAACCCATGTGGTAGCGACCGCACAATCAGCATCAGTGGTTAAAATTATTTCTCCATTTGCAATCTCAATTCCGTTTGCAAGAGCATTTGTTTTCCCTTTTAATCTGCCTATTGCTTGTTTTGTAATTATTTTTCTAAAAACCGGTTTGTCTTTGATATACTCATCGACAATTTTT
>ERZ795056.2715-NODE-2715-length-19446-cov-13.616833_pt1 | contig 19446 bp, 11 predicted proteins | sample MGYA00375140_ERZ795056 | MGnify/ENA primary metagenome ERZ795056 (study PRJEB30185, sample SAMN05720227) | activated sludge metagenome | isolation source: Anaerobic digester | place: USA | collected 2015-03-09 ... | reverse complement strand
AGAACACCAATGCGATCATCGCGGTCGACCTGAAGACGGGCGCGGAGAAGTGGAGTTTCCATGCGACGCCAAAGGACATCTTCAATTCGGGATGCGGGCTGAACCCCAAGCCGGAACTGCTGAACTGCGTGAAGTCTCCCGAGACGGTTTATCGCGATGTGGACTTTGGCGCGTCAGTGATCCTGGGCACGCATGGCGATGGCAAGCAGTTGCTGTATGCGGGTCAGAAGTCCGGCTCGGTGTGGGCGTTCGAGCCGGGCACGGGCAAGGTGGCGTGGCGCACGGCGCTGGGCACCGGAAGCGCGCTGGGCGGCATTCACTGGGGCATCGCGTTCGACAAGGACACGGTCTATGCGCCGGTTTCGACGGTCGGCGTGGCGATCCCCGGCGAGTGGGATGGCGATCCGAAGATCAAGCCGGGTCTCTATGCGCTCAACGCCAAGACCGGGAAGATCAAGTGGCAGTACAACCCCGAACCGACGCCGGGCGAGGCTGTGCCCGCGAATGGCCGGGCGCCGCGCAGCATGGCGATGTCGGCGGCTCCTGCCGTGATCGATGGCGTGGTCATCGCCGCGACGCTGGACGGGACACTGCATGCGGTGGACGCCAGCACCGGGGCGCTGCTCTGGAAGAAGGCGACGGCGCAAAGCTACGAGACGGTGAACGGCGTGCCTGCGAAGGGCGGGTCGATCGACTCGGCTTCGATCTATGCCGCCAACGGCTTGCTGCTGGTGAATTCGGGGTATGGCATGTTTGGCCAGGTTCCGGGCAACGTGTTGCTGGCGTTCAAACCGGCGAACTGAGCATTACACTTCCGGCCTGACCGCCCCTTGTCGCGAGGCAGCAGGTGCAGCGGGTTTCGCGCTGCTCCGCAACGCGTGAGCGAAGCCGTGGTCGAGTTCACAAAGCCGCGTTCGGCTTGGCCCAAAGCGCCGTAGCGGTAGGCTGGCGCCGCTGTCGGCGCCATAGTGCGCGATGCGAAGCCGTGGAAAATGGCCGCGATGCGGAGGAACACAATGAGATTGATGTCGAGCCTTTTGCTGGCGGGCGTGATCCTTGCCGCACCTGCGGCACTTGCCCAGACCAACACTCCTGCCGAAGCCCCGAAAGAAGGCGCGGACTACGCCAAGCCGAAGACAAGCTGGGGCGTTCCAGACCTGCAGGGCTTCTGGAGCAACACGTCCTTCACGTCGATGCAGCGCACGCCGCTGACGACCAAGCTGGTGCTGAGCGAGCAGGAAGCGGCCTCGCTGGTTCACCGCAACACCTATACCGCAGCGCGGGCGGAGGAAGCCGGCGCGTCGAAGGTGGACAAGGAATCCTCCGACAAGCTGCTGGCCGACAAGAACCCGTCGCGCGGCTACAACACGTTCTGGATGGACCCGGGCGCGGCGTATGCGCGTGTTAAGGGCGAATACCGCTCTTCCTGGATCACCTACCCGACGGACGGCCGCATTCCCTATACTGAGGCCGGCATTGCGGCGAACACCCGCTCTTCGAACTTCGACGATTACGAGATCCGGCCGCTGCCGGAGCGCTGCCTGATGAGCTTCACGGGCGGCGCAGGCCCGGTGATGAACAACGGGATGTACAACAACACGTACCAGATCGTGCAGTCGCCCAACTCGGTGATGATCCTCACCGAGATGATCCACGACGTGCGCGTGATCCCGATCGTGAAATCGGCGGCCGAGGCCAAGCACGGCCCGTCGGAAATCCCGAAATGGGGTGGCGACGCGGTTGGCTGGTATGAAGGCGACACGCTGGTCATCGAGACCGTGAACTCGCACCCCAAACAGCGTTCGTTCATCTCGCCGGGCGGCAAGGTGACAGAGCGTTATACGCGCTGGTCCGACGGGCAGTTGTTCTACGAGTTCAAGGTTCAGGATTCGAAGCTCTACAAGGAAGCCTGGGGCGGCGAGATGTCCCTGAACCATTCGGCCGAGCCGCTTTACGAATACGCCTGCCATGAAGGCAATTACGCCCTTCCGGGCATCCTGGCCGGCGCTCGCAAGCTTGAGGCGGAAGGCCGCCCGCACCCTGTTGAGAAGCCCATTTTCGCGGGCGTCGACATTCCAGACGGCGAGTAGGCCGACCTGACTAACCAGCATTGAACCGGCTCCCGCGCGCAATCGGCGGGAGCCGGCACATAAACAGGAGCCGATATCCAAGCGGCCAGAACGTGGAGGAAGAGATGAGACTACTGTCGAGGCTATTGGTTGCGGGCATGATCATTGCCGCGCCCACGGCCGCCGCCCAGCAGGCAACCGCGACGGCCCAAGGGCCCTCAGGCGCCGCTTACACAAAACCCAAGACAGGCTGGGGCGTGCCCGACCTCCAGGGCTTCTGGACCAACGTCTCGCTTACCGCGATGCAGCGCCCGGCCAACGCGCCCAAGCTGGTGCTGAGCGAAGAAGAAGCCGCGCACCTGGTTCGCGGCAACATCTATACCGGCGTTTACAAGCAGGAATCCGGCGTATCCAAGCTGGATGAGGAATCCTCCAAGGAACTGCTGTCGGACAAGAACGCCAACCGCGGTTACAATGCTTTCTGGCTGGACCCCGGCAAGAGCTATGCCCGGGTGAAGGGCGAGTTCCGCTCGTCGTGGATCACGAGCCCGGCGGACGGCAAGATTCCCTACAGCGCGGCCGGCATCGCGGCGAACACCCGTGCAGCCAACTATGACGATTACGAAGTGCGCCCGCTGCCGGAGCGTTGCCTGATGAGCTTCACGGGCGGCGCTGGCCCGGTGATGAACAACGGCCTCTACAACAACACGTACCAGATCGTGCAGTCGCCCAACTCGGTGATGATCCTCACCGAGATGATCCACGACGTGCGCGTGATCCCGATCGTGAAATCGGCGGCTGAAGCCAAGCACGGCCCGAAGGACATCCCGAAATGGGGTGGCGATTCCGTTGGCTGGTATGAAGGCGAAACGCTGGTCGTCCAGACCGTCAATTCGCACCCCAAGCAGCGCTCGTTCATCTCGGGCGGCGGCACGGTGACGGAGCGCTACACGCGCTGGTCCGACAACGAGATCTTCTACGAGTTCAAGGTTGAGGATCCCTCGCTCTACACCTCGCCATGGGGCGGAGAGATGTCGCTCATGGTCTCGCATGAGCCGCTCTACGAATACGCCTGCCACGAAGGCAATTACGGCTTCATGGGCATCATGGGCGGCGCGCGTGCGCTTGACCGCGCGGGACGTCCGCACCCTGTCGAGAAGCCGACTTTCGCTGGCGTCGATCAGGCGGATGGTGAATAACTGAACGGCGTGAAGCCGGCTCCCTCGATGCATATCGCGGAAGCCGGACTTCGCTGAAGATCCGGGGGGATTTTCAAAAGACTGAACTGCGATCCGACTGTGGCGACGCCTCGTGCCGGACTGCATCTGCACGTCAAAAAAGCCCGAAAACAAGGGGGAATTCATGGAAACGACAGCAGCGGCCCAACCGGCCGAGCTCACCCAGAAGCAGGCCGATCGCAATATCCGGAAGGTCGCGCTGACCGCGCTCGCGGGCACAAGCATCGAGTGGTATGACTTCTTCCTGTACGGCACGGCGGCGGCGCTGATCTTCCCGAAGCTGTTCTTCCCGGCCGACATGCCCGACTACATGGCGCTGATTGCGTCGTTCTCGACATTCGCGATCGGCTTCCTCGCACGTCCGCTGGGCGGGATCATTTTCGGGCACTTCGGCGACAGTGTCGGCCGCAAAAAAGTGCTGGTGATTGCGCTGCTCATCATGGGCGTGGCCACCACCGCGATCGGCCTGCTGCCGTCCTACCAGACGATTGGCATTGCGGCGCCTCTGCTGCTGGTCTTCCTGCGGTTTGTGCAGGGTCTGGCGATCGGCGGACAGTGGGGCGGTGCAACGCTGCTGGTCACTGAAAGCGCTCCGCCGGCCAAGCGCGGTTTCTACGGCGCGTTCGCGCAAGCTGGCGCTCCGGCAGGCGTGATCCTCGCCAACCTCGCCTTCCTCGCGGTTTCGGCTGCGATCCCGGAACCGGCCTTCTCGGAATGGGGCTGGCGTATTCCGTTCCTGGCCAGCGCCATCCTGATCGGCATCTCGATCTATGTGCAGGTCCACCTCGAAGATACGCCTGCATTCAAGGCTCTCGAGAAAGCCAAGGAGCTTGAGCGCGAAGCAGCCGCCAAAAGCGGCGCTCCCGTGGTCAAGAAGAAAGCCCAGCGTTCGCCGATCCTGGAAGCCATCCGGCTTTATCCGGGCCGGATCATGCTTGCGGCCTGCGCCTTCCTCTCGATCCAGGTATCCTTCTACATCCTGATCGCCTTCGTGATCGCCTACGGGGCCGCCAAAACCGGCCTTGGTCTCGACCGGAATACGATGCTGATGGCCGTGCTGATTGCATCCGCCATCCAGATCCCCGTCCAGTTCTGGGCAGCGAGCTTCTCGGACAGGCACGGCAGGAAGGGCATCTTCATCGCCGGCGCGATCCTGTCCGGTCTGTGGGGCTTTGCACTGTTCCCGCTGCTCGACACCAAGGACTTCCTGCTGATCACCGTCGGCATCACCGGCGGCCTGGTCTTCATGGGCCTGCAGTACGGTCCACAGGCGGCGTTCTTCACCGAACTGTTCAGCACCAAGGTCCGCTATTCAGGCGCGTCGCTGGGCTATCAGGTCGGCGCCATTCTCGGTGGTGCGCTTGCGCCGCTTATCGCGACGATGCTGTGGGAGAGCTACGGCATCATGTACGTCGGCGTGTACATCGCCGTCGCAGCGGCGCTGACGCTGATGGCCGTGCTTGCGCTGAGCGAAACCAAGGGCTCGGACTTGAACGCGCCGACGACTTCGAAGCGCTAGCGCGACGCGCGAACCGTTTCCGAACGAGCCAACACGACAGGCACGCAGTCAGCGAAAGCTGGCTGCGTGTTTGCTTTTGAAAGACCCCAAGCGCCGCTGGGGAAGCAGTTCCAGCGGATTTTCCTGCGAACCACGCAGGAAGCTGGAGCGTGAGCTTTCCCTCGCGGCGAGCGGCGTCACTCGTGAGTTTCCGCGCTCGTAAACATCGGAAACAAGCTGCCCGGCTTGCCATTTTTCATTTGCATTCAATCGCTTACACGCGCTCACGTCGTCGTGATGCAATTATGTCACGTCCCGCAGGCATCAAGCATGCCGCACCGAGACCTTCCTTGATTGTGCAGTGCGAGCAGTGATTGGGTTACCCTAACGACTGTTAGGTGGCACGATTCCACCATAACGCGTGCAATCGAGACGTCGCACTAGCGCGACGCCAGGGGAGGTTAACTAATGAAGACTTACGCGCTGCAAGGCGCCTCGGCGATCGCATTGATGATCGGCTTGAGCGTCGTACCAACCGCCACCGCCCAGCAAACAGTCCAGACGTCCCCGCAAGCGGATACTGCTGTTGAGCAGGAAACAGATTCGCGCCGCGACGTCGTCGTCGTTACCGCGCAGAAACGCGAAGAGACCGTTCAGGACATCGGCATCGCCGTGACGGCGCTGTCGGCTGAGACGCGCGAACAGATCGGTATCGCATCGCTGACCGACCTCACCAACTTTGCCCCCGGCCTGACCTTCGACGTTGCGACCGACCGTATCGGCATCCGCGGCGTGAACCGTAACTCGAACAGCTTCGGCGTCCGCACCGGCGTGTCGAACTATGTCGATGGCGTCTATTACCCGAGCTCGATCCTCGCTATCGCCTCCCGCCGTCCGATCATGGTGGAGCGTACCGAGGTTGTGCGTGGCCCGCAGGGCACGCTGTACGGCCGTGACTCGATCGGCGGCGCGATCAACATCATCTCGAAACGTCCGACCGACGAATTCCAGACCCAGTTCAACGTGGGCGCTGGCTCGTTCGACACGATGAACGTCGACCTCTCGGTCTCCGGTCCGATCACCGACTGGCTGCGCTATCGCGTTGTCGGTTCGCGTGAGTATCAGGGCGAAGGCTATCTGAACAACGCGGCCGGCCTCGAATCCGAAGGCCTGCGCAACGACGGCTACAACTACGAAGTCCAGCTCGAAGGCGACATCGGCGAGGACATCGACTGGTTCCTCCGCTGGGGCCACATCGGCTGGACGAAAGTCGGCGCGCCGGGCGCCCGCACGAGCGCTGGGAACCTGCAGGAATACGATAGCCGCCTCTTCGCTCCGGGCAGCTCCGCCACCACGCTCAACTCGGCTTTCGGCTACAACCCGAACGCCACGAACGTCACCCAGGTCGGCAACCTCACCGGCAACCCGACGGTCAACGACCGCTACTCTTTCGGCTCCGACATTGTGGGTACTGCGACCCTGACGGGCGCCAACGATGCGGCCCTGGAAGTGATCTGGGCTGGCCCAGGCGTCGACGTGAAATATGTCGGCGGCTACGGCTTCTACAAATACAACTACTTCGCCGAGGGCGATGGCACGGCTGTGCAGTCGTACAACGCGCCGGGTATTGCGGCGACGATCCGTCCGGGCATCACGACCGAGTACAACGAACAGCGCACGTTCTTCTCGAACGAACTCAATGTGCTGTCGAACTATGAAGGTCCGGTCCAGTTCATCGCTGGTCTGTACGCATACCAGGAGAACTTCGGGCAACCGATCTACCAATACTACAACAACCCGCCGCTGACCCCGACCATCCTCCGGGTCGGCGCAAACCAGCTGACCGGCGCTCTCGATCTCGGGAACATCACGTCGGAAGCGACGCCCACGCGGAATGGCAACGCGCTGTCCCTGAAGACGGCCACGTCGGGCATTTCGAACTCGTACGGCGTGTTCACGCAGTCCGATTGGACAATCAACGATAACTTCAAGCTGACCGGCGGCCTTCGCTACTCCAAGGATTACACCTGGATGGAAGAGGTCGGACGCGTGGTTTGCTACTACACCGACACCTGCCTCGGTCTCGCTGGTCTCGATTCTACCGATCCGGGCCTGAACGGCGTGAGCACGCTCTATCCGAACGGTGCGCCTGGCGTTCTCGGCGCGTCGGCGACCAACCCGTCGGGCGGCTACACCGATCCGATTTCGGGCGACCGCAAACGCCGCCTGCGCGACAGCTGGCAAGCTATGACCGGCATGCTGCGCCTCGACTGGACGCCTTCGGATGACACGCTGATCTTTGCCAACTACGCGCGTGGCTACAAAGGCGGCGGCTTCATCTCGGGCGGCGGCAGTGCCGTGCTCGCACCGATCCCCGGCACCGACAAGGAACAACTCGACGGCTATGAGATCGGCTGGAAACAGAACTTCCCGGATCTGTACCTGACGATCAACACCGACCTGTATCTTTACGATTACAAAGGCTATCAGGTTCCGAACGCGGTCATTCCGCTGCCCGTGGATACCAACAACGACGGTATCCCCGATCCGCAGAACCCCTACACGGCTCTGATCAACCTGCCCAAGGTCCAGACCACGGGCCTGGAGATCGAGACGACCTGGGCCCCGACCGAAGAGTTCAAGCTGCTTGTCAACTACGGGTACACAAACCCGGAGATCAAGGAAGCTTCGGGCTTCGTGCATGGCGCAGACCCGCTGGCACGCCTCCCCGGCGCTACGCCGGTGGGCACCGTTGCAGGCGCCAAATACAATGCGTCCGGCGTTCTGGTCGATGGTCAAATCGGTCAGGACCTGAAGGGCAACATCCTTCCGCTCAGCCCGAAGAACAAAGTGTCGGTCAACGCGCTTTACACCTTCGACCTGGGCGACAACGGCTCGCTGGTGACGTCGGCTTCCTACAACTGGCAGGACGGCACGTACTCCTCGATCTTCAACCGCGAGGTCAACAAGACGCCGGAATGGGATCTGACGAATATCCGTGCGATCTGGACGTCGGCCGACGGGCACTTCTCCGTCATCGGCTTCATGAACAACATCTTCGACGGCGATCAATATGACAGCCGCAGCCAAGGCCTCCGTCGCGCGAACCCCACCGCTTCTAACACTGCATCCACGACGGTTGGCGGCCCGTTGAACTCGACTGCGCGGACCATCCCTGAGACGCTGGCGTTCTGCGGATCGTCGCCGGCTACGACGATCAACCCGAACGGCAATGGCGGCCGGGGCTCCCTCGCGGAATCCTGCATCACGACCAGCGAAGTCTATCGCATGCCGCGTTGGGGTGGCGTCGAACTTCAGTTCAAATTCTAAGGACTGGGAGCCCGGTGCTGGCGACAGCGCTGGGCTTCTCCCCTGGACTTCAAATAAAAACCCCGGATCTCGCGATCCGGGGTTCTTTTTTTGTCTGATGAAGCGGCGGCCGTGTGCGGCAGGTCAACCAACCGAAGAGATGGCAGCTTTTGATTCCGCAGCGTGGAGCGCGGCAGCGCGGATCAGGGAGCCCTGTTCCTGGCTGGAGACAATCCTGACGCGCGGGACGTCAGCGCGATCGGGGATTGATGACAGGAGGCTATAGCCCTTGTCTTCCGTGCGCAGAACGCATCCGGCGAGCGACAGGCGTTCGATCTTCTGGCGCAGGCGATAGACGTGCGTTTCTACCGTGTGCGAGTTGACCTTCGAGCTGTAGCCCCAGACCTCGACCAGCAGTTCCTGCTTGGAAACCGGCCGTCCACGCGCGCGGAAGAGATAGCGCAGAACCTGCGTTTCCTTTTCCGTGAGCTGGATGTGCGACCTGTCCGCGCCGACAATGACTCGGTCAGCCGGCTGGAATTCGCACAGGCCGATGCGGATGACTGCGTTGGAGTTCGCTTCCGAGGTGCGCAGGTGAGCGCGGACGCGGGCGAGCAGGCTGGGGAACTTCACCGGCTTCACGATGTAGTCGTTGGCGCCCGAGTCGAGACCGAGAATCGTGTCGGCATCGGACGCCGCATCGCTGACGATGAGGACCGGCGTGAGCAGCCCGCGCTTGCGCAGCAGGCGGCAGGCGTCACGACCATCCATATCCGGCAGATCAACGCCGAGGATGATGAGGTCGGCCCGTTTCGTGCGGACCATCTGCAAGAGTTCCTCGGCTGTTGTCGCCGTGTGAACCATGAATTCGTGGGCTTCAAAATTACGCGCCAGCAGCTCGTTGGCTGCAACGTCGCGGTCGATGAGGAATATGGTTTGTTGAAAGCTCATGACGGTTTCCTGCCATTTACAGAGTTTGCCGCTGCTTCAGTTGCAGTCTTGAAAGTGCAGGCGCCCGTGTCCCCTTCGGAGCGCCTCGCCAACGAACATTATCTCCCTAACGAACGTTTGGTCGAATGTCATTGAAAGCGCCAAAACGACGGATTTGCAAGAGGTAGCTGCGCCCTCACCTGCTTGATTTTTTGGTGCGTGGCGAAAGCCACAGTGGCGCGAACGTCAACGGCACGCCGCGCCTGCAAAGCGCAAACCGGCGCCGCGCATGCGACCGGCAACGCCGAACCTGGAGCAGGATTTCAACATCCTGCCCGATACCTATGAGATCTCTTTTCCGGATGCAAACACCCGGAAAAATTGTAACCCGCCCAGAGCGCTGCGAATTGTGCAGCGCAACACTCAGGGCTGGAGGCTGTAGCCGCCGCCTTCAGTAATCAGGAAGCGAGACATGCCGGGGTTGGGTTCGATCTTCTGGCGCAAGCGGTACATGTGCGTTTCAAGCGTGTGCGTGGTGGCTTGCGAGTTGTTGCCCCAGACTTCCGCCATGAGTTCTTCGCGCGGCACGGGCTTGCCGCCGGCCTTGTAAAGATAACGAAGAATGTCGGTTTCCTTGTCGGTGAGCCTGATCTTCCGCTGCGCATCGTCGATCAGGACCTTGGACGATGGACGGAATTCGTACGGGCCGAGATGGAAGGAAGCATCGTCGCTCTGCTCGTGCGTGCGAATGTGGGCGCGCACGCGGGCGAGGAGAACGGGGAAACGGACGGGCTTGGAGATGTAGTCGTTCGCACCTGCATCAAGACCGAGAATGGCGTCTGAATCAGTGGTCTGCCCTGTCAGCATCAGGATGGGGGCGAGAACCTTGTGCTTGCGGATCAGCCGGCAAGCGTCGCGGCCATCCATGTCGGGGAGTTCGACGTCCAGGATGATGAGATCGGGACGCACGGCTTCAGCCTTATCAATGCCTTCTGCAGCGGTTGAAGCATGCTCGACCTTGAAATCTTCCTGAAGGTTGAACTGCCGCGCCAGCGCCTCGCGCAGGTCAGTATCGTCCTCGATCAACAGGATCGTTCTTTCAGATTTCATGGTCTTTCCTCCTCCAGGGCCGTCTTTTTTTGCATCCCATGGCTGGATGCTTTTTTAGTGCAGCGCAGCACGGCTCGCATGCCGTCGCGTCGAAAAGAGAATAGCAGATTTGTCTCCAACCAAACACTTGTTTGTGCGGCCAGAACGATGTTCGTTACCTGGGCCGGTCAATGGTCCGTGAGCTTCCCGCCTCGCCCGGGTAAGGACAAGACGGACAGGCACGGCGGGGGAGAACGGTAAGCCGTTGATTTGATGGCCCAGCTGGCGACAATTCTTTTCCATTCGTGCATCTTTGGCGCACACACAGGGTCATGGTGAACCATGGCTGATACATCGACTACGCCCCCGACGGACGCTCCGCGCGAAGCGGTGAGCGAAACCAAAGCGACGCCCGCGCGCCTGCTGTCCGGATTCTTTACCGGCGTGGCGGGGCAGCTGCTGCTCTACACGGTCGGAATGGTGCTGCTGCTAGTGGTGCTGGTTTTCCCGTTGCTGATTTCGGAGCGACGTAATGAATGGCTTGCTGCGCGCGTGAACGTCGCCGAGCTGGTGGCTGCGGCTGCGCAATCCAGCCCCGAGCATCGCGCGAGCAACGACTTCTCGCGCATCGCCCGCGAGCGGCTTTTCATTCTCTCGATCGTCGCAGATGTGGGTGAGCGCCGCGAGATCGTTCTGGCGCCGGAGCGGCCGGTGACGGGAACGCCGGTTCGCATGAACATGCCGGACGACCTGTCGCTCTGGTTTCCCGAAACGCTGGCCCACTTCACCGCGAGCGAGGAGAGACATCTCAAGCTGTCGTTCAAGCCGGAGCTGACGCCTTACGAAGACATGGAGGTCATCGTCTCGGAGGCGACGTTAAGGGAAGCGCTGATCGCGCAATCGGGCGCCATCATTCTGAACGCGCTGATGTTCTCGGTTCTGGCGGGCGCGATTGTTTACGTGACGGTGTACCGTCTCATCGTGAGGCCGATGCAGGGCATCGCGGATTCGGTGACGCGCTTTTCCGAAGCGCCGGAAGCGGCAAAGATCGAACTGCCTTACGGACACAGCGACGAGATCCGCAAGGTGCTGGTTGCGCTGGAGACGATGCAGCGAACGGTTTCCTCGGCGCTGCGCCAGCGCAAGCGGCTGGCCGATCTTGGCGAGGCTGTTGCGAAGATCAGCCACGACCTGAGGAACTCGCTGTCGGCGGCGCAGATCCTTTCGGACGGGCTGGCGGATTCGAATGACCCGCATGTGCGAGATGCCGCGCCACGGCTTGAGCGGGCGATCCAGAGATCGATCACGCTGGCCGAGGCGACGCTGAAATACGGGCGGTCGGAAACGCCGCTGCCGAATCTGCGGAGCCTTGCATTCAAGCCTGCTCTGGACGAGGCGGTGGCCGAGGGAACGGCGGGATGGCCAGGGGTCCAGTTTCGCGTGGTCTGCGGCGAGGACGTTCAGGTGATGGCGGACGACGACCATTTGCACCGCATCATCACTAACCTCGTGAGGAACGCTGCGAAGGCAATAACAAGCCGGCCAGCCGGTTCTGACACAGGACTTGTCGTAGCGGAGGCCAGGCGCTCTGGTAACCAGATCAAACTGACCATCGGAGACAATGGTCCGGGTGTTCCCAAGGCCGTTCTGGCCAAGCTGTTTCAGCCTTTTTCGAAGGCCGGATCGGATGGCGGGACGGGTCTTGGACTGGCGATCGCGCGGGAATTGGCGCGCGGAATGGGCGGCGATCTCGAGCTTGTGGCGTCTTCTTCAGCAGGCTCCACCTTCTCGCTTACGCTGCTCGCTGGATAGGGTTGGCCCGGCTTCATCGCACGTGCGAAGTGCCGGTATTGTGAAGCTCGCTCAGATGAGGGGAAAGAAATTTCCCTAGCCATCCGGGCCCTTGTAGAATGTACATCGCGTATGCCGCCTGTGAGACAAACATTGACCAAGCCTTCCGCAGCCAAGCGCGTTCAGCCGCCTGTCGAGGATTCGAACGACCGGCGTCAGGAGATCCTGCAGGTGGCGGCCGACCTGTTCGCGCGCCGCGGATATGACGGCGTGGGCGTTCGCCAGATTGCGGATGCGGCGGGCATTCTGGGCGGGTCGCTCTATCACCACTTCCAGTCGAAGCGGGAGCTGTATGTCGAGGTGCATGGCGCTGCACTGGCCAATGCGGCGGACCTGATCGAGAATGCGATCGAGGGCCTGACGGACCCGTGGGAGCGGCTGGCGGCGGCGTGCCGGGTTCACCTTGCGGTGCAGGTCGATCCTGAGTCCGTGACGATGCCGATGATGAGCGACCTTTCGGCCATGACCAGCGACATGCGCGTGGACCTGGTGAAGGATCGCGACAGGTTCGAGACGATCTACAAGGGCCTGATCGCTGCCCTGCCCCTGGGCCCGGAAATCGACCGGAACATCTATCGCCTTTGCCTGGTATCCCTGATCAACGCGGTGCCGCTCTGGTATCGCAGCGGGCGGATGGGAACGGACGAGATCGCAGCGCAGATCGCGATGATCTTCCGGATGTCGTCCGGGGCCGCGGCCTCGCCGGTGCGTGCGAAAGCCGCAAAGCCGGCCAAGGCGAAGAAGAAAAGCGCGAAATAGCGCGTCACGCGAGCGGCAACACGCTTTAGCGAGACTTGTGCGATTGCTTTGACGGGACGCGGAATTTCCGCTGTGACCGAGGCAGAGACATCACGCCCTCCTTATGTCAGCCAAAGGGGATATCCATGACCGCCAATCGTCCCACTGATCCGTCCATGTTCGGCATGATGCAGGACTGGCAGCTTACGGTGGACAAGGTGCTGGAGCACGCGCGGGTGAACCATGGGCACCGCGAGATCGTGAGCCGGTCGGTCGAAGGGCCGATCGTGCGGGAGACTTACGCCGAGCTGCATGATCGCGCGAAGCAGGTTTCGACGGCGCTGCTGGAAGACGGCGTGAAGATGGGCGACCGCGTTGCGACGCTGGCGTGGAATTCGGGCCGCCACATGGAGATCTGGTTCGGCGCGATGGGGATCGGCGCCGTGCTGCATACGGTGAACCCGCGGCTGTTCCCCGAGCAGATCGCGTGGATCATCAACGATGCGGCCGACACGCACCTGTTCTTCGACATCACCTTCCTGCCGATCGTCGAGCAGCTGGTGGAGAAGTGCCCGACGGTGCGCCGCTGGGTGCTGATTACGGATGCCGCGCACATGCCGGCGCCGGCGTCGAAGATACCGGGGCTGCAGGCTTATGAGACGTTCATCGCGGGCAAGTCGCGCGATGTGACGTGGGGCGATTTCGACGAGCGGACGGCGGCGGGGCTTTGCTACACGTCGGGCACGACGGGCAATCCGAAGGGCGTGCTGTATTCGCACCGCTCGAACGTGCTGCATTCGATGTTCTCGCTGCAGCGGGACTCGCTGGGCTTCGCGGTTGACGACGTGATCATGCCGATCGTGCCGCTGTTCCACGCCAATGCGTGGGGGATCACCTTCTCTGCCCCGGCGGTGGGCGCGAAGCTGGTCATGCCGGGGCCGAAGATGGACGGCGCTTCGGTGTATGAGCTGATGGAAACGGAGAAGGTCACGTTCTCGGCGGCTGTGCCGACCGTGTGGCTGATGCTGAAGCAGTATCTGGAAGAGACGGGCAAGAAGCTGCCGCACCTCAACCGGATCGTGGTGGCGGGCTCGGCCGTGCCGGAAGCGATCCTGCGGTCTTACGAGGACGATTATGGCGTTCAGGTTTTCCATGCCTGGGGCATGACCGAGATGAGCCCGCTGGGATCGATGGGGGCAACGACACCGGAGTTCCGCGAGCGCGGCAGCGAGCACGTGCAGAAGAACAAGCTGAAGCAGGGTCGCCCCTCTTTCGGCGTCGAGATGAAGATCGTCGATGATGAAGGCAATGATTTGCCGCGCGACGGCAAGACCACAGGGCACCTGGTGGTGCGGGGACCGGCAATCGCCGGCGCGTACTTCAAGAATGCCGGTGGAAACATCCTCGACAAGAACGGGTATTTCGACACGGGCGACGTCGCCCACATGTGCCCGCTCGGCTACATGCAGATCACCGACCGGGCCAAGGACGTCATCAAGTCCGGCGGCGAGTGGATCTCCTCGATCGACATCGAGAACATCGCGGTCGGCCACCCGGCTGTCGGCAATGCGGCGGCGATTGGCCTTGCCCATCCGAAGTGGGACGAGCGGCCGCTGCTGGTTATCGAGCTGAAGCCGGGCCAGAGCGCGACGCGTGAGGATGTGCTGGGCTTCCTGCAGGGCAAGATCGCCAAGTGGTGGATGCCGGACGATGTTGCGTTCGTGGAGAAGATCCCGCTTGGCGCCACGGGCAAGCTCAACAAGCTGCAACTGCGCCGGGAGTTTCAGGGCCATGTCTGGCCCGACGCGCAGGCTGCGGCGCGTTAGCGCTTAACGTCTCAACTTTCAGATCAAAAAAATGCCGCTGCGGACGTATCCGCAGCGGCAGTTGTCATGGTCGGCCCCCACAGGAGGAGGAGAGCGAGAGCGAGAACCATGGTCTCGAGGTCGTAGGGTGATCGTGCACGTCCCGGTGCCGGCCGGTAGTTATTTACGGTTTCACCGTTGTTACCGGCCGTTACAGCCTAGTTCTTCCTCCGGAACATCTGACGGACGCGGGAAAAGTCTTGGCCGACGCGCGTGAAGGACAGCCATGCGCCCGTGGCGCAGGCGACCGTTACAGCGGCGAGCAGGAAGATAACGAGGATGTCCCACACCGGACGGCTGCGCATGAACGCGAAGTCGAGACTGTGCAGGCCTGATTCGAACCAGCGATAACGCTGGCCGGTTCCATCCGCGAGTTGACGGAGTTCGCCGGTGGCGTGGTCGATGTAAACCTTGGTGGCTTCCGGATCGGTGAGCGAGATCCGGTACACGGGCAGATCGACCTGCCGTTTGTGGCTGTAGTAAAAATCGTCTTCCTGCGTCAGCACTTCGAGCTTGCCGGGGGCCAGCAGGCCGCCCTTCTCTTTCAGGCCGGCCTGAAGATCGGCTTCGGCAAGCGGCGCCATGCCATTGAGACCGAAGCGGGTTTCGCTGCCATCGCGCGAATGCGTGACGAGATAAGGCTTGCCCAGAAGCGGTGCAGCGCGAACAGACACTACATCAGCGGGCGGATTAGCCTTCACCTGCAGCAAGACGGCCTGCACATCGGCCAGCTTCATTTCGCCCTGAACATCGCTGCGGCTGATCGCGCTTTCGCTTTCGAGCAGGCCCCATGGCGACATCGTCATCAGGCCGCTGAACGTCCAGGTGAGGACGAGAATTCCGGCGAAGGTTCCGAAGACGTGGTGGAACATCCACATGGGCCGCTTGTAGGGCCACCATTTGCCGGAGCGGCCGCGGAGCCTTGCAAAGCCGATCACCATGCCGGTGACGACGAGGAAGCAGCCGATGGCCGACGACCAGACGACGACCTCGTTCCAGAGCGGGCCGTTCTCGCGGAGTATCAGCGGATAGAGCCAGTGCGGGATGGCGCCGAGCCAGTTCCAGAAACGCTCGTGCCCATTGGCGTCCTGCACGACTTCGCCGTTGGAGCCGTTGATATAGACCCAACTGGAACCCGGATCGTCGAAGACTGCGCGCCAGAGCGGCTGGGATCGCCTTGCCGGCTGGACCGACCATTGGTCGATCTTCAGCGTGGCAAGTTCGGTAATCCTGCCGTTGATGCCGTTGCCTGCGGCATAGGTCTCTGCAACCTGGCGGACTTGCGCTTCAGGGAGGATGCCGACTTCGTCGCCGGTTGCGAGGTTGTAAGACTTGGGCCCCTCGCCGCCGACGGTTCTCAGAACCGGCTCACCGTCCAGCATTTCGACGCGGTAGGCCATCGCGATGGAGTCGCCGTCGAGCGGAATCGCGGCGCAGCATTGTGAGAGGTCGAGGGCTTCAAGGCCGGCCTGACGCTCTTCAGGCGTCGTGGCGGGATAGCCCTGATACATCATGACGAAGCCGGAGAGGCACCAGATCGTCATGATGACGCCAAGCACCACGCCGACATAACGGTGAACCACGATGATCGATTTGAGGATCATGCTCATCGTTGCAAACGCGCGGTCTCCGGAAGGCACAGCCAACCGGAGACCGCGTCGCAAGCGCTCCTAGAAGCCGTAGCTATAGGAAACGTGAAGCGTCTGCGGCACGCCCAGCGTTCCAACCAGGAAACGCTGGAGGGTGGGAGCAGCCGTACCGTCGACGGTGCCGACGCCAAGCGCCGTGCGATACTCTTCGTCGAACAGGTTTTCCACGCGGGCCGTGATCTTGTGCTTGTGGTCCGCGTCGAGGAACATGTGCGCAGCGATATCGACGACCATGTAGTCGCCGTAGTTCTGCACGCCGAAGCCACCCGGCAGGTTTGTGGAGTTCACTTCGCCAACCCAGAGCAGGTTGCCGTCAACGCCCCACTGATCGGCTTCGTAGCTGGCGCCGACCTTGCCGTATGTACGCGGAACGCGGGCGAGCTGAACGCCGGCTGCGTCTTCCGAAGTGGAATCCGTGTAGCTTGCGATGGCTGTGAAACCATTGCCGAAGTCGGCCGTGCCGGAGAGTTCGAAGCCGCGAACCTCAACCGTTCCGGGGAGATTTACGTAGAAGCCTTCATTGTAATACGAGGGGTCAAGATCCGGGTAGAGGATCGCGCAATCGGTGGATGGATCGGAATCGTCGCAGTCAGCAAACTGGATGCGGTTGTCGATGTCGCGGCTGAAATAGGTCGCTTGCCAGGCGAATGACGGGCCGGCGTTGAACTCGCCGCCGAAGCCGATGTTGAAGTTGTCTGCTTCTTCGGCTTCGAGGTTCGGGTTGCCGAGCGTGGAGAACGGGTCGATCGCATAAAGCTGTTCGGCGGTAGGCAGCAGGAAGCTGGTGCCGAAATTGGTCTGCGCGTAGAGGCCCGGCATGAAGTCGTAACGCGCCGATGCGTTCCAGATGGTCTTGCTGGAGCTGCTGGCTTCGTTATGGCGAACGCCGATGGCGAAGCTGGCGTTCTGGATCAACTCGTCCGAGCGGACCTGGCCGAAGAAGGCATTCACTTCTTCTTCCTGCTCCGCGATCAGCAGGACGTCGTCCTTGCCGGAGTATTGCTGGAAGTCGTAGCCGACGACGTATTCGAACGGGCCGCCCGGCGTGAGCTTGGCGAGGGCGTTGATGCCCTTGTCTTCGAAGCCCCAATACGTGTTGAGGTCGGAGAAGGTCTGGCCGGTGATGACGCCGGTGCCCGGCGTGACCGTGTTACGGATCGTCGTGTAGGTCGAATCCCAGTCGTGCCAGTAGCCCTTCACGAGGAACTGGGCCCAGTCATTGGCGCGGAAATCGACGCCGAGGCTGGCGATGTCTTCGTCGCGCTCGTTCTTGGAGTAGGCGACGAGCGTGGGGTTCGTGTTGTCGAGGCGGGCGTCGGTGTGCTGGTAGCGCGCGTCGATCGCGAGGTTTTCGGTCAGCTCGATGCGGTATTTACCGCCAGCGGACCAGATGTCCGATGAACGGTCGAGATCGGTCGAGGATGGCTGGCGGGCGTCGTAGAGGTCGTAGCCATCCGTCTTGTTCTGGGAGGCGTAGAGCACGTAGTTGCCCGGACCGGCCTTGCCGCGGACGTAGCCGTCGACGCCAATGCTGTCGTTGGTGTCGCCGCCGACTGTGACCATGCCGTTGAAATCATCCGTGTAGCCACGGGTGACGAAGTTGATGACGCCGGCGGCCGCCTGGGTTCCGTAGAACAGGCCCTGCCCGCCTTTCAGCACTTCGATGCGCTCGATCATGCTGGCGGGCAGCGTGTCAGACATGGTGCCCGAATAGAGGCGGTTGTTGATGCGAACACCGTCGACGAGCAGCAGCATGTCCGAGTTGCGCGAGCCCTGCAGCGAGATGTCCATGTAGGAGAACGGGCCGCCGCGCGAGGCGACGAACAGGCCCGGGACTTTCATCTGGAGCGCCTGCTGGGCGTCGACGAAGAGCTGGTTGCGGATCTCGGTGGAGTCGACCACTTCGAGGTCTGAGCCGTATTTCTGGAGTTCCTGCGGGAGGGTTTCCTCGATGGTCTGGCCGGTGATCGTGACGACGTCACGGCCGGTTTCGGCGGTCGGGCCAGCCTGGGCCAGCGCAGCGGGCGCGGCGATGCAGAGCGCGAGGGCGCTGGCAGTCGAGATCAGCAGGCCGCGATAGTCGATAGAACGCAACATAGGCTTCCTTCCCCTTGTTCCCGCGAGCGCTTCCGGCGCGCATCCGAGTCGATGGATCCTGATTAGGAGGGGGGCCTCACCGGCGTCAGTGATTTACGGTTACATGCGGTTTTGTGGGGTTTTCCGGCGTAGTTACACGATGGAATGGCGCGCACGAAGGCCAATTCAACGCGCGTTACAGGTCGGTACAGGGGCGTAACACGCCTGTAACACCCGGCCGCACGTCGTTCAGCCGTCGGCTCAAGGCAACGTGATCCTCACCGACAGGACGCGGCGGGGGCGCCAAGGTGTTCTGAGGATCAGTCTAGGCCGCGTTGCGCTCCCTGTCCGACGTGCGCGACCAGCGGGCGGCGAAGGATGGCAGGACGAGCAGGGTCAACAGGGTGGCGGTTGTCAGGCCGCCGATGACCACCGTCGCCAGCGGCTTCTGCACCTCGGCGCCGGGACCGAAGGCGAAGGCCATCGGAATGAATCCCAGCACAGCAACGAGGGCCGTGGTGAGGACTGCGCGCAGGCGGCTGACGGCCCCCTCGATCGCAGCCTGCCGGGGGTCCATGCCGGTAGCGAGACGCTGCTTGATCGCCTGCATGAGGACGAGGCCATTGAGGGTCGCCACGCCTGACACCGCAATGAATCCTACCGCGGCAGGGATCGAGAACGGCATGCCGCGCGCCAGAAGCGCGACCGCCCCGCCGACCAGGGCCAGCGGTACGCCCGCGAAAACCAGCGCAGCATCGGTGATCGACGCCAGGGCCAGGAACAGCAGGACGCCGATCAACAGGAAGACGAGCGGCACGATTAGCGCAAGCCGCGCGCTGGCGCGTTCGAGGTTTTCGAACTGGCCGCCCCAATCGAGCCACCCGCCCAGCGGGGGCTTCACTTCGGCTGCGACGCGGCGTTGGGCCTCCGAGACGAAGCTTCCCAGGTCGCGGCCGCGTACGTTGGCTTGCACCACGATCCGCCGCTTGCCGTTCTCGCGGCTGATCTGGTTCGGGCCCTCGGCCATGTCGAAGCGGGCGACGGACGACAGGGCTATGGTTGTGCCCCCGGCTTCGTTCTCCTCCTGCATGACAGGCAGTTGTTGCATGACGGCGGGGTCGTTGCGGATATCGT
>ERZ795056.2706-NODE-2706-length-19487-cov-9.680939_pt1 | contig 19487 bp, 13 predicted proteins | sample MGYA00375140_ERZ795056 | MGnify/ENA primary metagenome ERZ795056 (study PRJEB30185, sample SAMN05720227) | activated sludge metagenome | isolation source: Anaerobic digester | place: USA | collected 2015-03-09 ... | reverse complement strand
CCGTTCATCGGTTTTTCCTGTTCCTTAATTTCGGTTGCAACCGGCTGTGGCACGGACTGAGCCGCTGGTTTTTCTTTTTCAACGGGCGGCATTACCGGTGTCTGAGCCACTTTTGGTTCGACAGACGGTGTCTCTTTTTTCACCGGTTCCTGTTTAACAACTGGCTCCGGTCTTGGTTTTAATTCCGGTTTGGCCTGAACCACTTCCGGTTTCGGCTCTGCTTTGCCCGGAACTTTCAGTTCCTGTCCCAGATTCACCTGATTGGATTTCAGTCCGTTCAGCTTCTTCAGTTCTGCCACTGTCGTGCCTTCCTTTTTCGCGATGGCCGATAGTGTTTCGCCTTTTACCACTGTGTGAACGGCCTGTCCCAGACTGGTGGTTTCTTCCGGTTGCTCTTTTTCCGGACTGACAACTTTGGTTTCCGTCTTTAAAGAACCACTGCCGGAAGTTCCGGAAACAATGAGTTCCTGTCCGGCTTTGAGATCTTTGCTGGTGATCCCGTTCCATTCTTCCAGGTCTTTCACCTGAACATGGTATTTCTTCGCAATGCGGGATAAAGATTCTCCTGACTTAACCGTGTGCTTTTTTGCATCGCCATCTGCCTCACTGATTTTTGCAGGGGCCTGTTTTTCAGGAGCTTCTCCGGCAATAATGAGTGCTTCTCCGGCTTTCAATCCTTTGACAGCATTGGGATTCAGGCGATTTAGCTCAGCGATGGTGGTTTTATACTTGCGGGCAATTCCACTGAGGGTTTCGCCACTTTTCACCACATGGGTTTTCTCCTGTGCGAGCAGTGGATTCACGGAAAAACCAAAAGTGAGAAAACTAAAGAATGCTATTAAAATGAACCTGTGTGTAGGCATGAAGGTTCCTGGTTGTTTAGGATGAAGAAATCGTTTCCGACACTAACGCGAAATCAGAGCCGGAATTCGATGCAATAATACATCAGTGAAACTTCTTAATTCAACAGAAGAAGCCAACCTGAAGTAAAATTTTACCCGATACCCAATAACACTCTTCAAATCAAAATTTTAGGTATCAAACCGATCCACCTTTACAACTCCATCTACTTTGGTGAGTTTGCGGATCAATTGTTCAAGGTGAGCCGTGTCGTGCACAAACAACATGATCTTCCCTTCGAAAATATTCTCATCTGTATCAATTGAAATGGATCGCATGTTCACCCTTAAGTCATTGGAAATAACCCGGGTTACGTCCTGAACCAATCCCATCCTGTCCGTTCCTGTGATGCGTAAACCTGCCAGGAAGGCCAGCTCTTTCTGATTGGTCCACTTCGCTTTGATGATCCGGTAGCCATAGTTGCTCATCAGCTCTACCGCGTTCGGACAGGAGGTACGATGGATTTTAATCCCTTCATTCACGGTCACAAACCCAAACACATCATCACCCGGAATTGGGTTGCAACATTTGGCAAGGGTGTAATCGATCTTATCCATGTTTTCGCCAATCAGCAACTGATCGGATTCCACACCCCGGACTTTCTTGATTTCCTTCTCAAAGGATTTCGCATCATGGATAACCGTGGGCGAAAGTGTTTCCCGCTTCACCTTTTCCTCGCGGAATTTCTTGATTTGTCCCGGATCGATGCTGCCCCGGCCAACGAGATAGAAAAAGTCCAGATTGGTTTTGCAATCGAAGTAAGCCCGAAGTTCGGCCATCACTTCTTCCGACAAATCCAGCTTGAGCTGTTTCACCTTCCGCTCGACAATTTCCTTTCCGTCGATGGCCACCAATTTCTTCTGCTCTTTGAGGCTGTCTTTAATTTTGGCCACCGCCTTGCTGGTCACCACAATCTTCAGCCAGTCTTCACTTGGCTTCTGCTTGGAACTCGTCAGAATTTCGATCTGGTCTCCGTTGTGAAGCTTGTAACTGATCGGCACCAGTTTGTTGTTCACTTTGGCACCCAGACAGGAGGCGCCTACTTTCGTGTGAATGTCAAACGCGAAATCCAGAGCGGTGGATCCGGCCGGAAGAATCTTGAGATCGCCTTTCGGTGTAAACACATAGACTTCTTCTGAAAACAGGTTGTTTCGAAAATCGTTGACAAATTCAATGGCAGAACCGTCCTGATTTTCAATCATTTCCCTGACTTTCGTAATCCAGGATTCAATTCCGGTTTCCCGGCTTTGGTTGCTTACTTCCTTATGAGACTCTTTGTATTTCCAGTGAGCGGCAAATCCCTTTTCTGCGATTTCGTCCATTCTCTGTGTCCGGATCTGAACTTCGACCCACTGTCCGGTTTTGCTCATCACTGTAACATGGAGAGATTCGTAGCCGTTGCTTTTGGGCGTACTTACCCAGTCACGAAGTCTGTCCGGATTGGGTTTGTAGAAATCAGTGACGATGGAGTAGACTTTCCAGCATGCTGACTTTTCCTCTTCCAGGTCGGTATCGAGAATGATCCGAATGGCGAAGAGGTCGTAGATTTCTTCAAATGATACCTTCTGTTTTTTGATTTTGTTCCAGATGGAATGGATGCTCTTTGGTCTGCCCTTGATTGTGTAGTTGAATCCGGCGGTGTTCAGCGATTCATCAATCGGCTCGACAAATTCCTTGATGAACTTGTTTCGGGTTGCCTTGGTTTGCTGGATTTTGTTGGCAATGTCCCGGAATACTTCCGGCTCAGTATATTTGAGATAGAGGTCTTCGAGCTCCGTTTTAATACTGTACAGACCCAGGCGGTGTGCCAGCGGTGCATAGAGATATATGGTTTCGGAACTGATTTTTAGTTGGCTGTTCCGAGGCATACTCTCCAGCGTGCGCATGTTGTGGAGGCGGTCGGCAATCTTGATGAGAATCACGCGGACATCTTCCGAAAGCGTTAAAAGCATTTTCCGGAAATTCTCTGCCTGCTGACTGCTGCCATGCTGGAAAACACCGGAGATTTTGGTGAGTCCATCAATGATCTTGGCGACTTTAACACCGAATAACTTTTCAATGTCCTTCAGCTCCATGTCGGTATCCTCCACCACATCATGCAGCAGAGCGGCAATAACAGCCGTTGGTCCCAGACCGATCTCATCCACACAAATCTGGGCTACGGCTATCGGGTGAAAAATGTAAGGTTCACCTGACTTCCGCCGCATTTCTTTATGTGCTTCCAGAGCGGTATTGAACGCAAGCCTCACTTGTTGAGGATCGGAATCTTTTAGAAGTGGCCTGACCGACTTCATCAATTTCCGGTACCGGCTTACGATCTCCTTGTTTTCCGCCTGAACATCAATCTCTACCTCCATAAATTATTGACCAATAAGGTTTTATTCTTCAAATATTTTGCAACGATCAAAAGTAGCAATGTAAATGGTAAAATCCTGAAACCCGCTCATCTGTGTAATGAAACACTGAAAACAACAGAGATTTCTTGATTTGTCTCTGATTTCAGGTCTCCCGGGTTCAAGACCTCATTTTTCATTCTGAAATGAAACAAAAAACAGTTTGAGACAGTTCGGTTACTGATGAAAAATCCAGATTCCGTGCCTTCCATTTTGCATTCCTATGATTCGTTTGGATCACTGGAAGGGAATCTGTCCTTTTCTTGTAGTTTTGCGTTTCAAACTCGTTACCCCTTATGCCTAACCGGCTGATAAACAGTACATCGCCCTATCTTCTACAACATGCACACAATCCAGTGGACTGGTATCCATGGGGAGAAGAAGCACTTGAAAAAGCCAGAACTGAAAACAAGCTGATCCTGTTGTCAATTGGATATTCGGCTTGCCATTGGTGTCATGTGATGGAAAAGAACTGTTTTGAGAATGAGGTGATTGCCAGTATCATGAACCAGAATTTTATCTGTATCAAAGTCGATCGGGAAGAAAGACCGGATGTCGACAATGTTTATATGGATGCGGTTCATCTGATGGGAAGCAGGGGCGGCTGGCCACTGAATGTATTTCTTACACCCGACCAGTTACCATTCTACGGAGGCACGTATTATCCACCTGAGCAATGGGTTCAGATACTGGAAGAACTCGCCACTGTATACAAACGAAAACCGGAGGAACTGGAGAAAATAGGAAAAAACCTTCAATCCGGCCTGCAAACGAATGATCTGGAAAGGCACCTTCCCAAAAACCAAACCGATACAGACACAAAAGGATTCGAAACCATCCGGAATAATTTCCAAAAATTAAAAAAGGATTTTGATGAAATCTGGGGTGGATTCGGACAGGCACCGAAATTTCCGATGCCATCTGTTTATGACTTCCTTCTCTATTACCACCACCTCTTTGACGACAAAGATGCTCTGGGAATGGTGACTCTTTCACTGGAAAAGATGGCATATGGAGGTATCCACGACCAGCTCGCCGGTGGATTTTCCCGATATTCTGTGGATTCGGAATGGAAAGTTCCTCACTTCGAAAAAATGCTATATGACAATGCCCAGTTGCTGAGTTTGTACAGCCACACCTATTGCGCCACACTTGATATTCTGTATCGGGATGTCGCATTCAGTATCGCCAATTTTGTAAAAAACGAACTTACTTCACCCGAAGGAGCTTTTTATTCAGCATTGGATGCCGACAGCGAAGGCGAAGAAGGCAAGTTTTATACCTGGACAAAAGCTGAGATCCTGGAAATTCTGGGTGAAGAAGGGCAGGAATTCTGTACCTTGTTTCAGGTGAGTGAAGAAGGAAACTTCGAAAACGGAACCAATGTATTGTGGCGGACAACTTCCGAAGAGGATTTCTCGCTGTTGTACAGCAACCGGAGCCATCCGGAAATGCACAAATATGTGGTGGAATGCCGCCGGAAACTGCTGGAAGTGCGTAAAAACCGTGTGGCACCCGGCCTTGACGATAAAATTCTCACTTCATGGAATGCCTTGATGACCAAAGGTTTCATTGATGCATACCGGGCTTTTGACCAGCCTGAAATATTGAAACTTGCCTACGACAATGCCAATTTTATCCGGGAAAAACTGACCGGAGACGAAGGCAAACTCTGGCACACCTACAAGGATGGCAAAGCCCACACCGACGGATTTCTGGATGATTATGCGTTTACCATCGATGCCTATGTGGCATTGTATGAGGCTACCTTCCACGAAGAATGGTTGCTTGAAGCACGGAAGCTGGCAGACTATGCCATTGCGCATTTTTACGACCAAACGGACGGCTTGTTCTTTTACACAAGCAATTTGAGCCCTGCTCTGATTGCCCGTAAAAAGGAGATCATGGACAATGTGATTCCATCATCTAATTCCGCTATGGCCATGAGCCTGCACAGGTTGGGCTCTTTGTTTTACGATGAAGAATATCAGAAAATCGTAAAACGGATGCTGAAGGAAACAGAACCGCTCATTCAAAACGAAATCCGGTACATGAGCAACTGGCTTCAGGTCTGGTTTATGAATCGCTTTCCGATTGTAGAGCTGGCCATTGTAGGTAAGAACTCGCAGAAATTCCGGAAAGAACTGGACAAGATTTTTTACCCGAACAAGATCATTTGCGGGACTACGTCTGAAAGCAAACTGCCACTTCTGGAGAACCGGTTTACAGAACCGGATAAAACGCAGGTATTTGTCTGCCAGAACAATGTTTGCAGGCTACCAACAGACACCATACCCGCAGCATTGCGGCAGCTGAAACTGATCAAAGAGGAAGTTTTTCAGCTCATTTAATCCGTGAAACTGAGATGAAGGCTTCTTTGAAACGGTAAACAAACGAATGGAAAGTACCAAACCGATGTTCAAAGCCAAGACCGATCAAGTACTGTGTCTGACCCGCTTTTTGTTCATTGGTTATGGATTCTGCCTGTTGATTGTATTGCCGATTCAGGTTTTCGCCCAGCATCCGGACAATTATTTCGAGCCAAAAGACATGCAGAAAGACTTGTCCTGGCTTCAGAGAAAAGTATTGCAATACCACCCTGCCTGCATCGATTCAGTTCGGTACGACTCAGTCCGTCTGGCATTTGAAGAAGCACTTTACGAAGCAGAAAAACCACTTCAGGAGCTTCAGTTTCTCAGACTTCTTCGTAAAACACTGATCTCTCTCCGATGCGGCCACACAACGGCCATCCCTTCAGCCAGCTTTTACAACTATTATCAGAATGCCAAACCGAAACCCCTTTTCCCTCTGCAGATCCTGAAGAATCCGGCTGGCATGTTTGTCCGCTTTAACGGCTCCAATGATGCCACCATTTCTGTTGGAGACCGCCTTCTTACTATAAACCAGGAATCTACCGAGCATATTTCAGAATCGATTCTGGACTTTCTTCCTGGCGACGGGTATCATAAAACATTCCGGCAGTTTCATCTTTCACTTAACTTTCCGACGTATTACCTTTTTCTGAAAGGGCCCAGCTATTCCTACGAATCTGGCCTGGTGGATACCTCCGGAAGATTCAGCACCCATGTCTTCAGTCTGCGATCCCAGGGTAAAACAGTGTCGAAATCGTTTCGTCCCAAAAGCACAAAGCTTATTATGGCCGACCGGTACCGGGAACTAAGTGTACTTACTTCAAATCCCGAAATCGGCTGTCTGAGCATCTATGGTTTCGGCGGTTCTGATAAATGGTTCCGTTCAGCGTTTCGAGAAATTGAAAAAAGAAAAATCAAAATGCTTGTACTGGATTTGAGAGGGAATTCAGGGGGCAACCTTTTCAGTGCCAATCAACTTCTGACGTACCTTTTGCCAGACACTTTTTCAATGTGCTTCAAACGAAAAGATGGTAAAATTCATCTTAACCGGAGAAGCAATATGTCACTGGGAATGCGGTTATCTCTGTTTCAGTTTAAACATCTCCGATCGAAGGAAAAAGGCACAAGACCCACCTGTCAGTTACAGGATGACATTCTGGTCAACCGGTTCCGTTTTGAGCCGGTTGAAAAACATGGCTTCAAAGGCAAACTGGTTGTTTTAATGGATGGTGGAACCTTCAGTGCTGCCACATTGGTCGCGGCCCAGCTTCGCAAAAAACTGCATGTGAAATTACTCGGAGAAGAAAGTGGTGGTGGTGCCAGAGGCAGCAACGCGATGATTATGCCAACGCTGAAACTTCCCAACACCCATATGCGGGTTACACTTCCCTTATTCTATCTGGATCATGAAATGGGAGATGTCCCGTTTCGTGGCCTGATCCCGGATTACAAATTGCTTCCGGATGTGTCGATGAAAGTGAAAGGTGTGGATTCAGAACTGGAGTTTCTGGCCAGAACCCTTCCTCACATGAAATAAAGATTAGAAGGAATTGAGGCGGATGTGCACGCCAGCCGACAATTGAAATTGTGAAAGGGAAAGATTTCCATCTGTCACTTTTCCCTGCGCTAGTGAATAAGCGGCTTCTGCATAAAGATGAACAACATCCCAAACCGGAGCATTGATTCCGACTGCTGGTCGAATATTAAAAAACCCAGCTTCGTATTCAGTTTTGGTGAACCGATACGTCTGTATCTGATTGAGATAAGACCAACCTAGTCCTGCACTTCCATAGATAAATGTCGTTTTCTCAGAGGATAAATAATGTCTGTACAACACCTCAAAAGCACCCTGATATATGTATGACGCATGTTTAGCATTTTTATCGGAATGAAACTCAGCGATAAAAGATGAATTGCTGATGAACATTCCAGTCCGAACACCAATCCCAATATTTCCGGTGAAAAAGTGGCGGAACCCTAAATCCACTGACACTCCATTTTGAAATGATTCAGGTTCATTCGTAGCCACATACGACTTCCCATCCATGGGATTTGTGAACGTAATTCCGGTTGTAATTTTTCCGGTCCTTCTTCCGTAACCAGCCCCGGCAAAAACAAACGTAGTGGCTTCATCCAACTGCTCTTCTTTCACTGCATCCGGTTTCAAATTGAAGGTTGACTCATTTACTTTCGTCCGGATTTCCTGTGCCTGGACTGCAGCCACTGAAAACAAGGTAAATACGATTAATAGTTGTAACTTTTTCATAAATAGGAGGAGGTACATCGAAACGAAATGCTGCGCAAATTAGCACCAATCCAAAACAGAAAAGGAAATGGAAGTAAGAATTTTGTGTAAAGAATTGTTTGTTAATCTCTTAAATCAAAAAAATGGGAATTCTTCATTTCTGACTTTCTTTGCACCTGAAAATCTGGATTTCATTTCAGGCTTCATCAAACTATATTGACTTTCAGTTGAATACACTTAAAACCGCAACAACGGTTCTTCTGTTTCTTGCCACTTTTGGAATTGGTTTTGCCCAGAATAGCATAAAAGATCTGGAAAACTGGAATCCGGGCTACCTTGTGACTGTTGAAGAAGACACTTTATACGGCCCCATTATTGTGAATTACCAGAACGATCTGGTGCAGATCAATGAAGAAAACACCGTCAAAACTTTTGGCGCAAATCAGGTGATCATGGTTTATATCAAAGACAATGACAGTGACAACGAGCGATACATCTATTCATTTCCTTTTCATCCCTATTCTGATTTCAAGCCGTCGAAATTGTTTGAAATGCTGTATTCAGGAAAATCCATCTGCCTGCTGGCCAGGGAGATGCTGGTAACAGAAACCGTTCCTATGTATGACAATTTCTCGTACCGAACGTACTACACCACAAGAACAAGGCTTTCAGCGGAATTCTTCTTTCTTTTTCCGGAGAAAAAGGTGAGGGCAGTGACGACATCAAAAAAAGAGGTACTGAACCTTCTCGGTGACAAGAAGGAAGAGATGAAAAAACTGATCAGTTCTCAGAAACTTTCTGTGACCCAGAAAGAAGACCTCATCCGGATCGTGACAGAATACAACAAACTAAAAAAATAATATGAAACCTGATAAACCCCTGATTCTCATCAGCAATGATGATGGAATATTTTCGAAAGGGATCGCGTCTCTTGTAGATTTTGTGCGTGATCTGGGAGAAATCGTGGTTGTGGCACCATCCGTTCCACAATCTGGCATGGGGCATGCCATCACCATTCATGAGCACATCCGTCTTGATAAATCAACTTTGATACCGGGTATAGAAGCATATGAATGTTCTGGAACACCGGTTGATTGTGTGAAACTGGCCAAACATTTCATTCTGAAAGACAGGAAACCCGATCTGGTATTGTCCGGCATAAATCATGGAAGCAACAGTTCGGTGAGTGTGATTTACTCTGGTACAATGTCGGCTGCCATTGAAGGAGCGATGGAAGGGATTCCCTCCATTGGATTCTCTTTGTGTGACTATGACCATAATGCCGACTTTGAGCCATGCCGGGAAATCGTCCGGAAAATTGTTAACCGTTCCGTGGAAGGACCCTTCCCAGATCACACGGCCCTGAATGTAAATTTCCCGGTCACGGGTAACGGAATCAAAGGAATCCGTATTTGCCGTCAGGCAAGGGCCAGATGGCAGGAAGAATTTGAAAACCGAAAGGACCCGAGAGGCCGCGACTATTTCTGGCTGAGTGGCAATTTTACCAATCTGGATAACGGCGATGATACCGATGAAGCTGCTTTGACCAATGGCTTCGTATCGGTTGTTCCCTGCCATTTTGATCTGACTTCGTATCAATCAATTCCGGCTGTTGAAAGAATGCTGCTATAATTTTTTTTCATGAAATTGTTAAATCTGATAAGTCTGTTAATATTGTAACCGAATTCTGAGCCTATGCGAAAACTAATACTCTTATCATTTGCATCTTTCCTATATTTTGAATCAGCTAAAGCACAAAGCCTTACTGTTTTAACGGAAGATACACTCCTGCAGGATCCCAATACAAATGTATTGCTGGAGGCCCATGCAGACATTCAGAACAACACCACAGGACCTATCAGAACGCTCGTTTCCAGAGAAGAAATCGTGATTGCGCCTGAGCATGTCAATTATTTTTGCTGGGGTGTAACCTGCTATGCTCCAACCACCATTGTTTCTCCGGATACCATTACTGTGAATCCGAATGAACTCAATGGCACATTCAAAGGATACATCGATCCAGGTGGGCTGGAAGGAAATTCTACCATCCGCTACTGCTTTATTAATGCATTGAATCCTGCCGATAAAGCCTGTTTTGTTGTAAAGTACAGGTTTGGTCCGACCTCAGTCGGAGCACCGAAAGAACCGGGACAAACAGTGAAGGTTCCTGCTTCGTATGATCCGGGATCCCAGACCATCAAAGTGAATGTGAACGGAGGTAAAATTGAAATTCTCAATATGCTAGGCCAGAAGGTGGAATTAAACTTCCGCTATGATGGAACCGGCATGGAAGCAGATGCTACTTCTCTGAAAACAGGTTACTATTTCCTTTTCGGATCAAACGAAAAGGGGCCCTGGAGTGCCCGTGTGATTGTGACCAAATAACAGTCAGAAATCAAAATCAGGCCTGAATGGCAAACACAAAAAAAGCGATTGTAAACCAATCGCTTTTTTTATTTGTCGGGGCGGCGGGATTTGAACCCACGACCCCTAGCACCCCATGCTAGTACGCTACCAGGCTGCGCTACGCCCCGAATCAAGGGCAAAATTATTAAAAGATATTTTCCGGTCAATCCCATTTCACAATTTCTGCCGGATGTGCCTGAATTCATAGGAAACCTCATATCCCAGCTTGCCAAGATAAAAAGGACGGAGCCCGAAAAGCTCTTTCATTGACTGTGAGGATTGAATAATCTGAGGTTTTTGCATCACCAGACTGACAGGATTCCGGCCTTGCATTTCATCACAAAACGTATACAATGACCCAAACCTCTCTCTCTCCAACAACTGAGCATTCCAAGCCTCCTGAGATTGGCTGCACTGATACACGTATTCAAGATACTTTTTCAAAAGAACAGGACCTTTACCCGCTGTGGCAGCCACAGGAAATTCTCCCGGATGAAAAGACGAGAACACCCTCACCGATTTCCGGGCACGGGTGATTGCCACATTGAGCCGGTTTTCACCACCTTCCTGACTTAGAGACCCAAACTGTGACACCACTTTACCCGATTCTGAAGTTGCATAGGCAATGGAAAACCAAATATGGTCCCGCTCATCGCCCTGCACATTTTCAATATTCTTTACGAAAAATGAATCAGGCAGGACCATCCCTGAAAAAGAAGCTTCCTGATCTGCCAGCTCTTCGATCAATACCTGCTGGCGGGCATTGAATGTAATGATACCCAGGCTTTCGGAAGGATTGGTCCTGAAAAAATCCACCACTTCCCTGGCGACTGCCTTTGCCTCCTGAATATTCTGTTGATTTTCCCACACCCCATCTATTTTTGTGAACATCAGCTGTGAAGGCCTTTGTCCAATGGTTTCCGGAAACGGTATCATTTCCAGCTTTCCCTGGTAAAAATGCTGGTTAGAGAATCCGATCAATTCCGGATAATGACTGCGATAATGCCCCCGAAGCATTTTTTGTGGAAGAAACTGCTTGGCCAGATCCAGAAAAGAATCGTGTTCCGAATAATAATCATCCACATCGGTTTCTTCTTCCCAACGGGTGGAAAACAATTGGTTTGGAGGAAGTTGCTTGTCGTCACCTATCACCACCAGTTGCTTGCCCCGGAAGGCTGAAGGAATTCCTTTTTCGGCAAAACACTGCGAAGCCTCATCAAAAACAACAATATCAAACCGCATATCCATCGGCCAGGTTGCCGATACCGACTCCGGTGTAGCCAGCCAGCAGGGAATCAGTTTCAGGATCTCTTCGCCAAACGATTCCCACAAAGTACGCATAGGCAAACGCATTCGTTTTTTGGTGACCTGGTGATAAAGTCCCCGGTAACTGACCCTGTTTTGAAGCCTGTTGCGGGTGAGGTCTTTGTTGCTGTGTTCTTCCAGACGGATCCTCACCAGTTCGGCGGAAACAGGCTGACGGTCTTCAATCAACTTTTGTAAAAGATGGATGTCTTTCTCAAATAATGCCTCAGAATATTGCAGCACCGGAAATTTCACCCGAAGCTCACGGAGCCGGAACTGAACCCAGTTTCCATGCAAAACCTGAACAATTTTTTCTGTTCTGGCCAATCCAGCTACTTCCGTTTCGAGCAACTGCAATGCCATAACAGACCACATTTCAGGTGCTTCCATCAACGTGTGATCGGCTGTTAAAATGATGGATTCGTTTTCCTTAAACCAGGCAGGCAATTTCTCCGGCTGATGAAGAACCAACGAAAAAACAACCGGATCAGGGAAAAGTTCCGTCAGAAAGCTCGTGGTGGACAACCACTCAGGTTTGGTTTGATGAAAGTATCGGGCGGTATCTTCCAGATCGGCAATGGACAATCCTGGACCGTCCGGAAATAGCTGGCCGGAAAGATTGTACCAGTTTCGCAACTGTTTAAGAAAAGGAATGGCCAGACGGAAATTCTGAAGAAGGTCCCCGATTGAATTCCTTTCCGGACCTGAAAACGGAACGGTTTGAAACACCAGCGATTTCTCCCCAATCTCAAATAAGCGCAAAACTCCCAAAATTCGGCCGCCCAGCGTTTCCGGAGGGTGACCTGCCGAGATGTGCAATTTCCGGATTTTCCGGTACTGTGCTGCATCTTTGTTCATGGCCGACTGAACGGCAAACAAAATGCCGGATTGCGCCGGACCTTCAAAACGAAAATGCCATTGCTGCAACAATTCCAAATCCGGTTTGGTGAACGGCATTCCGGTTGGCCAATTGTGAAGGGTTGAAAGCAGTTCCAGAATTTCAGCTGCTTCCTGATCCAGAATCTCAAGCGTACCGTCAGAAAAAAGCTGGCTGGAAGGAATGGGATTCAGCATTTCCTTGCAATCGTTCCATCCCTGTGGATATTCAAGTCGGATGAATTCAACGGCAGAATGAATTCGGGCAAGATTCTCCGTAATGGTTTCACCTGACCACTGAAACGATCGTTTCTCCAATCTGCTTTTCTGCTCTGAAAGGATAGAACTCACCTCTCTCAGTTTTGAAGGAATTGACTGAAACCAGTTTTCTCCCCGGGAAAGCCAATTCGACCTTCCTGCCAGCCATGTTTCAGGTGACCGACCCGCTTTGATTTCATCCCAGTGTCTCTCGAACCAAAAAAGAAAGGGCTCCCACTCCTCTTTCCGGAAAGCACCAAACCGGCAATCACTTGTGAGCAAGGAATCATCAGACGGCACCTCATCTGCCAGCAGATCCACCCAGGAAATCCCGGCGACAGTTTCATCGAACAATGCCGCTTTCCATTCCTCCAGATGGCGGATAATACGTTCTGTGTCTTGTCCGTTTTGAGCAAACCGGCGCTCGATAAGGACGGTATCGAGGCTTTTATTTCTTGATTCAGCGTCTTCCAGATCATCGATCTGTCGGGCAATTTGCTCATAGACGGGCGTCAGGTCACGTTTGTAATCAGCCCAAAGAGCAACATGCCGTTCCATCCCGATTTCGGTCAGCCTCCTGTGAACAACTTCGAGCGCCACCTTTTTCTGGCAAACCAGCAATACCGTCTTTCCACCAGCAGCGGCATCGGCCAGAAGATTGGAAATCAACTGCGACTTTCCTGTTCCGGGTGGGCCCTGAACAACCAGACTTTTCCCCGACCGGATAAACTGAAGGCATTCTTCCTGACTACCATCTGCTTTGAGAGGAATGAAAAAATTCTTCTCTTTCACCGTCGGGCCTCCGGGAATTTCTTCTTTGATGAAAATGTCCTGAATCGGAACATCCTGACTCTCCAGAAAATCGAAATCCGGAATCAGGAGTGAATCACTCAGAGTAAAAAGACCCAGAACAGCCTGAGGTTGCAGCTTAAGCACTCCTGGTTGGAAACCTGCCGGCACATCGGCTTTACGGATGGGATCGAATGCGTCCAACTGCTTTTCAAACAGGGCACTGTTGAAATTGACATCGATACCAGACGATTGAATGAGATTGTAAAGTGCTGTCAGAAAGGACGTGCCGTCAGAGGCATCGAGGTCCAGTTCTTTTTCAAACAAATCATGCTCCAACGGTTTACCCGAATAATGTGCATAGGCAAGAAGAAAAGCCGGATTGATGAATGCTTTCTTAATATCGGGTTTCAGTCTCCATAGATTCTGTTCCTGCAGGAGATCCACCGGAATAAACAGGAACGGAGTCCGTACCCAGGAGCCATCCTGCCATTGACCAAGAACAAACGGCCAGGCAATAAACAGGTCATCTACTCCCCTTTCCTGAAGTACCAGCTTCCGGACTTTTTTCAGGCGGTTGAGTTTCCGGCTGATTTTATTTTCGGTTCCGTTCCGGGGATCGTGGACGGCACAGAGTTTAATTTTCTTTGAGTCGGAGATCGCGGATTCTAAAATTACCCAAGCGGAAGAACCGTCGGTTTCCTCAAACAGTTTCAGATCGAGTTGCACATCCGCTTTCGCTTTGCCCATCCAGAGCATAGGATTGGCAGAGGAAAGGTTGGTGAGCTTTCTCTTAAAAATCCGGATGTCGTTTCCCATGGTAACCAAAGAAAAAAGGCATGAGAACCATCCCATGCCTTTGTGAAAACATTGCTATTCGATTAATATCGTGAAGATCCGGAATCGTTGTCGCGGTTTGTATCACGGTTTCCGCCAGAACTGTAGCTTCCTCCTCCGGTGTATCCGCCACCTGAATCAGGTCTTGTGTAACCACCGGAACGATTGTCTCCTCCTTCCTGAGGACGGTCACCATATGGGCGACGATCTCCGGATCCGGAATCCCGGTTGTATCCACCTCTGTCCTGGTTGTACCCTCCCCGATCCTGGTTGTATCCGCCTCTGTCCTGGTTATAACCGCCACGATCCTGGTTGTATCCTCCCCCACCGCCGCTGTTATACGGACGACTTTGGTAAGATCCCCGGTCACGTTGCTGATATCCATAGGATGATGCGCCAGGATTCCGAAGACGATCAAGTTCCCTGCGCATTTCGTTCAGGATTTTAAATTTCATCTTCAGTTTACGAACTGACGTATTGAGTCGGGAGAATCGGGAGCGGTTTTCGTCCGTCATTCGTTCTTCCGGGCTCATAAAATCAAATTCAGCCTGGGTGATTTTCACCGTCATATCTTCTTTCAGGATGATTTCATCCATGGCCTCAATTTTGGCTTCCAGCTGCTCCATCGGAGGCATTGTGCGGAAATGAGGGTATTTGGTATGAACCACACGAGCCAGATAACTGGATTCGAAAATGCGGTCTGAAATGGCATTGAACTGATTGAAGATTTCCGACTTGTATTTATCCGGAATCTGACCAGCCACTTTCCAGCGGGCCTGAATGTCTTTCGCCATTTCATTGGCCTGACGGAGATCGATTTTCAAAAGCCGTTCTGCCTCTTCGATCAGACCCATCCGACGTCTCAGGTTGTCATACAATGGCTCTTCATGCGGCGGCACAAAGCGTGGAATGAAAATCGGTTTTGGACCGAAATTACCACGGCCACCGCCTCCACCACCTCCTTGTCCTTTGCGGGCATATTTGGTGATGGTTTTCTTAATGCGTTTGAATTCGTCAAACAAAGGACCGTAAATGGCCTTCGGTATATTTCCAACTGCCTTCCACTCTTCTTCGAGCTTTTTCATTTTGTAGAAACTTTGCTCTACTTCCGGTGGATAGGTATTGAGTTTAGAGGCCGTCTCGAGCAAAATCTGAAGCTTCTGCTTACGGATTTCAATCTCAATGGTTCGTTCTTCGGTGTATTTGTCTTTGATAACCTGAAATTCATCCAGAATACTCTGAAACTTCCCTTCCAGATCATCCTCCAGATCTTTGGAAACCGATCCGATGGTCATCCAGCTGAAACGAACATCCTTCATTCCCTTAATGGCAAGTTTGACATCCGGATTCAGAAGTTCAACTTCGGCTTTGGCGAGAAGCTCTTTCTTCAGATCGTAGTTCTTTACACGGTTGGATTCAATGAGCCCATTGATCTGCACTTCTGCTGCCTCCAGTTTGGCAAGAAGATCTTCAAACCTTCCGATGGCATTGAATGTGTAGAGAGAATCTTTGAGGTGGAGAACCTGCATCAGGTAAGAACCTTTGTTTTCAGCCTTATCCATTGCCTCAAGCATGGTGTCCACTTTTTTCGTGATGAGGTCGAAACGGCGGATAAAATAATCGATGGCTTCTGTCTCTCCGGCCTTCACATCTCCAATCACCCGATCTGGTTTTCCCAGAGAACTTTTCAGATAAACTTTTCCTTCTTTTGTGTAGCCCAGAGACCTGAGCTCAGACTCATTTGTTAAGTTATTCATTTTGTGTGCGTAAAAGTTTTTAACTGAAGGCAATGACCACCATTTATCACTCGGTCATACTTTCAATTTGAGGATTCATTCCTGTCTGCAATTTTATTAATTAAATCTGAAAAAAATAAAATGGCGTGCGAAAAAAGGGGAATTTAACCTGCTGCTTGTCGTAGCATTGTACCCGAAAATGAAAACCAAACCGCTGGAAGTCGATTTCCTCATCCTTGGGCAAGGCCTGGCAGGTAGCTGTCTGGCCCTACTTTTGCATCTGGAAGGCCATTCTGTGCAGATTATGGCTCATTCTGACCAACCAAGAGCCTCTGAAAAAGCGGTTGGCCTTGTCAATCCGGTTACGGGAAGACGAATGGCACAGACCTGGAATTTCGATGAAATATTTCCCTACTCTTTCCACTTTTATCAACGCGTTTTCGGTGTATTGAACCGGGGCAGGGATGGATCCTATCTGGAAGAAAAGCCCATATTCAAAGCTCTTCACAGTGTGGAAGAAATGAATTTTCTCACCGGGAAGTCCAGCAATCTGGGTTACGATGATTTGCTCGACATCCGGTCAACGGACGGATACCCGGTTCCTGTTGTATTCGACAACACGGTCGCCTGGTGCAGAATCGCAAAAGGTGGAAGAATGAATCCCCTCCCCTTTCTGCAGGATGCCCGTTCTTATTTCGACCTCAATGAGATGTTTACGAATGATCTCTTCGAGAAAGAAACTCTCGTCAGATCAGCTGGTTTCTGGCATTATAAAGACATCAAAGCCCGCAATGTAATTTCCTGCCTCGGAATGGGATGTCCCTGGAAAGCCGAGGATATGTGGCCGGTAAAAGGTCAGGTCTATGAACTGGATGGATTGCCCGATTTCGGGGATGCCATTCTGAAAACTGAAAAGTTTCTGGTGCCAGGAGATAACGGAGCCATTCTGGCCGGCTCTACCTATGAAAGGGAATTCTCCCACAATGATCCGGATGAGGCAGGATTTAATGAAATCACCCAGGACATCAAACCCGAACTGCGTGCAAAAATGACAGTACGTTCATCCTGGACCGGAATTCGCCCCACCACCAAAGACCGCAGGCCCATTATCGAAAAACTGGAAGACGGTCTGTATGCTCTCAATGGACTGGGAGCCAAGGGCGTGACACTGGCACCCTGGAGCGCCAGTCAGTTGATAAAGAAAATGCTTAACGAACAGGGATGATGCCGTTGATCCACTCGGGATCATATGCGACGTCATACTTTTTGTAGAATGAAATGGCTGGCTGGTTCCAATCGAGTACCTGAAAACACAGAAAGTTTATTCCCGATTCCTTCGCGTATTCCAACTGTTTTTCGAGCAAACCCGAACCGATGGATTTTCCCCGATGCGATTCCGTCACATACAGATCTTCCATATACAGCATCTTTCCCCGCCAGGTGGAATAGCGCACAAAAGACAAACTAAAGCCCACCACTTCACCATCTATTTCTGCAATAAATGCCTGATAGAACGCTGTGGCGCTAAAGCCATCTTCTTCCAACTGCATTTCCGTGATCTTAACCTGATCCGGTGCCTTTTCAAACTCCGCCAGTTCCACGATCAGTTTCCGGATGGAGGAGACATCCCGCTTTTCCGCTTTTCTGAAGACTGTATACATCTAAATATCGCTCAAAAAAGAAAGGTACAATCCCTTATCGCCATGTCGGGTCAAACTGTATTCAGCCCGGAAGACAACATCATAAAAGGTCACAAAATTCAACCCAACGCCATAACCCAGCAAGGGCGTGTTGATCAGCCGCTTGTTTTCTTCCAGTACAAAGGCATTCCGCACATAGCCGGCATCAACAAAAGGTGAAATGTACACATCCACTGGTATGAACCGAAACTGCTTCACCGGAAACCAGTTGGCATGGTAATGTGTGGATACTACTTTGAAACGGACGGTATTGCGGGTGTGTACATTGAAATTTCCTTCCATCACATACCGCTCATAGCCACGGACAAAACGGTTGTCAAATCCAAGCACCCGTGTTCCCAGATAAGGCTGCTTTTCATTTGTACTCAACTCCACATCGATTTTGGAACCGAGGAATAGCCAGGGTGTAAACGTGGCATACTTGGCCAGAATACCACGGACGGTCCATATCCGAAAATTGTCGACCGGGAGAATTCCGTTTCGGGAAAAGAAAAGACTCAACCAGGTTCCTTTGGTGCCGAAGTTCCGGAAATTGCGGTGGTCAGAAACAAAACTGTAGCGAATCTCCCCGAATCGCTGATAATCCCGTCCCAGAAAATAAGCCGGGTTTTCCAGAAAGGTGCTGTCGGAAATCCGGTTGAAGTAGTAATTGACGTCCAGAAAATGGTAGTCGTATATATTGCGCCGGGCTGAAATCTGAAAACCCGCGTTCATCCGTTCCCTCCCGAAACTGGTCTCGTCCCGTCTGTACACAAGTCGGTTGCCAACCGACCGTACCGCCACATCTTTGTTATTGGCAAAACTGGCCTTGAGTTTGAGTCCGAATATCTGCTGCTTGTCGAGATAGGGAATCACATAACCAAAATCAAAGCGACGGGTAAATCCGCCCTGAACGCTCAGAATCAGATCTTCATTCCGGCCACGGACATTCTTCTGTATGAAACGGATGCCCACGTTCACCCGACGGATATCTGCCTTCCGGTCGTACAGCCATTCATTGAAATTCCGGTCTGCCAGTTCAAAAATCGGGGATGGAAATGTGTACCAGCGTTCACTTACATGAAAAATCACATCGCCTGAACAATTCCCTGCCGAGTCAAAACGGACGGAATCGAGTTCATAGCGGCAAAAATTAAACAGGTGGGTATTGAATACATTGGCCGCCGATTTCCGGAACAAAACCGAAGTATCGGCAATGAGGATTTTCTGGCCGGGCTTGAAGGCGATTTCCCTGGAAACAATGGTTGTTTTAGTCCGCCTGAGACCTTGAAACAGGATTTTGTTGGCAGTAAAAACAGGTTGAGCTGAAATTTCCAGTTGATGAAACAAACTGATAAACAGCAGGAAAACCAAACAGACACCGGGTCGGATTTCTTTGTATGAACAAAGCGGTTGTATCTTTAGCCCACACACCAAATACTGAATTTTATGCTGTTCGATTCCTTCCAAAGCTGGCTTGACGAAATCAAAGAAAGCGATCAATTGTTATATGCCCCTGTATTGGCGTATGAAATAGTTCAAAAAAACAAAAAAGAGGAAGACATCTGGGAAGGAGTTGCCCGTGCCTATCAGGTTATGAAAGAGGCAGTTCATACCGGACTGACAGAGAATATGCAGTCACGTTCCGGGATGGTGAACAATTCCGGAAAAAAGGTGGCCAGCAACAACCT
>ERZ795056.2696-NODE-2696-length-19525-cov-23.198202_pt1 | contig 19525 bp, 9 predicted proteins | sample MGYA00375140_ERZ795056 | MGnify/ENA primary metagenome ERZ795056 (study PRJEB30185, sample SAMN05720227) | activated sludge metagenome | isolation source: Anaerobic digester | place: USA | collected 2015-03-09 ... | reverse complement strand
AGTACTGATAGCGCACGGCCAGCTGGACGCGCAGCGGCTGCTGACGATTTAGGACCTGTCCATACGTCGGCCCAAACCGATTCTCGAAGCCGGCTAGGTTGGCGTTGGGCTCAATGGGCGTCTGCAGGTTCAGGACATTGAACACATCGACAATCACCGACAGGTGGTGCCCCTTTTTCAGCGCCGCATCCAGGTCGTACTGCGCGCGCACATCCAGGTTAAAGAAGTCGGGGCTGCGTAGCTCGGTCCACTTGCGGATGTCGTTGGGATCAAGGCCAGGGTCCACGCCGCGCCAGCCGTAACGACCGATGTAGTCGATTGGCTTTTCGTACAGTCGCGTCGTCGGTGCGCCAGATAAGTAGGTCAGGTTTATGCCTGCGCTAAGGCCCTGCCAAGTGTAGCTGGCCTGGGCCTTGATCTGGTGGCGGTGGTCGTCGGCCAGATAGCCTGCCAGCCGAAAGTCGCGCGGAGGATCGGTGCCGCGGGTGCCTTGCTGCTCTGAGCCGATGACGTCCTCGTAGGTGCCTTCCAAAAAAGACAGCGTGTAGGCGACGTAGAAGTTCAGCGCCTGCGTCGGGCTGCCTTGCATGCTGAAGTCGATGCCGTTATAGCGACGGAACGCATCGGCGCTGGGGTGATAGGCCGGGATGCTGCCGTAGCGTCGGTCGCCGTAGCGCAGGAAGTCGCCGCCGTCGAGCGTGCGCAGTGCGTTAAGCTCGGTGCGCTGCCACTGATTGCCGAGGTAGCGGAAGGTGTAGGTGATGGCGCCGCTGACGTTGGCTAAAAGCTCGCGCTCAATGGACGCCACCACCGAGTCCGACGAGGGCGGCGTCAAGCTAAGCCGGGCATTTCCGCACTCTACGCGCACGATACCGTCGGGGCAGCGGCCTTTGAGGTCGTAGCCGTTGTCGCCGTACGCCGAGCTATAGAACTTGTCAAAGCGGCCCGTGGCGCGGTTGTAGCTCCAGTCGACTTCGGCGGGTCCGCGGTCGGCGTAGCTGGACAGCAGCATGGTGTTGACCTCGGTGCTGCGGCCATAGGCCACCTTGACCAAGGTCTTGCCGTCGCGCGTCAGGTCGAGCGCTGCGCCCAGGCGTGGACCGAAGCCCAAAAAGTGCTGAACGACCTCGCCGACGGTGTTGCGATAGATGCCGTAGTCGACGCGGATGCCTGGGGTGAGCGTCAGCCAGCGATTTGGCTTCCACACATCTTGAATAAACCCGCCGATGCCCCAGCCCGCCAGGCGCTGCACGTACGTCGGATCATAAGTGCGGATGCGGAAGCAGGGCGTGGCGCTGGATCCCGATAGCGGGTTTGGCTGCGACGGCACGCAGGGCAGGGGGCGCTCGGTCGAGCTGGGGTCGCGCCTGAGCACACCACCGTCGGCGCTCTGGTTGGTGTCGTCGAAGTACACCAGGTTGCCCGGCGTTCCGTACAGCCAGTATTCCTTCAGCGCCTGCAGCTGCGCGCCCGCCTTAAACGTGTGCGAGCCGAGCCAGCCGCTTTTGATCCACTTTACCGTCGGGTCAAACTGAAAGCGCAGGCGCTGGTCGTCTTGCACGCGGTTGCCGTTGCCCGCGTTCCAGATGATGCCGCTGCCTCGATCGTTGTGCGCCGAGTTAATGGTGTTTCCATCAATCGGCGACACCTTGACCCGGTTCCATGCCAGCCCCGTCTGCAGCTCGAAGATAAGGTGGTCGGTGACGAAGTTTTGGTAGTTGATAACGCCGATGGCGCCGGTGCGCTGGCGGTCAAACTCCGCCTCGGGGGCGTAGCTGTTGGTCTGGCGCTGGTTGCTCTCGAACTTGGGGTCGCTCTGGGCCGAGATCGTCAGCAGCTGCCGGCGCGTCGGGGCAAAGCTCAGCTTTAGACGTGGGAAAAAGCCGTGAAACACCGCCGGCGGATGCTGCTGGTTCAGCGGCGGACCCGGAATCACCGACGAGACGCGGTTCTGATATTCCATCGACAGGTAGAACCAGGCGCGCTGCTTGAGCAGGGGTCCACCCAGGTTTAGGTTGGCTTGGTAGCGCGACACCGGCGGGCTGGGGTCGGTCTGATCGAGCAGGCGGCCCTCATAAAGCTGCGTGCCCGATAGCGCTCCCACCGACAGCGCCTGGTGATTTATGTAAAAGCTCGCATCTGCCGTCAGCCGGTCCGAGCCCGTGCGCGTGATCAGGTTCACCACGCCGCCGAGCGCGTTGTACTGCGCGTCCATCGGCACCACCAGCGCCTCCACCTGCGCGATGGAGTCGAAGTTAAAGTCAAACCCAGCCGTATTGGTCGCCGGGTCGGTGATGTCCAGGCCGTCGACCAGATAGCGGTTGTGGCGCAGGTTGCCGCCGGCCATCACCGGGCTTGCTCCGCCGACTACTCCCGCTGCTTGGCGCACGATGTCCTGGTAGGTGCGGGCCGTCGGTAGCTTGGCTTGCTGCTCAGCCGTTAGCGTGACGCCCGTGCCCAGCTTGTCGGGGTCCAGGCGGCGACGCTCCTCGATAACGGTGGTCTTCTCGGTGGCGGCCAGCTCGGCGATAAGCGGAATCTCAAGGTCCTGACTCTGCCCGAGGGCGACGGTCACCACGTGGGTGGCGGTGCGTAAGCCTTCGTAGCGGACCTGCAGTCGATAGCGGCCCGGCGGCACGCTGACAAAGTCAAAGCGCCCCTCTTCATCGGTCACCACGCTGCGCTGGCCGAGTAGCCGGTCCCCGCGCAGCTCGACCTGACCGCCGGGAATCGGTAGCTGCGTCTGGGGCTCGACCAAGCGCCCGCGCAGCCGACCTGATTGCTCACCGACCGCCAGCGCTTGCCGAGGCAGAGAAGGCACTACTGTGAGCGTCAGCAGTGCCAGTGCACCGCCAGAGAACAGCACCGAGCGAGACAGTCGAGGCATGTAGCGCAGCTCCTAGTGTGACAGCGTCTGCGTGATCCGATGGCGGTGTCGTCTGGGCGCTTGGGTGCAAGCCGTACTATGGGTACACCACCGCTCTTTGGCCCGTCGCTCCTTGCCTTGAGATCGAGCAGACACGTTCATTTGAGTAAGCCTTCTTGCTGGTTAACTCAGAAGGCGCAACAGCAACGGATAGCCGTAGTAGATCGCGTAGGCTGCGGAGAGGGCTCCCACCGAGCCAGACAGTGCTCGCAGCGTCTTATGCTTCTGGCCAAGTCGCGACAGCGGCAGCCCGAGTAGACCGGACAGCGTCGCCATACCCACCACCGACCCCAGCCCGAACACCGCTATGTAAGCCAGCCGCGCCGTCGTGGATGGCAAGTTTGCCAGCACCAGAGCCGTCAGTGCACCGCTGCCCGCCAGACCATGACACAAGCCAACCAGCAGTGGACGGGTCGCAAAAGTAAACCGATACAAGTGCAGGTGCGAGGCGGGACCACTGTGGACGTGGGTGGTGTCGCCGTGGTGATGACGGCTCTGCGGGCCGCTTTGGACCTGCTGGTGCGCTTGCCATACTGCGCGCAGTCCCAGAGTGAGCAGCAGCACCGCCACGCCCAGCTCCAGCACATCGCCCAGGCGCGCTGGTAGCTGCGTCTGCAGCACCGCCAGCGTCCCTCCGAGCATCAGCAGCGACAGGCAGTGCCCCAGGCCCCACATGGCTCCCAACATGGCCCCGCGCGCTGGGCTTCGCTCCTCGGTCAGCAGGGTGGACACGGCGGCCAGGTGATCTGGCTCCAGCGCGTGCCGCATGCCCAGCGCTCCTCCCAGGAGGCTTCCGCTCAGCAGCTCAAGCATGGAGTTCCTTTGCCGGATCCGTCGCCATTCGCATGGCTTGGGCAAGTAACACAAACCACTGCCGCGCGCGAAGAATTCTCGGTGACAAGTCACGCCAGGCTCAGCTGGATTGCGCTTAGCTGTCGGCAAATTGCCGGGGAAGCGTCTGCGCGCTTTGAACCGGGGCGGCGCTGGCCTTCTGCTGGGCCTGCCCTGCACTTGGTGCTACTTCTGCTGCATGATGATGCGGGGGACGCGATGAGCAGACTTTTGGATTACTTGATCGCTCCGCTGTTGATGGGGGGCGCGCTGCTGGCGACGTGGGCTCTGTTGGCGCGACAGCTGCCGGGGCTGCTGGTCGTGGGATTGGTGGTGGGCGGTGTGGCCCTGTCTGCTGCCGTTCTGGAGCGCCTGCGGCCCGAGCGCCCAGACTACCGCGCGCTTGACCGACCCCTGGCGGTGGAGGCGGCGCACTTCCTGATCAACTATCAGCTGGGTTATGCCCTGAGCCTGGGCGCCTTGGCTGCAGTACAGGCTGGTATGCGGCGGTGGCAGCTGCCGGTGTTGTGGCCCTCGAGGTGGCCGCTTTTGGCGCAGCTGGCTCTGACGGGGGTTCTGGCCGAGATGCTGGCCTATGTACAGCATCGCTTGATGCATCGCGTGCCGTGGCTGTGGCGCTTCCATGCTCTACATCACAGCGGCGAGCGCCTAAACGTGGTCCGCACCGGTCGCTTTCACGGGGTCGATATCGGGCTGGCGGTGTTTTTGACCCTGCTGCCGCTGCTGCTGCTGGGCGCGCCGGAGTCGCTGACAACCTGGGTGTCTATTGTCGGCGCGGTGCTGGGCGTCTTGCAGCACGCCAACATTCGCATGCGAACTTTTTGGTGGCTGGATCGAGTCTTTTGTACACCGACGGTGCATCGCCACCATCACTCCAGCGACATGGCAGAGAGCAACGCCAACTTTGGTACGCTGCTGATGCTCTTTGACTGGCTGTGCGGCACTTATGTGCGGCCCCAAGGACCGGGGCCTAAGGCGATGGGCATCGTCGATGACCCAGTGCCGCGTGACTTTTGGCGGGCGTTTTTGCAGCCCTTGGGCTTGTAGCCGCGCCGCGCTCGCTTAGACCATGCGCTCCTTGTGCAAAAGGGCTAGCTGGTACAGTTTCCGTCGAGGCTGACCAGTCAAAAGGGTCAGCGCCGTCGCGATCTCTTTGGGGCCTTGGCCGGTCTGCAGTCGGTGGTGAATCTCGGTCTCTAGGTCTAGCGCTGGGGCTGGACCCGCAAACGTCGGAGCAGCGCCACCTTCGCTGGACTGCGCGTCGCTGTCCGCAGCTGCTGCCTCAGCGGTTCCGGCGACGACCAGGGTAACTTCGCCACGCGGGGCCGTGGTTGCGTAGCGCTGGGCCAGCTCCGTCAGCGTACCGCGCGCGTGCTCCTCGTACAGCTTGGTTAGCTCGCGGGCAACGCAGGCCGGTCGATGGCCGCCCAGCGCCGCCGCCAGGTCGAGCAGCGTGCGGTGGGTGCGCTCTGGGGACTCATAAAAAATCAGCGAGCCCGGCTCACTGCGCAGTGAGCCAAACAGCGCCAGCCGAGCGCCTTCCGTGCGCGGCGGAAAGCCGACAAACAAGAAGCGCTCGCTGCGCAGCCCCGAGCCGATCAGCGCCGTCAGCGACGCACTGGGTCCGGGCACCACTTCCACCGGGACGGCGGCCTCGCGCGCTGCGGCCACCAAGCGCTGCCCAGGGTCAGAAATCCCCGGTAGCCCAGCCTCTGAGATCAGCGCGACATCGCGCCCCGCCTTCAGCATCGCAAGCAGCCGTGGTGTGCGCTGCGCTTCATTGCCGGAAAAGAAGCTGATGATCTCCGCCGAGCCGCTGCTGGCGCGAAGGTGGTGATGCTGCAGCAGGTGCTGGGCGGCGCGCGTGTCCTCTGCGGCAATGACGCGCACGGTCGATAGGATTCGCAGCGCCCGCAGCGTGATGTCTTCCATGTTGCCAATCGGTGTACCGACGACAAACAGCTTGCCGTAACGCTCGCTGCCGACCTCTTCTAAATCGATCGCGTCTGCGGCCAGGGATTCATCGAGCGGAGCGGCGTCGGGCGTGGAAATGGAAGACTCGGGCGGGCTGGTGGCGTCAGCGGGGCGGCGGCTCATGGTGGCCCCATCCGTACTGCAAAACGGGCGGGCCGCCCAGCGCCAAATCGTAGATCGCGTCCGCTACTGCTTCGAGAAACTTGGGCACAGCTTGCCGTTTAGCGCCGCGCGAGCAAACCGACCGTGCGGCTTTGGCAGCTGTTTGAGCTGACCCAGCGTCGATAGCAGGCTGCCATCAAAAAAGCTGTTCCCCGAGGGCTCGACGATGCGAAAGCTGGTCAGGGTGCCGTCCTCGGCGATGGTCAGGCATGCAGTGGCCGACAGGCGCGCCAACTCCCCCGGCGTGAGCATCGTCGGCACCGTCCACCGCTCCACCACCGCCGCCATGATCTGCAAGATGTACGGATCGCCTGAGGCCTCTTGCGCCGACCCGCCGCGTACTCCGTTCGGATCGCCTTCCTCGGTGGCCGTTGAGCGCGCGCGATCATCTTCGTCGGTGCGCAGATTTTTCAGCTTATCGGCCAGCTTGGACAGGTCTTCGTTGCGCTTGGGCTCGTCTTTTTTGACCACCGGCTTATTCGGATCGATCGCCAGCTTCAGGGTATTTGGCTTCTCGACCGTCTTGGGCGAGACGGGCACGTGCGGCAGCCACGACATGTCGCGCTTCTTGCCAAACTTGACCAGCTTGGCATCGACGTAGACCTCGGCCACCTTCGTCGGCTTCGTCTCGGGATGGCGCACCGTCCACCACAGAGCCAGCAGCGCGCCGCCATTTATCGTCAGCGCAATACACAGCCCGGCGATAAAGCTGCGCGAATCCAGCCCCCGACGCGAGCGCTGCGGCGTGGCATCCTCGTGATCCTGCGCGACCGGCAGCGGCGACTGCGCTTGCTTAGACTCGGCCATCGTTATCCGAGCCTACGGGCTCGTCTCCTCGCGGTTGCTCATCGGATCGGTAATAAGGCCCACTTTTTCCGCGCCCGCTTTGGTCACCGTCGTCATCACCGTGACCACTTCCTGATAACGGAGGTTCCCGTCGGCGTGGATATAAATCTCATGCTCTTTTTGCATGCGATCGTTGGCTTTTAGCTTGGCCTCAAGCTCGGCGAACTTCACCGGGTCTTTTCCCAGATAAACCAGCTGCTCTTTGGGAAACGCCTCGGGAATCGTCAGGATGAGCTTGGACTCCTCGCTGTCGATCGATTGCGTCTCGCCTTTAGGCAGCGAGACCGGCACGCCGCTGGTCGCCATCGGGGCCGCCACCATAAAAATAATTAGCAGCACCAGCATCACGTCCACTAGGGGCGTGACATTGATCTCTGAAACCAAGCCTCCGCTGTCGCGCGGTCCGCTCATCGACATGAGTCGCAGTATACGCGGCTGCTTAGCCTGTTGGCTACCGTCGCAGATGACGAACCGCTGGCCGCAGGGTAGGATAATGGCCATGTTGCGACGCAGGTTGGCTTGGTCTTTGGTTGTGCTTCTGGCTCTGGCCTTGGGGGCTGGCGGTCTTGGCGAGCGTAGCGTTCTGGCCCGTCCCGGCGGTGGTCAGAGCTTTCGTTCCTCTGGCGGCAGTCGTAGCTCATCCAGCGGCAGCCGCAGCTACTCCACCCCGAGTCGCGGATCGTCTTCGTATTCAGGCTCCTCTTCTAGCTCTAGCTCGGGGCGCAGCAACTATTCGTCCAGCAGCAGCTCGAGCAGCACGGTATATGTCGGTACTTCTTCGGGAAGAAGCTCTGACGGTGGGTCGCTGTTTTCGCTGCTGATCATCCTGCTCATCGTCGCCTTCATTATCTGGTTTTTCTGGCTGCGTAAGAAAAAGCCAGAGCGCGCCACGTTAGCCGTCGACAAAAATCTGCAGCAAGCAGGCCTGCTGGCGCTGCAAAAGCAAGACGCGAGCTTTGACCCCGCGGCCTTTACCGCACGCACTCGGACCGTCGTGGCCAAGGTCAACGAGGCCTGGTGCAAAGGCAACATGGGCCCGTCGCGCCGCGTGATTTCCGACGGTGTCTATGTTCGCTTCCAGACTCAGCTTGGGCTTTTGAAGGCGGGGGGTCTGCGCAATGCGATGGCCGACTGGCGCGTGGTGTCGGCGGACATCATGGGCGCGCAGGCCGATGCGATGTGGGACACCGTTCACGTAAAGATCGTCGGTGAAGCCCGCGATGCGGACGTCGCCCTGTCGCTGTCTGAGGCCGATGCGCAGAAAAAGGTGAAGAGCGCGCCGCTGGGTCAGTACCACGAGGTGTGGTCCTTTGTTCGTCGTCGCGGCAAGAGCAGCAAAAACGGCGTGCCCGCGCTGGAAGGCAAGTGCCCAAGTTGTGGTGCCGAGCTGCCGCTGTCGGAAGTGGTCAAGTGCGAGTACTGCCAAGCGGTCGTAAACTCCGGCGAGCACGACTGGGTGTTGGCAGAGATCACGCAGCCCGAGGAGTGGCGAGCGGATCCGGCTGTGGGCGAGCTGCCCGGGCTGGAAGAGCTGCGCGCGCGCGACGCCAGCGTCAGTCGGCAAGAGCTGGAAGATCGGGGCTCGGTGATCTTCTGGAAGTGGATCGAGGCGCGAACCTCGGGGAAAAACACCAAGCTGCTGCGCTTCTGTTTAGAGCCGCCGACCGATGCCGCAACGGCTTCTGTATTGGCACTGGATCACACCAAGCTAAGCCAGGTTGCAGTCGGTAGCGCCGAGCTTTTGGGCATCGACAGCGACGATACCTACGATCATGCCGTGATCGAGGTCGTGTGGAGCGCGAGTGTCGGAGGCAAAGAGCCGACGCCGTTTAAACATGCACTGACTTTAGCGCGCTCGATTTCGATTGTGAGCAAGCGTGGTTTGTCGTCGCTGGATTGCCCGGTGTGCGGGGGGCAGCTGGCCAACTCGGATGATGTGAACTGCAGCTACTGCGGGACCGAGCTGTCGGGCGGCAAGCACGAGTGGGCGCTGGAATCGGTGACTGCCGAAGACATAGACGGCGATAACGAAGAATAGCGCTCAAGTCGGCAACGGCATCGACGGAGAAGCGCTCGATGTCGTTGCAAGTCGCTTGCAGAGAGGCCGCTGCTCATGGCTATCTGAGAGGCGATGTCTGCCTGTGACTTGGGAAGTACGCTGCGTCCACCGCGACGGCGTAATGTTTTTTTCGGAACCACTCTGCTTGGTCTAGCCCTGGGGCTTTGGGGGACGATGCAGCCTGCGTCGTTGCTGTACGCCCAAAGTGCTGCGCCACCAAGTGCGCCGGTCGCCCCGGTAACCAGCAGCAGCCCGGCGCTGCGTGTGCAAGGGCCGCTGAGTCCGCGCAACGCCAGCTATCGGCTTAGCGCCAGCCTCGATCCAGCGACGCACACCGTGAAGGGCAAAGGCACGCTGGTGTGGCGCAATCTAGAGCGCCAGCCCGTGGACCACATGGTGCTGCACCTGTATCAAAATGGGTTTAAAAACTTCGCCTCGACCTACGTGCGTGAGGCGGGCGCGCAGCTGCGTGGCACCAAGATGCCCAAGGGCGGCTTTGGGGCCATCGATGTGACGGCGCTGCGGTCGGGCAGTCATGACTTGCTGGCTAGCTCGACGGTGGTGGACTCGCTGATGGCGGTGCCGCTGCCGAATCCCGTGGGTCCCAGTGCCACCATTGAGCTGACCTTTGAGTGGACGGTGCGACTGCCGCATGCGTTTGCTCGCTCGGGCTGGGCGCAGGACTTTCACGCGGTCTCGCAGTGGTTTCCCAAGATCGGAGTCTGGGACTGCGGCACCAGCGGCAGCGACTGCAAGTGGCGGGCGCACCAGTACCACGGCTTCACCGAGTTTTTCGCCGACTACGGGGTCTACGACGTCGAGATGAGCGTGCCGACCGGCCAGGTCCTGGGGGCCACCGGTGTCAAAGTGGGCGAGCGCATCGAGGGCGACCGCACCATCTACCGTTACCTGGCTGAAGACGTTCACGACTTCGCTTGGTTTACCGATCCCAAGTTTGTCGAAGTGAAAGATCGGATTGACGACGAGTTCGGCGGTGTCGAGGTGCGGCTGCTGACCCGTGCTGGGGACCAAGACAACACGCCGCGTAACCTTGCCGGACTTCGCGCTGGGCTGCTGGAGGCCGAGCGTCGCTTTGGCGTCTATCCCTACCGCAATGTCACGGTGGTGATTCCGCCGCGCGACGGCAGTGGGGCCGGTGGCATGGAGTACCCGACGATCATCACCGGCATCGGGGCGCCGCTGCCCTCGGGCTTGCACTTCTCGGAGAACACCGTCGCCCATGAGTTTGGCCATCAGTACTTTTATCACCTGCTCGGTTCCGACGAGGTCGAGGAGGCTTGGCTGGACGAGGGCTTGAATCAGACCTTCACCAGCTGGGCCATGGAGCGGCTGTATCCGACGGGTTGTACTTTTGCGCGGCTGCCATATCTGTGCTTGGCGGACGCCGACACGGACTGGCTGGCCTATCGCTCGGTGGCGCGACGGGCGGCGCTGTCCACGCCCAGCTACAAGCTGCCTCGGGGCTCATACGGCGCTGTCACGTATAGCCAGACTGCGATCACGATGCGGACGCTGGAGCGCTATCTGGGGGCTGACCGGATGATGACGGCGATGCGTCGTTACACCGATCGAAATCGCTTCCGTCACCCTCGGAAAGCCGACTTCGTGTCGGCGATGAGCGACGGTGCAGGCGAGGATCTAAGCTGGTACTTCGACCAGACGCTGAACACCACCAGGGTTGCGGACTTTGAAATTTCCTCGGCTACGACGGAGGAGCACGAGCCCGCCGCAGGACTTTGGGACTGTCCGCCGCAGCCGCTGCCTCGTAGCAAGCTGCTGCCACGTACCGAGAGCGGCCCGCAGCTAGAGGAGCTAGATGCGCTGTGGACCGAATCCGTCGCAGCCGCCTGCGAAAACAAGCAGTCCGGGCGCACAGAGCTTCAGACCAGCGCGACGGAGGAGTCCGGAAAGAAAGCCAAGTCGTCTGCCAAGGACAAGAAAGCCAAGGCAGGTGACAGCGACGAGACTTTCGACAGTGAAGTGGTCGTGCGGCGGCGCGGCGAGCTCTTGTTTCCGGTCACGATCAAGGCGACCTTTGCCGACGGCTCGACGGTACTGAAAAACTGGACGCTGGCTGAGCAGCAAGCCGAGCCAGAGAATCGCTACAAAGTCCTGCGCTTCTTGCGTCGTCCCGCGCGGCTGGAGCGGGCCGAGGTGGATCCTGGTCATCAGCTCTTGCTCGACGAGAAGCGTCTGAACAATGGGCTTTTGGTAAGCGCCGATCCGCGACCGGTGCGGAGACTGTGGCTGTCGTGGGAAGGAGCGCTCCAGACGCTCCTAGATTGGGTGGCGTTCTAATGTCTGCGCAAACTACAGAGCCGGCGGTATCCGCAGCGACGGAAGACCTGCCCAATGGCGTTCTGGGTCAAGCTGGAGAGCTAGACTTGGCGCAGGGTGAGGATGCAGCAGCTGAGCCCAGCGTGTCACTACGTCCCTCGGCAGCACCAGCCGAGGATGGTGCGGTCTGGCCGCGTGGTCCAGTGCCCGGCGGGCTACAGGCGCTGTGGACGGGAGCTCGACGGGTCCTCGGGCGTCCGCGCTTGCTGCTCGCGATGTGGCTGATGTCGCTGACTTTCGGGCTGCTGGCCTCGTTTCCGGTCAAAAATGGTCTGTCTGGTCTGCTAGATCTGCGGCCTGCTGCGACGCTGATTGCGCGCGGCCAAGCGGACGTGCTGCTGATCGAGCTGCTCTCGGACAACCGATCGCTGATCTCAATGGCGGTGGCTGCCGCGCTGGCGACGACGCTGCTGTATTTTCTGATGCAGCTAGGGCTCAGTGGCGGTCTGCTGGCGACGCTGCGGCATCCTCGTCATCCACAGCGAGTGACGGGAAGTCAGATCTTGGCGACGGCGGCTCAGACGGCGGGCGCGATGTTCAAGCTCGAGCTGGTCTTTGCGCTGGTGGCACGCCTGCCGCTGCTCCTTGTTACCGGTGGGGCGCTGATGCTGCTAAATCGCGAAAAGACCCTCAACCTTTTGTCGCTAGAGCAGATTGTGCTGCGCAACCTACCGGTGATTGGCCTGTTTGCGGTGCTGTGGGCGATGCTGAGTGTGACCCTCAACCACGCGCGGCTCACACGGATCTCGGCGCTGCACCAGAGCACGGCCCTACGCTCGACGTGGGCGTCGCTAAAGTTTGCGTTTTCCCGATCCGCTCTGGGGTCGGTGGCGATGCTTGGGCTGCTGTCGGTGGGTCTGTGGCTGCTGCTGGTCGTGGTTGGCCGAGTCATTGCCGCGCGTCTCGACTATCGCCTTGCAGTTGCCGCAGCTTTTGGCGTTCGTCAGCTTTTCGCGCTACTGCGGGTCTGGCTTGGCCTGTCTCTGGTAGCCGCTGCCGCTGAGCTTCACGATGGCGTGACTTCAGACGCAGCGGTAAAAAGTCCTGCCCAGACCCACTGAGCACCCGACTTTACCGTCGCTCAGGCCTGGCGATATTTGCTGACAGGCCGCGTCCTAGACCCGGACCAGATAGAGAAGGGACCCACCATGACCAAACTTCTGCGGCGCTGCTGGGTTATAATCGGACGGTCTATGGCACAGGCATCCCAGCTATTTCACTTGGCCTCTGGTTCCGCTTCGGGCTTGGCTTTGGCCGATAGGTCAGGGACGCGTGGCGGTGCGCAGCCTCCACTTACGCTCGATTCTGCTGTCGCTAAGTCGTGCACGCCTGGGTCCGTCTGGCAGGGCAGCTGGGCGCGGACGATGGGCCTCGCCTGCGCTGTGGCGTTGCTCTTTACCGGAAATCCGGCGGCGTTTGCGGCTGGAGAGCCTGAAGAGCTCCCTCTGCCACCTCCACCGCCAGCAGGTGCAGCGGGACCGGCTGCGGCGGTTAAGTCACCGGCACTGGTTGATCCTCCGAAGTCGGTGGCTGTGCCTGCCGGAGCTCCCGCCGCTACGATGGATGCCGCCCCGCGGGGCGAGCAGTTTCGCGACCTTGAGCGCCGGGTGGGCGACCTGAAGGACCAGGTATTCCGTTCCAAGGCTCGCCTGAGCCTCCTTGGCGAGACGCTGATGAGCGTCAATGTGGGCACCACTCGCGCTGTGATCACCCATCGTGATCAAATGACGCGGCTGTATCAGACGGTGCGCGTCAGCTATCAGCTCGATGGTCGCGAGGTTTTTACCCGCGAAGCCCCGCAGACAGCGACGGCGCAGCCCACGGAACTGGCCAAAGAACTGGTGGTTTTCGATGGCAGCCTAAAGCCCGGCGATCACACGCTGGGCGTGACGGTGACCTATCGCGGCAACGGTGCCAAAGTCTTTGCCTACTACGACAAGTTCACCTTCACTGCCAAGGCCGCCCAGCGCTTCCAAGCGCGCGAAGGTCAGACGACGAAAGTGGTTGTGACCTGTCAGGAGAAAGGCAACGCGCTGTCGACCAAGCTGGAAGATCGACCCTCGTTTGACTTCCAGGTAACAGACGCTGCCGACAAGGACGGCAAGGCCAAGTAGCGTGGGACGCAGCGGCAAAATAGCAGCGGGTAAGCAGCCGCGTCCGCGCCAGCGTACAGGCCGCCGAGCCCTGTTAACGTGGTCTTGTGCGCTTGGGGCCGTCGGTCTGGGCAGTGTTGGGCCAGAGCTCTCGCGGGCCGTTGCACAGACGTCGGTAACCCAGGAGGCTACCAGCAACGGCGCCGAGGATACCCAGGCCCGGCTCGCGACGTTGGAAGCGCGCACTGCCGAGCTGGAGCAGAGTCTGTCGGGCATTCGTCCCGTCGCAGGTGGCGCTGCGCTGACGCTGGTGCCGCTGGATACCGCCCGTCGGCTGCGTGATGCGCAGGCACTATTTGCTGTAAAAAACTACGCTGCCACGACGGTGCTGCTGTGGGATGTGGTGGAGCGCGGCTCACTGCCTGGGACCACGGTGCCAGAGCTGCCCGAGGCGCTCTTTGTACTGGCCGAGTCGCTATTTCTTCAGGGCGAGCACCGCGCGGCCCAGCGACTGTACGTCCAGCTGGTTGACCTACCGGGCACGGTCCGTTCGCAGCAACAACAAGCCGCGCTGCTGCGTCTTTTGGAGTGCGCGACCCAGCTGCGCAGCGACGAGCGCACCGAAGAGTGGCTGACCCGACTGGGGAACATTCCTGCTGCGGAACAGCTGCCTAGCTCGGCGTATGGTCGTGGCAAGTATCAGTTTTTCCGCGCCGCCTACGCCAACGTCCTGCCGCTGATGCAGGCGGTGCCCGATGGCAGTCCTTACGCGCTGCGTGCTCGTTATTTTGTCGGTGCGGCCTACGTCGGGCTGGGCAAGCTGGCCGAAGCGGAAGCGGTGTTTGCCGCTATCACCGCTCGTCCACAGCCGGTCAGCGATGACGATCGTCGTGTAGTAGAGCTGTCGCACATGGCGCTGGGCCGCATCTACCACGAGCTTGGCCAGTCGGACAAAGCGCACGCTTCGTACCTGCGCATCTCGCAGAAGAGCAATCTGTTTAAGGACGCCATCTATGAGGCGGCCTGGTCAGCGATTCGCGCCAAGGACTTCGAGCGGGCCGAGCGCTCGCTGGAGCTCTTGCTGCTGGCGTATCGCGATGCACCGCAGACGACGTACGCCGCTGCCGAAGCCAAGATGCTGCTGGGCAACATGCTGCTGCGGCGTGGCGAGCCCGACGCTGCTCTAAGCTGGTTTGAGCAGACGCGGACCGAGCTGAAGCCGCTGCTCGACAAGCTGTCGGAGCTGCTCGGACAACAGGGCGACGTAAAGAGTCGAGTCCGCGCGCTAATCGAGCAGAACCAGCGTAGCTTTGAGCTATCCCAGGTGGCGCCACCGTCGGTTCAGCCGCTGCTGCAAGGGGAACCGGAAGTGCAGCGGTTTCTGGCGATGCAGCGCGACTTGACGGCCACGCAGCGCGCGCTTGACGAGATGGAAGCGGCGATTACTCGCCTGGACAAGCAGCTGCAGGCGGCGCGGTTTCGCTTGGCTCCCGAGCTGATGTCGTCGCGGGCCCGCAGCTACGTGCTGTTCAAAGAGCTGTTTCAGCTGCACTTGCTGACTGGGGCCCAGCTGGATGCGCTGGTTGCAACGGTCGCGACCCCGGAAGAGGGCGAGTCGCTGCGGGCGCTGGTCACGAAGCGCGCGCAGCTGAATCGCAGCTTGGCCGAAGTCTCGGCGGGGGACTCCGACATCCTGGATGCGACGAGCGCGATTCGGCGGGCGCAGAGCGAGCTTTTGCAGCAGGAGCAGGCGACTTGGCAAGCGCTGTCGGGGCGACTTTCGGGTCCGGCGCAGGCACGCGCGGCGGCGCTGCAGCAAGAGGCCGCGCGGCTGGGCGTACAAGACGGCAAGCTGCAGGCGCTGAGCGGTCGGCTAGACCGGCTGTTAGACGTCAAAGTGGCGGAAGTGCAATCGACGGTGGTGGGCGAGCGCGAGAAGCTGCGCAGCTACCGCGAGGCGCTGGCCGCGCTGGGTCGCGAGAGCGCCAGCCTGGGTGGTGAGACGCTGGGCGGTAGTGGTCAGCAGGCGGCGCGGCGCTTTGCCGAAGTCATGGTGCGCGCCGATGCGGGCGTGGTCGATGTGGCGTGGGCCAAGAAGGTGCAAACCAGCGACCACGTGGCGCAGCTGGCCAGTGATTCAAAGCGCGAGATCAAAATCCTCGACGAAGAGTTTAATCCGTCGGGTGAGCAGAAGTCGGCGGCCAAACCTGCGAGTGCGTCTGCGACCACGAGCGAGCCAGCCAGCGCGGCTACAGCCAGTCGCAGCGAAAAAGAAGGCAAAGAGAACGACCTGCCGCCGATTCCTGCGGACCTGCCGCCCGAGATTGCAGGCGATTACCTGCGCTGGGTTGAGTCGGCTCGCAGCTATCGCTCGACGGTGGATGAGTATGCCCAGACTGCGTATCGCGAGCGTCGTGAGCAGCTGAGTACGCGCTATGCCACGCAGATTCGTCGCGAAGAGCAGGCCGAGCGGGACCGGCGCACGCAAGCGATTGCGCAGTTTGAGGGCTTTGTCGGCAAGTATCCGCAGCATGCGCGCTTTACTCCCGATGCGCTGTTTCGCCTGGCTGAGCTTTATTTTGAAGGTGCGAACGAGAGCTTTGTGTCGGCAGCCAAGCAAGTGGGGGGCGAGTCGGTGGGCCTGCCCGACTACAGCCGCAGCATCGGGCTTTATCGGCGCGTCCTCAGCGAGTTTCCTGGCTATCGCAACAGCGACGGCGCGCACTACCTGCTGGGCTACTGCCTGGGCGAGATGGGCAACGACCGCGAGGCGCTGCAGGCGTACCTGGGCCTAGTCTGCACCAACAAATACCAAGCGCTGGCAGCACCGGCAGAGCTGTCCAAAGAGGCGCTGCACAGTAGCAAGCTGTACGACGGCTGCGTGGCCCGCAAAGGCGACTCTCGCTTCCTGGCAGAGTCGTGGATCCGCGTCGGTGAGCACCACTTTGACCGCGCGGAGCTAGAGCCGGCGATTTACGCCTACTCGCAGGTGCTGCCGTTTACCGAGTCGCCATTTTTCGACAAGGCGCTGTACAAGCTGGCGTGGTCGTTTTATCGCGCCGACCGCTTCTCGGATGCGGTGCGTCGCTTCGATGAGCTGGTGGTGCTGGCGGATCGCAAAAAGACCAACGCGGCAGGCGTGCAAAAAGCCACCGGTTCGTCGCTGCGCCAAGAGTCAGTGCAATACTTGGCGCTGTCGTTTACCGAGAGAGACTGGGACGGCGACGGTCGTGATGACGCCGAGTCGGGCCTGTCCCGCTTGCAGAAGTTTTACCAAGGTCGCGAGGACGAAGGGCACGTGCGTGAGGTCGTGGCCAAGATGGGCGACCTGCTGTTTGATCGCACCGAGTTTGCGCGCGCAGCAGCGGCCTACAAGCTGGCGATTACGCGCTGGCCCACGGCTCCGGGGAATCCCAAGCTGCAGGAGCGTATCGTCGCTGCATACGAGCGTCAGCGGCTGTTTGAGCAAGCCCTGCGCGAGCGCGAGTCGCTGGCCAAAAACTACCTAGATGGCACTGACTGGTACGCCAAAAACCGTGACAACCCGGATGCGCTAGAGCGCGCGCAAGAGCTGGCCGATGCGGCGCTGATGAATGCAGTTCTGCGGCGCCATGACTCGGCGCAGGAGCTGCGGCAAAAAGCGCAGAAGAGCAAAGATCCCAAGCTGCTGGCGCAAGCGCAGGCAGACTACCGTCGCGCAGCTGAGTCGTACGAGACCTATCTGACCCAGCATCCACGCGGCAAAAACGCCTACGAGTACGGCTACTACTACGCTGAGTCGTTGTACTACGGCGAGAAGTTTGCCGAGGCTGCCGCGGCCTATGAGCGCACGCGCGATCAAGATCCAGCAGGCAAGTACCTTGAAGATGCGGCCTATGGCGCGATCAAAGCGCGCGAAGAAGTCGTGGCTGCTTTGTACAAAAGCAAGTCCGCGCTAGAGCCGCCGCTGCCGACGGTGGGTGCCGTTCAGTCGCCGGTCGTTTCGCTGCCGGTGCCAGAGGCGGTGAGCAAGCTGCAGACCGCTTATGACCGCTTCGTGGTGCTGGTGCCGCAGTCGGACAAGACGCCACTGCTGGCGTATAAAGCCGCTGAGATTGACTTCCGGTACCTGCGCTTTTTGGCGGCGCGACCGCGCATGGAGATGATCCTCAGCAAGTTCTGCAAAGACGAGCGTGCCGTCGATGCGGGCAATGCGCTGCTGGTTAGCTACACGATCGACAACGACCTTGAGAAGCTCGAGGAGTGGACGGGCAAGCTCAAGACGCTTAGCTGTGGTGGGAAGTCGCAGCTGGCAGCGACGCAGGCGGGCAACATCCAAAAGCTGTCGGCGCAGGTGCGTTTCAAGAAGGCCGAGCTGCTTTTGGAGCAGAAGCAGTTTGCCGCGGCAGCATCGATGTTCGTCGAGATCGTGGATGCAGATCCCAAGGCGGCGGACTCCGACAAGGCGCTGTTCAACGCGGCGGTGGCCAGCGAGAACCTAAAGCGCTACGGCGCAGCGACGGCCCTGTATGAGCGTGTTGTGCGCGACTATCCGCAGAGCAGCTTGCTCGATGACTCGCTGTTTCGCTCGGCGGTGAATCATCAGCGCTTCTTTGACTTTGACAAGGCCGTGGTCGCATACAAAGCGCTGGCGACTGAGGCTAGGTTTAAGGCGTCGTCGCATCGTCATGATGCGCTGTATAACGCCGCGCTGATCTCGGACAACGACCAGAGCTACGCGCAGGCCATCGAGCTGTGGAAGCAGTACGCTCGCGATGAGAAGACGCCACCGGATGAGGCGCGACAGGCCCTGTTCCGAGCCTCGCTTGCCGTCGAGAAGCTGGGTCCGCCGGCGCGCGCCGAGCAAGAGCAGCAGCAGTTTGTCAGCAAGTTTGGCAAAGACCCGCAGGCCCTGGCGCAGGTCGTCGAGCTGCAAGCGCGCATCGCCAAGCTGCAGCTGCAGCAGCGCAACCCCATCGATGCTAGCGAGAGCCTGAAGAAGACCGCGCAGCTTGGGGCCAAGCTCCCGGCTGGCAGCGATGGCGCCGAGTTTGCAGCCGAGGCTTCATTCCAGCTGGCTGAGCGTCGCCTGGCCGACTTAGAAAAGCAGCGCATCAGCGGCAGCGGCAAAGAGCTTGAGAACACCATCAGCGACTTTAACCGCCGCGTGAACGATGCCGTGGTCGAGTACGACAAGGTGCTTGGCTACCGTCGCGCCAACTGGACTTTGGCCGCGTACTTCCGCATGGGCTACGTGTTTGAGCTTTATGCCAAGGCGCTGCTTGGCGCGCCGTGTCCGCCCGAAGTAAAGCGCCTGGGAGCCGAGGCCTGCGACCTATACCGCACCAAGATTGAAGAGAACGTCGCGGGCATCGAAGACAAAGCCGTGGCGCGGTACAAAGTCACGCTCGAGCAAGCGGGGCGTTTAGGTGTTGCCAACCAGTGGACCAAGCTCGCGCGGGTGCGGGCCAATGCCTACCGTCCAGATGTCTATCCGCTCAGCAAAGATGAGCATGTGGCGCAGCAGCTGCTCCTCGACGGGATCGTCGCGCAGCGCAATAGCAGCAGCGGCTCTGAGGCCGAGCAGCAGAACACCGAAGCGCAGACGGCGCTGCAGGCTGGCCAGTATGAAAACGCGATGGTGATGGCCAAGCTGGCGCTGCAGAAGGATGACCGCTATGTGCCGGCGATGCTGACGCTGGCCAAGGCCTATTACTCGGTCGGCAAGCGGGAGCTGGCGGCGGCGGTGATCGAAGTCGCCCAGTCCATCGATGCCACCAATGCCGAGTCGTACGTCGTCCTGGGTTTCCTGGCGCTGGCCAAAGAGGATCGCATCGCGGCCACCGCTGCCTTCAAAAAGGCGACCGAGCTCGACGGGCAGAGTGGTCTAGCGTGGCACAACCTAGCGGCGCAGTATCTGCTGGCGAAAAATAGCGAGCAGGCGCTGGTGGCGGCGCAGCGCGCGATGGCACTGCTTCCAGGTAGCTCGGGGGCGATGCTAAACCTTGGCTCGGCACAGCGCGCAGTAGGTCGCTTTGCCGAGGCTGCCGAGACCTATCGCCAGCTGCTCACGCGGGATGCGCAGAATGCGGATGCTTACTACAACCTGGGCATCTTGCACCTGGACGCGCCCAACCTGTCGGGGATGGACTTTGTGACGCAGCGGAACACCGCGATTGGTTACCTGCAGCGCTATCAGCAGCTGTCGGGCGCGCGCGGTCGCAGCGATGACAGCGCCGAGGCCTATATCAAAGAAGCCAAAGCCGCCATCGAGCG
>ERZ795056.2695-NODE-2695-length-19529-cov-6.401715_pt1 | contig 19529 bp, 10 predicted proteins | sample MGYA00375140_ERZ795056 | MGnify/ENA primary metagenome ERZ795056 (study PRJEB30185, sample SAMN05720227) | activated sludge metagenome | isolation source: Anaerobic digester | place: USA | collected 2015-03-09 ... | reverse complement strand
CCGACTACTACGAGGCGGCGGCCATCGACGGCGCCGGCATCCTGAGCCGGTTCCGGCACATCACCTATCCGCAACTGCTGCCGCTGATGGTGATCAACTTTGTCGGCGCGTTCATCGCCGCGTTCCAAGGGATGGGCAGCATCTTCCTGCTCACCTTCGGCGGCCCCGGCGACGCCACCAACGTGCTGAGCCTCGCGATCTGGAAGGAGGCCTACAACAACCTGCGCTTCAGCACCGCCACCACGATGGCGTGGTTTCTCGGCGTCGCGCTGATCGGCTTCACCTACCTCCAGATCCGCATCCTGCGCAAGGTCGAGTTCCGCCGCGCCAGCACCAACTGACCGGCTTTTTATCCTCGCTTCTGCCGGCACTGGGTGGCGGCAAACAGCGCCACAGCCAGCGCGCTTACCACATTCAGCGAATTTTTGCGGCCGGCCAGAGGGATGCGCACAGTCGCGTCGCAGGTCCGCACGACATCGGGGTCGAGGCCGAAGCGCTCGTTGCCGACCACCAGTGCGCACGGGAAGGGCCACTCGAACGCCGCGACGGAGGGCGCGCCCGCCACCGTCTCCAGCGCCACGCACGGCACGCCCTCAGCGCGAAGCTCGGCAATCGCCGCGCGGATCTCGCCGGCATGGCGCCAAGCCACCAGCCGCTCGGTGCCCAGCGCCGCGCGTGCGGCCTGCGCCTGGTCGGGCGGCGGCGTGTAGCCGCACAGCAGCAGCTCGCGCACACCGAAACACTCGGCGGTACGGAAGAGCCCGCCGACGTTGAAGGCCGAACGGATCGAATCCGCGACCACCGTCAGCGGCAGCGGCGGCGCGGCCGGCGCGGCGGCGGGCGGCAGGTCGGCATCCAGAATTTCCACGTCGGTGATTCTGAGGCGCGCGACCGCGCGCTCGATCGGCACCCGCACGCAGTCGAGCTGGCGGAGCGAAAGGCCCGGCGCCAGCAGGTGCGCCAGACCGGCCAGGCGCGGCAGCGCGCGCTGCTCGGCCAACCACGCGCGGCAAGCCGCGCGCTCGCGTTCGCGCGCCGCGTCATCGGGCCAGACGCGCTCCAGGGCGCGCAGCCGGTCGAGCGCCTCGCGCCACAACCGCAGCTCGCCCTCACGGCGGATTTCTGTTCCATCAGGCATTGGTTCACAGCTTACGCCATCTTTATCCGGGCGTAAAGCGCGGCGAGGCGGTTTTGGGCGCATGGCCGCCCGCTTTCGACACTTTCGCACTATCATATTGACATGCACATAAGGTTCATATATATACACATAACGTAACAGCCAAGACGGTTGTTCGTAAAAAGAGGAGCCTCATGATGACAGGAACACGGAAAAACGCGATCACGGTGCTTATCATGGTGAACGGTGCTCTCCTGCTGGGCGGCTGTGCGAGCTTCAGTAACAAGATCGCGCAACAGGATATCCCTCTGGAAATGCTGAGGACGACCGCAACGTATGACATTATCGGAGAAGCGACCGGGACAGCAACGGGCGGCAAGCTTTTCGGATTCATTTCGATCGGGGGCGAGGAAAAGTACGGCCAGCTCGGCAACATGATTCTGGTCAGCCCGGTCGAAAAGGCGGCCGTGTACAATGCGATCGAATCCGTGCCGACCGCCGACGCTCTGCTGGCGCCGCGCTTCTCTTCGAAACGGTCGAACTACCTCATATACAGCGAGGAGTCGGTAACGGTCAAGGGCAAGGCGATCCGCTACAACGTATCGGCCAAATAGGCCTTCAAGCCGGCGGCCGGAAGGGGGCTATCCTACCGGCACCGGGAGTCCGTTATATGCATATATCCTCGTTTTGGACAGTCGCCGGTTTGGTCACTCTTTGCACCTGCGGTGTTGGGTGTTCATCCGTCACGAGTGCGGAGTACACCCGCGGCATCATTCAATCCGGCCGCGTTTTCAGGCATACCGAACTTCCGTTGCCCCCTTCCGACAACGCTTCTGCCCGCGTCAAGGTGGCCTGTTTCACCGAGTCGCGGAAAAGACACGCAGGGGAACGACACTCCCTCTGGCTGGTCTACCTTCCTCTGGCATGTACGGCGACCACATGGGAACGTTCCGATTGGCTATTGTGGGGCAGCGACAAGGGTGGATACAAACCGGCGGGGCTCGACATGGCCGAAGCCATCCGCAATGAGCTGGAGCAAACATTCTCGACGCGCGCGAGTGGGCCGATTGCCGCCTACTATGGACGTTATCCCGAACAATTCGGCTACCCGTATGACGAGTTGTTGAAGCCTTTAACCGCCGATCTGATCGCACAGCTCAACCGCCTCGCTTCAAACGTTCAATAACCGCGTCCGCGGGAAAGGCGGTCACGCGAGTACGCCGAGCCTTTCCTCAAAATGCCGACCGCTCGTTTGCTTTGCACGAGGCTTTTCATCGCGGACCGGGCCGTCTGCGCCCTCGACGCTCCGCGCACAACACGCGCCCCCCCATCCGCCACCCATGGGTTGCCCCATTTTGCCTTGCCGCGAAGATCGATAAACGCTAAGGTTGAAGCTGACCTGTAAATGGAGGTGTCGTAATGAATAAGATGTTGTCTTTCGTTTTCGCCGGCTGTGTGGCGGCGGCTTCCCTGTGTTCCGGCCAGGCCGCCGACACCTACGCGGTGATCGATCTGTCGGACACCAACGCCTATCCTGTCGCCTATCAGGCCAGTGAACCGGCCGGCGGCTGGGCCGCCGACCTCACTTACGTGACCAACCGGATCGTCCTGCGCAAGATCGTTGAGTCCGACACCTCGTTCTTCTACGTCAGCGTGTTCGAAGTGACGCGAGGCCAATACAACCGGGTCATGAATCATGCGTTTGACAGTGAAACGCTGCCGCTGATCACGTCGGAGCCGGCCCCTTTCTTTAACGCGCTGATTGCGCGCACCGGCCTTATGATCGGACTCCCGACGCAGGCGCAGTGGGAGCTGGCCTGCCGCGCCGGGACGACGACCGCTTACCATTACGGCTCGGATGACCCGGCCATGTTGTCCGATTACGCTTGGTTCTTGGACAACGCGGGAGGTGTCACTCGTGCGGTCGGACAGAAGCTGCCGAACGCCTGGGGCGTGTACGACCTGTACGGCAACGTCGCCGAGATGTGCGCCGACGGCACCACCTTACGCGGCGGTTATTACGATGCGGTCGCGGCACAGTGCACGAGCACCGCAGCAGGCTCAATTTTTGACACGCCGGCCAACGCCGCCGGCCTGCGCCTCTGCGCGCGCCTGCCGCTGCTGACCGTCAATGGCGGCACGGGCGGCGGCAATTTCCGGCAGGGCGAGACCAACACGGTCACGGCGACCGTGCCCGCGCACCACACCTTCCTCGACTGGCAGGTCGCTCCACCCGAAGCCACCAACCAATTCCTCAACGCCGCTTCGGTCACCAATGCCTCGCTCGCGCTGGTCATGCCGCTCTACGACATAACGCTGACCGCGCGCTTCGAACCGGTGCTCTACCCGCTGACTGTGGTGAACGGCAGCGGCAGCGGCAGCTACACCAACGGCCAGAGCGTCTCGATCACGGCCAATCCGACCAACACCCTGCTCTTCGAATTCGACCGCTGGACCGGCGATACCTATGCGCTGGCGGATCCGGAAAGCGCCACGACGACAGCCACGATTGCAGGCGCCGGGGTGACGGTCACCGCGACCTACAGCGACAAGCGCTACGTCCTGACCGTCAACCACGCCTCCGGCAGCGGAAACTACACCAATGGACAGACGGTGACCATCGGTTCGATCGTGACCCCGCCGACCGCCGGCCACGAGTTCGACCACTGGGAAGGCGCCACCAACACGATTGCGGACGTCAGCAGCGCGCCGACCACGCTGATCATGGGCGCCGGCGACCGCGCGGTGACGGCCGTCTTCCGCCCCAAGACCGTGGCGCAGAACACCTATCTGGTTCTTGATCTGGTCAGCAACGTGGTGACCTACCGCGACACGCCGCCGGAGGGCGGCTGGACCGACCTGCACAAGACTTCGCAACTGGTTTTCCGCAAGGTCCCGACCGGCGGCTTCACGATGGGCAGTCCGACGAGCGAGCCGGGCCGCGGTCTTAACGAAACGCAGCACGCCGTGACCCTGACGCAGGACTTCTATCTCGGACTCTTCGAAGTCACTCAGAAGCAGTGGCAGAACGTCCGAGGCACCACCCCCGCCTTTTTCACCGGCGACACGCTGCCGGTGGAACGCGTCTCTTACCCGGACATCCGCGGCGGGACGCTCGGCGCGGCCTGGCCGGCGAACAACGCGGTGGATTTTGATTCGTTCCTCGGCGTCCTGCGCAACAAGAACACGGCCGTCAACGGGGCCGACCTCCCGACCGAGGCGCAGTGGGAGTACGCCTGCCGCGCGGGCACGACCGGCGCCTATGCGGGCAGCGTGGATAACATGGCCTGGTACGCGGCGAACAACACGCCGTCCGGCACCAAGGCGGTAGGCACCCGGCAGCCCAACGCCTGGGGCCTGTACGACATGCACGGCAACGTGTGGGAGATCTGCCTCGACTGGTATGCGGCCGATCTGGGGTCCGCGCCGCAGACCGACCCGAAGGGGCCGGCGGGCGTGGCTCCCGGCACCCCCTCGCTGCGGGTCATGCGCGGCGGCAGCTATGAGCGCGAGGCGGCCTTTGTCCGTTCCGCGCAGCGGTATTCGGTCACCGTGACAAACATCACGACCGGCACGGGGCTGATCGTTTCCAACCGCCAGTCGCAGATCGGCTTCCGGGTCGCCGTGCCGCAGGCCACCGCGTCCTTCCCGCTGACGGTGGCCAACGGCAGCGTCAACACCGGCGGCCTGTTCGCGGCCGGCACCGCTATCGGCCTCGCGCCGGCCGCCGCGCCGGCGGGCATGAAATTCGGCGCGTGGCAGGTGGCGCCCACCGGCACCGGACTGGGCGCCGGTTTCGATCCGGCCATGGCCCAGACGCTGCTCACGATGCCGGCCGCGGCCGTCACGCTGACCGCCGTCTTCATTCCCGAATCCGCCACCGGCATTTTCCGCTTCATCCAGCAGAATCCGGATGGTGCCGTCGAGCAGTGGCTGCCGGACGGCACACTCTTCGACCTCACGGCGCCGGCCGCCGCCGGCGGCTACCGTTTCGCGGCGTGGACCGTGTCGCCCGCCGACGCGGATCTCGGCGCGACCTTCGATCCCTCCAATGCGGTCACTCAGGTCACCATGCCCGCCCAGGAGGTGACGGTCACGCCGGTTTACGTGCCGGACGTCCCGGTCTTCCCGACGCTCACGCCGACTGCCGGCGTCCTGTTCGAACGGGATGCCGGCGCGGGTCAGCGGCCGGCCGCGTTCACGGCCAGCGGCCTGCCTCGGGGCCTGACGATCAACCGCGTCACCGGCGTCATCACGGGCATTCCTTCAGCCCCCGGCACCTATACCGTGCTGGTGACGGCGCGCCACACCGACGGCACGGCGGTCACCTACGGTGTGACGGTCGTCGTTCAGGCGCTGGACGCCACGGCCCAGGGCACCTTCACCGGCGTGCTGGACCTGAGCCTCGGCGAAGGCCAGTACCAGATCAAGGGAACCCTCACGCTCAAAGCGTCATCCAAAGGAAAGCTCTCCGCCAAGGTCACGCTGCAAGACCTTTCGCTCAGCTTCTCCGGCAAGTCTTGGACCGCGAAAAACGAGGACGGGGCATACATCGCACTGCTCGCAACACGCCAGGGCGAACAATTGGAACTGATCCTAGAGAGCGACAGCGGTATGATGTACGGCACGCTCACGGGCGGCAGGCTCGCGCCGGGCACGACCTTCCACGTGACCGGCCAGCGGAACGCCTTCCTCGACCGCACGGACGCCGAGGCGCAGGCCGTGCTGAACGCCTTCAAAGGCTACTACACCGTGGCCCTGCCGATGGGCGCGTGCGAAACCGATCCGGCCGCAGACAACACGCAAAGCGGGTCCGGGTACGTGACCGTTACAGTCCGCGACCGCGGCGCGGTGAAGATCGCCGGCAAGCTGGCCGACGGCACGCGCGTGTCTTTCGCCACCACGCTGATGGTGATCGACGACGTGGGGATGGTCCCGCTGTTTGTCCGTCTTTACGGCAAGCGCGGCGTCTTCTCGGGCATGCTGCGTCTCTCCGGCGGTGCGATTCCCGCGGATCAGGAGGTGAGTGACCTTCCGACCGTCCGGCTGGACTGGATCTACCCCGGCAAGACGAGGCTGTTGACCGGCGACCGGTTCGATGCGCGGCTGGAGGCTGTCGGCGCGTTTTACAACTCGCTGAACGACCTGCATGCCGCCTACGCGGGCACGCTGTTCACGGCCGAGCCCTTCGCCTGGACGCCGCCCGTGATCCCCGGCACCTCCGGCTCGCTGACCATCGCGCCGGAACCGGACAACCCGGGCGGCGTGAAGCTGAAGACCGTCAAGCGTTCCGGACTTTTCTCCGGCTCCTTCAAAGTGCTGAACGAGACGACCGGCCGTTTCGCGACGCTCCGGTATCTCGGCGTGCTGACGCGCGACGGCGGCACGTACGTGGGCGACGGCGCGTACGTCGAGAAGCGCAGCGTGAACGGGTATTCGCTCAAGAGTTCCCGTCGCGTATGGATCGGCCAGGAAGAGTGATATGGGACGCGTGGTGACGTGGGACGAGCTGGACCTTCTGCGCGCACAATGGCGGCGCGATGGACGGCGCGTGGTCTGGACGAACGGCTGTTTCGACCTGCTGCACGTCGGCCACCTGCGCAACCTGCAGGCCTGCAGGGCATGCGGCGACGTGCTGGTGGTCGGTCTCAACAACGACGCCTCCGTGCGCACCATCAAAGGGCCCGCGCGCCCGGTCAACCCCGAGGATGACCGGGCGGAACTGCTCGCGGGCTTGGCCTGCGTGGACGCCGTGGTGCTGTTCGGCGAGACCACGCCCGAGGTCTCGCTGGCGCGACTCAAGCCCGAGGTGCACTGCAAGGGTGCGGATTACGCGCCGCCGCACGGCAAGCCGATCCCCGAAGCCCGGACGGTGGCGGCCTACGGCGGTGCCATCCGCTTCATCCCGCTCGTGCCGGGGCGTTCCACCACCGGAACGCTGGAAAGGATCGCCGGCGCCGGCGACGGCTGATGGCCGAGCGGGCCGCGTGCGGCTTCACGCGCCCGGCTCGTCCCGCTTCTCGAAGCGCACACAGAGGTCGGTCGCCTGTGTCTCGCTGTTTGTCAGGCCGCAGCGCTGGCTGAAAGGGTTGACTACGAAATGGCGACACCACCCGCAGGAATGCCGGCGCTCATCCTCGCTGAAGATCTCCAGCGCGCGCGGCTTGTCGGCCTCTGTAAAAACGCGCGGCCGGTGCGCCGCCTGAACGAACGGCGTCTCTTCTGCCGAGGCATAGCGCGCTCCGCAACCGGTGCAGACATACGCCTCGCCGCACTTTTTAAAGCCCTCGTAAACCGGCTCTTTGCGCGCCAACGTGAGGGCACCGCATGCCGTGCATTGGATCTCCATCGACGCAGCCATGGTGAACACTCCTCCTCCCGAATAATCGTCGTACAAACCGGCCTGAATTGTAGCGCGCCCCGCCGGCAACACAAGCCGGAAGTGTCACGTTTGCGCTGGCGCAAGCCTGTGACGCATGATAATTTAATGGTTCGTTTTCGAAAGGAGCATGCTCAAAGACACTCACACTGAACACACGGTAGGAACGGTCGTACCGCAAACCCTCAAACTGGATCTCCCGCCCGGAGGCTTCCGGCTCGAGAAAGGCGGTGTTTTACCTGAAATCGAGGTCACGGTCGAGCGCTGCGGCGCGATCACCGCCGACAACGACAACGTGGTCTTCATCTGCCACGCGCTCACCGGCGACGCCCATGTCGCCGGGCTGCGGCCGGGCGAGACTGACCCCTCGGGTTGGTGGGAAGGCATGATCGGCCCCGGCAAAGGCATCGACACCCGGCGCTATCAGGTCGTTTGCGCCAATATCCTCGGAGGATGCAAGGGCACCACCGGCCCCTCCTCGGTCAATCCGGAGACCGGCAAACCTTACGGTTCGGCTTTCCCTAAGATCACGGTCGGCGACATCGTCGAGGTGCACCGCCTCTGCCTGCGCCAGCTCGGCATCACGCGGCTCGCGGCGGTGATGGGCGGCAGCTTCGGCGGTATGCAGGTGCTCGAATGGCTGATCCGCTATCCCGGCGAGGTCGACAAAGGGATCGTGGTCGCCTCGGCCGCCAGCCTCAACTCGCAGGCCCTCGCCTTCGACATTGTCGGCCGGCACGCGATCGTCGCGGACCCCAACTGGAACGCCGGAGACTACTACGACCGCGAGAGTCTGCCCAGCAAGGGACTCTCCAGCGCGCGCAAGCTGGCCCACATCACCTACCTCTCGCAACAGCTCATGGAGGCCAAATTCGGCCGCGACAAGCGTCCGGAGTGGCTGACCGCCGATCCCGACTTCCGCAATGCCATCGACCGCAACTTCGGCACCTTCTTCCAGGTCGAGAGCTATCTGCAGTATCAGGGCGAGAAATTCATCCAGCGCTTCGATGCCAACTCTTACTTGCACATCACGCTGGCCATGGACGAGTACGACATCGAGGAGAGCTACGGCAGCCTCGACGCCGCTTTTGAGAAGATCGACGCGCGCGTGCTGATCGTCTCGCTGAGCGGTGACTGGCTCTTCATGCCCGAGCAGTCGGAGGAACTCGTGACCGCGCTCGTGCGACAGAAGAAGCAGGTCTCGTACTGTCACCTCGACGCCACGGCGGGGCACGACGCCTTCCTGACCCACATCGAAGAATTGAAGCGCGTGGTGAGTGCGTTCCTGCCGGCGGCTGACGGCACGTCCCGCAGCGACGACGCGCCGGAGGGCGGCGTGATCCGGCAATGGCAGTTGCGCCACTATCAGAAGGTGCTCGATCTGATCCCGCCGGGCAGCCGCGTGCTGGACCTCGGCTGCGGCAACGGCTCACTGCTCCACATCCTGCGCCAGCGCCGGGCCTGCAGCGGCAACGGTGTCGAAATCGACGTCAACCAAGTCATCACCGCGATCGGTTTGGGCTGTGACATCCTGCTGGAAGACATCGACGACGGTCTGGCCATGATCCCGGACAACAGCTTCGATATCGTTGTGCTCAGCGAAACGCTGCAGACGATCAAGCGCCCGCGCGAGCTTTTGCAGCAGATCCTGCGCGTCGCGCGCGAGGCGGTGATCTCCTTCCCGAACTTCGCCTGTCTCGAAGTGCGGCGCGAACTGCTCATGAAAGGCCGCATGCCCAAGGGCAAGCAGCTCCCCTTTGAGTGGTACAACACGCCCAACATCCATCTCTTCACCCTCAAGGATTTCCGCGAGTTGTGCCGCAAAGACAACATCCGCATCCTGGATCTGAACTGCCAGGGCCGCGGCTTTGCCGAGCGCGCGCTGCTGACGCTGGGCTGGAAAAACCTGGGCGCGTCACAGGTCATCGTGCGCATCGGACGCGGTGGTTAGGACACCATTATGGAAAAGTGGCTCGAACAGAATCTCAATCCGCTGACCGAGGCGCTCTCGCCCTGTAAGAATTGCCCGGTCGCCAATACCGAACGCGACGTCAACCTGCCCGGCACCGGCGCGGTGATCGCCGTTCTGGACGCCCTGTTGGCCGTGCTTTATCCCGGGTGCCACGGGCAGGCGCCGATCGCGCATGACACCTGTCACGGCCACCTCAAAGACACCCTGCGCGACATCGCGCTGCGGCTCTGCGACCAGACCCACCGCGCCTTCGAATACGCCTGCAAGCGGGTCAAGTGCGAGGACTGTCACGACTGCGAAGCCAAGGCGCACCAGGCTGTGACCGCGCTTCTGTACGGGCTGCCCGCCATCCGCGACATGCTGGAAGAGGATATCCAGGCGGCCTACGAAGGCGATCCCGCCGCGATGTCGACCATGGAGATCGTGATGAGCTACCCCGGACTTTACGCGATCACCGTACAGCGGATCGCCCACGCGCTCTACCGGCAGGGCGTGCCGCTGATCCCGCGCGTGATGGGCGAGCACGCGCATTCGCGCACCGGCATCGACATCCACCCCGGCGCCACCATCGGCCCTGGCTTCTTCATCGATCACGGCACCGGCGTCGTGATCGGCGAAACCTGCCGCATCGGCCGGCGCGTCAAGCTCTACCAGGGCGTCACGCTCGGAGCCCTCAGCTTCGCTAAGGACGAAGCCACCGGTATGCTCGTCAAGGGCACCAAACGCCATCCCGATGTCGAGGACAATGTGGTGATCTACGCCGGTGCCACCATTTTGGGCGGTGACACCGTCATCGGCCACGACGCGGTGATCGGCGGCAACGTCTGGCTGATCCACTCGGTTCCTCCCGGCTCCAAGGTCTATAACCAGACCCCCAAGCCGGTGATCCGCCCCGGCTATCCCATCCCGGACGACTACAGCATCTGACGCCTAAACCCTCTTTATGTCCGCATCAATACCATTTGCTCCGAATGAGATACAGCGCCGTCTGCGGCGGTTGCAAGCCGCGCAGCGACGGCAACGGCTCGACGCCGTGCTGGTGACCACCGAGATCAACCGCTTCTACTTCACCGGACTGGCGGCCTCGAACGGCATGCTGCTGAGCGAGCGCGGCGCACCGCCCGCGTTCTACACCGATTTCCGCTACCTTACAATGGCACGGCGCACGGCGCCGTGGCTGCCCTCGCACCTGCTCTGGCGGCCCGCGCTGGAGCCGGAGGTGGTGGCGGGCCTGGGCTGCGGCTGGCGCCGCGTCGGCTACGAGGGGTCCATGCCGGCGGCCCGATTCCTGAAACTTCAGGCAGCCCTGCCGAATGTCGAGTGGGTTAATGCCACCCCAATGATCGAGGAATTGCGTGCCATCAAATCGCCGGACGAACAGCGCCGCATGCGCGCCGCGATCACGGCGAATGACCGCCTCTTCGCAGAGACGCTGCGGCAGACCGTTCCCGGCATGAGCGAATGGGCGATCAGTGCGATCGTACGCCGCGAAGCCGAGCGGCTGGGACAGGGCGAAGCCTTCGCCGCCATCGCCTGCGTCGGACGCGGTGCCGCGGAATGTCATCATCAGCCGGACGACACCGTGCTGCGCCGCGGCCAGCCGCTGCTGGTGGACTTGGGCCTGAAACTGAACCACGCCTGCGCGGACATGACCCGCTGCGTGTCGTTCGGCCCTCCGACGCCGCTTTGGCGCGAGATCTACCGGATCGTGCTGACCGCTAACCGTGCGGCGGTGCGTGCGATCCGTCCCGGCTTGCCGTGTCAAGCCATCGATGCCGTGGCGCGCGGCGTGATCGAGCGAGCGGGATACGGCCCTTTTTTCGGGCACAGCCTGGGACACGGACTCGGTCTGGAGGTGCATGAATCGCCCAGCTTCAGCTCGGCCTGCGCCACCGAACTCGCACCCGGCATGGTGCTCACGGTCGAGCCCGGCATCTATCTGCCGGGGCGGCTGGGCATCCGCATCGAGGACGTGATCCTGGTCACGCGGAACGGCTGCGAAGTGCTCACCGGCACGCCGCGCGATCTGGCGTGGGCGGTCCGCTAATCCCGACAGTCCCTGTAGTTACGGTAGTCCCGGCAGATACGTCGGTTTTTTTGGCCGGGATTACAGGATGAGCAGGATTGGGGGTTTTGTCCCAGCGGCGGTCTCGGCGAGACCGCCCTACCGCAAACGATCGAGTGGGAACGTTCAACTCTCAACGTTCAACTTGGAACCCGAAACCAGGAACCCGAAACCCTTACGGGGCGGGAGGGGTGATGACCAACCGCAGGAATCGGCGGGGGGCATCGGCCACCGGCACATCGTGGCGGTTGGTGATCCAGAGCCACGAGATGTAATCTTCAATTCCGGTTTCCGAGACATCCACCGTGGTCCAATCCTGGACCGCCAGATCATCGCACGCCTCGATCGTGAAGGTCACATCGGTGGCCAGCGGGTTCTTGCGGTAGGAGAGCGTCAGGTATCCCGCCGTGACGCCGCCATCCATGGCGAATTCGCTGTCCTGAATCATCGGGTCAAGCGCCATAGCGTATTCCAGCCAGTTCTCCACGCCGTCGCCGTCGGGATCGGCGGTCATGCCGACAATCGCCTCGTCGGTGATCTCGGCGCCGAACTCGGCGAGCTGCCAGTCGGCATACCCGCCGGTCGAGGGATAATCGCCCGTCACGGAGATATCGTCCAGACAGACGCCATGCCCGGCCTTAGCAATGCCGTCGAAGGCGATCACGTAGGAGTAAGACGCCTCCGGCAGCGCAACCACGATATTGCTCCAAGCCGGCACAGCCGTCTTGATCGTCAGGAGATGTTTGTACTCAGTGACCAGCGCATTGGTTTTGTAAAACACCTGCAGCTCATCAACATTCGCGTTCCTGCTGGCCATACAGAGCCAGAACGAGAGCGTCGCATTGGTCATGCCCGAGCCCAAATCCAACGCAGGCGTCAGCAGCCGTGTGCGTTGCGGCGACGTGGTGCCGGAGCGGAGGTAGAGGTTGTTCGGGGCGCTGTGCGCGGCAGAGGGCACGGCAGGCGATGCCCCGTTTCCGGTGCCGATCAACCACTTCAGCGTTGAACCCGATGTCATAATCTGCTGTGACCAGCCGGACGGGATCACGCTGCCTGCGTCAAGGTTCTCAAAGAAGGGTACGCGCCTCAGATTGGACACGGTCAGCGCACATTCATTCGTGGAGGCAAAGCCCAGCACGTCCGTCACCGCGACTGAAAAGACCGTGATACCCCCCGTCAACGGCGTACCGCTCAGCAGCCCCTCAGCCGTGAACGTCACCCCGTCTGGCAAGGTCCCGGCGACCACGCTCCACGTGTACGGCGCTTCGCCGCCCGCCGCCTGGAAGGTCTGGCTGTAAGGCATCCCCACCGTAGCCCCCGGCAGCGCGCTCAGCGTCGTGATGATCGGCGCGATCGATCCGTCCGTAATCCTGACATCGTCGATGCAGACGCCTTGCCCGAAGCGCGCCGTTCCTTCGAACATCACGAAGTAGTTGGTCGACGGGTTCGGCAGTGCCAGCGTGCGCAACGTCCAATCCGGCGTGTCGTTGGTGTAAGCGGCGAGCAGCGACCACGGCTCCGCGGCGTCGCTCTTGATCCACACGCGCAGTTCATCTTGCATACCCTGGAAGGCGCGCATGGCGTGCTGGAACTCAAGACGCGGCGTGGATGGCGCAGCGCCCAGGTTAATCCCGTTCTTGGTAAAGAGGCGGGTCACGTGGTTCGAGGGATTACCGACCCACAGGACGGCGTTAATGTTTCCCTCGTAGGCACTTTCCGGCAGGTGGAAGGTGTCACCGTTTCCGCCGCCGTTCAGGAACGTCCACGACACCTGATTGGAGACTGTCTGCTGGATCCAGCGCTGCGGGAACATGCCGCCGTACTCAAATCCCTCGGCGAACAGCGTCACGCGCGGCGGCCCCACAGACAGCGTGAAATCAGCGAAGACCGAAACGCCTTCCCCGTGGTCGGTCAGTTGCACGGTGAACACCTGGGTCTCCAAGTTGCTGGCCACGCCGCTGATCACGCCGTTGGTCGACAGCGTCAAGCCGACCGGCAGCACGCCCGCGTTCAAGTCGAACGTATAGGGTCCGAATCCGCCCTGCGGCGTCAGAGACACAGCGTACGGTGTCTTCACCTGCGCCTCCGGCAGCACGGACGGGGTCATGATCGCGAGCGGCTGGTATGCGTCGCGGACCACGATGTCATCAATGTGGATGCCGTATCCGTAACGTGCCGTTCCTTCGAAACACAGGTAATACGATTCAGAAGGATCGGGCAGCGCGAGGGTGCGCTGTGTCCAGAGGTTGACGGAAGAGGTGTAAGCCGCCAGCAGCGTCCACGGATCTTCGTAGGCACTCTTGTAGTAGACGCGCAACTGGTCTTGCCGCACATCGAACTTGCCCATGATGTGCCAGAAGCTGAGTTGCGGCAACTGTGCGCCGGGCGCGAAAACGATTCGCGGCGAAATCAGACGCGTCACATAAGGTCCGGAATCCGCGGACACCAAGCAGGCGCTGTTGGTGCCGCGATAGGCGCTGGCCGGATACGTTGCGCCGTTGCGATAGGTCCACGCCAGACGGTTGGTCACGAACTCCTGCTGCCAGCCAGACTGCGGACCCTGCGGCTCTTCGAAGGTCTCGACCAGCGGCACGGTCAACGCCGGCAGGATCGTCAGGCTAAACTCATTGGTGTCCGCCTTGCCGCTGGCGGCCGTGACCGACACGAGAAACGTCGAGGTCCCCGCTTCTTCCGGCATGCCGCTCAACTGGCCGCCGACACTCAGGGCGAGTCCCGCCGGCAGCGTGTTGGAGATGACCTGCCACTCAAAGGGGGTGGCGTAGCCGCTCGCCAGCAGGGCGTAAGCATAGGGACGCCCCACGCGCCCGTTGGGCAGCGTCGGGAGCGTGGCGATTTCAGGGGGATCCACTTGAAAGACAAAGGTCATGAGCGAACCGTTCGCACTGAACGACTCCGCCTTGATGCGCGAGGACGTGCCGTCCCACCAGCGCGCGCTGGGCTGGGTGCTGTCGTTGAACCTGTTGATGTAGCCGGTCGCCGGGTTACCCTCATAATACAGGTCGCGCGCGTCGCCGCTGTTCACATTGTTCTGGAAGTGCCAGAGATTATCCGCCTGCATCAGCGTGCATTCATAATTCTGGTGCTCAGTGTTGTAGTCCCTACGCTGGTCGTCGCGGTCGCCCTGCTCGTCGATGTGCCAGATCGCGACGCCGGAGCCCGGAATGCCCGCATCGCGACCGGCCTGTTGGCGGTTTTCGAAAAGATAGTACTCGGTATCCACACCCGGCTTGGCAAAGCGGTAGATGCGGTTGAAGCCAGGCTCGCCGACCGTGGCGGTCAAAGAAGCTTCGATATAATCGCGCAGGGTCACCTCGACGGTCTCGGTCCAGCCCGAAGCATATTTGAGGTAGGCGCAGACTTGAACGGGGTTGTGGCCGTGTCCGCCTGAGTTCATCAGACAGAATTGACCGGCCCCGCCGACGGAATCGTATTGGTAGTCGTAGATATCGGGATAGCCGCACAGCATGTGGCCGTTCTCGTGGCAGAAGGTGCCCAGTTCCAAGGTCGCCCCGATATCGGTGATCTGGTATTTGAAAACGAACTTGCCGTCGCCCAAGTCTTGCGGACCGGCTTCATACAAGCTCCATGAATGAGGCCACAAGCCCATCGTCCAGTCGCCGCCATTGTCACCGGCATAAAAGACATTGCATGCGACGAGCTCGCCGTCGCCCTCCTGCGACAACGACTCAAAGGTGGGAAGAATTTCAGTCTCGTAATTGGGCTGCGCCTTCAAAATCGCGATGGCGTCCGCGATCAAAATATTGGCTTGTGACCCGGCGTCTTTGCTCGTGTCGCAGTAAAAGCTGTGCGGCTTCACCATTCGGACGTAAGCGGTAACCACGTTGGTATAGGTCAACAGCCCGCCGGACACATCCTGATAATACTCTTTGACGGAACCGTTGTTGCCGTAACCGGTGTACCCGTCGCCGTTGCAGAACTCGTGGATATCCGCGCTCGGCACGGTCGCGGGCGCGTCGGGAAAATCAATCAGCAGGCAGAGTCCGACCTTGGTGCCGGTCGTGGTGAACGAAGGCGGCGCCATGACCGAGATATCCCCGGCCGCCTGCGCGCGCAACAGTTGCAACTGGCTCTTGCGCTCCTGCCAGCGACGCCGGATCTGCATACCGGCATCCCAGCGCTCAAAACGCAAACGCGCCTGGGCGGCAGCCGCCTCGGGCGCGATGCGCAGATGCTGCGGCAGGCCGCTGGCGGCCGGATCAGCCTGCCCGACAAGCAGGCGGGTCGGCAACAACTCCGTACCGTCCGCCGACAACCGAGCATACGTGTAAGCCTTGGTCACGCGGTCCCGCACGACCGTATAGCCGCGGTGCTCGAAAACCGCGCGGAACTCGTCTCCTTCGCCCCACACCTCTATCCGTGTGCCATCCGGCTGTGTGAAACTGAAGGTTTTGGCAAACGGTGCGGCTGACGCGCAGGCGGCGGCCAGCACCCCCATGCACAGGACGGTTAAAACTCTGTGTTTCATCTGTGCCATAAAACCCTTATGGGCGGCTGCCGCGCCCCCCGGTCCGAGGAGGCGCGGCGACCTGCCGTCAAGCATCAGCGCGCGGACGCGCTATTTCGTCAGCCGCACGCGGAAGAAGCCCTGCACCGGATCGACCGACAATGCCGACTCGATCTGGCTGGTCAGCGTCTGCACACCGTCCAGCGCCACCGTGCCGCTGCGCACCACCTGCCACTGCGGGTTCGCCAGGCTCGGTGTATAGAGCAGTTCGTAGGTCGCCACCGGCGCGAGACTGAGCGTCGACGCGTCGGACTTCTGCACCTCGACCACCCACTGCACCGCAGGCAGACCCGAGGCGAGCGAGATCTCGGTGACATCCAGACGCAACGTGTCGGCGGGGTCCAGCCCCAGCGTGACCTTATCACCGTCGGTGTAGCCATCGCCGGCAGTCGATGTCGCCTGCGCGTCAGAACCCAACAGCAACTCGTTCAGATCGTCCAAGCCGTCCTGATCCGCGTCGGTCGAACCCAAGGCCAGCGTCGTGAAGAACGCTGTCGGCGCGATCGTGAGCTGATCAAGGAGCTGCGGGTTGATCTCGGTGTCGCCCGCCGCGCCGTCCGCCGGCCCGGTGAGATGCAGGAAGTCACCCGCCGGATTCCGCTCGTACTCCCACGCATCCGGGAACCAGTCCTGATCGGTGTCGGCATCCTCGATGACGATATCCAACACCGCCGGACTGGCGGCAAAGGCCACCTCCGCAGGACGCGGCGCATAGGGCGTCTCAGGGTTCACGCCGTAGAAGTTAGCGTATCCCCATGACTCCCAGGCGTCGCGCACGCCGTTCTGGTTGTGGTCGATGAAGGCGCACAGATAATACCGGCCGGCCGTCCCGCTCTCCTGCAGGCCGTAGAGGCGCGCGTTCACGGCGGGGGCCGTGAGCGCCGTGAGCGCCGTCAGGTCAGTCCCGGCGAGCGTGTACTCTGCGGCGGGCGTGCCGACAAAGGCGGCGTTGCGGTAGACCTGCACCTTCACGCGGTCGGCCAGCATCGCGGTTGCGGGACCGTAGTACTTGACCCGCGCTTCGACAGAACCATATCCGGACGACTCCAGCGGCGCGTTCACGTCCAGCCGGAATTTCTTCCAGGACGACCACTCGGTCGACGAAGTGGTGGTCGGTGTCGTGCTGAACTTGGCGTTCATGGCGATCACGCGCCAATAGTAGATGGCGTTCGAGAGGAAGACCTGGCCGTTCGGCAGACGCGTGTTGGCGTAGATCGGGGCCTCCCAGACATACTCGCCTTCGGCGTTGCGCGAAGGCACCGCTTGGGCGCCCGAGTGCCAGATCAAGGTCCCGGATTCGGAGCCGCGCCGGATCTCGATCGCGAACGCCGGGTAACCCGCTTCGGCACCGGCAGGCAGACGCCACTTAAAGGTCGGGCGCGCCGAATAGACGTACCCGCCATTGATCGGCGAAACGCTGAGCGCTTGCGCACGCGTCGAGTCATAGACGTTCGTGAACACCGAGATCGCGCCGTTGGTCAGTGCGATTTCCGGCGCATCACCCAGATACACCTCGTACGAGATCCGGTTACGCGCCGTACCGACGGGGATGTCGGCAAGCCCCCAGTCCAGCGCCAACTGCCCTTGTGCCAGCAGGTCGCCTTCGTGCAGCCAGTTGCGCGGGACGCTGATGACCTTGTCGAAGACGTTTTTCTTGATCTGGTACACGCCGTCCACCGAGCGGCGGAAGATACGGACGCGCTGCATCAGGCCGCCCGTCTGGTCGTCCCCGCCGCTGTCCGGATCAGCACCGATTCCGCTGAAGATGTCTTCCGAGCGCAGGCCCGACGGCAGCGTCATGCGGACATAGCCCTGCATCAGGTCGGTCAGCTCGATGCTCATCACGCTGCGGTGCCAGCCGATCTGCGTTGCGAAAGGCTGCGGCACGCCGCACGGTTCGCCCGCATTCCACGCGCCGTCGCTGTTGCTGTCCATGAAGGCGAAGAAGTAGTTCGGCCCTTCACGCAGGTATCCGGTATCGGCCCGGCCGAGGAAGAGGCGTTTGGGCCAGCTTTCCACCAGGCGGAACGAGTAGTTGATCGCGATGGTCGAGATCTCGCAATCCACATACTGCGTGCGGGTCAGCGGCGTACCGGGCGTGGCGCCCGCGGTAATGATGCTGTCTTTATACTCGGAGAGATCGAACGTGAAGGTACCGGTTACATAGTCGATGGTGCCCACCTCGTCGAAATCACCCGCCAGGTTGCCTGCGTAGAGGATACCGTCATAGTCGAACCCGTTGTTCATCGTGATGCCGGTCCAGTTGTCGGTGAAGGCAAACACAATCGAACCCGGCTGCACGCCGCCCGGCGACAGAGTGCCTGTCACCACGCGCTCGCTCCAGTTGCCGATCGGCAGGGTCTTGGCGGTGCCCGCGCCGGCTGTCGCGCTGGCGCCCAACGTGTAGGTCGCATCGGGCAGGCCGTTCATCGCCGGATCGGAGAACGACTGAATCACGATCTGCGCGTCGGGCTGAATGCCGTTGTAGCGCAACCACGTCTCAACGATCGGAATCGGGAACTCGTACTTGGTGGCGCTGGAGGAGGCGACGCTCATGCCCAGATCCGCGCGCACGTCAACCTGCGACGCGGAGTAGCGCGCCTCAGACCAGTTGGACCAGCCGTCCTCATCCGGGTCCTGATGCGCGTCGTAAACGAAGCGGCTGGCGATGTTGACCGGATAACGCTCTTCCCAACTGTCTTCCATGAAGTCGTGGTCGCTGAACATCTGACCGAAGTAGAGGTCGCCCTGCTTGAGGAAGTAATCGGAGACCAACTGGTTGGCCGCGGTCTTGAACTTCTTGGGGCTCAGATTGGCGAATCCGTAGTGCTCGGCGATCAGATACTCCGCGCGGTTGTTCAGTCCGTCCAAGTCGGGATCGCCCATGGCGCCATGGTCGCTGTGCAGCGCCACGGCCGGATCGACGTCGACCTCAACCTTGAGGTTGAAGATGTTCTCCCACCAGTCGGGCAGGCCGTCCTCGTCGATATCGGCGGTCTGGACATAGCCGCTCGGCGCCGTCGTGTCGCCCAGACGCCAGCCGTTGGCGATATCGCGCAGATACGCCTCGCCATTGGTCACGCCATCGTCGTCGGCGTCGCCGTACCAGCCGTCATCGCCGGAACCGCTGGCCAGACTGATGCCGCGCAGCGTTTCCCACCAGTCGGGCAGGCCGTCGGCATCGCTGTCCTCGCCGGTCTCGGCCCAGACATCGGACGGCGCGTCGGAGTCCCAGAAGAGCGCCGTCTGCTTGGCGAAGGCTCCGCCCAGCGGCACCAGGTCGCCCTCGATCTGCCGCCCGCCGCTCTCGACGGTGGAGATGTACTGATCGCCGTACGGATTGTTGCTGTTCGGGAAGTCGTAGCGCTCGAGGTCATTGTTCCACGCCAGGGTGGGCAGCTCACCCGCCGAGTAGTGGCGCCAATAGCGCGAGTTGCGCACCGAGAGCCG
>ERZ795056.2691-NODE-2691-length-19543-cov-14.475934_pt1 | contig 19543 bp, 16 predicted proteins | sample MGYA00375140_ERZ795056 | MGnify/ENA primary metagenome ERZ795056 (study PRJEB30185, sample SAMN05720227) | activated sludge metagenome | isolation source: Anaerobic digester | place: USA | collected 2015-03-09 ... | reverse complement strand
TCTCACTTCTCACTTCTCACTTCTTATTTCTGCCTCTGGCGTAGTGATTCATATAGCACAATCCCCGCCGCCACACTCACATTATACGAATCGAAATCGGTGGCCTGCGGGATTTTGACCACGGCGTCCGACATTTTTAGCAGTTTGTGGTGCACGCCTTCACCTTCCGAGCCCATCAGAATGGCCGTCGGGATGCTCAAATCGGCATCGTAGAGCGGGATAGCGCGGTCGCTCAAGGCAGTTGCAACCACCTGTACGCCGCATTCCTGCAAATATTCCACAGTGCTAAACAAACTGCGTACCCGGCAAATGCGGATACGTGCCAGGGCGCCGGCCGAGGCTTTCATGGCTTCTTCATTGGCAGGCGCGGAGCCGCTTTGCGGAACGATGACAGCCTGTACGCCGGCACATTCGGCGGAGCGGCAGATAGCGCCGAAATTGCGCACGTCGGTGATACCGTCGAGCAGGAGAAACAAGGGTGTTTGGCCCTGCTCGAATACGAAAGGCAACACGTCTTCGATGGAGAGAAACGTAACCAGCGCCAGATACGCCACTACGCCCTGGTGGGCGCCGTTCACCATTTTGTTCAGTTTTCCAGGAGGCACCACCTGAAGCGGGATGCCGTATTCTTTGGTCAGGTGGCGAATTTCCTTTTCGAGTTCGCCGCGTACGCCCTGCTGGAAATACACTTTTTCCACCATTTTTCCGGCGCGAATCGCTTCGGTAACCGGGTGATGACCATATATGAGGTTCTTGTCTGCCATTTTGTTGGTGTTTCGTGTCGGGTATTGGGTGTTTCGGCCGGAGTAACGCGCCCCAAACACGAAACACGAAAAACCAGACACCCATTTCCGGGTGCAAAAATAATTTTTCCCGCCGGGCTTGAGCGTTTCAAAAAATAAAAATAACTTTGCGTTACAAAGTAAATGATTCAAACGCATGAACGATACCCGACAGCAACTGGAACACCTGGCCGAAATGCGTTCGCTCATGGAGCGCAGCACCCGTTTTTTAAGTCTCAGCGGCCTTTCCGGCGTATGGGCCGGGCTGTGCGCACTGGCCGGCGTTTTTGCCGTGTATCAATACCTGGAAATCGGTCCATTCGCTTTTCAGGACAGCGATTTATATTACAACAAAGCCATTAGAACGATAAAGTGGGGAGCGGATTACAGAAGCGTGTTCGTCCTCATTGCTACGCTGGTGTTAGCGGCGGCGCTTGCGGGTGGTGTTTTTTTCACCACTCGTAAAGCCCGTATCCGCGGCGAACGCGTATGGGACGCCGCTTCCAAACGCCTGCTGTGGGCCATGGCAATTCCGCTTTTTACGGGTGGACTTTTCGGATTGGCTTTGTTATATCGCGGATATGTAGGTTTTTTGGCCCCCAGTACGCTTATCTTTTACGGCCTGGCGCTGGTGAGCGGCAGTAAATTTACCCTGCGCGACGTAGAACAACTGGGTATGCTGGAAATCGGCCTGGGCTTGCTGGGTACCTTTTTCCCGGGTTACGGCCTGGCCTTGTGGGCCGTCGGATTCGGGTTTTTACACATTTTTTACGGCGCCTGGATGTACTGGAAATATGAACGGACAGAGTCTTAACCAGGTAACCACGCAAAGGCAATGCTGTAATTGCCGGTTTTAATTGTGCAAGTACGTACATGAAAGATATACTGAGTCAACTCAATCCTGCTTTCGACCACCGCAACCGGCTGGGCATTATGTCCGTGCTGGCTGTGAACGATTGGGTAGACTACAATACCTTAAAAGAACTGCTCAACCTCACCGACGGCAACCTGGCCAGCCATCTCAAGCCGCTGGAAGCGCAGGAATACATCGAATACCGCAAACAATTCGTCGGCCGCCGGCCCCAAACCACTTACGCCGCCACGGAAAAAGGTAAACTGGCGTTCAGGGCGCATTTGGATGCGCTGGAAGCGATGTTGAAGATTGGGAAGGATATGGAAGATTAGAAGAGAGGTGAGAGAGGTGAGAGAGGTGAGAGGGTGAGAGTCCGTAGAGTACTCCGCTTCGCTCAAGCGAACTAAATGATTAGAGCAGAGCGGAGTACTCTACGGACTCTCACCCTCTCACCTCTCTCACTCTCTCACCTCTCTCACTTCTGTTTCTGCGTTCCCTTCAAAAACGGCACAAACCTGAAACTGTCCAGCACTTCCTCCCGGAACTCCGTTTCCGATAACCGCGTGATTTTGTACATCATCTGCACTTCTTCACCCACCGGAATGACGAGAATGCCGGCAGGCCAGGCGAGTTGCTGTCGCAGTGACTCGGGTACGACAGGTGCACCGGCCGTCACGATGATCTTGTTATAAGGTGCGAATTGGGCAAGGCCTTTGGTGCCGTCGCCGAAAAAACATTTGATCGTACTGAAGCCCATACGTTCCAGCAGGCTTTTTGCCTGAAAATACAGTCCTTCCTGCCGCTCGATGGTGTATACCCGGGCCCCCAGCACTGCCAGGATAGCGGCCTGGTAACCGGAGCCCGTACCGATTTCCAGCACTTTTTCCCGCGCGTGGATGTCCAGCAGTGCCGATTGATAGGCCACTGTAAAGGGTTGAGAAATAGTTTGATCGTGACCGATGGGAAACGGTTTGTCCTCGTAAGCATGTTCCTCGAAGGCCCGGTCGAGGAAAAAATGGCGCGGCACGGCGGCGATTGCAGCCAGCACGGCTTCATCCTGAATACCCCGTTGGCGGAGCGCATCAACCATACGTTTTCGCAGGCCTTTGTGGCGGTAAGTGTCGGTCATAATTCGTGCGATCTACAGTAACCCGGCCGTGCAAAACAAATGCTGCCGGATTTCTGCTCGTTGTCGCGTATTTTTTTCAGCAATATCGGCAAAAGTATGCCCTCAACGAATAATTTTGCCCGAACCCTTTCAAAATCAATTATCCTATCAATAAATCAATCAATCTGCATGGCAACTCCTATTAAATTCGGTACCGATGGCTGGCGCGCGATCATCGCCGACGATTACACGGTGGACAACGTAAAACGTGTAGCCGAAGCGACGGCGCATTTTATGAAAAAACACAAAATGAAAAAAGCCGTGATCGGGCACGACTGCCGGTTCGGTGGACAATTATTCGCGGCCGTTACGGCCCGGGTGCTGGGCCATTTTGGTATCAAATGCCATGTTGCAGAAGGTTTTGTCAGCACACCTATGGTCAGCCTCGGCGTGGTGAAATTGAAAGCCGACCTGGGCATCGTCATCACGGCCAGCCACAATCCGCCTTCCTATAATGGTTACAAATTGAAGGCTGCCTATGGTGGCCCCATGATCCCGTCGGATATCGAGGAAGTGGAAACGTTCATTCCCGATCAATGCAGCATCGCACAATTGCCTTCGCTCAACGACCTGGTTGATCGCAAACTACTTGTCAGCGTCGACCTCGAAGGCATGTACCTGAAACACGCCCGCAAAAACTTCGACCTCAAACTCATCAAATCGGGCGCCGGCAAAATCGCCTACGACGCGATGTACGGCGCCGGCCAGAATGCCATCCGGAAATTGCTGCCCAAATGCGTATTCCTGCACTGCGACGATAATCCGGGTATGCACGGCCAGGCGCCGGAGCCCATCCACCGCAACCTGACGCTGCTCAGCGAAACCATCAAAAAGAACCCGAAAATCACAGCCGGCCTGGCCAACGACGGCGATGCCGACCGCATCGGGATGTACGACGAAGACGGCAATTTCGTAGACAGCCACCACCTGCTGCTCATCCTGCTGCTGTACCTTCACAAATACAAAGGCATGACGGGTAAAGTCGTGTTCACCTTCTCCGTGACCGACAAACTGAAAAAAATGGCCGAAAAATTCGGTTTGCCCTACGAAATTACCAAAGTCGGGTTCAAATACATCGCCGAGATCATGACTACCCAGGACGTTCTCGTGGGTGGCGAAGAATCCGGCGGCCTGGCTGTTAAAGGCCACATCCCAGAGCGCGATGGTGTCTGGATGGGCCTGCTCGTGTTCGAATTTATGGCAGTCACCGGCAAAACGGTAAAAGGCCTGGTGCAGGAAGTGTACAACGAAGTGGGCGCTTTTGCCTTCGAACGCGACGACCTGCACATCACCGAAGCACAAAAAGTATCGGTCGTCGACCACTGCAAACGCCGCGCTTACACAGCCTTCGGCTCCTACAAAATCCAGGGCGTGGAAGACCTCGACGGCTGGAAATTCCTGATGGGCGACGAGAAATGGGTCATGATCCGCGCTTCCGGTACCGAACCTGTGCTGCGGGTATATGCCCAGAGCCCGAGCCTGGCCGAATGCCGCGTGATGCTCGATGCCGCGAAAGCGACGATACTGAAATAGGTTATTGGTTATTAGTTATCAGGGTGGTAGGGGACAATCTGTACAAATACTTGCCTCCCTGGCGAGCAGCCAAAGGCAGCGTGTCATGTTGAGCGCAGCGAAACATCTACAAGGAGCTGGATGGATGCTTCGCTGTGCTCAGCATGACACGTTGCGTTTGGCTGCTGGATGAGACAAGGGCAATGTGCCGATTATCCCTTACCACCCTGATAACTAATAACCAGTAACTAATAACCAACTACATGACCAGACCCGCCACGGCCTCCGATTACGACTTCATTCAAACCCTCTATTTCCACCCGCAGACCAACCCGTTTCTGTTGTATGAAATGTCGGATGAAGCGGATTTTTCTTCCATTTTTGAAGAATTACAGGCAAAAAAACTACTGCATATTTTCGAAACGGACGGTATCCGGCGCGGCATGTTCAAACTGATCCCGCTGGCTTACCGCACCAGCCACATTGCTTATCTGGGTGGCGTGGCGATACATCCCGATTTTTTCGGCGGCGGCTTCGGTACGCAGATGTTGCTGGAAATCATCGACTTAGGTCGCTCGATGGGCCTGCATCGAATCGAACTCAGCACGGCCACCATCAATGAAAAAGCCATTCATTTGTATGAAAAAACGGGCTTTCAAAAAGAAGGGGTTCTGCGCGATTTCTGCTGGCTGAAAAGTGAAAACCGGTATATTGATGAGGTGATGATGGCAAAGTTGTTAGAGAAGTGAGAGGGTGAGAGAAGTGAGAGGGTGAGAGCCGACTTCGAGTACTCCGCTTCGCTCCAATCATTCCAAACTATTGAGCGAAGCGGAGTACTCGAAGTCGGCTCTCACCCTCTCACATCTCTCACCCTCTCACTTCTCTCACCCTCTCACTTCTCTTCTTCTCTCACTTCTAATAACGCAGTGACAAGCAAGTCATTTTCCCCCGGCGTTCCCACCGTAATACGCAGGCAATTCAAACAATGCATTTCTTTGGTTCGGTTGCGCACGATAATGCCCTGCGCGCATAAATACCGGTAAATATCATCGGCGTTCGTTACCCGCACGAGCAGGAAATTGGCGTCCGAGGGAAACACTTTTTCCACGCAGGGCAGCAAGGGGAGGGCCTGCTCCAGCCGTTCGCGTTCTGCGAGCAAAATCCGCACTTTTTCCTGAACGCTATCAGGTTGTTGCAGCGCCTGCAATGCCAGGCGGATGGTCATGGAATTCAGGTTGTACGGGTATTTTATTTTGTTTAATGCATTGATTATAAATGCATTGGAAAAAGCCATGCCAATGCGTAAACCCGCCAGTCCCCAGGCTTTGGACAAGGTTTGCATGACCACCAGGTTGGGAAATTCCGCCAGCCTCGTAGTCCAGGATGGCCGCCCGGAAAAGTCGCCGTATGCTTCGTCGATGACCACCAGTCCCGGGAATTTTGCCAACATTTCCAGTATAAAATCCTCCGGCAGGCACTGACCGGTCGGGTTGTTGGGCGAACACAAAAACAGCAATTTGGAATGTACATCCGACACCGAGAGTACCGCGTCGGCATCCGGAGAAAAATCGGTATGCAGCGGCGCGCGGCGTATTTCGGCGCCGTGAATATTGGCCTGCACGGAATACATACCGTAGGTGGGGGGCAACAGCACGATGTTGTCGCGGCCCGGTTCCACAAAAGCGCGCATGAGCATGTCTATGGCTTCGTCGGAGCCGTTGCCGATAAAAATCTGACCGGGCTCTACCGATTTGAGCGATGCCAGCGCCTGCCGGAGCGGCATTTGCAGCGGGTCGGGATAGCGGGAAAAATCTTCCTCCAACGGTCCGCCCAGGCTGTTTTCGTTGGCATCCAGAAACACGGATGCGGCCCCCGTAAACTCGTCGCGGGCGGAAGAATAGGGCTTCAAAGCGGCAATGCCCGGACGCAGCATTCCGGAAATATATTTTTCTATCTCGTTCATTATAAATTAATTACACGTGAAATGCATGAAGTAAGAAATCACGCTCATCACATAAATCATATTAAAATCATAGTCAAAAAACACTGTTAAAATCATTGTCTGGAATCATCTTCCAGTCGCAGCGTCACCGCCCGCGCATGCGCCTCCAGCCCCTCCGCCCGCGCCATGGCCACGATTGCCGGGCCGATCTGTCCGAGGCCGCTCCGGTCAATGGTCTGGAATGTGATCTTTTTCATAAAACTATCCAGCGAAACCCCGGCATACATGCGGGCATATCCGCCGGTCGGGAGCGTATGGTTGGTGCCGGAAGCGTAATCGCCGGCGCTTTCGGGCGTGTAGTGCCCCAAAAAAACGGACCCTGCATTGCGCACGAGTGCAGCCCATTGCTCCGGGTTTTCCACCTGCAAAATCAGGTGCTCCGGGGCATACCGGTTGCTGAGTTCCATGGCTTCCCGGAGGTGGTTGACAACGACGACCGTGCTGTTTTCCAGTGCCTGTTCGGCCACAGTGCGGCGCGGGAGGTCGGCGAGTTGCTGAGTCAGTTCCAGGGAAACCTGCTCGGCCAAGGTTGCGGAAGTTGTGATCAGCAACACCTGGCTGTCGGCGCCATGTTCGGCCTGACTGAGCAGGTCGGCTGCTACAAATGCGGCTTGTGCACTTTCATCGGCCACCACACACACTTCCGATGGTCCGGCAGGCAGGTCGATGGCCACCCCGTCGAGACTGATCAGTTGTTTGGCGGCAGTCACCCAAGAGTTGCCGGGGCCGAAAATTTTCCACACCACCGGCACCGTTTCCGTACCGTACGCCATAGCGCCGATGGCCTGTACGCCGCCGATACGGAAGACACGCCGGATGCCGCACAACTGTGCGCAAAACAACACGGCGGGGTGCACCTGTCCGTCGGCCTGCGGGGGCGTGCAAAGAATAATTTCCGCACATCCTGCCAGTTGTGCCGGGACGCCCAGCATCAGCACGGTGGAAAACAGCGGCGCCGTACCACCCGGAATGTACAATCCTACCCGGTCGATGGGCACACTTCGCCGGCTACACACCACGCCGGGCATGGTTTCCACGGAAATTTCCGGCTCCCGCTGTTGCTCGTGAAAGGTACAAATGTTGTTATATGCCAGCCGGATAGCCGATTTCAGTTCTTCCGGCAGGTTTTTTTCAGCGGTTTCAAATGCTGAAATATCTGTTTCGAAGGCCTCCGGGGCGTATCCGTCGAAACGTTCCGACAGCCTGCGTACGGCCCGGTCGCCTTCACGGCGCACCTCTTCGAGCAGGCCGGATACCGTTTCGCGGCGAGTTGCAGCCTGCGTATCCGTGGGGCGTTTCAGCACGCTGTTGAGTTCGGAAAAGGAAGGGTTTTTTAAAATTTTCATGGCTTCTTTTTAAAGAATCATTCGTTCGATCGGCACCACCAGGATGCCTTCGGCGCCGGCGGCTTTGAGTTGTTCGAGGGCGTCCCAGAACACATTTTCCGGAATGACGCTGTGGAGGCTGCTCCAGCCGGGCTGGGTGAGCGGCAGCACCGTCGGGCTTTTCATGCCGGGTATGATGGCCGCAATTTCGTCGAGCCTGTCATTGGGCACATTCATCAGGATGTAGCGGTGGTTTTTGGCATTCCGGTTGGCGTGAATGCGGAAGAGGAGGCGGGCCAGAATCTCCCGTTTTTCCGGAGAAAGGTCGGGGTTGGCCACGAGCAGCGCTTCCGATTCGATGACAGTGGCTACCTCCCGCAGCCCATTGGCGAGCAGGGTGCTGCCGGTGCTGACGATGTCGAAAATGGCATCTGCGAGGCCGAGGGAAGGTGTGATTTCCACCGATCCGCTGATTTCATGAATCTCGGCACGGATGTTTTGCGCTGCCAGGAAATTTTCCAGAATACGCACGTAGCTCGTAGCGATGCGCAGACCCTGCAGGCTTTCGGGGCCGTTGTAAGCGGCGTTTTTGGGCATGGCGAGGCACAGGCGGCATTTGCCGAAACCCAGGCGTTCGACGGTTTCGACGTCCTTGAGGGTTTCCAGCAGCACGTTTTCACCCACAATCCCGACGTCCACCACGCCGCCTTCCACATATTCGGGAATATCGTCGTCGCGGACGAAAATGAGTTCCAGGGGAAAATTTGTCGCCTGGGTGCGCAGCAACCTGCTGGGGCTGCTGCTCAGGTTGATGCCCGCATCGCGCAGGAGTTGCAGCGAGTCTTCCGACAAGCGACCTGATTTTTGAATGGCCAATCGAAGCATTGAAAAAGTAATTTGACGGATAAAAATAAAAAGCCCGGCTTGTCGGAGAACACTCGACAAGCCGGGCAGAAAACTATATTGTAAAACGTTTTACAATACCATACCGCATCGCTTGCCGTCGGGCAAATGATGGTGATGATGGCAAACTGTAAACGAATTTTTCATGCGCCAAAGGTAAGGGTTTGTTTTTGTATTATCCAAGCGATACGCTTTGCAGGGTAAATTTAAAAGTATAAACAGATGCTCAAAGAGGACAATCAGGAATTTATATTACAATAATCTTTATAACAATCGTTCTTTTGCATACTTAAATACGGAAAATATGAGGTCAATCACGCTCTTTTTACTCTTGCTCTCCCCAAACCTTTTTTCCCAAACCAATGTAACACTCCGCAGTACATATTCATTTCCGAACAAGGAACTGGCCAACCTGTGGGGTTATGCTGACGGTGCGGGCAACGAATATGCCCTCGTCGGGACCCAGACAGGCATCAGTATTATCAATGTCACAAACCCCGATAACCCGACTCTCGTAGTCGACGTCGTGGGCCCTACCAGCGACTGGCGGGAAATCAAAACCTTCGAAAATTTTGCCTACGTGGTAACGGAAGGTTCCAGCGGGACCAACGTCGGACTGACCATCATCAACCTGTCTTTTCTGCCCAATCTGAATGTAAATGATCCCAATCAGGTGCATGCATATCAGGGCGATGGCGCCATATTGAACCAACTCAGCCGGTCCCATGCACTGCACGTAGACGAAACGGCGGGGTACCTGTATCTCTACGGTTCGAACCTGTATGACGGCAGGCCTTTGATGTTCAATCTGAATGCAGATCCGTACAATCCTTCCTATGCGGGCTATGTGAATACGAATTTCCCGGGCTCCGGCAATTATGTGCACGACGGTTATGTTGACAACAACATGTTGTATGCAGGACATATCTACAACGGATTTTTTTCCATCGTCAATACCACTAACAAGGCCAATCCGGTACTACTCGCTACGCAGAGCACGCCGAATAATTTTACCCACAATACCTGGCTGAACGGCTCCATCCTGTTTACGACCGATGAAAGGAACAATTCGTTCCTGGCCGCTTACGACGTGAGCGATCCGGACGATATCCGTTTTCTGGACAAGATACAGAGCAACCCCGGCGATGGCTCGATCGTACACAACACCTACATTATCAACAATTATGCGGTTACTTCGTGGTACAAAGACGGGTTTACCGTCGTGGACGTATCGCGTCCCGACAACCTTGTTCAGGTCGGCAATTATGATACTTACCCGGCCGAAGGTGGGGGAGGCTATGGCGGCTGCTGGGGCGTTTACCCTTATTTGCCTTCCGGGAATATCATCGCATCAAACATCAACGACGTACCTTTTTCGAGCACCGGAAAATTGTTCGTACTCACGCCAAATTACGTGCGTGGCTGCTACCTGGAAGGCATTGTTACGGATGCCGTGACCGGTAATCCGATCAACGGCGCTACCGTACAGATCCTGTCGGCGCCCGTCCAGACGGAAAGCAGCATCTCCAATGGCACCTATAAAATGGGCCGGGTCGACGGCGGCATGTTTACTGTGGAAGCCAGCAAAATCAACTACCAAACCTATACCACCTCTGCAACGCTCACCAACGGCATTCTGACCACGCTGAACATACCGTTGCAGCCGCTCGTGTTGCCGGTCGAACTGACCCGTTTTGAGGCGCGACCCGATGGAACGAGCGCCCTGCTCGACTGGGCTACCGCTTCCGAACGCGATAACGCAGGTTTTGAAATCCAGCACAGTACCGACGGCGTTTCCTGGGAAGTGGAAGGTTTTGTAAATGCCCGAAATGATGGGAAATATCCCGCCCGATACGGTTTTGAAGTAAAAGACCTTACACCGGGCGTTCATTTATTCCGGCTTCGCCAGGTGGATACGGACGGCAGAAGCGAGCTCTCCAACATGGAAAGCGTCTCCATCGAAGGTTCGAAAATACACGCCCAGATCGTGCCGACGATGGTTTACGATCAATGTGAACTGCGCATCAAAACGGAAATTCCAGCCTCTGTTCGGGTGGAAATTTTCCGGGCCGACGGACAAGGCACCGGCCTGCTCTGGACACTGCAAGTCGAAAATGAACATATCCTGCAATTGCCCGTACAGCATCTGCCGGCAGGGGCCTATTTTGCCAGTATTCTGGCGGAGGGAGAACGCGCGGTGGTTGCGTTTTCTAAAGGTTGATGAGGTTGATGAGGGTTGATGAGGGTTGATAAGGGTTGATATCCATTGGCTCGGAAAAGGGAGAATTGTTTCTTTTACCGAGCGGATGGATATCAACCCTCATCAACCCTTATCAACCCTCATCAACCTCATCAACTTCATCAACCCTAACAATTTATATTCGTTCCAAAATCCGCCCCCGTCTGAACGTTTATTCGCGGCTTCCGTTTCGCTGTAAATTTTTGCCAACTTATCTGCCGCAAAATGAAACAGCGCAACCTCTTGCTCGGGCTGTACGGCCTGCTTACCATTGCCAGCCTTTTCCTGCTCACCCGCCTGAAATTCACCTTCGATTTCGAACAGTTTTTCCCGCAAGGCGACCCCGACTGGGAATTTTTTAAGGATTATATCAAGGATTTTGAAAGCGACGACAACTTTCTGCTCATCGCTGTAGAGCGCCGGGAAGGTGTATTCGATTCTGTGTTTTTGCAGCAGTTTCACGATGTTACGCTGAAAACCGCTGATCTGCCGTACGTCACGTCAGCTACTTCGCTCACCAAAATGCAGTACCCGGTCAAAACGCCGTTCGGGATCACGGCAGTGCCGGCCATCCACCTGGACCAGCCGGAATTTTATGAAAGCGACCGAAAACGGGTGCTACAGGACCGGCGTTTTGTGCACAACCTGATTTCGCAGGACGGTACGGCGCTGACGATTGTACTGAAAACCATCAACCGGACCACGCTGGATCAGGCCAATGAGATGATGGATTCGCTGAACAACGTATTAAAAACGTATCCGTTCCAGGCCGTGCACATCCTCGGCCGGCCCAGTTTCCAGACCGCCATGGTATCGATGGAAATACGGGAGGTGCTGGTGTCGACGCTCATCGCTGCGCTGCTGACAATTGCCATTCTGTTCTTTATTTTCCGGCGCTGGTGGACTGTCTTCATTTCTATGGCAGGCATCGGATTGTCGCTGCTGTTTTTCCTCGGCCTGCTGAGCGCGCTGGGTCGCGAACTGAACGCACTGGCGGCCCTTTATCCCATTCTGATGTGCATTGTCGGAGTAGCCGACACCATTCACATCACCAGCAAATACATCGACGAACTGGACAAGGGCCACGACCGCAATGCGGCCATCCGCATCACGATGAAAGAAATCGGCCTGGCTACGTTTATCACCTGCATCACCACGGCCATCGGTTTCGCTTCCCTGCTCACCAACCGCACCGCGCCCATCCAGGGTTTCGGCCTGAATGCTGCGCTGGGTGTCGTAGCCGCGTTTTTTGTTATTTACGGCTGGTTGTGGGCCATGCTCCCGCGTTTTGCGGCAAACCAACTGGTAAAAATTACGCCTGAATACGCTTTCTGGGGCAGGTCGATGGAGCGCATTTACCACTTTACAAAACAAAACGGCCGCAAAATCGCCTGGTCGGCGGTGGCATTGCTGGCTGTTTGTCTGGTCGGTATTTCCCAGATCAACACCAATTACCGCCTGAAAAGCAACCTACCGCGCGGACAAAAGATCACCGAAGATTTCCTGTATTTTGAAGACAAATTTTCCGGGTTCCGGCCGGTGGAATTCGCCGTTTTTCCGCAAAACGGCCGCCATGCCGACGATTTCGAGGTGCTGCGCGAAATGGATAAATTCGAAACCCACCTGCGTTCCTATGCACCGATGAAAACGCTTGTTTCCATCAACGACATTTACCGCAGCCTGAACGCCATGAATTACGGCAACCGACCCGAAGGGTATAAACTGCCCGACAGCCTCGCTGAATTCGAAAAAATTCACCGGCTTGCCGAACAACTTCCCCCATCGGCCTCGGAAGTGCTGCTGACCAAAAACCGCGACAAAGCGCGCATCGCCGGGCGTATGCAGGACGTGGGCCGCGATACCGTGGAGGTGATCCAGGCCAGCATAGAGCGTTGGAAAACCGACCACATCGACAGCAATATCGTGCGGTTCAGGACCACCGGCACGGGCGTGATCCTGGATAAAAACTCGGCTTACATCCGCGATAACATGTTGCAGGGGCTCATTCCTTCCGTGCTGGTCGTGGCGATCATCATGGGTTTTTTATTCAAAAACCTGCGTATGGTACTCGTTTTTACCATTCCCAACGTGTTTCCCCTGTTCTTCGCCGGCGCTTTGATCGGATACCTGGGCATCCCGCTCGAAGCAGGTATCGCCACGGTGTTCAGCATCGTATTCGGGATAGCCACCGACGATACGGTGCATTTTCTGAGCAATTTCAAACTCTGTCGATCACAGGGCATGAACGTTGAAGACGCCCTGCGAACCACCCTGGCCGAAACCGGCAAAGCCATGTGTATGGGCAGTGTGATTTTGTTTTTCAGTTTCCTGGTCATGCTGTTTTCCATACATCCGCCGTCCGTTTCGGTGGGACTGCTGGTGAGCGCCACACTGGCCGGCGCGCTGTTCTGCGACTTGCTGCTGGTGCCGGTGCTGGTTCGGCACCTGATAAAAGACAAGGCCTGAGGTGCTTCGGAAGTTCAAGACAAACAATATTTTACGCATCACATCCAAATTATTGTGAGCAAGCGTATCTTATGCTGACGGAAAGCGAAGAAATTCGCCGGCGTTTTCAGCGGTTGTCTGCATTTGAACGGTAGTGCAACCGGATTTATCACCACCTACCACTATTTACCTATGAAAAAATCACTTTTTGCGCTGCTGTGCGTTGCATTCGCATTTGCGGCCTGCCAAACCAGTACCCCTCCACCAGCATCTGCACCCGTAACGACCGAACCACGTTCGGGCGGAAAACCCATGACCAAAACGACCTGCTACGAAACGCACAACGCCGGCGGCGACATCACGGCCATCGAACTGACACTGGTGGGCGACGAAGCCACCGGTTTTTATGCCTGGGAACCCAAGGAAAAAGACGGCGCACGCGGTATGTTCAAGGGCATGAAATCGGGTGATGAGATCACTGCCGAATTTATTTACATGATCGAAGGCTCCATTCAAACCGAAGAAATCGTGTTTAAAATGTCCGGCGACAAACTCCTCAAAGGCAGCGGCGAACTCGAAGACAAAAACGGAAAACTGGTTATCAAGGACAAATCCAAACTCACCTGGGAGGAAAGTTTCAACCCGACAGACTGCGCCAATATCAAGGAACCGATTGCCCGCGCCGTGGATATGTACGGGCGGATTGTGAAGCAACAAGGCAATTAGGGGTTTATAGGTTTATGGGTTTATAGGTTTATGGTTGATGAGGGTTGATAAGGTTTGATATTCAGCATTTGTGAAAAGAACAATCATCACATTTTTCGAGTGGCTAAATATCAACCCTCATCAACCATAAACCTATAAACCTATAAACCCATAAACTCCTCAACTACTCACCCACTCAACACCCACATTCAACATCCTTATAAAAATGAAATACCTCCTTACCATCTTCTTACTGTCGGCCTTCATCTTTTCCTGCCAGACCACCGAAACGGGCCCTTGGGCCGATTTCAAAAAATGCGCCACCAACAACTGCGTCAAGGAAGCCGTAGCCGTGAAAGACGCGTTTTTGAAAGACCCGAAAAAACTGCTGACCGAATTTCAGAAAACCTATGAAAAAGGCGACGACCACGTGATCGGCTGGCTGTACATCATCCGTGACAGCGTGCTGGTAAATTCCAAAATGGGAACCGTGGCGCAACGTTTCGACATGCAACAGGCACTCATCGCCAATGCCAGATCGTTTGAAAACGACCCGAAACTGGGAGAAACCGCCAAAACCATCGTCGGCGAACTGGAACTAATCGCCATCGCTTCCGAACTGGAAGACGACGTCGTAGAACCCAGTTCCGACCCGGTTACAGGCACCTACACGTACGACCTGGGCGGCGACAAAGGCAACGGGGAACTGCTGGTGAGCCAGACGGCTTTCGACAAATTCAAATTCAAACTATCCGTAGTTGGCAGTGCGCCCGCCTACAATCAGGGCATGATGGAAGGCGAAGCCACGCTGGACCAAAACACAGCCACTTTTTCGCTCAAGGAATACGGCGGCGAATGCAACCTGGAATTTAACTGGACGGCCCAGGGCGTGATCATCAAAACCCTGAAAGGCGACGATGCCGCCTGCGGTTTCGGGCACAACGTAACGGCTGACGGTACCTACCAGCGCAAAAATTTCAACGATCCCTTTTTGTCCAAAACCGACGCCAAAATGGCCGGCATGCTGCTGGGCGAATGGCAATCTGCCGACGACCCGAAGGCTTCCCTTAAAATCGCCGACGGACAATACACAGATATGTACGAAGGTGAGGGACCTGTACCTGTCATGCGTTACATCTACTACCCGGTTTGCCCGAATGATTGCAACCCGACTGCTAAAATGCCCTGCCTGAAAATTATCGGTCAGGACGACGTGTGCTACGCCATCGTCAAAGCGGACGGCAAAGTGCTCGAACTCTCGCAGATCGGCGGCACGGGCAATACCAACAAATATGTAAAAAAGTGATAAGTTGTTGTTGATGAGGTTGATAAGGTTGATGAGGGTTGATATTCAGACACTCAAAAAGTGAACAAAATCGCCCTTTTTCCGAGTGGCTGAATATCAACCCTCATCAACCTTATCAACCTCATCAACAACAACTTATCACTTCTTTTCAAACGCCTTCTTCAACTCTTTCCCCGCCAGTTCCTGCGCATTTTTGGCATCTTTCAGCAAAATAGCCATGCCGAAAAACTCGTGCGTCACCCCTTTGTACAATTCATATCGGGTGTCCACTTTTGCTTCTTTCAGTTTGTCGCGCAGTACTTCCCCGCCGCTGGTGAGCGGGTCCAGTTGGGCGGCAATGATGGTAGTGGGCGGAAGTCCTTTCAGGTTGGCAAAATTCAAAGAGATCATCGGCGTTTTGCCTTCGGCGGGTGTTTTCAGGTAATGCTCAAAAAACCAGGGCAACATAGCCTTGTTAAGCGGTTTGGCGAAGGCATATTCCTTCACGGAGGATGCTTCCAGGTCGTCGCCGACCACCGGATATACCAGCACCTGGTGCAGCGGCATCATCACCTTTTTATCGCGGGCCATAATACTCACGTTGGCGGCCAGGTTGCCGCCCGCGCTTTCACCGGCCACGGCCACGCGTTTCGGATCGCCGTTCATGGACGCCGCATTTTTGAGCACCCACTGGTAGGCGGCAAATGCGTCGTTGTGGGCGGTAGGGAATTTGTTTTCCGGCCCTGTACGGTAATTCACCGAAACGACAATCGCGTTCGCCTGCTCTGCCAGTCCGCGGCAGGAAGCGTCGTACACGTCCAGCGAAGCGATCACCCAGCCGCCTCCCCGGAAATAGACGACTACCGGAAACGGCGCCGTGCCCGATTTGGGTGTATAAACCCGGGCGTGAATTGAACCGCCTGTCACCGGAATTTCCTTGCCCATCGTATCTACGGCCGAAGGCGGCACGGGAACGTTATTTTCCCGGACCAGCGCCATCACGGCATCCGTCGGAGTAGGCTGCCGGCGCGCTTCGTCGGGTGTCAGGCCTTCGATGGGCTTGCCGCCCATGCTGTCGAGGCGTTGCAGGATAGCGAGCATGGTTTTGTCGATGTTGGGCGCCCAGGCGGGTTTGCCGCCGATGGGTTCGAGTGTGCTGGTTCTGGCCGTATCGGGTTTGCCTTTTCCGGGGTCGCTGCCGTAAGGAGAACGGTCGGGAGCGAAGTTGCAGGCGATGAACAAGCCGAAAATGCCGGTCAGGCATACACAGAGACAAAAAGAACGAATTGATTTGATTGAGTCGGTCATGGTTATGTGGTATATCATGAATAATAATACCCGCCAAAAGTGGATATGCTACGGGTATATATTAGAGTACGAAGGATTGCTTGACAGGGATTTGTGTTTTCGTTAGTCCCTTGTTTTATTAACAGAAGTTTTTCTTGGTGGGATTAAAAATATATTTCACTTTTGCCGCAGTATCAAAGTAAAAATTTGTTAATTTTTAAAACTCACCGTTTTTGTATGAAGCACCTCTTACATAGTTTTTTGACCATTTGCATTATGCTGCTTATCAGCAGTTTTGCCTCAGCGCAGGGCCGGCTCGTTACCGGAACGGTGCTCGACAAAGTAGATAACTCACCCTTGCCCGGCGTGAGTATCCGTATCAAAGGCATCACAGGCGGCGCCATGACCGATATCGATGGCCGTTTCAGCGTCAATGTGCCGTTGGAATATAAAGTACTGGTTTTTACTTCTACCGGACACGATACGCAGGAATTGGAAATACCTGAATCGAATGTGATGACGGTAACGATGGAAATAAATTCCAACTTGCTGGGCGAGGTGGTCATCAGTACGGGTAGTCGCAGCAGCCAGCGCACGATCACGGATTCTCCGCTGCCGATCGACGTGCTTTCCGCAAAAGACTTGCAAAGCACCGGTCAGACGAGTTTCGACAAAGCCCTCCAATACCGCGTGCCTTCTTTCAATACCGTCAACACGCCGGTAAATGACGCCACCACACTGCTCGACCCCTACGAAATTCGCAACATGGGTCCCAGCCGCACCCTGGTGCTCGTGAATGGCAAACGCAAAAACCTGAGTTCGCTGCTTTACGTGCAGTTTTCGCCGGGCCGCGGTGAAACCGGCGTCGACCTTTCCGCGATCCCCACCGATGCTATCAAACGCGTGGAAATCCTGCGCGACGGCGCTTCGGCGCAATACGGCTCCGATGCCATCGCGGGCGTTATGAACGTTATTCTGAAAGACCGCTACGAGTATTCCACGCTGAACATCAACGCCGGCATCACCGGCGAAGGCGACGGCGAGAACTATGGCGTTTCGCTCAACAGCGGTTCCAATTTCGGCGACCGCGGCTACGTCAACTACACCCTGAATTTCAGCCAGCAGGAAAATGCCGTGCGTTCGGGTAAAGTGGATCTGGCTACCGAAATCGCCACATTCGGCGGCAATGCGGAACAAAATGCGCTGATCGAAAGATACCTGTCCGACTACCCGACTGCAGGCAATATCAACGGAACAGGTGAAGTGAGTGCTGCGCGTTTTCTGGTAAATGGCGGCCTGCCCGTCGGCGATCACGCGCTGATTTATGCCAATGCGGCGTATGTGACCAAAAAAGTCATCAGCAACGCCAACTTCCGGGCTCCTTACTGGCGTCAGGACCGCGGCCTGCTGCACAGCATTACTGACAACGGCGGCAAAAACTACATCAATGCGGCTACGGTTGCGTTTCCGGAAGACGATCCGGCAATTTACCGGGGCTACATCGGCTACGGACCCACTTTTGAAGGCGACCTGACCGATTACAATTTCACCGTAGGTGCGAAAAACGATAACAACGGCTGGAATTCGGATCTGAGTTTTACCCTGGGCGGTAACAAACAACTTTACACCGTCGATAACACCGTGAACCGCACCCTCGGCACTGCAAGTCCCACCCGCTTCAAACCGGGCGGTTACGGTTTCAACCACGCCGTAGGTAACCTCGACGTTTCCAAAGCGATCAACGACGATTTCACCCTGGCGCTCGGCGCCGAGGCCCGTTCCGAGTCTTATTCGATCTTTGCCGGCGACACCGCTTCTTACTCCGGCGAAGGCGCCAACTCCTTTCCCGGTATCAACGGCATCAACAACGGCGTGAATACCCGCTTCAACCTGGGTGGATATGTGGACCTGACCTACGACATCACGGAAGATTTTCTGATCAACGGTGCTTTCCGGACGGAGAATTACAGTGATTTCGGCAATGCCAACGTGTACAAACTCTCGTCGCGTTACAAACTGGCCAACGACAAGGTGGTGCTCCGCGGTTCTTATTCCACCGGTTTCCGTGCACCGACCCTGCACCAGATTTATGCACAATCCACGCAGGCATCTTTCGTAGGCGGTACCATTCAGTTGTCGGGGCTCTTCAACAACCGCAGCGCACAGGCCCGCGCACTGGGCATTCCCAATCTGCGTCCGGAAGAATCGACCAACCTGGCACTCGGCATCGGCCTCAACCCGACCAATAACCTGAGCATTTCGCTCGACTATTTCACCATCAACGTGAAAGACCGCATCGTGTACAGTTCGTCCATTTCTTCAAGCGATCCGAACAGTACGCTGGGTATGATCCTGAGCAAAGCAGGCGTTGCAAATATCCAGTTCTTTATTAACGGTATCGAAACGAATACTTCCGGGCTCGACTACGTGGCTTCTTACCGTAATATCGGACTTGGAAATGGTAAACTGAATGTGAACCTGGCGGGCAACTTTATCCTGAACAACGAGATTGTCGGCACACCCACCGAGCCGCAGGCCATCAAAGATGCCGGTTCGAGTATCCTGAGCACACAAATCAAATCGCTGCTGACGGAAAGCCGCCCGGAATACAAATCGATCCTGGGACTCGACTATGCTATTGGTAAATTGTATGTGGGGTTGAATAACACGCTGTTCGGGCCGACCCGTTTTCAGGACCTCGACAACGGAGGCGCCATCATGAACCACATCAAAGCCGAATTCGATCCGGCGGTCGTTACAGACCTGAGCCTGGGGTATAACTTCACCAATAAGTTCTCCGTTACGTTCAACTGCAACAACCTGCTCGACGTATTGCCCAAATGGGACCTCGTAGCGCTGGATGCGGAAGGCGCTGCCGCTATCTCTGACCCCGCTGCCAAAAGTCTTTTGCGCGGTTTTCTCGGTTTCAGCGGCCGCTACGACATTCTGGGTTACAACGGTTCGCAGTTCAGCCAACTGGGCCGCATGTTCAACCTGCAACTGTCGTTCAAGTTCTAAATAATTGGTAGCACGGCTT
>ERZ795056.2690-NODE-2690-length-19544-cov-6.073375_pt1 | contig 19544 bp, 29 predicted proteins | sample MGYA00375140_ERZ795056 | MGnify/ENA primary metagenome ERZ795056 (study PRJEB30185, sample SAMN05720227) | activated sludge metagenome | isolation source: Anaerobic digester | place: USA | collected 2015-03-09 ... | reverse complement strand
AGATCGCGGCGCACGCCGACGTGAAGATGAACCTGTCGCAGGTGCAGAACGCGCTCAATCGGCTCATGGATCAGGGCCGCGTTGTGCGGACCAAGGACTCGTCTTCGTATCGATGGGCGGTGGCGACGTGACGTCCGCTCTCCCCGAAGACAAGCGCCGCGCGCTCGACGACTACCCGACGCCGCGGTGGGCCATCGACGCGATCCTCGACTACCTGCCCATCGGACGAGACTCTTTCGTCTTGGAGCCGGCCTGTGGTGCGGGCGGCGTCTTCCGAAGCCTGATCGATCGCGGCGTCGACTCGTCGCGGCTGCACGGCATCGAGATCAGCGAAGAGCGGGCGAACCAGGCCAGGGCGACGGGCGCCGGCGTCCTGACCGCCGACGCGCTGGACGACGAGACCATGTGGCCGCCCGCCGATCTGATCGTCAGCAACCCTCCGTTCCGTCAGGCCGAAGCCTTCTGCCGCAAGGCCCTGACGAGCGTCAACAAGGGCGGCACGGTGGCCATGCTCCTGCGCCTGGCGTTCCTGGAAAGCGCAGAGAGGTATGCGTTCCATCGCGACTATCCGGTGACCGGCCTGTGGGTCTTCTCGTCGCGGCCGTCGTTCACGGCGAACGGCAAGACGGATTCCGCGGCCTATGCCTGGTTCGTCTGGTCGCCATTCCCCGACGGTATTCACATCCTGCCGCCGAACGAGAAGAAGCGAGGTGCCAAGTGAGCAAGCGCGAGTGGAAGGTGGGCGAGCGGTGCTGGTTCCTGATCCTGGGCCGCGTGTGGCGGGCCGATGTCGTTGGCATTGGCAGCAACGACACGGTCAACATCCAGTCGAAAGAGGTAGGCGACATCTGGCGGACCAGCGGCCGCCTATTCCGAACGCGCGACGTGGCTCGACTTGAACTCGCGACACTCGACGTTGCAGTGTACGGCGACGACTTGAAGAAGGCGGACCACGCCGCGGGCGTCGCCAGGCGCAACGCCGCGTTCTGCAAGAAGCGGCTGGCCAAGGCCGAGAAGCGCCTAGCCGCGCTGCGGGCGAAGGTGGCCAAGTGAAGCGCACCGAACTGAACGAAGCGGTAGACGCGCAGATCAACCACGCCAGCACGATGGCCATCCGCGCGGCCGTGCAGAAGGCAACCGGCGCCCTCTTTGAGGCTGGCGTGACTCCCGAAGGCATGGCGAAGCAGTGCGAGATCGTGGCCGGCTACCTGTGCCGGATCGCGGATGCGCTGCGGGCGAAGGGTGGTGCGCGATGAGTTCCTGCATGAGGTGCAACAACTGCGCGGAGGAATGCTCCGAGCTTTGCCCACAGTGTCTAGCGGTCGACGCTGCGCACGAGGCCGAGATCGAAGCCGCCATCGCCAAAGAGCGCGCCAACATGCGCTCGTGGCTCGGGCAGCAGGCGGCGAAGGCCAACAAGGCCGGCGACAAAATCGGCGGAGCCGCGTTCAAGGCAGCCGCGGACCACCTGAAGCCGAAGCGGGTCAAGGCGGGGCTGGCGGCTAAGCGGGCGGCTCGGAAGGCGGTGGGCAAGTGAGCGCCACCTGTCCGAAGCAGCGGGTTGCAGACATCCTGCAAACCCTCGACATGCTCGGGCCCAGCGACGGGCTCGAGATCGCGTTTCGCTCTGGCTACGGCCACAACGAGACGCTGGACACGCTCAAGGACCTGGCCGCCAAGGGCCAGATCGAGCGGGTCGGGGCGCGCGGCGCGACGATGTGGAGGCTGCCGTGACGGACTTCGTCAAGCGCAAGCTGACGCGTGGCGACTGCCTCAAAGAGGTGCGTCCGTGCCGGCGCCATTGCCCGTACCGGCTCGACGGCGAAGAGTCGTGCGCTCTGGATGTGGCGGACCGCGGCGGCATGAAACAAGCCGACGTCGCCAAGCTGATCGGCGTTAGCTGGTCGCGGATTCAGCAGATCGAAGACCAGGCGCTTGCCAAGGTCTGCGAAGCGCTCGGTCGACCGATGCCGGCGCGGAAGGACTACGCCACGGACCTTCCTCCCGAGCGAAACGGCACCCCGCGCAACGCCTTCGACGAAGAGGTATTCGCGGCAGTGGCCGAGATGGGCAGCGTGACGCCTGCGCAGGTAGCCGGCCGGGTGGGAGTGAAGCGGAACAAGGCGTCCAACGCGATGATTCGCCTGCTCGAAGAGGGGCGTCTAGTCCGGACGCGACTCCGCTCGACTCAGCTGTCCTACAGCTATGCGGCGGCGGAAGAAGCGGAGGCTGCGGAGTGAACTGGGCTGCTACTGAAAACGCGGCACGGTGTCTGGTTACCGTCAAGCCTGGTTCTGAGTCTCACATGCAGCGAATGGTGAATGCCGCCTCAGCGTGCCCCCAGGGCTTGTTGTGGCAGGGTGATTTTGCGCGGCTGGGTCTGCCGCTGGCTGTGGAACGCGCTTGGGGCGCGGAGGTGCACTTATGGACTGGGACAACAGCTACTACGTCCGCCTGTACAAATCGCAGTCGCCCGACTGGCTGGCGCTGCCCGTGCTCACGCGCGGACTGTTCGCCGAGATCATGCTCATCGCCGACCGCGGTGGGCGCATCCCGTTGGGCAAGGCTGGGCTGTCCAGCGTCGCCGTTCCGCTCCGAGCGGAATGGTCGTCCATCTCCGACCACGTCACGGCCCTCATCGCCGACGGCTGCCTGGTGCACGAGCCGGGCGCCTTGGTTATCCCAAACTTCGTCGACGCCCAGGCCACTGCCAAGACGGCGGCGGAACGACAAGCGGCAAAGCGCGAGCGGGACAAGGAAGATGCGGCCAAAAAGGCCGGCAAAGAGAAGGATGTCACGAAGAGTCACGGAGCGTCACGCGGCTCCGTGACGGAGCGTGACACGTCACGGCCTGTCACGGGCGTCACGGACGTCACGCTACAAACAAACAAACAGACAGAGCAGACAGAACAAACAGATCTCCCCCAACCCCCTCACGGGGGCGGAGAGGGTTCGGTTCCCGATGTGGGTCCAGATCCCACCGAGGCCGAACTCTTCGCGGCCTACACCCGTGGCCTGAACGACGCGACCGGGACCCTGTCCAAGCCGGCCCGCACCGAGGCCAACGCCTACGCCCTGACGACCCTGTGGGGCACCGTGGGCTACCCGGAGGGCTACACCGCGGCCGACTTCCTGGCCAAGCTGCCCGCCAAGGTCGTCGAGTACGTTGCGGAGGCCAAGCGCCGAGGGCAGCCGGACCGCTTCGAAGGCTTCTACTCGCCTAAGCGATTCCTGGACTACACGCAGGCCGTCCTGGACGGACGCGACCCTTGGCCTGGCCTCGGCACGTCCGGCGACGGCAAGGCCCGGCAAGGTGGCAAAGCGGCCAACGGCGGGGGCATGTCGTCGCCCTACGGCGACCCGACAGCCGAGGATATCGCCAGGATGACCGGAGGCGCGTCGTGACCCAAGCCTACGAGCTCGACGACGGCAGCGATGAGCCCAGGGCGTCGGGTCCGGTGCCGAGGCAGGACCTCGAGGCCGAGATGGAGATCCTCTCCGCCGTCATGACCGAGCCGCTGACGTGGCAGGACGTGGACGGATCCATCAAGGCGTCGGACTTCTACTCACCGGCCAACCGCCAAATCTTCGAGTCGTTCGTCGCGCTCTCCGCAGAGGGCAAGCCGCTCGATACGCTCACCGTGCAGTCATGGCTAAAGGCACGAGAGCGCCTGGCCTTCGTCGGCGGGCAGACGTACCTGTTGCGCCTCGTCAACCGCGTGGCAGCCCGAGCCGAGGTGCCGGTCCGCGTTGCTGCCGTCGTTGCGTGCTCACGCCAGCGGCAGACCGTAGCGCTGGCCCAGCGTGTGACCGCTGAAGGCTACGGCGACGTTGGCGACGTGGACGCGTGGGCAGCCAGGACGGAGTCAGAGTTCGCGGCCATCGCTCGCGGTGGCACATCGATCATGGGCTACGAGCCGATTCGTGACGTCCTTCGGTCTACGTTGCAAGGCATCGAAGCGTCCTGGCGCGACGGCTGCGGCACGCGTCGGATCCTGACTGGTCTGGAAAGCCTCGACGAGAAGCTCTCGATGATGGAGGGCGATCTGATCATCGTCGGCGCGCGGCCCGGCATGGGCAAAACGGCGTTCATTGGAGGCATGACCACGTTCGCGGTCAACCCGGACCTCTGGAACGACGCTGAGTTCGCGGCCTGGAAAGGCGAGGCCATCGGCGCAGCGATCCACACGCAGGAGATGCCCAAGGACCAGATCGCCATGCGCCTGCTTTGCTCGGAGGCTCGCGTCGACTTGGCGGCGATTCGCCGCGGTCACGTCAGCGGCGGCGACTGGGACCCGCTGACCAAGGCCGCGCAGAAGCTGTCCAACCTGCCGCTTTGGATCGACGCGAAGGCTGGTATCACGCTCGACTACATCCGCAAAAACGTCCGCACCCTGAAGCGCGAGTGCGAGCGTCGCGGGCGGGACACTGGCCAGGTCCACTCGCTGAAGCTCGTGGTCATCGACTACCTCGGCCTCATGCGGCTCGACGGCCGCAAGGGTGCCACCAAGTCCGAGCTCGTCGGCGACGTGACGCGTGGGCTGAAGCAACTAGCCAAGGACGAAGAGCTGGTGATCGTCTTGCTGTCGCAGCTGAACCGCGGTCTCGAGAGCCGCGACAACAAGCGGCCGGTGCTCTCGGACCTTCGCGACTCCGGCGAAATCGAACAGGACGCCGATTCGATCCTGTTCTTGTATCGCCACGGGTACTATCAGAAAGACTACCGGCAAGACTTGGCGGAGATCATCATCGCCAAGCAGCGCAACGGCCCACCCGAGCGCGTGCTGGTGAAGTGGACGGGCGCACACACGCTCTTCTCGGAGCTGTCACCGGCCGAGAAGGACGACCTGCGACAGGAAGCCATGGACGAGGCCCAGCCCAAGAAGCAGCTGAACGGAGGCAAGAAATGGTGACCCAACCCACCCCCTGCGCCTCCCGCACCGTCTGGTGCTGGGTCCTGCCTGTCACCGAAGACATCGGCCTCGACCTCTGGAAGTGCAACGCCCGCCGGTTCTACCTGCCCATCGAAGGCCAGCGGGTCGTTGCCCGGTGCTACGACTACGGCCGCCGCGTGTTGTCGGAAGGGCGGTGTGCGTGTTGATCCACATCCCAGGGCTGAGGCTCGCCAACACGCTGAACACCCGCCAGCACTGGCGCCGCAAGGCCGATGCCGCCAAGCGCCAGCGGCACACGGTCGCGCTCGTGCTCCGGACGCACCCGAAGCCGTCGGGCCCAATCGTCGTGACCATCGTCCGCGTGGCACCGAGGGCCCTGGACAGCGACAACTTGGCCGGCGCCTGCAAGTCGGTGCGAGACGGCGTCGCGGACTGGCTGGGCGTCGACGACGGCGTGGCCGAGCGCAAGGGCGACGTGGTCTGGCAGGTGGCGCACCGGAAGGGCAAGGTGGGCGAGTATGGGGTCGAGATCCGAGTGGAAGCGGTGGCCGAAGAAAGGCGGACGGCGTGATCGTCGGGGGCCCCTGTTTTTGGCTGCGAAACCGTAGCGCGGCGCCGGATCTTGCGGGTTTTTGCAAAACCGAGGGGGCGCCGGTGTTTCTTGGGTGTTTTGCGGTAGAAAGGAAAGCGACATGACCAACAGCGCAACGGTGACCCCAATCAAGCCCGGCGGCGACAACCTGGACGGCAAGCCAGGCGACCTCTACGACGAAGGCCCGAGCCTGGCCGATCTTGTCGTGCGGCTCGTCTTCTCGGCGATGCGCCGAACCGTCTCGATGGAGAGCGGCGCCGACATTCGCGCCATCGATAAGCGGCTCGTGTTGCTCTACGGGCTCGGGCCAGTGTGCCACGCCAAGGTGAACGCGGATGGGCTGCGGGCTATCCTGCTGCGAGCGTCACGGGAGGGGTTGCTGTGAAGGCAAGACACAAGCGCGCCCGTCGGCAGCGGCGTAGGGCGAATCGGGCCGCGTGGGATGCTGCGATGCAGCGATGCTCGGACGCGGCGACGGCGGCTTACGATGGGGCGCGGGAGATGATCGTGGGCGAGATGGAGGCGTTTCTGCTGACGCCGGAAGGGTTCGTGGAATGACCGCGCCCGTGGCGAAGGTGACCGAGGTGGTGGGCTTCTACGGCCACGACTGCGACGATGGCTGGCAGATCTCATCGGCTTCGACCGACCCGTACGTGACGCTGGGGCTGCATGACCTGGTGCCGGAGGGGGCGGAGGGGAAGCGTGGGCGGTATCGCGTGATCGTCGAGTTTACACCCGACCCATGAGCCCCACTCATACGCCTTGACCGATCCATCGATTCGGTGCATGGGTGTGGAATGCGTCCAATCCACGAAAATGATATCAGGTGGCTCTTGGACGGCTCCGCCGCTGCCGCTCTGGGGATGAAGTCGGCCCACGCGTCGTTCGTCGCCCGTCTGGAAGGATCGACCGGCTCGGCAGCGACGGACGAGAGCGACATCCAGGACCGGCTGTGTGAGGCCGCTGGACGACAGCGCCGCATCCGTGAGGTCTACGAGCGCACGTCGCACCGGTCGCAAGCCGTGCTCGCCGCGTGGGCCCGGCAAGACAAGCTGTCGAAGCACTGGAAGAGTCTGACGCACGTGCTGCCGCTGCTCGGCCAGTACGACCCCGAGAAGCACGGCGGCCGGGCGAACGAGAGCCTAGAGGTGCGCCTGAGCGTCGGCGCTGCCAGCGACAAGCAGAAGGCGATGGAGCTGATGTTGCGACGGGCTGCGGAAGTGGCCGTGGCTGAGGCGCTGGCGGACTACGCGGCCGTGTTCGATGGGGCGGCGGAGAAGGGACGGGCGGCTTGAAAGCGCAAGCCGTGTACGACCTGCCGGACCTGGCGGCGAAGATGGGCATGAGCACGCGCCGAGCAAAGCGCTACCTGGAGAAGCAGGGCGTTCGCGTCACTCCTGGCGGACAGGGCACACCGCAGACGATCCTTCTCAGTGACATTCGCGTCTCGTTCCCGGATCTCTATGCGAGCCTCGAGGAAGCGGCGCACCTGCACCGCATCACGGGGTAGGCGACACGAATACATAGGTGACCACATCGGCGACCGCGTAGACCTTCCTCTCTGGCAGCGCCTGGCCGCTGTGGCTCGGTGAGACCGTCTGCGCGCCAGGTGGCACGAGCAGGAAGCCACCGAGGCCAGATGCGTCCGTGTCCGTCGCCGTCTTGCTCGGGGCGCCGTCGCGGAGGTACCAGGTCACCGTGTTGGGCGCCTTGGCTGGCAGCGTCCAGGTCACGCCAGGTGCCGATGCGCCCAGGCAGTCGCGGGCCTCGACGGTGACCGTCCCGCGCGATGCGTCGTTGACCAGGCCGCTCGCTTCGATGCTCGCCTTGAGGGCGGCCGCGCTGATCGTCCGAACCGCTGGCAGCGTCGTCCCGTCGGCCAGTGACGTCGGGTGCGGGAAGATCAGCGACGCCGCGACATCTGCCGATGCGACCAGCTGGAAGGCTGTGCCGAACGCCGCGGCCGACAGAAGCGTCAGCGTCGCCTCTCCCGCGCTGTCGGTCACCGCGTCCGAACCGATTGGCGTCGCGCAGGTGACGTCCAGCGCCTGACAGGTCCGCACGGTCACGCCTGCCCGCGGCTGCCCAGTGATGATGTCGCGGAGGGGCAACTTGATGGTGACCGTCGACCCGGACGCCTTGGGTCTGGAGACGGAGCCAACGCAGGACCACGCAGAGTCATCGGCGCCACCTTGGCCACCCAGCGCGCCAGCCTGACCAGCCGAGCTCGACTCGCCAGCGACGCCGGCCGACCCGCCGGAGCCGGCCTGAGAGGCGCCAGCTTGACCAGCGTTGCCCGTCGTCAGTCCCGCCGGCTCACCAGGAGCAGCGTCGTCCGAGCAGGCCAGGAGGAGGGCGGCGGAGAGAAGGACGGCGTGGCGCATGTGTAGACTGTACCCTGCAAAGTTCGTCAGAGTTTGCAAAGTTCGCTCAAGTTTGCCGAGGTGGCCCCTACACCTATAGGGGCACCGCAAGAGACGTGGGCTACCCGATCCTGTCGCACCTGTCGCGAGACAGACGCCGACACCCCGCGACAATGGCTGACGCCGGAGCAATCCCCGAACGCTTCACCGCCGAGATCCTTCGACGGTCCGGGGAGCGGGAGTCTATGCGGGATATCGCCGCCTGGCTCGGTACGCAGGGGGTGACAGTCAGCCATCATTCGGTGGCCAGGCTGCTCAAGGGGTTCCGAGAGGAGCGCCAGGAGACGGCCAGGGCAATCGTTGCGGAGAAGCTCGGTTCGCCCGAGGGTCTCAGCGCTGACATCGACGGGATTATCAAGCTCCGCTCCGAGGCCGAAGAGGTCCGACTCCTGGCCCTCGAGAAGGTCCGCGAGTCGCCGGGTGGCTTCACCATCGGCGCCTGGGCAACGGCGGCCCGCGAATACCGAGAGGTGACGAAGCTCGCTCTCGAGATCGCCGGCCTGTCGAAGCCCGACGAGTCCTCCGCGATCAACGATGCCGCCGAAAGGGTCTCTGGCCGAATCGCTGGCCTCATTGCCTCCGCAGGCGCGGGAGCAAGTCCTAGCGAGCCTGAGCCGAACTGAGCTAGCGGCGCTCGAACACGAATGGTCCTTTTGGGCCAGGCCCGACCAGCGGGCGCCGGTAGGCGACTGGGACGTCTGGCTGATTCTCGCTGGACGCGGCTGGGGCAAGACGAAGACCGGCGGCGAGTGGGTCCGGGAAGAGCACGTCAAGCCGGACAGTGGCGGACGTACGGCCATTCTCGCGCCCACTCAGGGCGACATCTACAAGACGATTCTGGAGGGCGACTCCGGGCTGATGCGGATCTTTCCGCAGCACCAGCAGCCCAAGTTCAACTCCAAGACGAACACGATCCGCTTCCACAACGGAGCGATCGCCAACTGCTTCTCTGCCGAGGAGCCGGACCGGATGCGCGGTCCGCAGTACGGCCGGGCATGGTGCGACGAGCTCGCGGCCTATCGGTACGTCGAGGCGTGGGACCAACTTCGGTTCGGTCTCCGCATCGGCAAGCGACCGAAGGCGTGCGTCACCACGACGCCGCGGCCGACCAAGATCATTCGCGACCTGCTCGCGGACCCAGGCACGCGGGTCACCCGCGGATCGACGTTCGATAACAAGTCGAACCTCGCCGCATCGTTCCTCTCGGTCATCCTCAAGAAGTACGAAGGCACCCGGCTAGGTCGCCAGGAGCTTTTCGCAGAGGTGCTAGGCGACACGCCCGGCGCACTCTGGACGCTCGACGGGCTCGACGCTGACCGCGTCAAGGTCATCCCACCGCTCTCCAAGATCGTCGTTGCGATCGACCCGTCGGCTACCGACTCGGAAGACTCGGACGAGGCGGGCATCGTCGTTGTGGGCCTCGGCGAAGACGGCCACGGCTACGTGCTCGAAGACCGGTCTGGGCGGATGTCGCCGACCGGTTGGGCCACCGTCGCGATCGAGCTCTACGAGAAGTGGCACGCAAACTTCATCGTCGCCGAGGTCAACCAAGGCGGCGACATGGTCGGCACGATCATCGCCAACACGGCGAAGACGCTGCGGCAGGCCGGCAAGATCAAGCAGCACGTAGCCTTCACGACGGTTCATGCGTCGCAGGGCAAACGTGCTCGGGCTGAGCCGGTATCGGCCTTGTACGAGCAGCACAAGATGCACCACGTCGGCGTCCTGGCGGCTCTCGAGTCGCAGATGACGACCTGGGATGCGGCGACGGGCAAGAAGAGCCCGGACCGCATCGACGCGCTCGTCTACGCCGCGTGGGCTACCTGCCTTGCGGCTGAGGTGGCCTCCTACGACTTCTCAATCGACCTCCCCTCCGGACTCTGATGCCCGCGCTTCCTATCGACGCGTTCCGGCAGATGGTGCCGGAGTCGTGGTCGGGCCGCCCGCATTCGATCTCGGTCGAGCAGCTGTATGGCCAGCTGACTGCGCACGAAGAGGGCGACTTCTCCGGCTCGTCGGTTCTTGGTCGTCTGCTGCTGCGAGACGATCGCATCGCCTCCTGCATCGAGACGCGCGTCAACGCGCTACTTGGCTGCAAAGAGGAGATCTGTGGCGCCGAGATCGACGACGACACCGAGGAGGAGAAGATCCGCGACGCGGCCTCTGCCTGGTGGCCGAAGACGATCACCGAGGCAACGCGTCGGGCTCTCGAGACGGACGCCAAGCTGTACGCAGTCGCGTTCGCTGAGACGATTTACGCTCGCACCTCCAAGACGTGGACGCCCGCCCGCTTCGTGCGGTGGGACGTCGGCGCCTTCCGTTGGGACGACAACCGCGACTGCTACTTGGTGCGCACCCGAGAGGGTGGCGAGCAAGAGGTCAGGCACGGCGACGGACGCTGGGTCATCTACGAGCCATACGGCCCGCGGGGTTGGCACAACGGCCTGATCATGTCCCTGGCGGACAAGTGGCTGATGCGGCAGTGGACGTGGCGCGATTGGGCCAGGTTCACGGAGAAGCTCGGTCAAGGCGTCTTCAAAGCCGTCGTTCCCGTCACGTCGAAGCCGGAGGACCGCTCCAAGTTTCTGGCGCAAGTCGGCCGCATCGGTGCCAATGGCGCCGTAGCTGTCCCGCGCGGCGACACGGACGGCGCGTCCTTCGATCTCGAGTTGCTCTCGACGAACGGGACGGGCTTCCAGAACTTCGAAACCTTCACCGCGGCGCTCAACGTCGCGATCGCTGTCCGGTGTCTCGGTCAGAACCTCACGACCGAAGCGCAGGGCGGCTCGTACGCGGCTGCCAATGTGCAGGACCGCGTACGTGGCGACCTTCTCCGCTTCGATGCTGAGACCGAGTCGACCACGCTGCACACGGGCGTCTTGGTGCCGTGGACGGTCGCCAACTACGGCGATGCGGGCCTAGCACCTTGGCCGCATCGGGAGACCGAGCCGGCAGAGGACGAGAAGGCGACCGCGGAGACGCGGAAGCTCAAGATCGAAGCGGTCACTGCGGCCGCCGCATTGTCGCCGCGCGTCGACGTCGAACACGAGCTGGAAGAGCTCGGCTTCGATCTGCTCGACGAAGCCGACGTTCCGGAAGTCCCGGAGCCGGTTCCACCGATTGCCGCGCCGCCGTTGCCAGAGGGTGACGTGTCGGCGGACGTGTCCGAAGAGGCACTATCCAGGGGCCGCGGCCCGCTTGTTAGGCTCGCCGGGGATAGTCCAGCGCGCTTCCTTCACGCTGGGCAGACCTGGGTCAACGGGCTCGTAGACGCCGCGACCGAGCTGTCTGCGCCGGAGGTCTCCAAGGTCATCCTCTCGATCAAGAGGGCGGCCAAGGAAGCCTCTGGGTACGAAGACTTCCGGCTTCGGCTGATCGACCTGGCTTCGGAGGCGCCCACCGCGGCATCCGTCGACATGTTCGAGCGGGCGATCCTCTTGGCCGTCGGCCAGGGCACCTACTCCGCGTCTCTCGAGATCGATGCCGGTCCCTAAGCCAGTCGACGCGCTGCAACTCGCGTTCGCCGAGGCGATGGCGTTCTTCCAAGCGAAGGACATCGTCGACCCGGAAGCCTGGTCGGAGCTGGACGACAAGGCCAAGCGGCGAGCCTTCTCGGTTGCTGGCGTGACCAAGGCCAACGTCCTCGGCGACGCGTGGAAGGCAATCGACCGCGCGTTGTCCAAGGGCACGACCTTCGAAGACTTCAAGAAGGAGATCGGCCCGAAGCTCGAGCAGACGTGGTCCGGCTCGGTCGCCAATCCGTCTTGGCGGATGGAGACGATCTTCCGGACCAACGTCCAGAGCGCGTATTCGGCCGGCCGGTGGCAGGTGACGATGGATCCTGACATCGTCCAGATCCGGCCTTACCGGATGTTCGACGCGGTGATGGACTCGCGCGTCTCTGCCGTCTGCGAAGCCTGCGACGGGACCACGTTGCCGGCCGACGATCCCTGGTGGAACGGGCACCTTCCGCCCTGTCACCACGCGTGCAGAAGCGGCTTCATCTCGCTCTCGAAAGAGCAGGCCGTGGTGACGAAGAAGAAGCCCGAGATCGCGTCGTCGGAAGGCTTCGGCCTGCCTCCCGATCTCGAACCCGTGAAGCCGGGCGCGTCGCTGCCAGCTGCAATCGCACAGGCCATCCCAGCCTAAGACCAATGAACCAGACAAAGCTCCACCTCGCCCTCTTTGCCGAAGGGCAAGCGGAGCGTGTTCCGCCGTCCGAGTTCCGGATCTTCACGGCTGGCGTGGTCTCTACGACCAAGGGCGTATTCCTGTTCGACGACCGCGCGGCGGTTGCCGTGATGTCCGCGTACCAGGAGCACGGCGCGGATATTCCGGTCGATTACGACCACATGATGCTCGACCCGTACGCCCCCATGGGCGGCGGGAAGGCCGCCGGCTGGCTCAAGTTGGAGCTTCGCATGGGCGAGCTGTGGGCCGTCGATGTGAAGTGGACGCCCGCCGGTGACCGCGCGCTGCGCGATGCCGAATACCGATACATCAGCCCCGCGTTCTACACGGACGACGAGGGGCGCATGTCGCGACTGATCAACGTCGCGCTTACCAATCTTCCCGCAACACACGGTCTCGAACCGTTGGTCGCGGCGAGTGAAACCACTGCGCAAGTCGCGCAAAGGAGCACGCCCATGAAGCAGGTTCTCGTGGCGCTCGGTCTCTCGGAGTCCGCCTCGGAGGCGGATGCGCTCGTGGCGCTCTCCAAAGACCGTGACGCCGTCAAAGACGTCCTCTCTCTCACCGGGGCGACGTCGTTGTCGGCCGCTCTCGGGATCCTCGCCGGCTTCAAGGAAGAGGCCGGCAAAACCAAGGTGCTCTCTGCTCGCGTCGTCGAGCTCGAGACGGGCCTCCGCAAGAAGGAAGTCGAGCGCATCGTCGGCGAGAAGGTCACCGCCGGTTTCCTCACGCCGGCCAATCGCGAGTTTGCGATCAAGCTCGGCTGCAAGGACGCCGAGTCCTTCGACGCCTACCTGGCGACCCTCACGTCTCAGGTGGTGGTCGACACCAGCGGCGGCAAGGACAAGCCCGCCAAGCAGGCCGCCAAGGTCGCCCTGTCGAAAGACGAGCGGTCGATCGCCGATCGCTTCGGCATGTCGGCCAAAGAGTTCTCCACGAAGTGCCTGTCCGATTCGGGTGACGAGCCCATTGCGGACGACGAGGACGACGAGTCCGAGAAAGAGGTGGCGTTATGGCCGCTACACTGATCGAGCGCAAGGCGCCGCAGATGGGGGCCATGCGGCCCACTGACTACTACGCGCTGCCGATGAAGGCCGCGACCAAGATCCTGGCCGGCACCATCGTCATGATCGACGCTGGTTATGCGGCGCCCGGTGCGACCGCGACCGGCAAGATCGCCGCGGGCCTGGCCGACGAGACCGTCGACAACACCGCCGGCTCGGCTGGCGCGCTCAGCATTCGCGTCAAGCCTGGCGTCTTCAAGTTCGTCAACCTTGGCGCCGACCCCGTGGTCGCCGCTGGCGTGGGCACCGACTGCTACATCGCCGACAACCAGAGCGTCGCTGCCACCAACGGTGGTGCCACCCGCTCACGCGCCGGAGTCGTTGTCCAACTCGACTCGGATGGTGTCTTCGTCCAGCTCGGCTTCGGGGTCTTAGGAGCACACCATGGGAATCGATCTCACCAGTTCCAACCTGCGCAGCATTCAGCGCGGGTTCCGCTCCGATTTCGAATCGGCGTTCGCCAAGACCATCGCGCCTTGGTACACGCAGCTCGCGATGGAGATCCCGTCTTCGTCCAGCGAGAACGTGATCGCCTGGATGAACCAGCTTCCTCGCTTCCGCGAGTGGGTCGGCGCGCGCGTCCTCAACGACATCGCGACCAGCGAATACACGCTGAAGAACAAGAAGTATGAGTCTTCGTTCAAGGTCCCGATGGACGCGATCGAGGACGACACCTTCGGGGTCTACCGCCCGATCGCCCAGGAGATGGGTCGCCAGGCCGCTCGCTGGCCCGACGATCTCATCGCGGACGCGCTCCTGAACGGGACCACGCGCCTCTGCTACGACGGCCAGGCGTTCTTCTCGACGTCGCACCCCGTCGACCCCGCCGACCCGGCGAGCGCGGTCTACTCGAACTACTTCAGCTCGGGCAAGGCGCTTCAGGCCGACGGCGTGAACTTCACCGCGGTTCGCGCCGCGATGATCTCACTCAAGGGCGTCGACGGTCGGCCGCTCGGCATCATGCCCGATCTCCTGGTCGTGCCTCCGTCGCTGGAGATCATCGCCAAGACCATCGTGTCGGCGACGCTCACCACGAACGGCGGGACCAACGTCCTCCAGTCGCTCGCCCGCGTGCTCGTCATCCCCGAGCTCGAAGCGAACCCCACCGAGTGGTACCTCCTCGACACCACGCGCGGCATCAAGCCGTTCGTCTTCCAGCTCCGTCGCGCTCCTCGGTTCACGCCGCGGACGAACGTGAGCGACGACAACGTGGCGTACCTCCAGGAGCTGCACTTCCTGGCGGACTGCCGCGGCGCAAGCGGCTACTCGCTGCCGTTCCTCGCGATGAAGGCGAAGGCGTTATGCCGCGCGTCGAGATCCGGTCGAAGGCCGAGCGCGGCTATCGCGTGCTCGGCATGTCGCAGCTCTTCGGCGCCGAGTTCGAAGAGGTCGAGATCACCGACGAGCAGCTGGCGGCGCTCGACGATGAGCCCAAGCAGTTCGTCGAGTTCCGCGTGCTCGGCAAGGCCGTCACTGGTCGCCAGGACGTGGCGGACGCCGTCACCGCAGAGCAGCCGCAGGGCAAGCGCCGCTTAGACCATGACCACCCTTCTCCCGCTTGCCACCTACTCGGCGAGCGGGACGGGTGCGTCTACCGCGACCGGGGTCTACCGTGCACTGCGCGGCTCGCTGTCGGTCACGGCGTTCAGCGGCACCACGGCGGCGTTCTCTCTCGAGACGTCGCCCGACGGCACCGCGTGGCGCACGGTCGGAGCGTGGGATGCGGTCACCGAGGAAGGCGAGTCCGCTCGCGTCTTCGGTGGCCTCTCCGCCTACGTCCGCGTTGCCTACGCTGCCGGTGCGTCCAACGTCGAAGCGACGATCGAGGCTGACCTTGTCCAGGTCTACGCCACGGTCGCGGACTTCGGCGCGTCGGGTCTGCAAACGGGCGCCTTCGAAGGCATCCCGCAGTCGCAGATATTGGCCGCGCTGGAAGGCGCCTCCCGCCTGATCGACGACTACCTGGCGGCTCGGGTCACCCTGCCGCTGGTCGTCTTCGCCAACGCGTCCCTGAGGCGCGCGACGGTCATCGTTGCTGTCTACGATCTGCTCTCCACCATCGGGTTCAACCCGGAGGGCGGAGACGAAAACTTCCGGCTTCGCTACTTGGACATCATCCGGTGGCTGACCGACATCCGCGACGGCGACGCGCCGTTGCCGGGTGGCATCACCGATTCAACGGCCACCGTCGAAGGTGCGCCCGAAGTCCTCTCCGATGAGGCTCGCGGCTGGTGAGCGTCACGGGCGACTGGTCGAAGCTAGAGAAGGCGCTTCGCGAACTCGACAAGCTGGGCAGTCCAGCGATCACGAACGTCGCCGCGAAGAACGTGGCCGTCGCGATGACTACGGAAGTCCAGTTGACGTTCCGCAAGGAACAGACGCCGGACGGTGCGAAGTGGGCCCCGATCAAGGGCGGCAACCGGCGCAAGGGCAAGGGTAAGCGCAGCAACAAGATCCTCCGCGACACCGGGCGGCTCGCGAACAGCATCACCGGCAAGTCCGCCGGCCACGATGTGATCGTCGGCACCAACGTTGAATACGCGCCCTACCACCAGTTCGGGACGAGCGGTCACAAGGCATCGAGCCGCAGTCAGGCGATCGACGCTCGCGGCAAGTTTACGAACAAGACCAAGGGCAAGCGCAAGGCAGTGGGCAACCGCGATCTCGCCTTCAAGGAAGGCAACGGCAAGATCCCCGCTCGCCCCTTCCTGCCGCTCGAAGGTCTGCCCAAAGCCTGGCAGGACTCGGCCGCTCGGGTGATCGTCCAGGTGCTCAAGCAGACGGCGCCGATGCTGCTCGCAGGAGCCGCCGAGTGATCTCCATCGCCGACGTGATCGCCGCGGTGGCGCCTCAACTAGAAGCCTGGGGCCCGACCACCTACGGCGCGCAGAATATCCCGCGCGTCGAGAAGCCGCGCCGCTGGGTCTGGGTTCCGATCTCCGAGACCTTCGGAGCCGCAGAGTTCCGCAACGGTGACCTGGCCAAGCGTCTAGCCAGCGTCCAGATCCATTGCTGGGGCCTCACCGAAGCCGAGTGCGAGGCGATGCAAGCCGCCGTCATCACGGCCATCCGTGAGGCGGTAGGCGGCAAGCGCTACAACCTTTCGAGCGCGCAGTGGACCACGCGGCAGGACTCGCACCGAGGCGCCGCGCTGGTCACGACGCTGACAATCGAACTGCCGATGACGCCGGTCTCGCTGCCTCTCGGTAGCAACACGATCGGCGAAATCACCTTCGAAGACGCACTGGTCGAGCAAGTCCCGATCACACCGACAGTCGAGGAATAGACCCACATGGCCAAGACAAACACGGCCGGGCCGACGCCCGATGCCGAAGGGGCACCTGTGCCCGAAACGCTGCCGCCTCCGCCGCCCGAAGAGACGCGGACCATCGAGGAATGGCGCGACATCCGCAAGCCCGAAGCGTGGGCGCACGAGGCCGCGAAGAGCCTCAAGGGCTGGCCGCTGAACCAAGTGGTCACCGCTGACCAATACGACTCGGCCATCAAGGCCGCGCACACGATCGAGGTCTCCTGATGGCACTTCCCGACGTCACAGTATCCATCATCGACGGTGCCCTTGGGCTCTCGGCCGGTGCGCTCGAAGGCCTGCACGCCAAGATCGGCGTGTCGTCCACTGGCACCGCGAACACCGTCTACAGCTTCGGCGACCAGACCACGGCGAAGAACACGCTGGGCGCTGGCCCACTGGTCGAAGACACCGCGTTTCACCTGGCTGTCGCCGGTGGCCCGATGCTCGCCGTTCCCGTTGCCGCGTCCAACGTCGGCACGGTCGGCACGATCACCCGCGTCGGCACGTCGCCGAGTCCCGGCCTCACCACGTCGGGCACGCCGCGTGACAAATACGACGTCATCGCCGTGGTGGTCGCGGGCGGCGTGGTCGGCACTGCGTCCTTCAAGATCAGCTTCGACGGCGGTGTCACGTACTCGCCGGTCTACGCGACCGCGGCGAGCATCACGACCTTCGTCGCGGCTACCGGGCTCACGCTCGCGTGGACCGCTGGCACGTACGTCGCGAGCGACTCCTACACGTTCTCGACGGTCGCGCCGACGTACTCGGCAAGCGACTTGAACACCGCACTCGACGCACTCCTCGCTGACACGCGGGAGGTCGAATATGTGCACGTGGTCGGCACCGTCGGCGGCGCCACGGACACCGACAAGATCACGAACTTTGTCGCGCTCGCCTCCGCGGTGGCCACGAAGATGGCAACGGCCGAAGCGGCCAAGCGCTGGGAGTTTGCGATCCTCGAGAAGCCCGAGACCGCAGAAGGCGCCTTCGAGGCTTCGGCTACGTGGGCAGCGTTCGCGTCTCGGTACATCGTCGCGGTCGGCGGGCGCATCACGATTCAGTCGCAGGTCTCTGGTCGGCAGACGAGCCGGAGCCTGGCCGCTGCGCTGACGCCTCGGACGTCGCTGACGCCTGTGCAGGAGCACCCCGGCAAGGTCGCCCGCGGGCCACTTCCTGGCGTGCTTGCCATGTCCCGAGACGAGCGCTCGACGCCCGGTCTGGACACGGCGCGCATCACGTCGGGCCGCACGTTCTCCGGGACCAACGGCTTCTACATCACCAACGGCAAGACCGCGGCGGCCAACGGGTCGGACTACGCGGACCTGCCGAACCTGCGCGTCATCAACAAGGCGTGTCGGGTGGCCAACGCGGCGCTCTTGCGCTGGGTCAACGATACGGTCCGCGTCGACAAGGTCACCGGCAAGATCTTGGAGGTCGAGGCCAAGGCGATCGAGGCCTACGTGAACGCGCTTCTGTTCGCCGCGCTGGTCTCTCCGAAGAGCGCGAGCGCCGTCGACATCGTGGTCAACCGAGAGGCCAACATCCTCTCGACCAAGACGATGCCCGTGAGCGTGCGGATCACGCCGGTCGGCTACGCGAGCTTCATCCCGGTCGATATCGGCCTGGTCAACCCCGCTCTCCAGGTGGTGTGAGATGGCATCCAATCCCGTCATCAACGGCGTGGTCTACGACCACAGCTCCATCGACATCAACATCGACGGCGTCCGCAAGCTTCAGATCTCCGAGATCAGCTACTCGCAGACCTTGGAGCCCGGCAAACTGCGCGGCGCCGCTGCGAAGGTGCTGGCCCGAACCCGCGGTGAGTACGACGCGGAAGGCAGCTTCAAGATCTCCAAGGCCGAGGGCGCGGAGATCATCGCGGCGCTTGGGAACGGATTCTTGACCAAGTCGTTCACGGTCACGTGCAGCTATTCCGAGTTCGGCGCGGGCATTCTGACCGACGTCCTCGAAGGCTGCCGCATCACCAAGATCGAGGACTCGTCGAGCGGCACCGACGCGACCATGCAGACCTTCTCTCTGCACATCATGAACATCAAAACCAACGGCTTCGACGCTACCGGCGAACCCGGCAACCTCGGAACGGGGGTCGTCCTGTGAGCGACGAGAAGAACGAGGCCGAGACGCTGGAAGACAGCCTCCGCCAGACGCACGGCGAAGTGTTCAAGGCGACCTTCGTCGACGTCGGCGGCGTCAAGGTGGACGTGTTCTACCGATGCCCGACGCGGCAGGAGTCCGAGCGCTTCAAGTATAAGGCGTTCGACGACAAGAATCCGAAGAAGCAGGCGGACGGCGCCGACGAGCTCGGCATGGCCGTGGTCGTGCATCCGGACCGCAAGACCTTTGCGGCGCTGTGTGAGCGGCGTCCGATGATCGCCGGCCTCATCGCCGGCGACGCGGCGCAGATCGCAGCCGGTAAGGAATCCGAGCTGGGAAAAAGGGTGTAGCGGAGTGGCGGTCCGCCCTGGGTGACGTTGCCCGGTCGGGTCGCAATCTCCGCCGGCTCTTCGGAGCCGATGACACCGAAGAGACGATCGCTGGTTCGATGCTCGTCGCTGAGTTTCTTCTGATCGTCCGCTCCGCCCTCACAAAATAATGGCCTCCGCCGTCGAGTTCATCCTTTCGCTAAAGGACAAGCTGACCGGGCCTTCGCGCGCGGCCAAGGCGAGCCTGGACAGCGTCAAGACGTCGCTGAAGAGCGTCGACACGGCGTCTCGACAGGTGGCCCGCGCGTCGGGGCTCGGGTCTCAGCAACTGTTTCGCTACGGTGCCGCGTCCAAGGGCGTCGGCATCGCCGCGGACATGCTGGGCAGGGTGCTGGGCGCCAAGACCGCGGTCGGGTTCGTGCGCGCACACGCGGGCGCGTCTGCGCTGGCTGGGCGCCTGCCGTCGATGAACTCGATGGTCTCGACCCTTGGGTCAGGCGCTGCGGCGCTTGGGCCCATGTTGCTCGGCGTCGGCGCTGGCCTGCTCGCGGTGGGAGCGGGCGGCGTTGGTCTCGTTGCCGCTGGCGCCAAATACGCGGCCGAGATGGCCGGGTTCAAAGAGAAC
>ERZ795056.2687-NODE-2687-length-19558-cov-5.731375_pt1 | contig 19558 bp, 9 predicted proteins | sample MGYA00375140_ERZ795056 | MGnify/ENA primary metagenome ERZ795056 (study PRJEB30185, sample SAMN05720227) | activated sludge metagenome | isolation source: Anaerobic digester | place: USA | collected 2015-03-09 ... | reverse complement strand
TTATCACCGACTTTTATAAATTCGATCCCTTTGTTTCCCTTGGAATTATCGGGTTCATCCTGCTGACCAGCATTGTGATGTCAATATGGAAACCGGCAAAAGAATAGTTTAACCTCCTGAATGATGAATATAACCAAACCACTGAGTGTTTTCACCGAATCTGCCTACTTCAGGTATTTCATCCCGGGAGTGATCATTTAGTCGGCCGTGATCATCGGTATTGAGACTTACCCTGATACATACCGGCAACACTATAATCTCCTGCATCTTCTGGATAGAATGATCCTGGCCAGGGGCATTCGACCCGGGGACTATTTTAAAGACCCATGGAATGTGTTCGACTTCATCGTCGTGGCAGTGTGCTTTATCCCGGCTATCGGCACTCATTATGTTGCTGTATTGCGATTAGCCCGTATATTAAGTGTTTTTCGCGTTATATCCATCTTTCCTAAACTTCAACTCCTGGTGGGTGCCCTGCTGATAGCATCCCTTCGATGGGCTATATCGTTCTCCTCCTGGCGTTTATTGAAATATAAGACCAGTGAGACGTCAGATGTAAAAGCCATGATCGCGATCTTGATAAAAAGATCGACGATCTGAAGGCGAATCGGTCAATACTTAATGATAATCTTTAATAGTCGCGATCCCGGACTCATTACTTCCTGATGACCCTTATCGTTTCGGTTTCCTCATCTGTTCTGATCCTCACCAGGTAAACTCCCGCCTTGTAATTGCCGAGATCCAGTTCTATCAACTCCTTCGATACCACTGAAACATCCACGGGATAAACCTTTCCGTATAAATCAACCAGGCTGACCTGCTCCCGGCTCACCGATTCACCATCCAGGCGGATCCATACTTTTCCATTGGTGGGATTAGGATAGGCTTTGATGGATTCTTGCAAATTATCCCCGGCTTCCTCTTCTTTAACTTCTTCCGATTTAAGACACAGGCCGTTCTGTGAACTGACTCTTGCCATTGAGGTTGTCTTTGTAGTGTTCTTATAACTTTTAACGGTATAAGACAGCAATACACCGTTGAAAGGCACAGTGAACGATCCGCCACCGGCTTTGAACAACACAGGCTGATTGATCCCGTTCCAGGATCCCGATCCGGAAAACATATTATCCGGACCATATGGAATGTAAACATCCGTTGTATTAGTGTTCTGATAAGTAAACCGGGCCAGGTAAGTAAATCCGCTCGTATCGGGGGGATTCAGCACTTCGATGCAGGGAATGCTTAAAGTGATCTGCTTTGCTCCCGAACCGTAAGGATTTACATATAGCGGAGCCGTGACGGGCACAAATATATAATTGGCCGAGGTGGCATGCGGCTGTATCTGGTATGTGCCTGCCGCCCCATTGTAAGCCGGACTCAGGGTAAAATACAGTGTGTCGACAACAGACTGATCATCGCCATCATGGAATCCACTGAATGTAGCTGTAAATGAAGGCAGAGGGTCTCCGGCTTTGATCACTTTCATATCGGCGGTAACCGTAACGGTATCCGGTAAAATCGTTAATTCGCCCAACCCGTAAGTAATGTTGAAGTTATTCGAGAGGAAGGATCCAGGTACGATATAATGCTGCCCGACCGTGTTACCGGTGATCAGGCTTATTCCCCGCAAATCAACACCTCCGGTAGAATCGCCGGACAGGATCAGGATATCGTCTTCGCCAAGTATGACGATGGCATCACTGTTATTGTTGCCGTTGACTGTGGTTGTATTGACCAGGGCTGTGGCGCCGGCAAAGGCATTTATCAGCTGGCCGGCATTGACCAGTGCCGTGGCGCCGCCTGTACTGAATCCGTTCACCACGACATCGCCATTTACCAGCGCTGTGGCAGGTGCGAGGGCTGAACTGCCTGAAAAGCTGACCACATTGACCAGCGCAGTGGCTGTCAAAAAGGAAGGTGCTCCGATAAAGGTCCCGTTGACCAGTGCTGTTGCAAACCGGCTGAAGGTAGCATTGGATATCATCATGCTTTTATTGACCAGCGCCGTGGCATCCAGGAGCGGTTCACCGTATTCGTTGACCAGCGCTGTAGCATTGACCAGCGCTGTACCGTTAACCAGCGCCGTAGCATAATTGGATCTCAGCGACGACAAAATGGCCAGGCTGTCGGATGGCTCAATGAAAATGGAATAGGCAGAATCGTGCACCTGACCCAGATGAAACCCGAAACTGAACCCGTTGATCGAATCGCCATATACAAAAGCGGTATCGTTCGGGTATATGACCAGGTCCATTTTTTCGATCTGGAGCAGCCCGTTTTCAATGTCGATGTCGAATCTTTCGAGGATGGCCAGATCGAGCGGGTCAGAAATATCAAGCCCGCTTTCGGGATTCAGCGGATCACCCGGATCGGCTTCAATAGCCCAAAGGCCGGTGTTACTCATATTGTTCGCCACTGTTGCCATCTGAATACCCGTTATTCTTGCCTTCTCCGGCTGGGTCAACGCAGCAGAGTCGAGGGGCACGGTCCCATTGATCCCCTCGACAAAGAACTGTGCCGTAAAATCGGGTAATACCTCCCCGTATTTTTTAAATTTATCGTCAATAGCCATGACAATAGTCTCTTTTGTCGAAAAATACAAGGGATTCGACAAACCGCCATCTGTTCCGTTTGTCCCAGCCATCGGCGGGTTATAAACCTGGATCATCGGATACCGTTCGTCGAAAGGGAGAATTACCGAACGGATGGCCGTATCACCCAGCAGAACCTGCTCGCCGGCTGCCGGCTGCCCGTTGATATAAATGGCCGCGCCTGCGGTCAGCAACCTGCCGGTTACCGTTACCTCCAGGGTGTCTTTTCCGGGTACAAGAGCTGTATCGTAATAAATCCCCGTGATAAGAGGGGCAGGATTGGCTATCGTCCCCAGGGCAGCACCGGCATGGATGAAACCGGCCCCGGAAGCTGCATCGTATCCGGGAGTGCCCATATCCAGAGCGGTAGACTGCAGGATGGATTTCATCTCGCCGGGCGACAATGCGGCAGACCTGTATTTCTGCGAGGCTTCCATCAGAAGGGCGGCCAGGCCGGCTGCATGTGGCGCCGCAGCCGAAGTGCCGAAGAAATTGGGGAAAGCGTCGCCGTCGATGTTCACCCCGCCCAGGTTCACCGAAGTATTCACGCCGTTCGGTGCGCTGATATCGGGTTTATTGCGGTTCACCCCGTTCACCGGCGTCCCGCCGCGGGATGAAAAGGAAGCGATGGTCGGCGGATTGACGCCATATTCAGGGGTGTTGCTATAAAGAACGGCTCCTACGGCTATCGATCCGGCAGCATTGGCCTGACCGACCAGCGTCGGCGATGCGGTTGCATATTCGTTGATCTGAATGTCGCCGCGGAAAATGATATATTTCAGAAACGCAGGCCCCGAACCGGAAGCGCGGACGATCATCAGGTTGCTGAGGACATTATCGCCCAGAACGGTGAACGGGAGGACTTCAATAGGTGCGCCACCGGTATTGACCCGGTTAAATCCAAACAGGGTGGCCCCGTTCTCTTTGGTCAGGTATATGTCAAAATCGGTGGCGGTAAAATTTTCCGGAGTACCATCGTCCCATTGCAGAACAACAGTATAATTTCCCGGCGTCAGGGAGATGCTCTGGTAAATATCGGTGCCGTTGCCACCACCGGCGAAATTGTGGGCCATGCCGGTTATGCCGTCGGGAGCCGGCACCGGATAAAACGCGCTCTCATAAGATTTAGTGCCGAAATTTCCGGCAGCGGATATGTAAGTCACTCCAAGCGATTTTACGCTGTCGACAGCCCGGGCCACGATGCCATCACGAAAAAATGGCTCGCTGATATAGGTGATATCATCGACGATGATATTGCATCCGTTTTGATGAAGTTCATGAATGCCCGCGGCAAAATCGGCAGCGCCAAGGAAACCGGTTCGAAACGCGAGTTCAGCGCCCGGCGCTATATCGTGCACGATCTGGAGCATGGCGCGCCCTTCATCCGACCTCGTCCCGTAAGGAAATTCCTTAACAACGTCGACAGGTGCCGCATAAACCGGATTGGCAGGCCCGGGGAGATCGCCTCTCAGAACATCATCGCCGGCCTGGTTCCCCTGTTGCGTGTTGTAACTGTCGGAAATCACGCCAATCTTGATCCCGTTGCCGCTCAGGTCAAATCCCGACCGGGCCAGGTAAGTGATCATCGCCGTATCGCCCTGAGAAGTGACCAAGCCGGCGTTGCCCAATGCGGGATAAACTGGGCGGGCGTAGCTGACTTTATCAGGTAATTCATTGATAAAAAGCAGGTTAATGATAGGAAAAAGACCGGTTATCACGCCCGCATCCGGATTGCTGTTTTCAGGGATCATCCCCATGGCCGGTGAGGTAAGTATGGCCAGGAGAGAATCGAATTGCCCCGGCAGGGCAAATACATCGATAATGACCAACGTATCGACGATCTGGAAAATATCGTTGGAAATATAGGAGCCGTTATTGATATATGTATTGTGAAGGCTGGTGAGCTCTGCGCCGATAAGGTCACTGGTCTTGCCCCCTGCAGGCGGTTCATAATACGGAATGATCTCCGGGAACAAACAGTCATAAACCTCTTCAAAATCATCATCTTGTATAAGACTGACGAACTGGTTGCTGAAAGTTTTCACCATCACCTGCTGATCCTGGAGAATCCCGGTCAGGGTAAAAGTGATTGAGAAAGAGGCGGGCATTCCGGGCCCGATATTGTTGGTCCGGTTGATCCTGAACCCCTGGAAAGGCGCTCCGGGGAGCGACGGACCGGGTTCAACATTCAGGTAACTGAAATTGCCTGTGAGCGGCTGAACGATGATATTGCTGTACGTTCCCGGATCGGCCTCCACCGAATAATTCATCATCCGCGAATATCCTTGTCCGGTCGTACCGTCGTGGGCAACGACCAGCACGATCGTATGACTGTCATCATTGTTGGCGGTTACCGACGATAAAGTTGTGGTAAATCCCTGGCCATGCGTGAAAGTGATCGCACATTCATCCTGCGAATGGATCTTATTCAAGAAGAGCATGTTAAAGAGCAAGGCACAGGTCAGGGCCACTAGAACTTTGGATCTATTGCGTTTGGTTATCATATAAAGCGGTTCTGGAATATTTTTATTTAGAAAGTGTCTAAACAAAGATAAGGCGGGAGTTGTCTTTACAATATTAATTAACAATCAATTAACAAAATAGACCGCGTGGTAAGTGATTGGGTAAAGCTCGCTATTGGTCAGCTTCTAAAAAGTGTTTCCACTTCAGACTCTGGCAGGTTTACATTAAAAATGAATTGGCAGAAATCCTGGCGACCTGGATGAACTGAAAATTGAACATAGAAATTGGAAATTATAAATAGATGATTCATTTAATTTTTACAAATTTCCCGGTAAAGTTCTCATTATTAATTAAAAGCTGATAAAAATAAACTCCCGGTTTCAAATGGCCTGCCCTGAAGATTACCTCGTGTGTACCTGCATCCTGGTAACCTTCAAATAATTCACATACCGGATCCCCTTTGACATCTGTAACCGATAATTTTACCTTCGCCCTGCTTGATAAATAGTAAGTTATCGTTGTCGAACTACAAAAAGGATTAGGATAACACGTGGCTCCCATCGTATTTAAACCAGGCAATGATGGGGATATTCCTGTCATCCCATCATTCGATTTTCCAAAAAAATATAGATCATGGCTTGAAGCGAACACCTTATTCGCCTGATTAACATAAATACATTCGATTGGATAACCTGTAGGAACGCTTTCTTTGGCCCAGTTAATCCCGCCATTCGTTGTTTTCATAAGCACGCTGCTGGTAAAATGTCTGCCTCCTCCTGCATACCCGGTGTCGCTGTCAAAAAAGCTAACATGCCGGAAATACTCTGTGACATTATAGGGGGTAATGTTTTGCCATGTCAATCCCCCGTCTGTAGTTTTCATGATATCCTCCGTACAGGTCACATAACCCATTCTCGTATTCAGAAAACAAATTTCTGCTAAATCGGTAAAGGAAACGGGCACAGGATTCCAGTTTTCTCCGCCATCAGTGGTTTTTAGAAATATTCCTCCTCCGGCAGCATAGCCGGTATCAGGATCAGGCATATCGACAGATAAGAGATCAAAATTGGTTCCGGACTCAACGGCATTCCAGGTGAAGCCCATGTTTGTCGTTCGCAATATTAGTCCTTGCTGGCCAACGGCAATTCCAAGGGCTGTATTCGGGAAGTCGATAGAGGTGATCACCCTTTCCCAATCCGAGGAATAGCGTTTTGTCCAGCTTTGACCGCCGTCAAGAGTCATATAAATATTAAGGCCTCCTATAAATCCTACGTTCTCATTAATAAATTCGACAGAATAAAAAACCTGGCTCTCGAACAAGGAATCGAGCACGAACCATGAATCTCCTCCATCGATGGTTTTCAGAACACTGATATCCGTGGTGGGATAGTAATAATTGAGCATGGAAGCATATCCAACCTCATTTGTCGGGAAATCAATATCACTGATAAGATTTGGAGTAATCAATGTTGAAAGATAGGTCCAGGAATTTCCGCAATCAGTTGTTTTGATCATCAAACCATGGCCTCCGGCAAAAAAGCAGGTACCATCGCCAAGGTAAAGGGATACATAAGGCCATGGATCATCATTATCATAAGGAATTTCAAGCCAGCTTTGCCCTCCGTCAAATGATCTTTCAAAGCGCAGATCCATATACCATCCCATATCCTTTTCGGCAATCATGATCAGCGTGTCGGCGCCTGTACCACATAATGTGTATATTGATAGCGACGAATCCTGCGGAAAGCAAAGGTTCCATTCATCGCCGCCATTTGTTGTTTTTAGTAAAACTCCATTTTGACCATATACATAACCTAACTGAGAATTGATAAAAAGCAGGTCCTCCAGGGGAGTCCAAACACCTGAGGATTGCAGGTTCCATGTCATTCCTCCGTCTTGGGTATTAAAAATCGAGCCCTGCCAGCTCAAAATATATCCGCTATCAGGAGTAATAAAGCTGATCTTTGTAAAATATTCATCCGGCATATTACCGTTCTGCTGCCAGCTAATTCCTCCATCATCACTTACCAGTAACAGCCCTTCGGATCCTGCGATAAAACCATGTGTATTATCCCTGAAAGCCACACTTCTGATATCATTATCATCTTCATCCTTATATATACGGACCCAGGTACTACCACCATCAGAAGTCTTCCAGACATTTTTCCAGGTATCAATTAAACATCCACAATTTCGGTCTGCGAAAGAAAGATCATACAAATAGCAGGATTCTTCATAATTACTGATGGACTGAATAGACCATGAATTTCCTCCATCATGGGTATTCATGATTGTTCCACCGCTTCCCACCATAATCCCGGAGTCCTGAGAGAAAAACCAGGCATCTAATATATTATGGCCCTGAGGCAAAGGATTAAGCCACGACCATTGTGCATTTATGAGCAGGCAAGTTACACAGAAAACGCCAGTTAGGAGTTTCTTTCTGTTCATCAGGACGCTGACAAATTAAGCATAAAGTTATAAACTTTAATTACTTTTTGTCATAATTAAGTGAATATAATCCCAGAATTGCTATTCATTCCTTCAGGGACTCTCAGGCTTCTTATAACTACAAAGGCTAACGATGTAATTGATATTTTTTCTATTTTCATCGGGATTATCAGCAATGATGCCCTATTAATAAATAAAATGTATATGATCATGAATAACTCATTCTTTTACATTCTGTTAGCCGTATCTTTCATTAGCCTGAACACGTACTCGCAGAGCTCCTGCTGCACCTATTCTCTGACCGGCCAGGATCCGGGACCCGGTGAAGCAGGCGAAACGTTCGGTATCGGGCTGGGCGATATCGATAACGACGGCGACCTGGATGCCGTGATCATCGATGCTTACGACGACATGGAGGTTTATAAGAACAACGGAGCCGGTATCTTTACGTATCATCAAACCTATGGCTCCGGTAACTCCTGGTTTGGCGCTTACCTGGTGGATGTCGACGGCGATACGGACCTCGATATCGTGGTTTCGGCTTTCTATTCCGGCTCGGGATGCGAGGTCTGGGAGAACGACGGCAGCGGCAACTTTACCTTCGCCCAGGGTGGAATAGCCTCATCCATCGCCATGCACCAGATCACTATCCTCGACCTGAACGGCGATGACGCACCCGACATCTTTGCTCCGGCTTACAGCGGGAGCGGCGGGCAGGTCTGGTTCAACGACGGCACCGGCACTTTTGTCAATACGAACCAATCGTTGCAGGCCGGCTCGGCTACCCAGGCCGCGATGGCGGATTTCGACGGCGATGGCGACCCCGACGCCTATGTCGCCACCACCAACGGCTCGCCCGATAAAGTGTTCTTAAACAACGGCTCGGGATTTTTTACACCTACTGCTCAGGAACTGGGAAACGCCTTTTCATCCGGCGCTGCTGCATCGGATGTCGACGGCGACGGGGATATGGACGTTGTGGTGGCCAACTGGCAGGTGCCCTCGCAGGTATGGCTTAACGATGGAAATGGCACCTTTTCACCCGGCCCCCAGATAGATAATGATAACTATGCAAAAGCGGTGGAGATCAGTGATATCGATTATGATTGCGATGATGATGTCATACTGGGCTCCTATGGCTCGAACGGGTTACAGGTATGGACAAACGACGGGCTGGGGAATTTTACCCTGTGTTTTGAAAATACGAACGAAATATACGCTCATGGCATTGCCGTCGGGGATATGAACGGTGACCTGATGCCGGATGTCTGGGTCGGCAACTTCAGCTCAACTTCAGGCGATTATATTTTCCTGAAATCGACCCCGGAATTTGTTTATGATACCATCCAGATCTGCGGTGGCGACAGTGTCTACATCGGCTGTGCCTGGCGATATTCCGACGGCGACTTCTTGCAGGCCGTCAATTGCGATACCCTTTGCTGGTATCATGTGTTCAACACCCCGATCAATGTGTCTGTAACGCTTGATAATACTGTCCTTTCGGCTATACCGGGCTATGATGCTTACCAATGGTTTGATTGCAACACCATGTTACCGGTTTCAGGAGCTATCAGCCATATTTTTAATCCTGAGATCACCGGGACCTATGCCGTAGCGATCTCGCACTCGGGTTGCGCCGACACCTCGGCCTGCACCTTTGTTCAAACGCCTCTTGTTGATTTTGCAGGTAACCCGACTTACGGAATGCCTCCCCTGACGGTTAACTTTACCGATCTCTCGACAGATATGGTCGATACCTGGGAGTGGGATTTCGGTGATGGCAATACTTCCGGCCAGCAAAATCCGACCCATGTCTACACCGAAGGGGGACAATATTCGGTCCGGTTGAAAATTACAGGTCCCGGTGGCAGTGACAGCCTGGTGAAACAAAATTACATCGAGGTGTTATTCAATCCCCCAACTGCGGAATTCTCAGGAACTCCGACCACCGGTTTTGCCCCGCTGGAAGTGCAGTTTACCGATCTTTCGGTGGATAGTGTGAATAGCTGGCTATGGTTCTTCGGCGACGGCGGGGTTGCTTTTGAACAGAATCCGTCACACACCTACGAAACCGCCGGTTCGTATACGGTCACCCTGCAAATTTCCGGTCCGGGCGGCAATGGGGAAATGGAGAAGACGGACTACATAAATGTCTATTCAACGGATATCCAGGCTGATTTTACCGGTACCCCGACAACCGGGCAGGCACCGCTGACAGTTGATTTTTCGGACCTTTCGGTTGGCGATATTGATTCCTGGGCCTGGGATTTCGGCGATGGCGGCACGGCCAGTGTGCAGAACCCGACTCATGAATATACAACCACCGGCAGTTTCACGGTTTCTCTCACTGTAAATGGCCTTGCAGGGAGCAGTACAGAAACCAAAACGGATTATATCCTGATTCCGGTCGGCATGGCTGATAACAGGAATGAAGCTTTTGTGATCTATCCCAATCCGGTAAAGGACTTGCTTAACATCCGGTTTCCCTGTGCTGCCGATCGAAAGATCGTCCTTAAAACCATCGAAGGGAAGCATGTATTCGAAAAAATGACCTCCAGTGCATTTGAGAGAATCGATATAAGCGGATATGATCCGGGAATCTATGCGCTGATCATTGAAACGAAGGGAGAAACCATCAATGCGAAGGTGGTCAAGAAGGATTGAGGATTGTTACCGGGACAACAATGTGAAAAGCAGCACCTTTGCCTGTTTGTGTATCGACTGATATTTTCCCGTTCAGGAAATCGACCCTCGACATGATGCTTTTTAGTCCCAAAGATCCCGATTCCAGCGCCTTTTCATAATCAAAGCCCCGGCCATCGTCAGAATAGGTGATATCCAGCGCTTCGGGAAGGATTTGGATCCGGATGCTCATAACAGAAGCGCCGGCATGTTTGAGGGTATTGTTAACCAGTTCCTGGACGATCCGGTAAAGCATGATCTCCCGGTTGCCGGGCAAACGTTCCTGATCTCCGGTAATATTACACATCACCCTGATATCACCGGTATCGCTGATCTTCTCAAAAAGGTCTTCCACGGCTTCATAGAAACCGAGTTTTGTTAACAAGCCCGGCATCATGTTGTGCGAGATCTTCCTGACGTCGCCGCTGGCCTGCTCGAGCATTTTCGTCGCCCTTTCGATCAGTTCCTTGTTTTCAGGGCTTTTATCCATGATTGTCGAAAACTGCATCCGGGTGGCCGACAGCAATACTCCCAGCCCGTCGTGCAGCTCCATGGCAATGCGTTTGCGCTCTTCTTCCTGCCCTTCCACCAGTAACCTGGCCGCCATCAGCTTTTTCTCTTCCTCCAGTTGAATGATTTTCTGCTGCGACACGACTCTTTCATGCCTTGCCCTCTGGCGGAGGTACAGGATCGTAAACAAAGCCACAACCACAATGGCCAGTCCGCCAAAAAGATACCCGTTGCGCTGGCTGGTTTTGCGAAGGTTCTCCTTTTCCAGGTTCAGGATCCGGGATTGATCCTGCTCTTTTTCATATTTCACCAGTAAACTGTGGATAGCTTTCCCTTTCTCAATATCATAAATTTTTTCAGATAACGCCTTGCTGCTAATAACCGTCTCATAGGCATTTTTGTAATTACCTTGTTTATAATAATTATCGGCGATATTTTGAAAGATCAGCAGTTTCAGCCGTTCATCACTAATGCTTTCCATAATCTGCAGGCAGGAATCCTGCATTTCAAGTGCCTTACTTGTTTTCCCTAATTCTGAATAAACAGCCGATTTATTCATCAAAGCCAATATGATTCCTCTCTCAAATTCCAATTGCCGGTAACCTGATAAGGCGTTGTCGAAATATTCGAGCGCTTCACGGTACTTCTTCATTTTATAAAATAAATCTCCGGCATTCAAATTCGCATCGGAAATTCCACGCAAATAATCTATTTTTTTACAAATTTCAAGCGATTCCATATAAAGCTCTTCTGCCAGTGAATATTCCGCTTCACTGGCAGCAATGATTCCAAGGTAATTTTTACTGTTGGCTATTTGCTTCAGGTCATTTAATTGCAAGCTTAATTCAAGGCTTTGACGGATATAATCTTTTGCCAGTTCATAATTTTTCTCAGAATTGAAGATCATTCCAAGGTTATTCAATATGATAGCCTGATGCGCAGAATTCCCTTTCTTTTTGCTGATTTCAAGAGCTTTAATATAATAAAAAGCTGCTGAATCCCCCTTTGTTTTGCTTTCTGAAAAAATACTGCCGATACAATTATAATTTCCCAGGACTAGAGTAGAATCGTCAATTTGCCGGCTTATTGCCAGGCTTTTTTGTGAATAGACCATGGCCAGGTCATTGTTTTCAGATTCCTTATAAGCAAGAGCCAGGTTATAATACCCTTTGGCAATGCGGTGACTGTCGTTAAGAATAATAAATAGATCTGCACATTTCTCGGCAAGCGGCAAAGCCATTTTCAGGTCCTCATTTCCTTTGTAAATAATGCTTTTAAGATAAAGTGCATCCGCTTCACCTTCCAGGTACTTTATCCTGACGGAAAGATCATACGCTATATTACAATAGAAAAGCGCAGAATCGGGCTGTTGTTTTATTAAGTAACTCTTGGCAACCTGTATAATTTGACCGGCCTTGGTTGCATTATCCGGAAGGTCGCTGACAATGCGGCGCAAGCTGTCAACATTAGTAGGTTGTGAGAAAACGACCTGGATCAAAATGATTAGGTACATGATAGGAACCAGCCGTTTTAAAAGCAAGCGTCTGTTTTTCATCAGTCAGGAGTTTTATCAGGTTCCAATGATTCCCTTAAATGATTATGATCTGGCCTACTGAATCAATAGTTGAGGTCGTTTGCCCGCCAACTTGCCCGGTCGTCTCCACCACATCCGCCTGAATGGTATAAGCCTTGTTTGGAGAGTACGTATTTAAAATATATTCAATCTGAGCCCGGATATCTGCAATTTTCTGTTCATATGTCGTCGGTGAACCTGTATAGTTCATGTTTTGCCTGACCAGGACATGAACGTTTAATTGGGCGGTAAAGGTGTTATTGCTGGTACTGTTGGTCAGGATATCAAAATGGATAACTGTTCCAAATTCGCCTCCCGGCATTACAACCGGGCTTGATTCACGTAACCTTATTGTTTCGCCTTGCTCAAGCTCGACTGTGGCATTTGAGACAACATATAGTTTCGACTCGTTTTCAACAAATCTGAAAGCCAGGGTCTGTTCGGGTTTGTGGAGGATACTTCCCATATCATTGTTGTTTAAGGTTTAGAGTCCGGTCATAAAGATGATGAAAAAATACACAATTTTTATCTCTAAAGATACTATTTGTGAATTTAATCATACCAATTCAATATCTGAATTTTCGGCCGCATTAATTTTAACGCCCTTTACCCATGCCGGGAGGCTCCTGATCCGGAAAACTACTTCTACCTCCAGGTCGATATCCATAAATTCTTCATGGTTACAACCTAATGTGAAATCAAGTTCATAGATTCCATCTCCGGGCGCTTCGGTATAATCTTTCGGCACCAACTTAGGAGCCACAATACGCCTGACTGAAGCAACCCCTCGGGCCCGGATAGCCATGAGTCCTTCCTCATCTTTTTCCTTAATGATCCGGATCTCTTTTACATATTTGATTTCACTTTTCATCTTACAATGTTATCCATTATAAAATGAAGAAGATTAGCTGAAAACATTGAAAAAAAAAATTAGCTGTTTCCAGCTAATATTATTCTAAAAGCACTGCATACCTTTGATCTATTAAGTTCTTATAAAAATCCTGATTTGGTTAGAGGTTAAGATCGGTGGTCAACCGCAGGTCCAGGTAGTCATAATTCTGAAGATTATCATAGCAGAAAATGACCTGTAAGGAAGTGTAACATTCCTTATCCCCACCCAAAAGAAGCGGGAATAATTATTCCGAAATCATCCGCCACATTCCCGGCGAAAATTAATCCGGATTAACCTTACCATCAGGAACCCCGATCCAGTCGGGGTTTTTTTATAACAGATAACCGTTCTCATTAGCCCACCGGACCAGTCCGGCAGAGTTCCTGACGCCGGCTTTGCTGATCATCCGTGACCGATGGCTTTCAATGGTATGGTAACTAAGAAATAATTTATCGGCAATTTGTTGTGTGGAATACTCCTCCGCAATCAGCCGGAGAATCTCAATCTCTCTTTCTGAAAATTTAGAAAATAACGGGTTGCCTTTCTCTTCATCCAGTTCCTGGCTGATCAATCGTATTGCCAGACGCTCACAAAAATATTTTTCACCCCTCACAACCGCCCGGATGGCCTTCTCCAGAATATCCCGGCCCGAATCTTTTAAAAGATAACCCGAAGCGCCATGCTTGACCAATTGTTTTACCAGCCGCTTTTCATCATACTGGGTAAGGATCAGGATTTTAACTTTCGGATACTGCTTTGAAACCAGTTTTGTGCATTGTAATCCATCCATTTCCGGCATATTGATATCCAGCAGAAGAACGTCAACTGAGAGCCCTGCATCTAGTTGATCAATAACCTCTTGACCGTTGTATGCTTCACCGGCAACCACAATGTCCTGTATATTTGCCAGGGCCGTTTTAATCCCGTCGATAAGCAGTTGGTGGTCATCGGCAACCAGTATTTTGATCATTTTGACAGGATTGTTTTTAACAAATTTAATGCGAATTATTTTATTGATGAACAGATGATCAAATTTGATTATTTTAGAAGTCGATATCGATTCTGGCTATGAATAGGATACACCGTCAATCTTTGTTTATTAAGTCATTTATCTGTTGTTTATTATTAATTGTTTCCGCAGGCTTACGAGCTGTTCCTGAAGATGGAAAAACACTGACTGACCTGATCACCCGGGCAGAAAGCCTGGTGGAAAGCGACCCCGGTGAAGCGAAATCCCTGCTTCGGATTGCCGCTGCTAGATCGGATCCCAAACGTTTTCCGAAACAAACATCCAGAATAAACTTCCTCCTGGGTGAAGCCAGTTTTTACCTGGATGACCCCGATTCAGTCATCGCGTACTACCTGAAAGCAGTTGAAATCGATGTGGCATCCGGTAATGACCGGACTGCGGAACATATCAATATCCTGGGTAACCTGGGCTACATGTACGATCTCATCGATCAGAAGCAAATAGCCATCGATTTCTATCAAAAAGCGCTGAATATAGCACGGGAAATCAACCAGAAAGATGAAATCGCGGCCAATCTGGCCAATATTGCCCAGCTTAAAACCCTCCAGGGATTTTATGAAGAAGCCATGCTCTATATGGAAGAAGCATTGGCATTCGATAAAGAGTCGGGCGACGAATCCATCATTGCCATTGATCTCAACACGATCGGGAGAATCTATGAATCGATGGGCATGTATGCACAGGCTGTCAGCTATCTCGAACAAGCGCTGGAAATCGATCTGCGACTTAAAAACGAAGATAAAGTGGCCATACGTTATAACAGCCTGGGACTGGTTTATAAAGGATGGGGGAAATATAACATGGCGCTGGAGTATTTCGGAAAAGCGCTGGAAATTGATCAGAAACTGGGGCGGGAGGAAAAAGTGGCCCTGCGGCAGGCTAATATCGGCAGTACTTTGATCGAGAGCGGAGAGGTTGACCGGGCTATCGCCTACCTGGAAGAAAGTCTTGATTATTTTAAAACAAATGATCGTCCTTCTTATACCGCTACTACCCTGAATGACCTGGGCAGAGGGTATTTCATGAAAAAGGACTACGCTAAAGCAGAGAAACTCTTTCTGGAAAGTGCCAATATCTGCCGGCAATACGGCTTCGTCCGGTTCCGGATGAACAGCCTCGATTATCTCTCCAGGCTTTACCGCGAATCGGGTCAATACCAGAAAGCTTACCTCTCCATTTCGGAATTCAACGTGCTGAACGACTCGATTTTCAATGCCGAAAGCCAGAAAAAGATTGCTGAATTCAACGCCAAATACGAGCTCGACAAGGAACAGCAGGAAAATGAACTCCTGCGCCGTGACCGGGAGATCAGCCGGAAAAGGCATACCGTCGCTATCCTTGCTTTTTCGCTGGCCGGGCTTGTCCTGGCGCTTTTTCTCCTCGCGGTCCTGGTAAGGCTGAAGACTATTCAAAACCGCAGGCTCAGGGCCGAGAAAGAAAATGAACGGCTGAGAATGGATCTGGAGCAGAAGAACAAAGAGCTGACCTACAACGCTATGTGCATCATCAAGAATAATGAGACTGTGGCAAAAATTGCCGAAACGCTGGAAGATGCAATCCAGGCAGGACAGGATGAAAGAGGTATTAACAATCTGGTCCGTAAACTTCAAAACATGGAAAGGGAGAAAAACTGGACCGAGTTTGAGGTACGTTTCACAAAGGTCCACGAAGATTTCTACCGGAAACTGAATGAGCGCTTCCCCGACCTTACCCCCAATGAAAAGAAGCTTTGTGCCTTCCTTAAACTAAATATGTCGACCAAAGACATTGCCGCCATTACCCATCAGAGTGTTCACAGTATCAACGTAGCCCGCACCCGGATGCGGAAAAAGCTGGGCATTGATGGCACAGACGAGAATCTTATCGGGTTTTTGAACAGCCTTTGAAAATTCCAAATTCCAAGCACCAAGCTCCAAACAAATTCCAAGCACCAAATTCCAAAACCCAAACAAATTCAAAAAAACAAATATCAAATTCAAATATTGCTTCAAACAAATTTTTTCAAGATTGCTGAAAGTATATTCCTGATTTCACCGGTTTCTTTTATTAGCGATTCACACCTGATCTTAGTCTGCTCATCGAGATTATTTGACTCTTGAATAATGTTTAACCAGTAAATCGATTCCTTGGCTTCTTTTCTGCTGATTTTAATTCTCATTACAAAGTCTTTGCGACCAAGGGATTCATTGGCTTCGATATAGTTTGCCCCTATTGATCCGGAGGACCGAATCAATTGTTTACTATCCTCGACATTTGAAATTGTCTTTGGCAAGATCTTGATAAAATTTCTAACTTCTATCGCCAGTTTCTCTGTTCTTTCTTCCAGATCATACATGGGAATGCCGGTTATAAGTTCATATCTATTTATCAGGATTTTTTGAAAATACACCCGGTAATCAGAAAAAAAATTTTATAAGAAACGAATTGGATCCCGTAGATATTTACATAACAATACGTTAGGAGCCTGGAAGAGGGATCAGTTTTTTGGTTTGTTTTAAATTTGAGTTTTGAGTTTTGTTTGGATTTTGGTGCCTGGGATTTGGAATTTGTTTGGAGCTTGGTGCTTGGAATTTGGAATTTCCCCGTCTGTATCAATAAAGTATCACGTTAAAATTTGCATTTTCCATGTCCTGCCTTTTACATTTACGCTCTGAATTATTATGGCAGGATCCAAGAAAAAACCGGCGACCGAAAACCTGAATGAAATGCTGAAACGCATCCGGTCAGAGAATAAAGCATTGGAAAAACTGATCCGGGCTTTAGAGATCAGGACGGCTAAAAAGGGAGAGAAAATAAAAACCAATGAATCATAAAAATATGAATTTCAAATCGTTATTCTTCATTGTCCTGGTCTTTTCAGGAACCAGCATGGGCCTCAGGGCTCAGCAGGGTATCGCTATCAACACTACAGGCGCATCGCCCGATGGCTCAGCCATACTGGATGTGAGCAGCACTTCCAAAGGGATCCTGATCCCACGGCTTGATAACGGGCAGATGTCCGGCATGTCGAATCCTGCCGACGGCCTTCTGGTTTATAATACTACTGCTAACTGCTTTTTCTACTTTGAATCAACGGGTCCTGGCACCGGGGCCTGGCGCCAGCTCATCGACAATGCCAATAACAATACCTTATATGACATTGACGGCGACAGCTACCTGACATTCAAGTACGACGGAGGGCATGATGATACCTTGTATATGCTTTTCGATGAAACGGAAAAATACCGGATCACTGCAAAAGCAATCGAAATGCTGAACAACAGCCGGTCGGTGATGATCGGGGAAGGGGCCGGGCAATACATGGACCTGACAGGCGACAAGCACAATATTTATATTGGGTATCATGCAGGAAATACGAATCAATACGGTGGAGCCAATACGGCTGTCGGCCATTATGCATTATCGGAGAATACGGTGCACAATAACACTGCAATTGGCAGCTCGGCCCTGAAATTTAACACGACGGGCAGTTATAATACCGCCATCGGCGCTGGTTCACAAATGAATGGAGTATCGGGTTCTTCCAACACCTCAGTGGGTTATCAATCGATGATTTATTCGAAAGGAGTTGAGAACGTAGCGATCGGAAAGCAAGCTATGTTCTATGATACCACCGGAGCCTATAATGTCGCTGTGGGAAATAATGCGTTGATGTATTCGCGAAGCAGCAGTTCCAATACGGCTATCGGCCATGGGGCGCTCAATATGAGCAGTCATGGCAATGGGAATGTGGCGGTCGGGTACGAGTCTATGTACCTGGATTCCGCCGGTTCGAACAACACATCGATAGGACAGCGATCACTTTATAATAATAAGAACGGAAGCTATAATCTTGCCCTGGGAGCCTATGCTGCTTATAACAGCAGGAGTAGCACAGGGAATATGGCTATCGGCGCCTATTCATTATATTATAGCCAGAATACGACCAACAATGCTGCTATTGGATACGGGGCTATGGAACAATTGACCGAAGGAACAAATAATATAGCGATCGGTTCAAATGCATTGCGCTATTCGGAAAATGTCAGTGAAAATACGGTGATCGGGATGAATGCCATGATGTTTAATAAGACCGGATCAAGAAATACGGTCATCGGATATTATGCCATGATCTTTGACTCCATCGGGTCCGGCAACTGCATCCTGGGACATAACGCGGCTTATGCCAATAAAAAAGGCAATGATAATGTGGCCATCGGCCAGGCCGCCTTGATGAATAATACCATAAGAGGCGATCTTGTAGCTATCGGTGATTCAGCGCTTTATAGCAACGGAATGGGCATTATTGAATCACAATCGTATACAGCAGCCTGTAACACGGCGGTCGGATCCAATGCCATGATGAACAACTCATCCGGTTATAACAATACTGCCTTAGGGTTTAAATGCCTCTATAACAATACACAGGGCGATGGCAATACTGCCGTGGGCTACAAGGGAATGTACACCAACAGCAGCGGGGCCTGGAATACATCTTTGGGCTACATGGCCATGCACAATAATACCGGGGGGATCAACAATACAGCCGCAGGTTACACGGCCATGATGAATAACACCATGGGAATCGGAAATACGGCCCTGGGGCAAGCAGCGCTTAAAACCAACACGGAAGGGTATTACAATGTAGCCCTCGGCAATGCTGCGATGTTAAGCAACACGCTCGGAACCTCCAATATCGGTATCGGGAATGAAGCCTTGAAAAGTAACACCACCCGCGGCCACCTGATCGCCATCGGAGACTCGGCGCTTTACCGGAACGGGATCGGCGCAACCGAAATCCAGCATGCCACAAAAAATATAGCGGTCGGATCAAAAAGTTTATATTACAATTCGACAGGCAGGAGCAATACTTCTATTGGCTTTGAAGCCATGACAAATAACAATGGCGGATCGGAGAATGTGGCGGTAGGAACCCAGGCATTGTATAATAATACGTCGGGGGCAGGGAATACGGCAGCAGGTGTTAGCGCCTTGCTCAGCAACTCTGGCGGGTACGAAAATACCGCCTTTGGCTACCATGCCCTGGAAGACAACAATGGGAATTATAACAGCGGATTCGGGTCCTTTGCCCTGATGAACAACGCATCGACCGGATTTAACAACACTGCCGTTGGAGCTTACGCACTGGGACTGGTCACTACCGGCGATAACAATACGGCCATCGGATATTATACCGCTTCCGGTGCAAACTTTGCAAACAGCACATTTATCGGTGCCTCTATTGATATAACTACAGCACGGACCAATATTTCGGTGCTGGGATACGGCGTCACTAACGGTGAATGCACCGGCAACAACCAGGTTTTGCTTGGAAACACCTCGATAAGCCAGATCAGGGCGATGGTTGGCAGTATCACCACTTACAG
>ERZ795056.2686-NODE-2686-length-19566-cov-6.284404_pt1 | contig 19566 bp, 13 predicted proteins | sample MGYA00375140_ERZ795056 | MGnify/ENA primary metagenome ERZ795056 (study PRJEB30185, sample SAMN05720227) | activated sludge metagenome | isolation source: Anaerobic digester | place: USA | collected 2015-03-09 ... | reverse complement strand
GTTTGGGGGCCACCCATTGATCAAGCAGTTCTGCATTGGTGAATGCTTCCCATACATGGGAGAGTGGCGCACTAAATTCCCGGGTGATCAAAACAGTTTTAGTGGCTTTGTCTAAGGTGAATTCAAACAACAGGTTATTTTCCATGGTTTTTATTTTTAATCGTTTTTAAAACATTGTCCAGCTGGTTGAACCGGGTCTCCCAGATCTTCCGGTATTGTTCCAGCCATATATCGATCTCTTTCATTTTTTCAATTTCAAGCGAGTAATAGATTTCCCGGCCCTGTTGTTCCTGTTTTACCAGTTCACATTCGGTGAGAATGCGCAGGTGTTTGGACACAGCCTGCCGGGTGGTATTAAAGTTTTCAGCAAGGGCATTCGGGGTCATGGCCTGCAGGGCGATCAGGGCGATAATGGCCCGGCGGGTAGGATCGGCTATGGCCTGGAATACATCTCTTCTCATGTACCTTTCTTAATTTATGAAACTGTTCGGTTGCAAATATAAGTGCAACTGATTGGTTTCGCAAAATATTTTTGTTTTTTCTGTTAAGTGAGATTTTCCGGGAGCTCAGATTTTTTTCTGAACCTGCCAGAAATGCCCAAACGGGTCTTTGAACATCCCTTGCCTGTACCCATATTCGTAATCGGTGGTCGGATTGATCAAAGTTGCGCCTGCCCGGATCGCCTGTTCCATGACGGCTTCCACATCTTGAACGAACAACCCGATCACCGCCGTTACCCCTTTTGCACTGATTGGTTCAAGGGCATCCCGCATGGTTTCGTGTATATGAAAAAGGGCGCCATTAAATTCCAGTTCGGCCACATGAATACTTCCATCCTCATTCCGGAAACAAAAATGTTCAATTGCTCCGAATAGCTTGTAGAAATCTATCTCCCTTGTGCCTTTTGGAATATGTAATTCGGGAGCAAAACGGGTGGTTTCTTCTGTCTTCATCTTGTCAGTTTTTTTTTCATGGTTCTGAATACAGCAGCTGATGGCTATTCGGATCTGAATATGGCAAAAGCCCTGTCTTCCTTTGTAAATCCGATCTTGGGATAATAAGTCATAGCTGTTGGTACAGAAAGTAGCAGGATCATCACCTGATCCCCGACTTTTTCTTTGGTTAATTCAATCAGCTTTTTCCCGATCCCGGATTTTTTGTATTCGGGGCTCACTGCCAGATCTGCCAGGTAACAACTCCAGGCCCAGTCGGTAATTGAGCGGGATACACCGACCAGTTTAGTTTTGTCCCAGGCGGTTACTATGAGGTTTGAATGTTCATACATTTTCCGGATCCGTTGCTTGTCTGTAGTCGGCCGGGGCAATCCTGAATCCTCATAAAGAGCGATTACCTGATCCGGGGTGGGGACAATGTCGTACCTGTAAGTAATATCCATAAACCGTAGGGTTGAGTAAGGAGTTTGCTTCGCCTTAAGTGCCTGTATTATTCTCTATCGCTATTGTTCACAAATCTCTTTCAGTTTCGCGAGTGCTTTGGGGTATGCCTGGTTCATATAATCTGAAAAATCTTCTGCGGTATCTAACTCAACGGTAACTGTGGTAGCTCCATTGTTTTCTCCAAAGGAATAGTTCTCCAATCCATTAGCCCATTTTTCGACTTCCGGTCCTTCTGTTATTTCCTTGTCCGCTTTAAAAAGCCCATAATGTTGGATCGAAACAAACTGGTTGGGTATGTTTTCCACTATCCTTGAAACCATGCCTCCCTTTTCTCCTTTCTCGTCAACGCCCACAAACAGGATTTTATCACCCTTTCCCCAGCCACCTTCATAGGTAGAAGTCGGGTTGAACATTGAAGTCCATTGCTCATAGGTGGATTTGTTGTTAATGCCAAGCATTAATTCATAAACCCTGGATACAGGGGCATTGATCGTTATATTGAATTGAAGTTTTTTCATACTGCTGTATAGTTGTTTAATAAATCTTCCTGACAGCTGTTTTTTATGTTCAATAAGTAAATCTGATTTACACCCTAAAACCCCTTCTTCTCCTCTTTCACTCCTTTAACCTCTTTGCTTTCATTTCCCTTCACAAACTTCTCCATCCACTCAAATTGCTCCGCCAGCACATGCAGCAGGTTTTCCTTACCGGCATAGCCGTGGGATTCGTAGGGGAGACTCACAAAGCGGGTGGTGCCTCCATGCCCTTTTACTGCATTGTACATGCGTTCACTCTGGATGGGGAAAGTACCTGTATTATTATCCATCTCGCCATGGATCAGCAGGAGCGGGGTCTTGATCTGATCGGCATAGTTGAAGGGACTCATTTTATTATACAACTCCGTGGCCTGCCAATAGGTACGGTCTTCATTCTGAAAACCAAAGGGTGTGAGAGAACGGTTATAAGCGCCACTGCGGGCAATGCCTGCTTTGAAGAGTTTAGTATGTGCCAACAGGTTGGCCGTCATGAAAGCGCCATAACTATGACCGCCTACAGCCATTTTATTGCGGTCGCCCACGCCCATCGAGTCAAGGGTGTTGATTGCAGCTTCGGCATTCATGGTCAGCTGCTGAATAAAATCATCATTGGGTTTTTTATCCTTGCTGGCGGCGACTATGGGCATCTCCGCATTATTCAGTACGGCATACCCCTGGGTGACATAGAAAACCGGGGAGCCACCACCCACCATCGTATAGCGATGTTCACTGCCCCTGATCTGCGCGGCATCGGCGGCGGAATTGTATTCGGCCGGGTAAGCCCAGATAATTACTGGCAGTTTACCATCTCTTTCCTTATTATATCCTTTTGGCAGGTAAAGATCACCCGTAAGGTCAACGCCGTCGGCCCGCTTGTATTTGATTTTTTCTTTGGTCACTCCATCCATTTGCGGATAGGGATTTCCAAAACGCGTTAACTGGCGGTCGGCCATTTTCAACTTTGTATTCCGGATCCAGTAGTTGGGTACTTCTTTTTCACTTTCCCTCGAAGTAAGCAGAATACCTTTCTCCGCATCCAGCACTTTCACCACATTTTCAAAATACCCTTCAGCACAACGCCAGATCGTATCGGCTTTCTTTTTGTGCACATCATAACTGATCAGGAAGGGCAGATCTCCTTTGGGTGAACTGCCGGTTGAATTATTCAGCAGTATTTTATTTCCATTGTCAATGGTCCATAATACATTTTTGCCGTACTGGTTAGGATGGGTGACCGGAAAACCGGGACTTGAATAGGCGTCTGTGGTATTGCGTGTAATCAGTTTTTCCAGGTCGCCGGTTACAGGATGATAACGATCCACCTGGGTCAGCTGCTTGCTGCGGAGGCCTTCGGTTACAATGGCCAGGCTCTCTGTACCCCATACTATTCCGCTGAACCTCATTTTGGTTTTAAACAACAGTTCCGCCTCACCGGTAAAAGGCGCTTTCTGCGCATATACGGCATCGTGATATTCTACCTGTTTTTTGATCAGGCCGCTGTCGAGCGGCATACACCATACGATGGTAGACGGTTCATCATCCCGCCATTCAAATCCACGGGCAAAGGGTTGTACATTGTCATACCCGGAAGGGGCGGTTTCGGCAGAAGGAAGTTCCGCCAATTGCTTCACCAGTTTGCCATTCATATCCGTAATGGTCACCAGGGCCGGAAATCCTCCGGCAGGTACTGCATAGGAAAACGGTTTCCGGAGCGTTCTTATCAACATGTATTTTTTGTCCGGTGATATAACAATACTGCTATAGATCGCCGGCTGGCCGATCCTGGTTTCAATGCCGTTGGTATTTTTAATTAACTGCGTGGTGGAATAGAAAGCATACAACTGCTCATCGTATGGACTTTTGATCAGGTCCTGATAGGTCGGACGGGGAGCGGCTTTTCCATAATTCTCCTGGATGGTAGGACCATCAGGTACGGCGGGTTTGGGTGGTGCCGCACTGAAGGGTTTAATGGTGCCCCGGTAGAGAACGGTGTTTTCATCGTACCAGGAATAAGTGCCACTGATGGAGTTCAAGGCTGTTTTATTAATACAAGTGGCTTTCTGTGTGGCCACATCGATTATATATAGGTCCACGCGGTTATCGGTGGTATGGGTAAAGGCGATCTTTTTATCATTACCGCTCCAGGAAACACTGCCGGCAAAAAGCGGGGAGGGGAGTCCGCTGATCTTATACTCTTTATCGGTCTTGCTATTCTTAAGATAAAGACCAGTGATAAAGCTCTGGCGGCTGGGTGCGAAATTGGCCGGATTGATCCGCAGTCCCGCTATACGCAACTCGGGCCGGGCCAGTTCGGCCACCGAGGGATAACTGCTGCTTTCCATAAACAACATCCATTCTCCTTTATCATCCACGCTCACATTCGGTGGGCGTTTGGCCATCAGCATATCGGCCACATCTTTGGGCGGGGTTTTGTAGCCGTCCTGGGAAATGCTGATCAATTGTATTAGTAACAGAAGGGATAACAGGAGAGGTCTCATAAAAGAAGTATTTGGTGAAAGTTAGTACAAATCAGAGAAAGTCAAAAGGCAAAAGGAAAAAGTAAAAAATCCTAACACTGAAGTCCCATTACATATTATAAGTAACTCCAATAGCAGATGTATTCTTCTACATTTTGATGCTGAGTGACACTTTTGAAACGACCACTTTTTACTTTTTCCTTTTGACTTCCCCCACCGGTCATTTTCAGCAACAGAAAAATAAATTTTTAAATCTATGGTTACATTTCCTGTTTTCGCGCTGACTCAATGTTGTAACATGGTTTATCGGTTCCCGGTTGGCCAGGTTTCTTGACCATGACTGTTTATTTGAACATATCAAACCGGGCGATGGGCCAGTCTATAAGAAGAGGTATCTTATTGCTTATCATACAGTTAGCTGTTGTATTTGGCTATTCCCAGCAAAATATCAAAGCCGCTGACAGGTTTACCCGGGATAAAGGCGGCCGCGATCTGTATGGCATTTCCAACCATTTTATTGAGAACAAAGGCCAATATGGGCATACTGTAAAAGGGGTGGAAAATATGGGACCGGTGCTATATGGTTATGAAGGATTGGGCATGCCGGTATTATTTACGGCCAAAGGACTGATCCATCTGCAACGGAAACTGGACAAAATTTCGCATGCCGAAGAAGAGCGGCTGGAGAAAATGGGTGTACCGGAAGAGGAAATTGAGAAAAAGAAGATCATCACCGACCGGGTGATTACCATGGAGTGGCTGAATACGAATCCTTCCCTCCAGATTCAGGCCTTTGATAAAGCGTCGGCCTATCATACCTACCGGATGCTGAACGAAAAAGTTTATGCTTTTGGGGGAATCACTTACAAGAATATTTATCCGGGCATTGATCTCGTATATCATTTTACGGATAACGCAAAGAGTGGATTTGAATATAGTCTCAAAGTGCAACCTGGTGCCGATCTCAGTCAGGTGGCCTTAAAATATGGCGGTGATATCGTTTCAATTAAAACGGATAATAAAGGACAACTTGAAATCCGGTCATCCATCGAAGGGGTGACGGTCTCTGTTCCAATCACCTATTACGGGACTGATTTAAGTCGGGCTGCAAAAGCAGAAGTAAATACTGCTTTTCAACTGGATGATAAAACAGTCCGCTTTGCATTTCCGCAACAGTATGATCAATCAAAAGCCTTAATCATTGATCCTTTTGTCAGCAGCACCATCAATTTAACCGGGCTTAACACGGGCAAGGCCAAGGATGTGGATTTTGATTATAACGGTAATGTATATGTGACGGGCGGGGGAGCGTATACCGGCAATCACAGTCTGGCCAAATACAATGCAGCCGGCGCTTTGCAATGGACCTTCAATGGTTCTCTCACCGTTCCCAGCTGGACCTACGGTACTTATTATGGTGGCTGGATGGTGGAGAAGCCATCCGGTAATGTTTACCTCGGCCAGGGATTCAGTCCCGGCACCGGCTTCCGCGTGATCCGGATCAGCACCACCGGGTTGTATGATAACTATATCACCACGGCGAATGCCAGTTTTATGGAAGCCTGGAAAATGTTCTGGAGTTGTAATAATGGTTCCCCGCAGATACTGATTGCAGGGGGTGGACTAAATTCCAATATCAACTTCGGGGCGTTTACTCCTCCGTCCACTACGGTTACCGGTCTTAATATCACCGGTATCCCTTATGTAGGGGGAACCGGTTGGGCACAGGATATTGCGGACTTCGTTTTTGATCCGGCCACCAATGAAATGTACAGCATTTTCGGCAGTACATTCGGTACCCCGGGTGTCAATAATAAAATTTATAAAAACACAGCGCCATACAGTGCGGCCTCAGTGGCATGGAATGTTCCTTCCGGGTTTACCACCATACAGGAAGCGGCCAACCGTCCTTACCTGGTTGCCACCGGACTAAGTGATAACTCCGCCAATATGCTTTGGGTAAATGCCTCCTATTTATATTACTGGGATGGCCGTAACCTGAAAGCCTTTAATAAAGCAACCGGTGCTGGTGTGGGAACGCCGGTACTCACCGGCAATATCCCCTTTATGCAAGGTGGTGTTATCGCAGATGCCTGTAACAATGTATTTGTGGGTGAGGCCAATGGTACGGTGAAAGTGTATCAGTTTAACGGAACCTCTTTCAGTGATGCACCGGCCGATATTACGATTCCGGGAATGTCGGGCAAATCGGTATATGACCTGGCGTATGATGAATCCAGGAAATTGTTATATGTAAGCGGGGATGGATTTGTCGCCTCCATGGATGTATCCGCCTATTGTCCGAATACACTTTACACCATAACAGCTACACCCAATTGCGCCACGGCAGGAGTTACGGCTACCATTGCACCGGTGCCTCCGGTTGGTTCAACGGTAACGTATGTGTTATTTAACGGAACTACACAGGTGGCAACCAATAACACGGGCGTATTCACCGGACTCGTCTCCAATACCACGTACACCATTGTAGCCACAGTCAACCAGTTTTGTAATGGATCACAGGCCAGTACTAATTTTTTATTGCCCGGACCCTTGGTCGGTGCTACAGTCACCAACAGTACCTGTGGAAATACCGACGGGATGATTGTGGCCACCGGTTCCGGAGCTTTGGCACCTTATACATTCAGTATCGATGGCACTAATTTCCAGGGAAGCGGCACGTTTGCCGGATTGGGTGCAGGCGTGTATACGATAACGGTCCGCGATGCCAATGGCTGTAAGAGTACGAGTGTGGTTACGATTACTAACATAAATGGTCCGCAGTTGGCTCATACCAATACGAATGCAGCATGTGGTATCAATAATGGTTCGGTTACTGCTACGGCTACTGGTGGTACAGCTCCCTATACTTTTAGTATGAATGGAGTAACCTACCAGAACAGTAATTTCTTCACCGGGCTTACAGGAGGAACGTATACACTTTATGTAAAAGACGCGAATAACTGTATCAACGCAGTAACGGTGGTGATCAGCAGTTCACCTGCTCCGCAACTGACCGCTATTCCGGCCTCCGCTACCTGTGGAAGTAATAATGGGACTATTACGGCGTTTGGCAGCAGTGGTACCGCTCCACTCGAATACAGTATCAATGGCAGTGTTTACCAGGCCAGTAATCTCTTTACCAATCTTAATCCGGGAGCCTATACTGTTATCGTGAAGGATGCCAATGGATGTATGGCCACCGTGAGTGTGACCATTCCTAATTCCGCAGCCCCTGCCGTAACCGCATTAACCACAGCCGCAGCTTGTAATAATGCCAATGGTACGATCACCGCAACTGGTATCGGTGGGATAGCCCCGCTGGAGTATAGCCGGGATGGAATAACTTATCAGCCGGGCAATATCTTTACCGGACTGGCTGCCGGACCGTATATAATTACAGTACGGGATGCTACTGGTTGTACCAATAGTGTTTCTGTTACTGTGGCCAGTACCAATGCGCCCACCCTGACAGCAACAGCTGTGGCTTCCGCCTGTACTATCAATAATGGTTCCATCACCGCCGTGGGTGCTGGTGGTACTGGTGCTTTGACATACAGTATTAATGGCACCACATTTACTGCAGGAACTATTTTCAGCGGTCTTGCTCCCGGTAATTATATTGTTTATGTACGTGATGCGGCCGGATGTATCAGAACCTATCCGGTAACCGTTCCGGCAGGTACAGGCCTCACGCTGAGTGCTACAGGCACTACAACGGCCTGTAATGTGAATAATGGAACGATTACCGCTACAGGTACCGGTGTGGCGTTACCACTTCAATATAGTATCGATGGCGTTACTTACCAGGCTGGGAATGTCTTTAACGGACTGTCCAGCGGTACATATACCGTTTATGTAAAGGATGCGAGTGGATGTATCCGTACAACAACGGTGGTGATCAGTAATGTATCCGGACTGGTATTATCCGGAAATGCCGGGGCCTCTACCTGCAGTGGCAGCACGGGTACGATCGTGGCTACAGCGTCTGGTGGAATTGCTCCGTTACAATACAGTATTAATGGAACGGTTTACCAGGCAGGAAATACATTTACCAATGTGGCCCCGGGTATATATACTTTGTATGTAAAAGATGCCAATAGTTGTATTGTGACCCGGCAGGTTACGGTAACCGCATCTGCAGGTCCGGCATTGACTGTTACCACTTTATTCCAGGCTACCTGCAGCGCCAGTAACGGCGTTGTACGGGCCAATGGCACTTCAGGGACTGCTCCCTTGCAATATAGTCTGGATGGTGGCGCCTATCAGTCCATTAATTTCTTTATCAACCTGGCCCCGGGTGTACATACCATCACCGTTCGTGATGCGAATAATTGCACGGCCTCGCAAACCTTTACAATTACCAACAGTATTTCAGGTTCTGCACCTACGGATATTACCTATGTGTTGCGTGATGCGCTGGCCTGTACAGGACAATCAGGGCGCATTAAAAATATTAAAGGAGAACCGAGTGGAGGTGGAAATTCTTATGAGTTCAGTCTTGACGGGGCTCCTTTTACCACGGCCAACCAATTTACCAATGTGGCTCCTGGCGTGCATACATTAACCGCCATTAATGAAGATGGATGTACGATTACCAGGTTGGTGACTATCGGAAGCGGTACACCGGCTACGGCGAATGCGACCGTGGTGCCCGCCAACTGCGGATCAACCAACGGATCAATCACCATCGTGGGTTCAGGTGTCAACAGACCCTACCATGCCAGTATCGATAACGGGGCCACCTGGATCACTTTCTTCCCTCCGGGTGTCAACAGTCTTACTTTTCCCGGACTTGCTCCCGGTTCTTACCAGATCCGTATGGCCGACGATGCGGATTTCGTAGCGGGCCCGCCGGATAACCCGGGTGCCTGTATCAGTATATTAAATGTGGTTGTTCCTTCTTTAGGTGGCCCCGGTGTGTCCACATCACAGGTTAATCCCTCCTGCGGTTCACCAACCGGTTCTATAACCGCTAATGGGTCTGGCGGTGTACTACCTTATACCTATAGTATTAATGGCGGTGCATATAGTGCCGTGAATACGTTTAATAACCTTACTCCCGGTGTATATGCGATTAGTGTGATGGATGGTACAGGATGCAGTAACGGAATTACTGTTACGCTGGTTGGTCAGGGCGTTCCCACCGTAACCGCTGCAGTACAGACAGCAGCCTGTAACAGCAACAGCGGTACTATTACCGCTACCGGTACCGGTGGTACAGCCCCGCTGGAATACAGCCTGAATGGTACGGTATTCCAGGCCAGCAACAGCTTCACCGGTCTGGCCGCAGGTACTTATACCTTATTTGTAAAAGATGTAAATAATTGTTACAGCAGTATTTCGGTTACAGTAGGACTGACTCAATTACCCAGGGTGACCGCATACAGTATTCCTGCCAGTTGTAACAACAGTGATGGATCTATTGTAGCTACCGGTACACTGGGTACTGCCCCGTATTTGTTTAGTATAGATGGTACGCTCTATCAGTCTACAGGTACGTTTGTCAATCTCCCTGCCGGATTTTATACGGTGTATATTAAAGATGCTAGAGGTTGTATCAGTACTACCGGACTGAACCTGGCTAACCTGAGTGGTCCGGCCATCACGAATACAGTTACTACCGCAGGTAATTGCGGTAATGCAACAGGGACGATCACCGTGACGGCCACCGGTGCCGCGGCACCCTTGCAATATAGTATCAATGGAATTACGTTTCAGGCAGCTAATAATTTCACCGGACTGGTGCCGGGCAATTATACCGTCACGGTAAAAGATGCCAATGGTTGCTTAACCACCCGGCCGGTGGTGGTGGCGACTACGAGCGGACCGCAAGTGCTGACGGCCACCGTAGTTCATGCGGCCTGCGGAAATGCCAACGGCTCCATTACCGCAGCTGCCAGTGGCGGGGTGGGGGCACTCCAGTATTCGATCAATGGCACAGTTTACCAGGCAGGTACGTTGTTTAACGGACTGGCTGCAGGTCCCTATACTTTATATGTAAGGGATATAAATGGCTGTATTAAATCTATAGCTGTTACAATCCTTAACCTGCCGGCGCCGGTTATTACTGCGAGTACTTCACCCGCGTCCTGTGGATTAAGTGACGGCACCATTACGGCTGAGGCCACCGGTGGTACAGGGGCGTTGAGTTATAGTATCAATGGGGTGACCTTCCAGGCCAGTAATGTTTTTACCGGATTGGCTGCCGGAACGTATACAGTCACAGTACGGGATAGCCGAAATTGTTTAGCTACGGTTGCCATTACTGTAAACGGATCGGTGCGGACAACACCGCTGGTCATTTATCACAATTAGTAAAAATTATCATTCAATAAAAACCACAACAACAACATGCATTTGAAGAAAACGATGATAAAACTGAGCTTGTCTTTCCTGCTGCTTTTCTGGGGCAGCACGGCTTTTGCCCAGCCTTATCCCAATACAGGCGATCACCAGGTCTGTCTGAATGCCACCGAACCTTACGGGGTCGTATTAACCGCCGGATCTTCCTATTTATGGACCATTACCCCGGTAGCCGGAGGTAACGGAACCATTACGCCAGGTGCTACGCCCAATCTTATTACTGTAAACTGGACCAGTGCAGGTACCGCCACCCTGCAGGTGGTGGAAACCAATGCCAGTGGTTGTGTCGGCGATCCGGTTAATATACTAGTTACCATTAATCCGCTGCCAACTGTGACGGTTAATTCAACCGCTGTTTGTGCCGGATCCGATGCTACTATAACGGCTACGCCGGGTACAGCAGGTACTTATAACTATGTCTGGACAGTTCCAGTTGGTGCAACCAACCCCGGTAACGTGGCGAATTTCACGTCCGGAATTGCAGGAACCTACTCCGTGGTAATTACCAATACGGTTACCGGTTGCGGATCTGCTTCTGCCAGTGGTACAGTAACGGTAAATGCAGCACCGACACTGGTTATCACGAACCCGCCTGTAGCCTGTCTGCCTAATACGGTTGACCTGACTGCGGCTGCGGTAACTGCCGGTTCATCACCTGGCATGACATTGACTTACTGGACCGATGCGGCGGCTACAGTTGCTTATGCCACACCGGCAACGGCCACAGCGGGTACTTACTATATCAAGGGTACATTAGCCGGCGGATGTTTCGATATCCAGCCAGTAACAGTAACCACTGCTCCGACACCAACCGTAGTGGTAACCAACCCGGCTCCTGTCTGCGCACCGAATACGGTAGACCTGACCGCTGCAGCTGTAACGGCTGGTTCTACAGCCGGTCTGACCTATACCTACTGGACCGATGCTGCTGCGACTGTGCCTTATGCCACGCCGACAGCCGCTACCGCTGGTACGTATTATATCATGGGTACGTCTGCTGCAGGATGTTCCGATATTCAGCCCGTGGTAGTGACCACAGCCCCGGCTCCGAACGTAGTGATCACAAATCCGGCTGCTGTATGTGCGCCGAACACGGTTGACCTCACTGCAGCTGCTGTAACAGCCGGATCCGATGCTGGTCTGACGTATACCTACTGGACCGATGCCGCTGCGACGGTTCCTTATGCCACACCAACAGCCGCCACAGCAGGTACTTATTATATCAAGGGTACTACAGCAGGTGGATGCGCAACGATCCAACCCGTAGTAGTAACAGTGAATCCGTTGCCGACACCTGTAGTAACTGGTCCTTCACCGGTCTGCGTAAGTGTAGCAGGTAATACCTCTACTTATACGACAACCAATGTGGCAGGTCATACCTACAACTGGGTAGTCACCGGTGGTACGATTGTATCCGGTCAGGGTACCAACAGTATCACCGTCAGCTGGACCACAGCGGGTGCAGGTACGGTAGCAGTTACCGAAACGATCACGGCCTCCGGTTGTTCCGCTGCGAATACCCTGAACGTGACCGTGACACCGAAACCTGTAACATCAGCGATCACACATAACTAATAAAGACTGTATTAGGAAGAACACTGTAGCAATGTCCAAAACAATACTACATATCAGTGCATGGTTACTGGGGCTGTTCAGCTTTCAGCTGACAATGGCCCAGGTGGCTATGCCTGATACTGTATGTATTGGAACCAACCGGATCTACAAAGTGAATGATGCGTCGGTACCTTCTACCTATACCTGGACAGTAAATGGAATTACCCAGCCCGGCAACCGCCATGAGTTGCCCATTACCTGGACTACTGCCGGGGTATACCAGCTGGCCGTCCAGGAGCATGCGAATAATGGATGCGATGGGGATATCCGTACCGGTACGGTCTATGTTATGCCAACACCAGTAGCCAATGCAGGGCCGGATGCCATCGTATGTTATGGTAAGACCTTGCGGCTGAACGGTAGCGGCGGATTGCAGTATCAGTGGAGTCCGGCTACTTATTTATCCAGCACGGCGATTGCCGGTCCGTTGGTTACTTTACCCGCAGCCGGGGTCTATACGTATGTGTTGAATGTAAGTGCCAATGGATGCCCGGCATTAAAACCCGATACGGTAAAAGTGACGATGTTGCCGCCGGTTCGCGTGTTTGCCGGTAATGATACACTGATCGCATTGAGCCAGCCTTTACAACTCAATGCACAGGATATGAACAACAGTGGATTCACCAGTTACCATTGGTCACCTTCCTTCGGTCTGAATAATGCCCTGGTCAAAACACCTGTGGCTACCCTCAACAGCCTGGGCAGTACAACCTATCTGGTTACGGCCCGTACGGCCGATGGTTGTGAAGCCAGCGATGATATTAAGATCACCGCTTTTGTGAAAGCCGATCTTTATGTTCCGACCGCCTTCACACCTAATGGTGATGGAAAGAATGACCAGGCCGTGGTGATACCCGTAGGTATTCGTGAATTACAATTCTTCCGGATCTACAACCGCTGGGGCGAACTGGTCTTTATGACCCAGGATGCGGCCCGCGGATGGAACGGCGTTTTCAAAGGACAACCCCAGGACAGCAATGTGTTTGTATGGGAAGCCAAGGGGGTGGATTATAACGGGAATGTGATTTTTAAGAAGGGGACGGTGACGTTGATAAGGTAGGGAGAGTGGGGAATGGGGAATGGGGAATAGTGAATAAAAATAGGAAGGAGGTTACTTTGAAAGGTGACCTCCTTTTTTTTATTGAAAATAAATGGTTGAACGAGTTATTGATCTTTGGAATATTGCTTAAGGTCGTTGCCTATCTTTTCTTCCCATTCAGCCTGAGCTTTAACATTCTGGCCGGACTGGGTTTCTTTAAAATATAATTCCCGTTCAATTTTAAGTAATTCAATTTCCTGATCCAGCAGTCTGTTGAGCTGTTCATTCATTTTGTTTGCGGGAAATGTCTGGTTGTGTAGTTTTTTTTTCAGCTGCAGGGCATGACTATATGTGAGTAGTAGTTCATAATTGATATGGTTGAGCAGCCTGCCGGACCGTGAGTCTTCATCTGCCCAGGAGCTATTACGGATGAAAACCGGGTAGATAGTTATTGCGGCAACTACTTTGTTGTCCTGCGGGAGAATGTTTGCGGTGAGGAATAATCCGTAATTACCAAAAGCGATGCCTTTCTGTTTTGGTGTTCCCCTGAAGTCCGACCATTGAAGGTATCGTTTATCATCGATGTATAATGTGTCTGCATCCTCGCTTTCGTCCTTAGGTGCTGCCAGTTGTACAAGAGCCTGGGTGTTTTCCGCATGCTCAACAAATTCTTTAAACGGTCCTGTAAATTCGTCTGTGATTTCAAGGAATTGCCGGATATGCACTTTCAGCAGGCTGTCGTATTTGCGTTTACTTCCAACATAGCCTTCCGCCTGTAACGTGTCCCCTATATGCTGTATCAGGCACAATTGGCTGTCGACCCGGCAATAGACATCAAAGCAAAGTGCCAGGCTGATATCCAGATCGGCTTTATTCACTTGTTTTTCCTCGATCTGGTATCTTTTTAAGACGAGGGTAAGAGGAAGCAGCGATTTGTTTTTAACCACTACGGATTCAAAATATTTTTGGAATAATAAGTTTTTTTTTCCTTCAAAACGGATGGGTTGAATGCGGTAATCACGTGGAAGGATTGCAAAGCCGGCACTGTCCGAGAAACTGGAGTCAATGGTTTGTTCAATGTAATAGCTTTTCGGTTTATACACCGGTTTTTTTTCTGGCACCAGTTTGATCCCGGGTACCAGGTAACTCAGGTCAGTCGGGGAGGTGGTATTGGCTATCCCCTTTGGAGATTTCCAGTTAGCGGGCGGCGGGGGTGGTCCTTCAAAACTGGTCCGGCCCGGATTTTTTTGCGCACAAACAGGCATTGTCAAAAAACTGGGGAGGACCAGCAAAAGTATAGCGGATCTACAGAATACCCGCTGATGCGAAATTTTCATAAAGAATACAACTTTACAAATCAGTATTATGCTCTCTTAGCTAAACAACACATCCGCATATTCCGGTTTCTTCTTAAACACCGCATTGGCAAAGGGACAAAGCGGGATGATCTTCATGCTATAGGTCCGGGCATGTTCTACGGCGGCCTGCACCAGCTGGTAGCCTACGTTCTGACCTCTGAGTTCCTCACTAACTTCCGTATGTTCGATGATCATTTTATCGGTAGAAGGCAGCGTATAAACCATTTCTGCGAGGTAAGCGCCTTCTTCCCCCACAAAGAATAGCCCCTTGCCTCCTGCTTGTTTGTGATGGATAGTCATAGACGTTGTTTTCTTAAAGCTATCAAGATTTTTTTGCTTTTTCGGATTTGTCGCCACATATTTGCAGTAGCAATGAACGTTACAACAACAAATAATCAGTGGTGGTGGCATACAACTCTTAAGGGGCTGTAGTGTCATGACTGCATTTGTATATCATTCAGGAGCCCCGGTATTCGGGGCTCCTGTTTTTTTTACCTGCCACAGGCAGCAAGCGTGAGAACCTTTATGAAGAAAATAACGATCAATACCCGGAGCAAAAGGATGCTGGCGGATGTGTATACCCCGGTGGGGATCTACCTTCGTCTTCGGGATAAATTCCGGGATACGATTCTGCTGGAAAGCACGGATCATCATTCTTCGGAGAACAGCTATTCCTTTATCTGTATCAATGCCATTGGCGGAATGGAAGTGTCTTCCAAAGAGTCAATTGAGTTCAAATATCCAGGCCGTAACCCGGAAAAAGCATCCCTGAAAAACACCGCAGAAGTGCCAGGACTACTCTGGAACTATATGCAGCAGTTTGATGTCACAAAACCGGAGCAAAAAGAATCCGCCTTTGCTCAGGGCCTCTTTGGCTATACCACCTACGACGCCGTTCAATTCTTCGACTCAATAAAATTATCTTCAAAAAACGAAGGACTCCTGACCTGCCTGTCCGGTAGGCAGGCTCCTGACTCCCGACTCCCGACTGCTCTCCCGCTGATGCGTTACCGCCTCTACCAGTATGTGATCGTGATCAATCATTTTAAGGATGAGTTGTTTGTCTGCGAAAATGAAATCAACGGACTGGAGGGAGATGCTTCCGCAGTGGAATCGCTGATACGCAGTAAGGATGTACCGGTCTACCCGTTTGCCGTTAAAGGAGAGGAAGTATCTAATATGACCGATGAAGCGTACCGGGAGATGGTGCGAAAAGGGATCGCCAGTTGCCAGCGCGGGGATGTTTTCCAGATCGTTTTAAGCCGCCGTTTTCAGCAGGCTTTTACCGGGGATGAATTCAATGTATACCGGGCACTCAGGAGTATTAACCCCTCGCCGTACCTTTTCTTCTTTGATTACGGCGATTATAAACTGATGGGCTCCTCGCCGGAGGCACAGTTACTGATCCGCAATCACAAAGCCGTGGTGCATCCTATTGCCGGCACATTCAAACGCACCGGGGATGATGAAGCCGATAAAGCCGCCACGGAAAGGTTACTGTTGGATGCCAAGGAAAATGCGGAGCACGTGATGCTGGTGGACCTGGCCCGCAATGATCTCAGCCGGGTCTGCGACCAGGTGGAAGTTACCCATTACCGCCAGGTGCAGTATTTCTCGCATGTGATCCACCTGGTGAGTGAAGTAACCGGACAGGTGAAGGAGGATGCGAATCCGTTTGAGTTATTGGCGAAGACATTTCCGGCAGGAACACTAAGCGGGGCACCGAAGTTTAAAGCGATGGAACTTATCGATGCGTACGAGCCTACATCGCGCAGTTATTATGGCGGTGCGATTGGTTTTGCCGGGTTTGATGGGAGTTTCAATCATGCCATTATGATCCGCACCTTCATGAGCCGGGGAAATACCCTCACTTACCAGGCCGGTGCCGGTGTGGTGGTGGCCAGTAACCCGGAAAGTGAATTACAGGAAGTGAATAATAAGCTGGGGGCATTGAAGAAGGCGATAGTGGAAGCGGAGAAAATTGTTTAGTTGTTGAGTCGTTTAGTTGTTTAGCGGATGTTCTTCTAAACAACTAAACGTCTAAACGACTAAACGTCTAAACTATTAAACTAAGTAAGATGAGAATACTGGTTTTTGATAATTACGATTCTTTTACGTACAACCTCGTCCACCTGGTCGAAAAGATCACGCGGGTGAAAGTGGAGGTCTGGCGCAATGACCAGATTTCGTTGGAGAAAGTAAAGGACTTTGATAAAATAATTTTATCACCGGGACCTGGTATTCCGGTTGAAGCCGGACTGCTGTTGCCACTGATCAGAGAATATGCGTCCTCGAAATCCATATTGGGAGTTTGTCTCGGACATCAGGCGATCGGGGAGGCTTTTGGGGGAACGTTGGTGAATCTGACGAAGGTGTATCATGGTGTCGCTACTCCTATAGAAGTAAAAAGTCAAAATTCAAAAGTAAAAAGCCCTTTATTCAGCGGCTTACCTGAAAGGTTTGATGTTGGACGGTATCATAGCTGGGTGGTGAGTGATCAGGATTTTCCGGAGGAACTGGAGATTACAGCCGTTGATGATAATGGGTATATCATGGGGTTACAACATAAAACCTTTGATGTGCAGGGCGTACAATTCCATCCGGAAAGTGTATTAACGCCGGACGGAGAGAAGATACTCAGGAATTGGCTTGATAGGTAAAAGCTGTCAGGTGTCGGCTGTCAGGTGTCAGGGATCTTCTAAGTAAGCGTACCTACACGACTAAACACCAAACTCTTTAAACTTTTCTAATGAAGAAAATCTTACAATACTTGTTCGAACACAAAACCCTCACCCGCGAAGCGGCAAAGGAGGCCCTGGTGAATATAGGCAGAGGGTTATACAATGAGCATGAAGTGACCGCTTTCATGACCGTTTACCTCATGCGTAGTATCACCATTGATGAACTGCAGGGATTCCGGGATGCACTGCTGGAACTTTGTGTAAAAGCAGAGCTCGGCACCTATGAGACCATCGATATTGTGGGTACCGGGGGTGACGGGAAGAACACGTTTAATATCTCCACGCTGGCTTGTTTTATCGTGGCAGGTACGGGGCAGAAAGTAGCCAAGCATGGTAACTATGGTGCCTCTTCGGTCAGCGGAGCCTCCAATGTGATGGAGCAGATGGGGTATGTTTTCTCCAATGATTCAGCTAAACTGCGGAAGGAATTGGAAGCCGCCAATATTTGTTTCCTGCACGCGCCCTTGTTTCATCCGGCCCTTAAATCGGTTGGTCCGATCCGGAAGAACCTGGCTATGCGGACTTTTTTCAATATGCTCGGCCCGATGGCCAATCCGGCAAATCCGGCATTTCAGCTCGTAGGAGTGTATAACCTGGAGATGGCCCGTATTTATAATTACCTGCTTCAATTAAGCGGCAAGCCATTTACGATCATTCATAGTCTGGATGGGTATGATGAAATATCCCTGACCAGTGATACCAAGGTAATCACCCAAGAAGGGGAGCGGGTCATGACCCCGGAACAATTAGGTAAACGAATGGTAATGGCCGAAGATATCAGCGGTGGGAATACAGTGGAGGAAGCTGCGGCCATTTTCCGGAAAATTCTGAAAGGTGAAGGCAGCTGGGCTCAAAATGCAGTGGTGCTGGCCAATGCTGCTATGGCTTTGAATTGCACCGGAAAGTATCAGTCCTACGATGAAGCATACAATGCAGCTGTACAGAGTCTGGAAAGTGAAATGGCATGGAGGGGACTGGAACTACTGATTGGATTACAGCAATAGCTCTTTAAATGAGAATTGAGCATTGCTTATTGAATACCTGCCTGCCTGCAGGCAGGTTGAACATTGTTTTTCTAAGAAGCCCAAAGCTCAATATTCAATGCTCATTGTTCAATTTTCATTGGCGGAGATTAAGTTGATTTGAATAAAATTGTGTTGATTTACCAACCCCGAAGGGGTTGAACAATAATAGCCCCGGGTGAAACCCGGGGTCAGGGATGTAGGTAATGCCCTGGAACCCTGAAGGGGTTCAACTATTGAAAATTGAGCGTTGAAAATTGAACATTGTTTTCCTAAGTTTAGAAAATGCTCAAAATTCAATGTTCAATTTTCAATGATCATAGAAAGAACATTAATTGTTTTACAACGAATTGTTTTAACATGGACATCTTAGAAAAAATCGTTGCCCACAAAAAAGCGGAAATTGAACCGTTTAAAAAACTCAGCCCTGTGTCCCGGTTTGAAAATGAAGGCTTTTTCTGGGAAATACAAACCCGGTCGCTGGTGCATCACCTGTTGTTGCCCAATAGCACCGGTATTATAGCGGAGTTCAAACGCAAGAGTCCGAGTAAGGGCTGGTTCAAAACAAAGGAGCTGGAAGTGGAACCCGTGGTGACCGCATATAATAAATCGGCTGCCGGTATTTCCGTGCTGACCGATAACGAATTTTTTGGGGGTGACCTGGACGACCTGATCCAGACCAAGGTGGTGACTGATATTCCGGTACTCCGTAAGGATTTTATCGTCGATCCCTGGCAGATCGCCGAAGCCCGGGCCTTTGGCGCGGATGTGATCCTGCTGATCGCCGCCTGTCTGACGCCGGCCCAGGTAAAGGAATATGCAGCCTATGCCGCCAGTATCGGCCTTGAATCCATTCTGGAAATACATAATGAGGAGGAGCTGGGGCATATCTGTGAAGAAGTGAGTATGGTGGGGATCAATAACCGGAATCTCAAGACTTTTGAAGTGGATATCAATACTTCCCTGCAATTGCGGAAATTTATCCCGGCCGGCAAGCCGGTCATTGCGGAGAGTGG
>ERZ795056.2684-NODE-2684-length-19577-cov-8.661305_pt1 | contig 19577 bp, 30 predicted proteins | sample MGYA00375140_ERZ795056 | MGnify/ENA primary metagenome ERZ795056 (study PRJEB30185, sample SAMN05720227) | activated sludge metagenome | isolation source: Anaerobic digester | place: USA | collected 2015-03-09 ... | reverse complement strand
AAGGTCAGGCCTTTGTCCTGCAGGAGTTCTTCGATCTCTACGAGCGACTTTTTACCGAAATTACGGAATTTAAGTAGTTCGTGGGTATCGTAGCGCACCATTTCGGCCAGGGTGTTGATCTTGGCTGCTTTGAGGCAGTTGTAAGCGCGAACGCTGAGGTCGAGGTCTTCCAGCGACGTTTTCAGCAGTTTGCGCATGTGGAGGATGTGCTCGTCCACTACATTTTCCTCGCGGCTGGTCGGCGTATCGAACGTGATATTGTCGTCGGTGATCAGCATCAGGTGCTGGATCATGATCCGGCTGGCTTCGCGGATTGCGTCTTCCGGGTGGATCGTACCGTCGGTTTTGATATCGATGGTCAGTTTCTCGTAGTCGGTACGTTGGCCTACGCGGGTATTTTCCACTTTGTAGGAAACGTTTTTGATCGGGGTATAGATGGCGTCAATCGGGATCACGCCGATAGCGAGATCTTTCGGAGCGCCGTCGTCGGCAGGCTGGTAGCCGCGGCCTTTGCTGATTGTCAGTTCCAGTTCCAGGTTGATGGTCGGTTCCATGCGGCAGAGCAGCAGGTCGGGATTCATCACTTTGAACACGTTATTGAACTCTTCGATCATACCGGCGCGGAATTCTTCGCGGCCGCTGATGGTCAGGTAAATTTTTTCCTGGGGGTTTTTATCGTCCTGAATCACTTGTTTCAGACGTACTTGCTTGAGATTCAGCACAATATCCACCACATCTTCAACTACGCCACGGATGGTTGCGAACTCGTGGTCCACACCGCCGATGCGAACGGCGCTGATGGCGTAGCCTTCCAGGGAAGACAGGAGGACGCGACGGAGCGAGTTGCCCACCGTCTGACCGAAACCCGGCTCGAGCGGTTTGAACTCGAAAGTGCCTTCAAAGTCGGTTGCTTTTTGCAGCAGAATTTTATCAGGCTTTTGGAAATTGAGAATACTCATATTTGTGGAAGTCTCCTTAAAAAGGGTGGGAAAACAAAATTTGGTTCGAGGGCGGAGGGGGCGGATTCAAAACGCACAAACGCGAAAATGGTTGGCGCCGTAACCGTGCGCCAACCGTTTCCTCATCATTTTTTTTATTTAGAGTACAACTCTACGATCAACTGTTCATTGATCCTTTCCGGTATCTGGTCGCGCTGCGGATAAGCCAGGAAAGTACCCTGCATTTTGTCGGGATTCCATTCCAGCCAGCCGAACTGGCGGACGTTGCTGGTTTTGGCGCCGACGTGGGTCGTTACGATTTCCAGCCCTTTGGATTTACCGCGCACTGCGATCACGTCTCCCGGTTTAACGGAGTAGGACGGGATGTTCACGATATTACCATTGACCGTTACGTGGCGGTGGCCAACGAGTTGGCGTGCGCCGCGGCGGGTTGGGGAGATACCCAGGCGGTAAACCGTGTTGTCCAGGCGTGCTTCCAGCAGTTGAAGCAATACCTCGCCCGTTACGCCGTGACGGCGTGTGGCGCTTACGAAGGTTTTGCGGAACTGACGTTCCAGCACCCCGTAGGTATACTTCGCTTTTTGCTTCTCTGTCAATTGCAGAGAGTAGTTCGAAGCCTGCTTTTTCTTCTTGGACAGACCATGCTGTCCAGGAGGGTATTTCCGGCGTTCAAATGCTTTATCAAACCCGAAAATCGGGTCGCCGAACGTGCGGGCTTTTTTAGTAGTAGGTCCAGTATAACGAGCCATTCTTTACAGGAATGTGTTAGAATTCGACAAAAAAGATGTGAAGTGAGCAGCAATAATTAAACGCGGCGGCGTTTGGGCGGACGGCAACCGTTGTGCGGCATCGGGGTAACGTCGTTGATGACGGTTACTTTGATACCGGACTGATCGATTGCACGGATCGCCGCTTCGCGACCGGAGCCGGGGCCCTTTACGAATACCTCTGCTGTACGCATACCTGCTTCGAAGGCCGTTTTAGCGGCATCGTTGGCAGCCACTTGCGCGGCATACGGGGTATTTTTCTTGGAACCACGGAAACCAGCCTTACCGGCAGATGCCCATGACACGACTTCACCTTGCTTGTTGGTGATTGAAATAATGATATTGTTAAAGCTGGCCCGAATGAAGACGATTCCTTCGGGGGAAATTTTCACTTTACGCTTAACAACTTTTTTTGCAGCTCCTTTTGCCATCGTATATGGTAGTGTGCTTTAAACTTATGGAAGAAATCAATAGATCGTGTTTAGTTTTTAGTTTTTGGTGTTTAGACCCCGGGTTGGTTACCAATGTTATCCGAAACACCAAACACTATACACTACACACTAACTGATTACTTAGTTGCTTTTTTCTTGTTGGCCACCGTTTTACGCTTGCCCTTACGGGTACGAGCGTTGGTACGGGTGCGCTGGCCACGCAGCGGCAGACCTTTACGGTGACGAAGCCCGCGGTAGCAGCCGATGTCCATGAGGCGTTTGATGCTCAATTGAACCTCCGAACGCAGCTGACCTTCCGTACGGTAATCGTCGGCAATGATCCGGGTAATGGCCTTGATGTTTTCATCCGTCCATTGTTCCACTTTTGTGTTTTCGTCGATCTCCGCTTTCATCAGGATATCCTTGGCGCTTGTTGCGCCGATACCATAGATGTAGGTCAGACCGATGAGCCCTCTTTTATTCCGGGGCAAATCCACACCAGCAATACGTGCCATATTCTATTGTTGATTTGTTGTATCCTTAATGAGTACCGGGCCGTTGTAACCTTCTGATATACAGATAAGTACGAACAAACCGGACGTCAGGTTTTAGCCTTGACGCTGTTTGAATTTCGGGTTTTTCTTGTTGATTACGTAGAGTTTGCCTTTCCGGCGAACAATTTTGCAATCAACCGAACGCTTTTTGATAGACGGTTTGACCTTCATGTCGGGCGTATTTTCAGTTTGCAAAAATTATATTTGACACCTTGATTATTTGTAACGGTAAATGATGCGTCCACGAGTAAGATCGTAAGGCGACATTTCTACCGATACCTTATCACCAGGCAAAATCCGAATGTAGTTCATGCGCATCTTTCCGGAAATGGTGGCCAGAATAACGTGACCATTTTCCAGGCGCACTTTGAAATTTGCGTTGGAGAGCGCTTCCGCTACTTCTCCGTCTTGTTTTATGATATCCTCTTTTGACATAGAATGCCTTTTCAATTTTGGGCTGCAAAGGTCTAACTTTTCGGGGATATTTCCCTTAATGAATCGTTATTTTTTATAGCCTCGAAAATAAATTCATGCGTCGAGAGAATATCGGCCTTTCCCTTCTGAACTGCTACCGAGTGTTCGTAGTGTGCGCTCGGCTTTCTGTCTCTGGTATGAATGGTCCAGCCATCCTGATCCTGATACACATCCTTTACGCCCATATTCACCATCGGTTCGATTGCGATCACCAGTCCTTCCATCAGTACCGGCCCTTTTCCGCGTTTTCCGAAGTTTGGAACTTCGGGTTCTTCGTGTAAAGAGCGCCCTACCCCATGGCCAACCAGATCCCGCACCACGCCATATTTATGTTGACGTTCGCAGTAATCCTGAACGGCGAAAGAAATATCGCCGACCCGTTTTCCGTGAACGGCCTGTTCAATGCCTTTGTACAGCGAACCGTACGTAACGCGAAGGAGTTCCATCGTTGCTTCGTCTACATCTGAAAAAGCGAATGTAAACGCTGCATCTCCAAAAAAGCCTTCCAATTCGACGCCGCAATCGATGGATGCGATGTCTTTTTCACCGAATGCCCGGTTGCCTGGAATCCCGTGAACGACGATGTCGTTGTAAGAGATACAAAGCGAGCCCGGAAAAGGATTATGCGGCGAGCCGTAGCCTTTAAAAGCAGGCCGGGCTTTGTGGTCGCGGATAAACTCCTCTGCGGCTTTATCCAGTTCCTTGCCTGTGATTCCCGGTTTGAGCATCGTTCCTACGTGGGCCAAAGTTTTGGAAACCAGCAGGTTAGCGTTGCGCATCAATTCAATTTCTTCTTTGGTTTTATAGAAGACTCTTTTGCCTTCTTTACCAGAACCGAAAAGTCCCATATTGTGTTACTGCGGCTGTCCTACCTGGAGGCCCTGCGAAGCGCGTCCCTGTATGCGGCCGGATTTGATAAGACCATCGTATTTCTGCGTGAGCAGGTAACTTTCAATTACCTGAAGCGTATCGAGGGCAACACCGACCATGATCAGCAGCGTAGTGCCGCCGAAGAACAGTGCGAATTGCTGGTTGATACCGAAAGTAGCAGCGATAGATGGCATGATACCGAGGATACCGAGGAATACAGCGCCCGGCAAAGTGATGCGGGTCATGATGTTGTCGATATAATCGGAGGTTGCTTCGCCTGGTTTAACACCCGGAACGAACGCATTGTTGCGTTTCAGGTATTCCGCGTAGTTCGTCGGGTTGATCATCAGAGCCGTATAAACGTACGTGCAGACAACGATCAGGGTAAAAAACGCGACGTTATAACCCAGCGAGTAAATGTCGCTGAACATGTGGATCCGGCCGGTATTGGCTTGTGATCCAGCCACGTATTGATATGCGGTAGCAGGCAGGAACATCAGCGCCTGAGCGAAGATGATCGGCATTACGCCTGCGGAATTCACTTTCAGGGGCAGGTAGTCGCGGGCGCTGGCTGCCGGCATGGAACCGCCGGAGCGGCCAACCATCCGTTTGGCAAACTGGATCGGGATTCGGCGCACACCCTGTATGACCAGGATAGTTGCCAGTACGATCAGGAAGAAGAATGCCATTTCTACGAAGAACAGCAGCAGTTTGTTGTCGCCGAAGAGTTTCTGGAATTCGAACACGAATGCCTGTGGCAAACGGGCGATGATACCGGCCTGAATGATTAGCGAAGTACCGTTGCCGATACCTTTATCGGTAATCCGTTCGCCGAGCCACATACAGAATACGGTACCGGCGGTCAGGATAATGATATTGGTAAACCAGAACAGACCGTCGGGGATATCAGGAGAAACGGCACCCGGGGTGCTGCGGATCAACTGAAGATAACCGCCGCCCTGTACGAGGGTAATGGCTACTGTAAGCAAACGTGTGATCTGATTGATCTGTTTCCGGCCGCTTTCACCTTCTTTGGTTTGCAGGCGCTGGAAATAAGGCACTGCGAAGCCGAGCAACTGCACGATGATCGATGCAGTAATATAAGGCATTACGCCGAGGGCGAAAATAGCCGCATTGTCGAATGCGCCGCCGGTAAATACGTTGATCAGACCGAGCAGGTCGTTGGAACCGCGATTCTGGGTCGCTTTGTCGAGCGCTGCCGGAACAACTCCCGGCAATACCACAAAAGTGCCCACACGGTATACCAACAATAACCCCAGCGTAAAGAGGATGCGCTGGCGGAGTTCTTTGATACTCCAGATATTTTTGAGAACCGTAAATAGTTTCATTGCCGAGAAGGAAGGATTTAAACTAGTTCAACACTTCCGCCTGCCGCTTCAATGGCAGCCTTTGCGGATGCAGATACGGCGTGCGCTTTGATAGTTACCTTGGAAGTCAGGGTACCGTAACCCAGGATTTTCACCTTGTCGCTGGCTTTTACCAGGCCTGCAGCCACCAGAGCGGCTACATCAAGATCGGAAATACCGGATTTCTGCACATATGCGTCCAGGTTGCCCAGGTTAATAGGTGCGAACACTTCGCGGTTAACGTTTTTGAAGCCGCGCTTCGGCAGACGACGCTGCATTGGCGTTTGACCGCCTTCGAAGTGACGTTTCTCTTTCGAGCCGCTACGGGCTTTATCACCTTTGTGACCGCGCGTAGAGGTACCGCCATGGCCGGAGCCAGTACCACGACCAATACGCTTTTCTTTTTTCACAGAACCCTGTGCCGGACGAAGATTATTGAGTTCCATTGCTGTGTTTTATTCGATATGAAAACCCGCAGGGGAAATGTCCCGCAACAGGTTTTGGTTGAATTTCTTTTTTGATCGCCTGTTATCAGGCATTTACTACCTGAACCAGGTGTTGTACGACCCGGATCATTCCGTGGAGTTGAGCATTGTCTTCATGCTCTACCGTTTGATTAACTTTGCGGAAACCCAGCGCTGTCAGCGTGTTTTTCTGCCGTTTTGTTTTATCAATCGGGCTTTTGATGAGTGTGATTTTTACCTTGCTCATTTTTCAGTTATCAGTTATGAGTTATCAGTTATCGGTATAAGAACTGGTAACCGTATTAACCATTAAACAATTTGTCCATGGAAATGCCACGCTGACGGGCTACTTCGACCGGGCTGCGCAGGCTCGACAGTGCCGCGATAGTGGCTTTCACCACGTTGTGCGGATTGGAAGAACCCTGCGATTTAGCCAACACGTCGTGAATACCCGCCATTTCCAGTACGGCACGCATAGCGCCGCCGGCGATTACACCCGTACCGTGTGCGGCAGGCTTGATCAGTACGCGACCAGCGTCGAATTTGCCACGCGCTTCGTGCGGAATGGTCCCATTCAGAACGGGTACTTTCACGAGGTTCTTTTCTGCATCCTTCACCGCTTTGGCGATGGCTTCAGAAACCTCACGTGCTTTACCCAGACCCTGACCTACGCGGCCTTTACCGTCGCCTACGACCACTACTGCGGCGAAGCTGAAAGTACGACCACCTTTGGTTACTTTGGCAACGCGGTTGAGCGAAACCATTTTTTCTTTGAGACCCGAATCTTCGGAAGTGCGGGAATTATCTCTTTCTCTTTCTTGCCGTGCCATTGTTTGACGAGCTATTGTTGAGATGTTGACTTAATTTATTTCAATTCGGCGTCGGGCAGTGTAAAGCGTTGATTTCCATTGCTTTCCAGCCTTTGCCTCTTGCTTTTCTTAGAACTGAAGACCGCCTTCGCGGGCGCCGTCAGCCAGGGATTTTACACGACCGTGGTACAGGTAACCGCCGCGGTCGAATACTACGTTGTCGATACCTGCCGCTTTCGTGCGTTCGGCAATCAGTTTGCCTACTGCGTTGGCCTGTTCCTGTTTCGTTCCCGTCAATCCGGCAGAAGAGGCCGAAGCCACTGTGGTCGCCGTCAGGTCGTTGATTACCTGGCAGTAGATGGATTTGTTGGAGCGGAACACGCTCAGGCGCGGACGCTCAGCCGTACCGTTTACTTTCTTACGGATGCGCATGTGAATGCGCTGGCGGCTTTGCTTTTTTGTACGTTTCATTATTATTTATCCATTTAGGTTTTCCCGATACCGACCGGGGAAACAATGAAAATTGTATGAATAGAGCGCCGGGAGGAGCGAGAAACGATCCGCCCGGTGCGATCCAGTCGTTATTATTTTTTACCACCGGCAGTTTTACCTGCTTTGCGGCGTACCACTTCACCCTTGAACATGATACCCTTTCCTTTGTAGGGCTCAGGTTTGCGGAAGGAGCGGATCTTGGCACAAACCTGTCCCAGCAGTTCCTTGTCGGAACCTTCCAGGCGGATCAGCGGAGCCGAGCCTTTTTCCATGGCAGTCGTCACCTTGATTTCCGAAGGAATGGCGAAGATAACCGGGTGAGAGTAACCGATGGTGAGGGTCAGGAGATTGCCCTGGCTCTCTACACGGTAACCGACACCGATGACTTCCATTTCGCGGGTGTAACCCTGGCTGACACCTGTTACCAGGTTATTGAGGATCGCGCGATACAAGCCGTGCATGGCTTTGTGCCGCTTCTGATCAGTCGGGCGCGTAACCGTAAGCGTTCCGTCTTCCACCTGTACGGCGATGTCGGGATCAACTTTTTGAGAAAGAGCTCCTTTCGGGCCTTTTACGGTAACCGTATTATCGGATGCGACCGAAACTTCCACTTTTGCCGGAATTTGAATCGGCATTTTACCAATGCGTGACATATCGCAAATGAGTTCTTATTTCTAAGGTTTGACGCTTAGGTGATTAGGAAACATAGCAGAGCAATTCGCCGCCGACGTTCATTTCGCGGGCTTTTTTATCGGTCATGATCCCTTTGGAGGTCGACACGATCATAATGCCCAGGCCATTAATGATACGGGGAATATCCGTTGCACCGGAGAACTTACGCAGGCCGGGACGGCTGACGCGTACGAGTTCGCGGATGACAGGCTGTTTGGTGGCCGTGTCATATTTCAGTGCAATTTTGATGATGCCCTGTTTATTTTCAGGAGTTTTGTCCTCGAATGTATATTTGAGAATGTAACCCTGATCATACAAGATCTCGGTAATGGACTTCTTCATGCGGGAAGCCGGGATCTCGACGATGCGATGGCCAGCCATCTGCGCGTTGCGGATGCGGGTCAAATAGTCTGCTATCGGGTCAGTGACGTGCATTGTATCTTCTCGATTGATTGTATTCTAAAAAGATGAATCCGGGTACTTACCAAGATGCCTTGGTGATGCCTGGAATTTTGCCGTACAAAGCCATTTCACGGAACTTCACACGGCAGATGCCGAATTTACGCATGTATCCTTTTGGACGACCGGTGAGCAAACAACGGTTGTGCAAACGAGTCGGATTGGAGTTGCGCGGGAGTTTGTCCAGTGCGTCGTAATCACCGGCCTCTTTCAACTTTTTGCGAACGGCTGCGTATTTTGCAACCAGGCGCTGACGTTTTATCTCACGGGCAATGATGGATTTCTTAGCCATTTTGCGCTGTTTCTGATTTTTTAACGAATGGAATACCAATTTCCTTCAGCAGGGCGTATGCTTCTGCATCCGTTTTGGCGGAAGTAACGAAAGAGACGTCCATACCCATGATTTTCGACACTTTGTCGATGTCGATCTCCGGGAATATGATCTGCTCCGTGATACCCATGGTAAAGTTGCCACGGCCATCGAACGCCTTGTCATTGATACCGCGGAAGTCCCGTACACGGGGCATTGCGATAGAAATGAAACGGTCGAGGAATTCGTACATACGCTCGCCGCGCAGGGTAACGCGTACGCCGATGGGCATTCCTTCGCGCAGTTTGAAGTTCGAAACCGAGGTACGGGCCTTGGTAGACACTGCTTTCTGGCCGACGATGGTCGTCAGTTCGGTAGCAGCCGTTTCGATCATTTTTTTATCACCTGTGGCATCACCGATGCCCTGGTTGATACAGATCTTCAACAGGCGCGGCGCCTGCATGACAGAAGTGTAGTTGAACTGCTGCATAAGCGCAGGCACCACTTCCTTCTGGTATTTTGTTTTAAGACGAGGTACGTATTTCATCACTTGATGATGTTTCCGGATTTTTTAGAAAAGCGAACCTTTTCGCCGTTAGATTCTACGCGGCGTCCGATGCGCGTTGCTTCCCCGCTTTTGGGGTCTACATGCGCGAGGTTGGAGACGTGGATGGTAGATTCCATCTGACGGATGCCGCCTTCCTCTGTTTGAGACGCTTTGACGTGTTTGGTCACCATGTTAATGCCTTCGACGATTGCACGGTTTTTTTCAGTAAAAACCTGGAGCACCTGGCCCGTTTTGCCTTTGTCGTCGCCGGCAATCACCATGACTGTATCGCCTTTACGGACGTGCAGTTTGGGTGCGAAACGCTTTGCTTTATTTTTCGTAGCCATTGTGAAAATGCGCTAATTTGTAATTACTGATTAGAGAACTTCAGGAGCCAATGAGATAATACGCATATAGTCCTTGTCGCGGAGTTCGCGGGCAACCGGTCCGAAGATACGCGTGCCACGCGGCTCATCGGATGCGTTCAGAAGCACTACCGCATTGTCGTCGAAGCGGATATAGGAACCGTCTTTGCGGCGGATCTCCTTGCGGGTGCGAACGATAACGGCTTTGGAAACCGTACCTTTCTTCACGCCACCGGGGGATGCGTCTTTGACCGTTACGACGATTTTGTCGCCGACGCCTGCATAACGCTGGCGGGTGTGGCCCAATACGCGGATGCAAAGCACCTCTTTCGCGCCGGAATTATCGGCTACATTTAAACGTGACTCTTGCTGAATCATGACTTTATCTTAGTTATGAGTTAGGAGTTAGGAGTTAGGAGTTATTTTGAAAGTTACGAGCAAGTTTTTTACTGATAACTAATAACTGATAACTGATAACAACGAATCATTTCGCTCTTTCAAGGATTTCGACCAAACGCCACCGCTTCATTTTACTGAGCGGGCGCGTTTCCATGATGCGAACGGTATCGCCGATGTTACAAGTGTTTTCTTCGTCGTGTGCGAAGAATTTCTTGGAACGCTTAACGAATTTTCCGTACAGCGGGTGCATCAGGCGACGTTCCACCTTAACGGCGATGGTTTTATCCATTTTATTGGATACAACCGTACCGGTTTTCTGCTTGCGAAGATTTCTTACTACTGCTTCCATCTATTGAGATGTAAAAAAGTTGAACGCTTTTATTTTTGGCGACGGCGACGAATCCGCAGTTTGGAACGCAGTTCCAGTTCTTCGGGAGTCATCGCGACTAATTCGCGCTGGCGGTTTTCCGTAAGAATACGGGCGATGTTGCGGCGCACTTCGCGCAGTTCCATCGGGTTGGCGATGCCTTTGACCGCGTGGTCGAATTTCATTTGCTGATATTCGTTTTCCAGGCTTGCCAGTTCGGCTTGCAGGTCGGCGACAGTTTTGTCAGCAAGTTCTAATTTCTCCTTTGCCATTGTATGTTGTTTATGGTTTATGTGTTGATGAAGTTTATAAACGATAAACGTATAAACCCATAAACTTTTAAATTTTATCTTTCAAAATCGTAGCGGGTAACTGCTTTGCAAAGCACCGGAAGTTTCTGTGCCGCGAGTCTCAGCGACTCGTGTGCCAGTTCTTCGCTGACGCCTTCAATTTCAAACAGTACGCGGCCCGGTTGTACTTCACAAACGTAGTGGTCAACGGCACCTTTACCTTTACCCATACGTACTTCGGCGGGTTTGGAGGTCAGGGGCTTATCCGGAAAAATACGGATCCACACTTTACCTTCCCGTTTCATGTTACGCGTCAGGGCAATACGAGCGGACTCGATCTGACGGCTGGTGATCCGGCTGAATTCCAGGGATTTCAGGCCGAAAGAGCCGAAAGCGATGGAACTTCCCTTGTGTGCAAGTCCGCGGTTGCGGCCTTTATGTTGCTTGCGATATTTTTGACGTTTTGGCTGTAACATCGTTTGTCAATTTAAAAGCCTGTCAATCAATGTTTTATGTTGTCTCTTCTCGTATTCCCGCAAAACGGGCTGCAAAGGTACGACACAATACAAGAATTTTCAATTGTTAGATTCAAATGCGCAGTTAATAATGTGGAGTATTCGAGTATTTGAATATTCGAGTATCTGAATCAGATACTCAGATCCTCAAATCTTCGCATCCTCCTTTTATTATCTGCGGTTTCCACCGCCGCCGCCGCGATTACCACCGCCGCCGCCGCGATTTGCGCCGCCGCCGCCACGGTTGTTACCGCCACCGCCGCCGCGGTTGTTGCTGTTACCGCCGCCGCCTTCGCGCCGGTCACCGCGTTCACCGCGGTCTCCGCCACGATCGCCACCGCGATCACCACCACCTCTGCGATCTCCGCCGCGGTCACCGCCTCTGCGGTCGCCGCCCCGATCACCGCCGCGGTCGTCACGGCGATCACCGCCGGTACCTTCTGCTGCTGCGAACGGAGTGAGTTCGCGTTTGGTCAGGACTTCGCCTTTGAACAACCACACTTTGATACCGATTTTACCGTATACGGTGTGGGCTTCCACCCAGGCGTAGTCGATATCGGCACGGAAGGTGTGCAAAGGGGTACGGCCTTCTTTATATTCTTCGCTACGTGCAATCTCTGCGCCGCCTACCCGGCCGCTGATGCGCACCTTGATTCCTTCCGCACCGGCACGCATAGTGCCCTGGATGGAACCTTTGATGGCCCGGCGGTAGTTGATCCGCGCTTCGATTTGCTTCGCGATCTGTTCGCCGACGATGTTGGCGTCCAGTTCAGGCTTCCGGATTTCGAAGATGTTGATTTGAACATCTTTGCCCGTGAGCACCTTGAGTTCTTCTTTAATAAGGTCAACTTCCTTACCACCTTTACCGATGATGATACCGGGGCGGCTGGTATGGATGGTGACGGTAACGCGCTTCATGGTACGCTCGATCACAACGCGGCTAATGCCGTTCTGCATCGGTTTGTTACGGTCGCGCGGGTCGGCCGTAGCCGTTTTCGGGCGGCGTGCACGCAAGTAGTTGCGGATTTTTTCGTCTTCTACTACTTTTAGACCGTAGTCTTTGTCGGCATACCAGTTAGAATCCCAACCGCGGATGATGCCCAAGCGATTACCAATCGGATTTGCTTTCTGACCCATATTCTGAATGAGGATGTGCGATGAGTGATGTCTAAGAGTTTTGTTCGCTGTCGAGCGCTATCCGGTTGGCGACAACAAGCGTAACGTGGTTACGGCGTTTGCGCACCCGGTATGCACGTCCCTGCGGAGCAGGAAGGAAGCGGTAAATAATGCTTCCTCCGTCTACGAAGGCCGTTTTAATGTAGAGCTCGTAGTCGTCAGCAGCGCCTGCCTGTTCGGACTTCTGTTCCCAATTGTTGATAGCGGACAGTACGAGCTTTTCGAGCCATACAGCTGCTTCTTTATTGGTGTATTTCAGAATGCCGAGGGCATCAACCACCTTTTTACCGCGGATGTTGTCTACTACGAGACGCATTTTACGCGGCGACATCGGACAATTTCTCAGTTTAGCTACTGCTTCCATTGTTATTTTAAATTTGAAATCAGGTTAAAGCCTGATGACCAATTATTTTTTATTACCGGCGTGACCACGGAAGTTACGTGTCGGAGAGAATTCTCCGAGTTTGTGGCCTACCATGTTTTCCGTTACGAATACAGGTACAAACGTTTTGCCATTGTGTACGGCGATCGTTTCACCGACCATGTCGGGAATGATCATAGACGAACGGCTCCAGGTTTTAATGACCTGTTTGCGGTTGCTCAGTTTTGACTTGGCCACTTTTTCCAATAACGAGTAGTGGATGTAAGGACCTTTTTTAAGTGAACGCGGCATATCTCAGTTAAGAATTTGAGTTCCCGTTAAATTTTTATTACTTACCCGTTTTGCGACGGTTGATAATCAGTGCATTCGATGCCTTGGTGCGGCTGCGCGTTTTAGCGCCTTTCGCTTTCAGGCCCTTACGGGTACGCGGGTGTCCACCGGAAGCGCGACCCTCACCACCACCCATCGGGTGATCGACTGGGTTCATCACGACTGGGCGGGTACGCGGTCTCCAACCTTTCCAACGCATCCGGCCGGCTTTACCCAGAATTTCCAGGCTGTGGTCGACATTACCTACGATACCGATGGTGGCACGGCAGGTGATCAGGATACGGCGGGTTTCGCCGGATGGCAGTTTCAGAACAGCGTAGCGGTCTTCACGGCCCATCATCTGGGCGCTGTTACCGGCGCTGCGTACCAGTACGCCACCTTGTCCGGGCTGCATTTCCACGTTGTGTACGAAGGCGCCCAATGGCACTTCCGACAGGTAGAGGCAGTTTCCGACTTCAGGAGCCGCACCGCGACCGGAGTAGATCACCTGACCGGCTGTGAGGCCTTTAGGTGCCAGGATATAGCTTTTTTCGCCGTCTTCGTGCTGAATGAGCGCGATGTGGGCGCTGCGGTTCGGGTCGTACTGAATGGACTGTACCGTAGCCGCGCCTTCTTTATCCCGTTTGAAATCAACGAAACGGTAACGACGTTTGTGACCGCCGCCACGATTGCGCATGGTGCGGTGACCGTCGCTATTGCGACCGCCGGTGCTGCCAAACGTGGTCAGGAGCGATCTTTCCGGTTTCGCGCCTTTCGTCAGTTCATCTTTCGTAACGGCTACCCGGAAGCGTTGTCCCGGCGTCAGCGGATTGAATTTCTTAACTCCCATTGTTTTGTGTATGTTATTGGTTATTGGTTATTCGTTATTAGCAGGCTCTGCGTTTGGCTGAGTAGCCGGAAGCCGGCATCCTAATAACTATTAACTAATAACTATTAACTTTTTATTCTTCAGTGCTTCCGAAAATATCGATCGTTTCGCCCGGTGTAAGGGTAACGAAAGCCTTTTTGTAGGAGGATTTCGTACCGCGTACTACAGCGGTTTTCGTGCTGCGAGACTTCGGTTTGCCCGGCATAATTGCCGTATTGACGCTGTCGACGGAAACGTTGAACTGCTTTTCGACGGCGTTTTTGATTTCAATTTTATTGACGTCCCTGTTCACCACGAAGGCGTACGTATTGCGCTTGTCAGCGAGTTTCGTCGATTTCTCGGTGATGACCGGCCGGATGAGAATTTGCTTTGCCATAACGTTTGGTTATTGGTAGTGAGTTGTCAGTTGTGAGTTGTGAGTGTTTGACAACTCACTATTCACAATTCACTATTCACACCCTTAATCGCAATTTTCTTTAATTTTCTCGATAGCGCTTTCCGCAATCACCAGAGCGCCTGCCTGCATGATCTGATACGTGTTCAGATCGGTAGCGGGAGCGATGGTTGCTTTGGCGATGTTGCGGCAGGACAGGTACAACATTTTATCGTATGCACCGGTGACTGTCAGCGGCTTTTTGTCGGCTACGTTGAGTGCGTTCAAAATGGCCAGGAACTGGCTTGTTTTGGGCGCATCGAACGAAAAGTCTTCGACGATAAAGATGTTACCTGCTTTTGCCTTGGCGGACAGCGCGCTGCGACGGGCGAGGCGGCGCACTTTGGCGTTCACCTGTATGTCGTAGTTGCGCGGACGCGGACCGAATACACGGCCACCACCACGGTACAACGGGTTGTTGATGTCACCTTTACGGGATCCACCGGTTCCTTTTTGCTTGTGAAGTTTGCGGGTAGAACCGCTGATTTCACTCCGCTCTTTGGATTTATGCGTACCCTGGCGCTGAGCGTTCAGGTAGCGTTTCACGTCGAGCCACACACTGTGTTCGTGTGGTTCGATGCCGAAAATCTCATCCGGGAGGGTCACTGACCGGCCCGTGGATTCGCCTTTGATGTTATAGACCGAAATTTGCATTTCCGAAGAAATTTGTATTGGTCAAGAAATTATTTTTCGATAGTTACGTAAGCGCCCTTGTGACCTGGAATAGCACCCTTGATCAGGATGATGTTCTGCTCGGGGAACACTTTTAAAATTTGCAGCTTGCGCACTTTGACCTGGTCGCTGCCCATATGGCCTGCCATGCGCATTCCTTTCATTACTTTCGCAGCGAAAGAAGAGTTACCGAGCGAACCCGGTGCGCGCAGACGGTTGTGCTGACCGTGCGTTTGTTGCATTACACCGCCGAAGCCGTGCCGGCGAACAACGCCCTGGAAACCTTTACCTTTGGAGGTGCCGGTGACCACTACTTTGTCGCCTTCCGCGAATACATCGGTAACGGTTACTTCGTCGCCGAGATTTTTGGATAGGTTGGAATCGCGGAACTCCTGCACCTTATGCAGTGGTTCTTCTACACCCGCTTTTTTGAAGTGACCCATCAGGGCTTTAGGTGTATTTTTCACTTTCCGGTCGCCGAAAGCCAACTGGAGGGCCGAATAGCCGTCCGTTTCTTCCGTACGAATTTGCGTTACCACGCAGGGGCCTGCCTCTATGATCGTGACTGCGACGTTTTTGCCGTTGCTGTCGTAGATGCTGGTCATGCCGATTTTTTTACCAATCAGACCGTTCACTGTTTTGTCGTTTATGGAATTGAACGATATGTATGAGTTTCTTTCAAATCACGTTTCGGGAAGCACCGACATACGAAAAGCGACTTTCCGCGAACCGGAACCGCTTTCGAATGTATTCAGTTAGTACGAAAACCGCCACCACTTTGAATACTTCCGGAAACTACAGACTTGACTCCTACTAGAATGATGCGAATTAGGTGAGCTTGACTTGGATGTCAACACCGCTCGGCAGTTCCAATTTGGAGAGAGCGTCCACCGTTTTTTGCGTCGGTGTGTAGATTTCAATCAAGCGCTTGTGGGTGCGCAACTGGAACTGCTCACGAGCTTTCTTATTCACGTGCGGGGAACGCAGCACGGTGAATATTTCTTTCTCGGTCGGCAGCGGAATCGGGCCAGTTACAACGGCTCCACTCGCACGTACAGTCTTCACGATTTTCTCGGTAGACTTGTCTACCAAGTTGTAGTCGTAAGACCGAAGTTTGATGCGAATTTTCTGATTCATTACCCTGAAAGGATTTAAAATTTCAATTTAAGCACTTTTGGAGTCGTTCTACAAAATCTCATTCTGTGTCCCTTGCTTCAAAAGCGAGCGCAAAGGTAAGCTCGGGAAATTTAAAAAACCAAATAGGTTTGAAAGTTTTCTTAAAAAAGTTTTCAGGGCGGGAACTTTGGAGTGGTTACTGTTGATTGGTTATTGGTTATTAGGGGTGGTAAGGCTTGGCGTTGGCTTAAAGTAAAGCCGGGAATAGCCACCGGGTCGCTTGGAGCGACCCGGTGGCTGGGTGATGATTTCTGGCTACACGATAATGCGACCGGCTTTTTTGCGGGCTGGTCTCCCCTAGCACATGCACTCATCAGTTGATTTAAGATGTATGATTACATGATGTATCTTAAATCAACTGCCGTGTGCCGAGATTCGATGCGTTGGCCATGCCCTACCACCCTAATCACCAATAACAGATAACCAATAACCACCACCTAAAACGCGAGCCCCACCCGCAGCCCGCCGGCCAGGTAAATCAATCCGCCTTCTTTCCAGGCGACTTTGTCTCCGTTTGAAGTCACGAAGCAGAATTGCCGGGAAGCCAGTCCGGCGCCGATATTGAAATCGGCGTACCCGTTCCGCATAAAACGGTGCTGGAGCCCCCACACAGGCGCCAGGCTCCAGTGCTGAACGCTTCTTTCCGCGCCCGCCTGTATGTTGCTCGCCGGCTCGTACCCGTACGACCAGCGACCTTGCAGGCCTACGTACATGCCGGAAAGGCTGTTGCCCGATTTCCCGTGGGCAATACGGCGTTTCAGGTTGAAATACCAGCGTGGCTGCAGCGAAACGGCTGTTTGATACACCTGTGTGTGGAAATATTGCTTTTGATCGTTCAGACCCGATGTGTACCGCCCATAGTAATAAGATCCGCCGATTTCCGTGTGCACCGACCAGGGTGAAGTGCCGATTTTCTGTTCAAATGCAACTTTGGGATTTAATGCGATCACACGGGTGCGGTAATCCGCATAGAAATCGGCCAGCGTGAACAAATCCACTTTCCACATCCTGCGTTCCTCTACGAAACAGCGCAGTACATCGCAGTAACTGCCGGTGTTTTTATCGGACTGGCGACGTGCCAGGGCAAGACCGATGGCGACGCGCGGCCGGGCATACAGTATCCGCCCTCCCCTGCTGAAAGGGCCGCTGGAAACCCAGCCCATACCCGCCCCGAATCCCAGGTCGAAATACCCCAGGTTGAACAGGCGCCTTTGCGCGCCCCAGTTGATCAGCAGGCTGTTTACGTTGCCCTGTGCTTGAGACTTGTATCGGGTGTGCGCAAATTCCACACTAAGGTAATTGCCCGACAGGTTGTCCGCCTGGGCTCCTTTTTTTATTTTCCGGGACATGCCGTAGTACCAGCGCGGTTCTATGCGGGCTGTCAGGGAGGTGAACCAGTTGCCCTGGTTGCGAAGCGTTGCCTGTAAGCCTGCGTCTACGGACAGGGATGGGAAGAGTTTGAACTCTCCACTCCATTCAAGCCCCTGAACATTCCAGATGTCGTCCAAAAAAACGCCTCTGTAGATAGCTCCATCCCGTGTTTGCAGCGGGAGCAAGGCAGCCAGGTTCAATTTTAATAAAAACCGGCAGGGTTCCTGCATTTTAAAAACTTCGTCCCGGGCGTCCGTAATGGTAGATGGTGACAAAACCTCGGTACTTTCCGAATGGGAAACGAAAATGGTGTCTTTCTGTGCATGAAGCGCGCCGGCAAGCAGAAGTGCACACGGCAGCAGGTAGAATTTACGCATCTTTAAACTGATTTGATAATAACGATGTGTTCGGGGTTCGGTCAGTGCAGTTGAATGCGCCCGAACTGCGCATCCACCTGGATGAGTTTGTTGCTGTTTATACTTTTATAGGAAGCCTGCCGGGTGTTTTTATCCGGGTTGCTGTATTGAAAAGGCAGGTCCTGATCGATAGAAACCACGCCATAGGTATTGCGCAAATAATAACTGTGCCGCAGCGGGCCGGCAGCGCGCAGGGTAATATCCGATTTTGTGCTGACCACCGATACGTCGCCGGTCTGATCGGTGGTTTCCAGTGTCACCTGGCCATATTCGCTTTTCAGGTGGCAGGAATTCCGGAGGCCGCTGAGCGCGATGTCGGCCCTTTTGACCTGCATATTGACTGGTCCGGCCAGATTGCGGCCTTCGACATTGCCGAAACGGCTTTCCAGGTCGACTTTGCCGCCGAGTTGTACCAGTTCGAAGGAGCAGAATTCGCCGTGCAGCCCTACCCCACCGTTGAGTTTTTCCAGGTGCGCTTTACCGAACTTGTTGGACACATCCACCGGGCAATTGCCCGGCACACTCAATTTCAGCACTGCCTTTAGGCTGGAGCGAGGTGCGGAGTCGCCGGGTTTCAGGCCGATGTATGCACGGACGTATATTTTTTTGCCGACTGTACTGACTACAAACTGCCAGGCTTTCAGGTCGGTGGCAGCGGAATCGGCGCTGGGGTGCCGCGCGCTTAGTTCGGCGCTGATCTGGATGGAAGCGCCACTGGCGGGCACTACTTCCACTTCCGCTTTTTCGCAATTGATCCAGACTTCCAGCCCGGGTTTCCAGGCAACTGTTTTGCGGATATTTCTGGTGGCTACCTGTAGGGTGGTTTGTGCATGCAATGCGCCGGCCAGCCCCGTTAGTAAACCAAAGAGGAGCAATATATGTCTCATATCAAAAATTTAGATGTCGTTAGACATGTTCATCATGCGGCGGAGCAGTTCGGAGCGCTCGCGTTCGATGCGGGTAAGTTGTTCGTTGAGTTCGGGGCTGGTTTCATACAACCCCATGGCCTCGCGCAGTTCCGATTTGGCGCTTGTGAGTTCTTCGAGTTCGGCCTTTAAATGAATAAATTCGGGGTCTTTACAAATTGGCGCCGCCTGCCGGCACATTTCTTCCAGCAGTTGGAAGGCGTCGTCTTCCGGTTCGCGCGCCAGGGCCAGCAAAACGGTATCCGCTTTTTCTTCGCTGTAACGGACAGATATTTCAGACTGGTCTTCGTTTGCCGGCTGTTTTAAAAACCACACGGCCAGAAACAGCACACAAATGGACGCAGCAGCAGCCCAAAGCGGCCACATCCGGGCTAAAACCGTTTTTTGGGAGCGTAGATGGGCGTTTTGTATTTGCGCGTCCAGGTTGGCCCATACCCATTCCGGCGGCTGATGCCCGGGCAGCAAGGGTATGTTCAAATCGATCGCGGCATTCAGTTGCAAGTGCGCTTCCAGTTTCGGCCACACCATTTCCGGGGCGTCGTGTCCGGGAAGCAGGCGTAAAGCATCCTGAAGTGTATGTTCATTGTTTTCCGGCATCACGATCCTGTTGTTTGAAAACTTGTTTGGTTGGCCAGCAAACTGCGCAGGCGCTTTTTGGCATTCCACAATTGCGATTTGGAAGTACCTTCCGAAATATCGAGCAACCCTGCTATTTC